>Ga0134099_1000363_pt1 | contig 54477 bp, 48 predicted proteins | sample 10_taG_2_FD_105482 | JGI IMG/M metagenome (GOLD analysis project Ga0134099, IMG submission 105482) | Switchgrass degrading microbial communities from high solid loading bioreactors in New Hampshire, USA - 10_41_5_180_A2 metaG | ecosystem: Engineered > Bioreactor > Semi-continuous > Anaerobic >...
ATTACATCGATAAATGAATTTACATTGACACCAGTAGCTTTATTACATAAATGAGGTGAAAAAATGATAAAGTAGAAATCATTTTACACCACTTGACAAGACACTATCATCATATCTGCTGTTCATAAAGGACGAAAAGGATTGTACGCGGATTTATTATTGTGCTATAATAATCTATTAAACAAGTGAATGATGCAAACAAATTATGGTAATCAGAATAATCAAAAGATGAAGGAAGGATTGACATGAATGCGGTAAAACCTAACAGAAATACGGCTTTTGAGCTTCTTGAAAAATACAACAGAAATGAAAGCTTAATCAGGCATGCCCTGGCGGTAGAAGCCGTAATGCGCCACTTCGCAGAAATTTTCGGGGAGGATCCCGAGAAATGGGGAATAATCGGGCTTGTTCATGACATTGATTATGAAATGTATCCCGATCAGCACTGCAAAAAAGCCGCAGAAATTCTTAAGGAGAATAACTGGCCTGAGGAGTATATTCATGCAGTGGTAAGTCATGGCTGGGGATTATGTTCCGACGTGGAACCTGTTGAAAAAATGGAGAAAGTACTGTATACCGTTGACGAACTGACAGGGCTGATCTCGGCCACCGCTTTGATGAGACCAAGCAAAAGCATCCTGGACACAGAAGTAAAATCGGTAAAGAAAAAATGGAAACAGAAGAGCTTTGCACAGGGCGTTAACAGGGAGGTAATTGAAAAGGGAGCTGAAATGCTCGGCCTTGAGCTTGATTATATTATTGATGAAACAATCAAGGGAATGCGTAATGTAGCCGAAGAAATCGGACTGAAAGGAAACCTGTAGTCTGGTTTTTATATGCTGAATATTTTGTTTTTTCAATCATCTTGAGTAATTCGGGAAATACCTGTTATATTTCAGGTACGGACGGTCAGGATGATTTATTTTTGAATGTTTGATAAAATATGGTATGTCAGAAAACAATTCACATATAGCAAAAAATTCGGTTCTCAGGAAAAATCAATACCAAATGTACATACAGGACAGCGGTTTATATGAAATCAGTATCGGGCGATATCATGAATATTAAACTTAATACAGGTTTAAAGAATGTCCTGGGAATTGATGTGGGTTCCACTACCGCAAAGCTGGTACTGGTTCAGAACGGGAAAATTACATATCAGAAATATGAAAGGCATTATTCCCAGGTTCGCCATAAAATACGAAGCATGATCCTTGAAATGGCGCCAATGGTCAATAATGAACGGCTTTATGCCGCCGTTTCGGGTTCTGCAGGGCTTGGTCTTGCGCATGATGCAGGTTTGCCGTTTGTGCAGGAAGTTTTTGCTACAGCTGAGCTGATAAAACAGCTTCAGCCCGATACTTCGGTTGTAATTGAACTGGGCGGCGAGGATGCGAAAATAATATTTTTCACCGGATGTACGGAACAGCGGATGAACGGAACCTGCGCCGGAGGTACAGGTGCATTTATAGATCAGATGGCTACCCTGATGAATGTCACGATAGATGAACTGGACAGGCTCAGTCTCCGGAGCACGAAAATTTACCCGATTGCTTCCAGATGCGGTGTTTTTGCAAAGTCGGATATTCAGCCCCTTCTGAACCAGGGAGCAAATAAAGCAGATATTGCAGCGGGTATTTTCCAGGCAGTTGTTGATCAGACCATTGCAGGACTTGCACAGGGACGGAAAATAGAGGGCAAGGTAATGTTCCTCGGCGGCCCGTTATACTACTGCATGGGATTACGCAAAAGGTTTGTCGAAACACTGAAACTGGACGAAAACAATGCTGTTTTTCCTGAGTATGCACTTTATTCAGTAGCGCTTGGAGCCGCGTTATATGCTTCAGGGCAGCAAAACGGCCTGTTGTTTTCAGAATTGATTGAAAGGTTGGAAAAATGCACCGAAAAAAGACAGAATACCGTATATCTCAAACCTCTTTTTGAAAATGACGAAAGTTATGAAGAATTCAGAAAAAGGCATCAAAAGGCAGCGGCAGAGTCGGTTGACATAAATGAATACAGCGGAGATGCTTACCTTGGCATTGATTGCGGAAGCACAACAACAAAACTTGTATTGATCACGGGCGACAAAAAGCTTCTTTACACGTACTACAGTTCAAACGGGGGTAATCCGGTCGGTATTATAAGGGAGCAGCTTCTCAGAATATATGAACTCTGCGGTACCCGCATAAAAATAAAAGGTTCTGCCGTAACAGGCTACGGGGAAGAATTAATCAGGCATGCATTCCGTGTTGATGACGGTATAGTGGAAACAATGGCACATTTGAAAGCGGCAAGATATTTCTGCCCGGATGTTGATTTTATCCTCGACATAGGCGGGCAGGATATAAAATGCTTTAAAATACGTAACGGAACCATAGACAGCGTCATGCTTAACGAAGCCTGTTCCTCAGGATGCGGTTCCTTTATTGAAACGTTTGCCAAATCAATGGGATATGACGTGGATGAGTTTTCACGACTTGGACTTAAATCCAGGGCTCCCGTGGATCTCGGAACCAGGTGCACTGTTTTCATGAATTCTTCTGTCAAACAGGCTCAGAAGGACGGAGCCGACATATCCGACATTTCTGCGGGACTTTCCATGAGTGTAGTCAGAAATGCGCTGTATAAGGTAATCCGTGCAGGCTCAGCGGATGAACTGGGCAGAAACATAGTAGTCCAGGGCGGAACTTTTTTGAATGATGCGGTTCTTCGCAGTTTTGAAATTGAAACAGGAAGAAATGTAATACGCCCAACGATAGCAGGTCTGATGGGAGCATTCGGTGCGGCCCTTCACGCCTTGTCCCTGAAACTTGACAAATCGTTCCTGATTTCTGAAAATGAACTGAAAAACTTCACTCACAACTCTGTTTCTGCAGTATGCAGGGGATGCGGAAACAAATGCCACCTTACAGTAAACATTTTCATGGGAAAAGAGAAATACATATCAGGGAACAAGTGTGAAAAAGGATTGGGCAGGGAAAATTCAGATAACGATGAAATTCCGAACCTTCATGAATTTAAGAGAAACAGGCTGAAAAACCTGCCAGAGGGTGAAAATATACGCGGAACAGTGGGTATACCTCTTGCCCTTGGAATGTACGAACTTGCACCATTCTGGCACGGGATATTTACAAATCTTGGTTTCAGAGTGGTTTTTTCAGGCTTTTCAAGCAGGGAACTGTATACAAAGGGTCAAAGCAGCATACCTTCGGATACAGTATGTTATCCTGCCAAGCTGATGCACGGCCATATTGAGACATTAATTGAAAAGAAAACAGATTACATTTTCTATCCGTGTCTTACATACAATTTCGATGAAAAAACAGGGGACAACCACTATAACTGTCCGGTTGTTGCGTATTATTCCGAAGTCCTGAAAGGCAACATGGAATCGCTGAAAAATACCGTTTTTCTCTGCCCGTACCTAAACATAAACAACCCGGGTGAACTGGCAAAGGAACTGTTTTCACTGTTAAAACCAAAACATCCGGATTTGAGGCTGAAAGAAGTCAAAAGGGCAGTTGACTCGGGCTACAGGCAGTACAGAAAATGGATGGAAGAGCTGCGAAGCGAAGGAAGACGCGCAATTGAATATGCAAAAGCTCATAACAGAAGAGTACTGATACTGGCAGGAAGACCCTACCATATTGATCCCGAAACAGGGCACGCGATTGACAAGCTGGCTGTGTCTCTCGGCTTTGTTGTAATAACCGAGGACAGCGTAAGCAATATTATGAAGCCTGAAAGGGTAAATGTTCTGAATCAGTGGACATACCACGCAAGGCTTTACAATGCCGCAGAGTATGCGGGTCACCATGGAAACTGTGAACTCGTTCAGCTTGTTTCCTTCGGCTGCGGGCTTGATGCCGTTACTTCGGATGAGGTTCGTGAAATCCTTGAGAAGCATGGGAAAATATATACACAGATAAAAATTGACGAGATTTCCAATCCCGGTGCGATTAAAATCAGGCTCCGAAGCCTTTTGGGAGCATTGGAGGAAAGGGAGAGACAAAATGATGAAAAAAGACGGGCGGGTTCTTTTTACTGAGGAAATGAAAAAGGACTATACCATTCTGGCTCCGACAATGCTGCCGCTTCATTTCAAAATGCTGGAAGGAGTATTTAATTCTTACGGTTACCGGGTTAAAATACTGGATACCGCAGGAAGACATATAATTGAAAAGGGTCTGAAATATGTACACAACGACATGTGTTATCCGGCCCTGATCGTAATAGGCCAGCTTATGGACGCGCTCGAGAGCGGCAAATATGATCCGGACAAAACGGCATTACTGATCACACAGACCGGTGGCGGATGCAGAGCATCGAATTATGTGTCTTTACTCAGGAAAGCTGTTGCGAAAGCGGGATATGGACATATACCGGTAATATCCCTTAATTTTGCAGGACTTGAAAGACATCCGGGATTTAAGCTTACAGTACCGATGATTTACCGGATGCTTTATGCCGTACTGTACGGGGATTTACTGATGACACTCAGGAACCAGTGCAGATCCTATGAAATAAACAAAGGAGAAAGTGATGCTTTGGCCGAAAGCTGGGCCGTAAAACTTTCAGCTGAACTGGGAAGAAGCAACAGAGTCAGTTATAGGAAAATAAAGGAAAATTATAAAAGAATAGTTGAGGAGTTTTCGAAAATACCGCTCAGGAACGAAAAGAAAATAAAGGTGGGCATAGTAGGGGAGATTTATGTTAAGTTCTCGCCGATAGGCAACAACAATCTTGAGGAGTTTTTGATATCAGAAGATGCAGAACCTGTTTTGCCTGGCCTTTTTGACTTTTGCCTTTATTGTGTCTATAACGGCATTGTTGACGCCGAAATCTACGGAATGCGGCGGGTAAAGGCTTTCCTGTGCAGGATTCTGTACAATTATCTCGTAAAAAAGCAATTGGATTTAATCCGCGTTATCTCTGATAACAGCAATTTCAGGCCCATGGGATTTTTTGAGGAAACCCGGAAATTACCCGAGGGAGTGATAGGCCTTGGGGCAAAGATGGGCGAAGGATGGCTTCTTACTGCTGAAATGTTTGAGCTTGCCGAACAGGGAGTAAACGGTATTATCTGCACCCAGCCTTTTGGCTGCCTTCCGAATCATATTGCCGGAAAAGGTATGATGAAACCTTTCCAGATGAGGCATCCCGAAGTGAATATTGTGGCAATAGATTATGATTCGGGGTCTTCAAGGATAAACCAGGAAAACAGAATTAAGATGATGCTTTCGGAAGCGAAAAGCAAAGCAGGTTGAAAATAATTACGGATGATCTAAAATAAAAGCATAATTGTAATAATTTTTTATATCACGTTATTCCTGGCAGCGGGAGGTGTTTTTATGGATAATATTCTTGAAGCCGTAAAACTTATCAAGGAATCAAAGAGCGTTGTCGTTCTGACAGGCGCCGGAGCTTCTACAGAAAGCGGCATTCCCGACTTCAGAACAAATATCATACCCAAGAGGAAAAAATACGATTATCCGTCCGAAGTGCTTCTTAGCCATACTTTTTTTATGAATAATACCGAAATTTTTTATGATTACTACATGAGTAACATGATATACAGGGATGCTAAACCCAATGACTGCCATAAAGCACTTGCCGAAATGGAAAAGTACTGCAACGTCCTAGCCGTTATTACTCAAAATATTGACGGATTGCACCAGGATGCCGGCTCTTCAAATGTCATTGAGCTTCATGGCTCAACAAGAAGGAACTATTGCATGAAATGCGGCAGGGAATTTTCCCTCGATGAATTGCTTGAAATGAACAAGCCGGTGCCTAAATGTGTCAGTTGCGGCGGGGTTATTAAACCCGACGTGGTACTGTATGAGGAACCTTTGAATGAAAGGGACCTGTCAAGGGCAGTTGAGCTGACATTAAAAGCCGATGTTATGCTTGTAATCGGAACAAGCCTTGTGGTTTATCCGGCTGCAGGTCTGCTTAACTATTACCGGGGAAATAAGCTGATTATTGTAAATATCGGCTCAACGCCTTTTGACCGCAGTGCCAGAATTGTTATCCATGACAATGCCGGTAAGGTTATGAAAAAAATTTTGGAAGGACTGAAAGCCTAATCTGCAGAATTCAGTTCTTCACACAGTTTTTGAAATTTCCTGGTTATCCTTTCCTTATCATCCCCTGTTGCTATAACAGGCTGATAGTTATTCCTGTCAGGAACTGATGATATTCTGGCGGGAATAATATTCCAGCTGCAGTCTGTAATTTCACCAAGCTTGGTATCTACCGTCAGTATGTGCTGGTATATGATTGTATCCTTATCTGAAGGATTGGGTGAGCCTCCGTAACAGAAATTTCCGAGACTGTAGACTATGTTCCTTCCCCTGTACTGTTCCATACCCTGGATTACATGGGGATGATGGCCAATAACCAGATCTGCACCGTTGTCTATAGCAAAACGTGCCATTCTTCTTTGCTGTGCGTTTGGGGTATAGCTTCTCATATCACCCCAGTGGTAATTTGCCACTATAAAATCTACACCCTTTTCTCTCATCTCCCTGACATGCTGTACCAGGAGCTTATTTGATTTTTCTTCGTGCCCCCAGCCCTTATAACCCAGGAAACCTATCTGGATACCTTTAATGTCGACAATAAAATATGTTTCGAAATAAGTGTACAGAATACCGGCTTCGGTAAGGGTTTTGACCGTGTCTTCAAAACCCTGTTCGAGATAATCGAGGGTATGGTTGTTTGCAAGTGTAACACCTTCTACGCTTCCCTGTACAAGAATTTCGCAATAGGACGGTTTTCCTTTGAAACGGTATTCCTTTTCCGCCTTTTTAACGGCATTTGTAAACGTTCCTTCAAGATTGGCAAAAGTAAAATCATCGGCCTCAAAAATATGCCTGACTTCACGGAAAAAGTATGACGGATCGCCTTCTTTTTCATAAACCTGGTCGAATGTATTCCATTTATAGGATTCGTCGCTTCCGATGGTACAGTCACCAATAAAGGAAAGTATTACAGTGTCTGTTTTTTTGGTTGTACCGGCATCGGATGATTCCCCGTATGGCGTTTCCGGTGACGGTGATGCAGGTGCAGGGGCGGATGAAGCATCATATGACGGTGGCGGGTAAATATTATCGGGCAACTCCGTGTTCTCATACCCGGCAGACTCCGAAACATCGGCATCGGACAAAAAAATGGAACCCGAACTGACCGGATGTTCCTGTTCGGTGTTTGGGCTGTTTGTTATAAACAGCAGCGTAAAAATAATTATTATCAGTTTTTTCATTGTTCCTAAAAAGGTTGATTTTCGTACCCATAATCCTATAGATATATATGGTTGTCTTCAGAAAAAAAAGTACAGAAAATGAAGTTTAATTCAAATATAATGCTGTAAACGGCGAATTATGTTATAATAAAAGATAACGGAAATAAATAGCATTTCCCGTACAGACGTATGTTTTACAATACGCTCAGGAGAAGGAAGATAAAAATGAGTGATTACAGGCAGAGAAGCTCACCTGAACGTTTGCTTTGGGCTCAGTTTGATACCCTTCAGCTGGGCTCGGGATGGGATGAAAAGGATATTACAAAACCCCAGATCCTGATAGAGGATGTTTATGGTGACAGCCACCCGGGCAGTACACATCTTATAAAACTCTCAGAACAGGCCAAATACGGGGTTATTGAAGAAGGCGGTTATGCAGCCCAGTTCCATACTACCGATATTTGTGACGGGTGTGCCCAGGGACATAACGGAATGAATGTGATCCTGGCATCGAGGGAAGCCATTTGCGACATGGTGGAAGTTCACGGAAGTGTTATTCCCTGGGACGGAATTATTCTCACCTCGTCCTGCGACAAATCTGTCCCGGCTCACCTGAAAGCGGCGGCAAGACTCGATATTCCTGCAATATTCATACCGGGCGGAAGCATGAGACCAGGTCCATACATGACTACTTCCCTTGGTAAGGGCGATATTTCGTTAAGGCAGAGAAGAGGGGAAATTACCGAAGAGGAAATCCGGGATTATAAACTTACAGGGTGCCCGTCTGAAGGAGCCTGTTCGTTTCTAGGTACTGCAAGCACGATGCAGTGCATGGCTGAAGCACTAGGAATGGCGCTTCCCGGAAGCGCGCTGGCACCTGCAACAATGAGGGATATATTGTCCTTTGCCCGGAATTCAGGCAGGAAAATCATGGAACTGGTCAGAAGGAATATTACACCGTCAAGGATAATGACAAAAGAGGCATTTATTAACGCCATTATTGTACACAGCGCCATAGGCGGTTCTACAAATGCGCTGATTCATCTGCCTGCCATTGCAAGGGAGCTTGGAATTATCCTGGAACCCGGGCTGTTTGACGAGATAAATCATAAAATCCCTCATATCGGGAACATTAATCCAAGCGGCAGCCATCTTACCGAATCCTTCTGGTTCGCCGGCGGCGTACCTATGGTCCAGATGATGCTGAAGGATTATCTTAACCTGGACGTATTGACCGTCACAGGCAAAACACTCGGTGAAAACCTGGAGGATCTTAAAAAGGATAATTTCTTTGAAAGAAATCTCGGGTATCTGGCAAATTATGGTCTTAAACGGGAAGATGTGATAATACCCGTTGAAAAGGCAAAGGAAAAGGGCTCCATCGCGATCCTTAAGGGAAATCTGGCACCCGGGGGCGCCGTAGTCAAATATTCCGCCTGTGCCGAAAACATGAGAAAACATAAAGGACCCGCCCGGGTTTATAATTCGGAGGAGGATGCCTATAACGCGGTAGTAAGCGGTGAAATAAACCCCGGGGATATTATTGTCATCAGATACGAGGGTCCAAGGGGCAGCGGAATGCCCGAGATGTTAATGACCACTGAAGCCATTGTCTGCGACAAAAGGCTGAACGGGACAGTTTCGCTTGTGACCGACGGAAGGTTTTCGGGCGGCACGCGCGGTGCGGCAATAGGCCATGTAACTCCCGAAGCAGCTGCAGGCGGACCCATCGCATTCATTGAAACCGGGGATATAATTGAATATGATATTGAAAAACGGACGCTTAATGTTGTTGGAATCAACGGGAGGGAAGTTGCTCCGGAGGAAGTCGAAAAGGTATTCAGTGAACGCAGGAAAAAGAACGGAATAATACCGCGCCCGCCAAGAAAGGGGATTCTCAGGCGGTATACCGAATCGGCGCTGTCTGCGATGGAGGGAGCAGGATACTGATATGAAAGGAAATTATATAACTCCTGTTATAACGGCTTTTGACGAAAATGGCAACCTCGATTATGCGGCAATGGAATGCATATACGAGCATCTGATTAGAAACGGTATAAAAGAAATTCTTATCCTTGGCAGTATCGGGGAATTTTTTGCCATACCTCCGGAAATGAAAAAGGATTTGATTAAATTTGCAGTAAGATTTATTAATAACCGGGCAAAAGTAATTGTCGGTACAGCGGGGGCGAATTTATCGGAGACCGTTGCACTTACAAAATATGCCTTTGCCCAGGGGGCAGATGCGGTTATAGTCATTTCGCCCTATTATTTCAGTTTTACTGACAGCAGTGTTGAGGAATACTACGGCACGGTGGCAAAAAACTGTCCCGGAGACTTATACCTGTACAACTTTCCCGACAGGACGGGTTATGATTTGTCACCCGGTGTAACACTGAAATTGTTGCGAAAACATAAAAATATAGCAGGTTACAAGGACACGCTGGCAGGAATGGATCATACCCGGGAACTTATAAAGCTTGTTAAGCCCGAGTTTCCCGATTTTAAGATATATTCAGGGTTTGATGATAACTTTGCCCATAATGTGCTGTCGGGAGGGGACGGATGTATAGCAGGATTGTCAAATGTATTCCCGAACCTGTGCAGCTCATGGGTAAAGGCATTTGAAGAAAACAACCTGGAGAAGATTTCTGAAATACAGAAAACCATAGATATCCTGATGGGGATTTACAGTGTGGGTAAACCGTTCGTGCCTTACATAAAGAAAGCCATGCAGATTACGGGGCTGCCGGTGAAAGAATACTGCACATTCCCGATGCCGGTGGTAACCGAAAGCGAAACCCAGAGAATAAAAAACATACTTGAGAAGGCTAATATGCTTTAAGATACAGGGAGGAATGTATGTTTGAAATAAAAGAAATAAATGCGGAAAACAAAAAGGAATTATACACACGGATAAACGTTTATCTTAAGGGTTTGATATGCGAAGATTCCGACTGGCTTGCCGGTATATCAAATGCATGCGCTCTTTTAAACCTTACGCTTCCGGATATTAACTGGGTTGGTTTTTACCTTTGGAAAGGAAATGAACTTGTTCTGGGGCCTTTTCAGGGGAAACCTGCATGTATCAGGATCGGGCCTGGTAAAGGTGTTTGCGGAACCGCAGCGGCACAGAGAAAAATTCAGGTTGTAGAGGATGTGGATAAATTCCCGGGACATATTGCATGCGACAGTGCCTCAAGGTCTGAAATAGTAGTCCCGGTAATAAAAAACGGAAGGCTTCTCGGTGTACTTGATATTGACAGCCCGGTAAAGGCACGCTTTGATGAGCAGGATGCCGCAGGATTGTCTGAATTTGTTGATATACTGAACATGTACCTGGAGTGGTCTGATATTTTTGTTTAATCTCAGTACCCGTTTTTTGCAGCCCTGATCCAGAGAAGTTTTACTATACCCCATCCGGCAAGGGCGTAAATTGCCATAGCAACTATTGTGGCAGGATCAAATACCGATCTGGCTGCAAGTCCTGTTGTTGAAACAGGATTAAAAATGCCTGTGAACGGTGCTACAAAAATCCCGGTAATCGCATACAGGAAAGCCGTGAAACCGCTTCGGGGATTTGCACCCAGCAGCATGAACAAAAACCTGAGTCCGAGTATAGTTTCCAGAAAGCCAAGGATGTAGTATATAATATTTCTTGCCCTTACAAACCATACGGGTGTATTTTCATGTCCAATTACGGCATCACCCGAATTCTGTCTTGTTATATGAATAACGTTTTCCCTTTTTTCCTGAACGGATTCTCTTCCATTCTCCATATCCCATACTCCCATAAATAATATAATTCAGCCATAGTTTAGTATTATCTGAGTATGGTTTTTTATACGTGCAAAACTTATTTACCGTTTTGTGCAGTATCGGGTTTACGGGTACCAATAAGAATCATTCCGATTAGCAATATTACAACACCTGAAATGACGTATGAATTCATGTATTCGTCAAGAAACAGCCTGGACCAGAGAAGTGTAAACAACACAGACGTGTTGCTTATTATTCCGGTAGCGAGGAAAGATATTCTTTTCAGGGCTTCCGCATTCAGATAGAAACTGACCCCGGTAACAACGCCAAGACCAATCAGGGACAAAACGGCGGGAAGACTGGCATTTCCCGTAAATACAGGGGTAAACGGTACAGGAATAAAAGTAATCATGGATGCCAGCAGGAATACCGAAAAATTCATATTCCCCGAATCAATTGAATCAATGAGCGCTTTCTGACTTGTAACATGAATACCTGCACCGAAAGATGCAAAAATAAGCAGGACTGATGAAAGCAGGTTGCCTCCGATAAGTTCGGACAGGGGCATGCCTTTCCAGCTTACCAGGAATACCCCGACCAGGCAGAAAACTGAAGCAATTATCTTAACCGGGGTAATTTTTTCCTTAAATAATATGAATGCCATAATCATGAAGAATACAGCCTGAACAGGCCAGATTATTATGTTGCTGTACGCATAGCCAATACCTATGGCAATGTTTTCAAATATGTAATTTAGGCTTTTGCCCATAACCCCAATCCATATCCACTTATTCCTGTAATGAAAAGAAATCTTTCTTCCCGTGGCTTTCATAAAAATGCCCAAAAAAATAAAGCCAAACAAAAAACGTCCGAAAGTTATTATGCTGCTGGAAAACATCGTTGAAGCCGACTTTACCATTACTCCGACAAAACTCCAGAGTAGTGTTGCAATAATGATATAAAGGTATCCCATGCGGTCATCTCCAATAACGCAGTTATTTTGCATGTATCAGAACAATATTATATTACGTAAACAGGTGATTAGCAATTCCCGAATGCAAATTTAACTTTTGAGGCGGGGTTATATATACCATTAGAAAATTGGTCTGGACTGGCTGTTCCGGAAGCCTGAATAACAAAGGACAGGGCGGAACAGGATGTATGCAGGATGCAATTTAGATTTCATTGACTTGCATCTTTTATTGGAAATTTATCAGCGGCAGGGATCGGGTTTGCCGGTTAACCGTTATGTTTAACATAAATTCCTGATTAATTGTTCAAAAATTGTCTTTTCACCTTTGAAAAAATAATTTAATCAAAAATGCAATTTTTTTAACAAAGAGTTTCATAAAACTATTGACATCAATTATATAACTGTATACAATTAATCAATAATATCAGCGGATTGTATTACAAACATCCGTTATTTCTCTTTTTTTTTATCGGAAAAAATGCTGCACAAAACGGATTTCATATAAAGGGGAGGATTGGGTATGAACCACGTAATGACAAAAGAGGAACTGGATTCATATTATGAGCGTTCGGCGCAGATTATCGGCAGGGACAGCTATTACAGTCCTGATTTGTATGCAAAATACAATGTTAAACGTGGTCTCAGGAACGAGGACGGTACCGGTGTAGTAGTAGGGCTTACCGAAATCGGTGATGTTCAGGCCTATACCGTTGAAAACGGCAAAATAATACCACAGGAAGGAAGACTTATTTACCGCGGTGTTGATGTATATGATCTCGTGGATGCCTGCATGAATGAAGACAGGTTTGGTTTTGAGGAATGCGCATATCTGCTTTTGTTTGGTGAGTTGCCGAATCAGAAGGAACTGGATGAGTTCAAAAAGGTATTATCATGCCACAGATGCCTGCCTGACGGTTTTGTCCGTGACATCATTATGAAAGCGCCAAGTGCGAACATCATGAACAAGATTGCAAGCACCATCCTGGTCGCTTATTCCTATGACCCGAATCCCGAGGATACAAGTGTAAAAAACCTTTTCAGGCAGAGCATGGAAATAATTGCCCGAATGCCTCTTATTGCCGCATATGCATACCAGGCAAAGTCACATTACCATAAAGGCAACAGTCTTTTCATACATATGCCCGATCCTGAACTGTCAACGGCAGAAAATATACTGCGTCTGAGCAGGCCGGACTGTTCATATACCCATCTCGAGGCATCAACGCTGGATATTGCGCTGATTCTGCATGCTGAGCACGGCGGCGGAAACAATTCAACGTTTACAAGCCATGTTGTTGCTTCGACAGGAACTGATATTTATTCGTGCATTGCTGCGGCGCTGGGTTCGCTGAAAGGTCCGAAGCATGGCGGGGCAAATCTGAAAGTAATGGAAATGATGGACGAGATAAAACGTGAAGTCAAAAACTGGGACAGTGATTCGCAGATCAGTGACTATCTGGCAAAAATACTCAAAAAAGGCGCATATGATCAAAGCGGGCTGATTTACGGTATAGGTCATGCCGTTTATACGCTGTCCGACCCGAGATGCGTCCTTCTGAAGAGAAAAGCCAGGGAACTGGCCGAAGCAAAGGGAAGACTTGACGAATATAAGCTTTATGAAAAGGTGGAGCATCTTGCCCCGATTGTATTTAATGAAGTCAAAAAGACCAACAAGCATATGTGCGCCAATGTGGATTTTTATTCGGGATTTGTATATGATATGCTTAACATACCCACGGATTTGTATACCCCTATATTTGCAGTGGCAAGAGTGGTGGGGTTCTGTGCCCATATAATCGAAGAAAGAATCAACGGCGGCCGGATTATACGCCCTGCTTACCAGTACGTAAGGGAAAGACAGGAATATGTTCCTTTGCATCTTCGCAAGTAGCCTTCGCAAATAGCGCATGGGAGCGGTTCTCAGGACCGTAAAAAGCATAGGGACGGTTCTTATGCTTTCAGAACAGGGAAGCACAAGAACCGTTCCTATTTTAATTTTACTGTATTTATTTATCTGCGGGTACGGACAGCAATTTCATCAATCATCAGCTTACCTCCGCTGCTTTAACCCCTGAAGCGGTTCCCGATATACCACATTGCATTGACATCAGGTACCGCTTCGGTATATTGGATTTTCATTGCTTTGTGCAGACAATAATAAAGGCAATGTTGCGTTCACCTTAATTTATGGTAAAATAAGTTTGTTATACATAAAAAGCGTTATTGTCGGGAGTAACGCTTTTTACTTATTGGCATCAGTGTGTATGAAAGTAATATGAACAATAAAGATTTTCGGGGTGGAAGGCTTGTTTCTGAAAAGCATAGAATTACAGGGATTTAAATCCTTTGCAGATAGAATTGTGCTTCATTTCAATAAGGGATTAACCGCGGTGGTGGGACCCAACGGCAGCGGAAAAAGCAATATTTCCGATGCAGTAAGGTGGGTTCTTGGTGAGCAGAGTGTCAAATCCCTTCGCGGTAGTAAGATGGAAGACGTGATCTTTGCCGGAACACAGCATCGCAAACCACTTGGTTTTGCACAGGTTTCGCTGCTGATTGACAATACCGACCGGACGCTGCCCATTGATTTTTCGGAGGTAACAATAACAAGGCGGGTTTACCGTTCCGGGGAGAGCGAATATTTTATCAACAAGACACCATGCCGTCTTAAGGATATTAACGAGCTGTTCATGAATACGGGTGTGGGAAAGGACGGGTATTCTATAATAGGTCAGGGCAGGATTGATGAAATTTTAAGCACCCGTCCGGAAGACAGGCGCGCCATTTTTGAAGAAGCAGCCGGTATTATGAAGTACAAGGTCAGAAAAAAAGAAGCGGAACGGAAGCTGGAAAGTACAAGCCAGAACCTGCTGAGAATTGATGACATTATCCATGAACTTGAATCACAGCTTGAGCCTTTGAGGGAACAGGCCGATAAAGCCAGAAAATACCTGGAACTGAGTAATGAACTTAAAGCGCTGGAAGTTGCCCTTTATCTTGACAGTATTGAAAAGAGCAGGGAAAAAATTGAAGAAATAGATGCCCAGTTTAAAAAGGTTGAGAAAGATATACTGGAAGAAAAATCCCTGCTGGAAGAAAAAATAAGGGAAAACCGCGGAAAAACCGAAAGGCTGGAAAAGCTTAAAAAAGATCTTGAAGCCCAGCGCGCAGAGCTTGTTGAGCTGGACAAAAACATAGATCAGCTGAACAGCCAGATAAAACTGGACGAGGAAAAAATCAGCAATATAGAACTGAATAATGAAGCATCAAGCCATGATGTGGATGAACTGAAAAGCAGGCTGAAGATGCTGGAAGCAGACATTGAAAAAAAGAATGTAAGGCTGTCTGCACTGGACAGGGACAGGGAAAAGTACGTAGAACTGCTTTATAACGCCGAAGAGAAACTTGCTGATATTCTGTCGCGGCTTGATGAAAGTGAAAAACGAATAGAATTGATGAAACAGGAAGTAATGGACAAGCTGGATATTTTGTCCGAATGCCGGACAAAATACAACAGCCTGAAAAACGAAAAAGAATCCTTCAGTGTCAGGCAGAAGAAGCTGGAGACCGAAATAAACAGGGTAGTCCTTGAACTGGACAATGAAAGGATGAAGCTGGAGCATGGACAGAATGAAGTAAAGGATTACAGGGATGCCCTTGAAGCCAAAAAGGAAGAAATAAACGGCAGTGAAAAAACATTGCTTAATCTCAGGAAAGATCTGGATGAACTGCGAACGAACCAGAGTAAACTCATGTCTGAGCTTCAGGCCGCCAAATCCCGAAGCAGGATACTGAAGGATATGGAAAACAGCCTGGAAGGATATAATCAAAGCGTTAAAGCCATTCTGAAAGCCTGCCGTGAAAAGGATGGGTTCGGTGACGGTATATACGGCGCACTGGCACAGCTTATTGATGTTCGGGAGAATTTTGAAACCGCAATTGAAGTATCCCTTGGACAGGCTCTTCAGAATATTGTCACAAGGGACGAATATACAGCCAAAAATGCAATTGCTTACCTTAAGCATAACAACCTTGGAAGGGCAACATTCCTGCCCGTATCATCGATAAAGCCCAGATACCTGGATACGGACACTGTAAAAAGGCTTGCCAACGAAAAAGGGTACCTGGGTCTTGCTTCAGACATGGTGGAATGTGCTTCGGAGTTCAGGGACATAATTTCCAATCTTCTTGGAAGAACGGTTGTCGTGGATAACATCGACAACGGTATTGAACTGGCCAGAAAGTATCAGTACGGTTTCAGAATCGTAACAACCGAAGGTGAAGTATTCAACCCGGGCGGTTCGCTGACGGGGGGAAGCCAGCCGGCCAAAACATCGAGCCTTCTGTCCAGGAACCGTATTATCAGGGAACTGGATGAAAAAATTGCTGCACTGAATGTCCGGATTCAGGAAATAGAAAAGAATTGCGAGGACAAGGCCAATGAAATAAACAAACTTGAAGAGAATATTCGTGTCCTTCAGAAAGAGCATCAGGACCTGGAACTGACAGTTCTTCGCGAGGAACAGAGGATTCTTTCGATAAAAGGCAAAATTGAAGAACTGAAATCAAGGCAGGAGATGCTTTACGCAGAGAAAAAGGAACTGGGTAAAAATATTGAATCCATTGAAGAGGAAATTTTAAACGAAAACAACAGAATCCTGGAAATTGAACAAAAAATAGCCGAGCTGAAAGCCACTATAGAAGAAAACCAGATGAAAAGAAAGGAAGAACAGGCAGAAAGGGATGCCGTTCATAACGATATCAACAATTACAAGGTTTCTGTGAATTCCATACTGGAGAGTATGGATCAGATACGTGAATCTTTGAGAAACCTGTCGGAGGAAAAAAGACAGATCGAGGCGGGTATAAACAAAAGAATCCAGGAACAGGCCAAAAACAGGGATCGTATTGAAAGCCTCAAATCCGAGATTAACGGTTTATCAGAAAAAATAAGTGAACTGAACGAAATTAAGACCGGAAAAATTATAAAAATTGAAAGCCTTTCGGAGGAAGTCAATATTCTGGAAGAAGAAGTTTCGGGCATGGTTGAAGTAGTTTCAGCCCATAACAGCAATATCCAGGTACTGCAGGATCAATACAGCAGGCTTGAAGTTAGGAAAGCAAAGCTGGAAACAGAGCTGGAAGCCGTTCAGAACCGACTCTGGGATGAATATGAATTAACCTGGGGTACGGCCCAGGAATATAAAATGGAAATAACAAACATGAAGCAGCACCAGGCGAGGGTTAACGAGTTAAAGACTGAAATACGCGAAATGGGACCCGTTAACGTATCTGCAATAGAGGATTACAGCAAAACGAAGGAAAGATATAGCTTCATGGTTAAACAGAGGGATGATTTGGTAAAATCCGAGGAAAAACTTAACAGGATCATCCGCGAAATGCTGTCTATTATGAAAAAACAGTTTATGGAGGAGTTTCAGAGGATAAACAGGAATTTCAACGAAGTATTCAGGGAACTGTTCGACGGCGGGAGAGCGGAAGTTGTGCTTGAAGATCCGGAGGACATACTTGAATGCGGTATAGAAATAATAGCCCAGCCTCCGGGGAAAAAATTACAGAATATGATGCTCCTGTCGGGTGGAGAGCGGGCAATGACGGCAATAGCGCTGCTGTTTGCGATATTGAAGCTCCGTCCTGCGCCGTTCTGTATTCTGGATGAAATAGAGGCATCACTTGATGACGCCAATGTGTATAAGTTTGCCGAGTACATAAAAAAACTTGCCGATACCACGCAGTTTATAGTAATCACCCACCGGAAAGGCACAATGGAGGCCTCCGACGCCCTGTACGGAATCACAATGCAGGAGCATGGCGTGTCATCGGTAGTCTCGCTGAAACTCGGTGATGTTGACAAGGCGGTATAGAACAGTGAAAGCCATATCATAATGTTAGTGTGTATACCCCGGAATTATGTGTTATTATATGTAAAATCAAAAAGAAAAAGGAGTCATGTGCAATGTCTTTTTTTGAAAAACTGAAAAACGGCCTGAAAAAAACGAGGGAAAGTATTACCCAAAGAATTGATCAGCTTCTTGTATCAATGGGTAAAATAGATGAGGAACTGTTCGAGGAACTCGAAGAAATACTGATTACATCCGATGTGGGGGTTGAGACAACGCTCAGAATTATTGAGGACCTGAAACAGCGGGTGAAGGCTGAGAAGGTAACAGATCCGAAACAGGTAAAAAATCTGCTGAAGGATGAAATAACGGAGATCCTGAGTTCGGGCGATACCGGCCTGAAACTTGATACGAAACCTTCTGTAATTGTGATGGTTGGCGTTAACGGTGTGGGCAAAACCACATCAATAGGTAAAATATGCAATATGCTTAAGAACCAGGGAAAAAAGATTCTGGTGGCAGCAGGCGATACTTTCCGTGCCGCGGCTATCGATCAGCTTGAAATATGGGCAAAAAGGGCAGGAGTGGACATTGTAAAGCATACCGAAGGTTCAGATCCTTCCGCAGTCGTATATGATGCTATCCAGGCAGCAAAGGCAAGGGAATTCGATGTCGTCGTCTGTGATACTGCCGGTCGTCTGCATACCAAGAAGAACCTTATGGAAGAGCTGAAAAAAATCTTCAGAATTATTAAAAGGGAACTTCCGGGCGCAGATATTGAAACACTGCTGGTTCTTGATGCCACCACGGGCCAGAATGCCGTATCCCAGGCAAAGACCTTTGCCGAGGCCACGGGTGTTACCGGACTGGTCCTTACAAAACTTGACGGTACAGCCAAAGGCGGAATTATTGTATCGATTAAGTCTGAACTTGATATCCCGGTAAAATTTGTCGGCGTGGGTGAAAAAATAGATGATCTTCAGCCCTTTGATGCCAAAAGTTTTGCCGAAGCGCTGTTTTCGTAGCAGTTTGAATCTGACGGAGAGGAATGTAACCGATTGACAACTGGATGAAAGTTTTATAAAATAGACAAAATTTCAGCGGAAAATAACCTGTGAGTTCTGGGTTCAGTTAATTATGATGAAAAAATAAGGAGGGGTGGACATGGCATTTATATATCCGGAAGTATCAAGAACATTCAGTGAGTTTTTGCTTCTGCCTAACCTGACTACCAGAGACTGTACGCCGGCCAATATTGATTTGACAACTCCCCTGGTTAAGTATTCAAAGGGCGAGAATCCGGCGCTGAAGTTAAATATACCTATTGTAAGCGCAATAATGCAGGCTGTGTCCAATGATACGCTTGCGATTGCTCTTGCAAGATGCGGCGGTCTTTCTTTTATATACACTTCGCAGCCGATAGACAGTCAGGCTGAAATGGTAAGAAGGGTGAAAAAGCATAAATCAGGTTTTGTTGTGAGCGATTCAAATGTATCGATACACCATACCCTGAGGGATGTACTTGCGATTAAAGAAAAAACCGGGCATTCCACAATAGCCGTTACTGATGACGGAACAGCCCATGGAAAACTGCTTGGAATTATAACGAGCAGGGACTACCGTCTGTCCCGTGACCCGCTGGACAAAAAGGTATCCGAGTTTATGACGCCGTTTAAGGATCTTGTTGTTGGGAAGCTTGGAATAACTCTTAGCGAAGCCAATGATATTATATGGGCGCACAAACTGAACTGCCTGCCGATAGTTGATGATGAGCAGAATCTTCATTACCTTGTTTTCAGAAAGGATTATGATGATCACAAGGCCAATCCCGAACAGCTGATGGATTCTAAGAAGAGATTAATGGTCGGGGCCGGCATAAATACCTGGGACTATAAGGAAAGGGTACCTGAACTGGTAAATGCTGAAGTGGACGTGCTCTGCGTGGATTCCTCCGATGGATTTACCGAATTCCAGAGGGATACAATCCGCTATGTGAAGGAGAATTTCCCTGAAGTAAAAATCGGCGGAGGAAATATCGTCGATAAAGAAGGTTTTATGTACCTTGTGGAATCAGGAGCCGATTTCGTCAAGGTCGGAATCGGCGGAGGCTCGATATGTATAACGAGGGAACAGAAGGGAATAGGCCGCGGTCAGGCAAGTGCAGTAATTGAAGTTGCAAAGGCACGTGACGAATATTTTGAAAAGACCGGTGTTTATATTCCAATCTGCTCAGACGGCGGAATTGTTCACGACTATCACATTGTACTGGCTTTGGCAATGGGGGCCGATTTTGTGATGATGGGCCGTTACTTTGCAAGATTTGACGAAAGCCCGACCAGAAAGGTAAAACGCGGCAACAACTACGTGAAGGAATACTGGGGTGAAGGTTCGAACAGGGCCAGGAACTGGCAGAGGTACGATTTGGGTGAGAACACCAACCTGAAGTTTGAAGAGGGTGTAGACAGCTACGTACCGTACGCAGGTAAACTGAAGGATAACCTGGAAGTAACCCTTACGAAAATTCGTGCCACAATGTCGAGCTGCGGAGCCAGAAACATTAAGGAGCTGTACGAGAAATCACGGCTTGTAGTTGTCTCTTCAACAAGTATTATTGAAGGCGGCGCCCACGACGTCATACTTAAGGAAAGTGATTATTGATAAGCGGATGAAGCAAATATAGATCCCGGAATGTTCTTAAGGTACCGGGCGGTAAGTTTCCGGCGGGAAACATACCGCCCGGTATTTTTCCGTTTTTGGCCGGATATTATTTTCAGCCGCAGGCTTGCATTTATTTTTTAATTCCCGGGAATATTTCATAACCAGGTGACCAAAACTTATTTAAGATAATTTAATGGGAGGTTGTTTTGTTGAATTCCGGGATTTTATCTTCAAATCAGCCTGAAAACGAAGAAAGCAGAAATAACAAAGACGAAGGGGAGAATACTACGGGCGGCGAAATGGAAAACATAAAGGAAATGGGTTCGGTGGAGGTCAGGAAGAAGAACAGGAACATCCATTGTCTTACAATAATAGGCCAGATAGAAGGCCATCTGGTACTGCCTCCGCAGAATAAAACAACAAAATATGAGCATGTTTTGCCCCAACTGGTGGCAATTGAGGATGACGAAAAAATAGACGGCCTGCTGCTTATACTGAATACCGTCGGTGGTGATGTGGAAGCAGGGCTTGCAATCGCGGAAATGATTGCATCCATGTCAAAGCCGGCCGTTTCGCTTGTTTTGGGCGGTGGCCACAGTATCGGCGTACCGATGGCAGTTTCGACAAACTACTCCTTTATAGCGCCGTCTGCCACAATGACAATACATCCCATCCGGTTAAGCGGGATGATAATAGGTGTTCCCCAGACTTTTGAATATTTTGAAAGAATGCAGGAACGGGTTGTTGAATTTGTCGCAAAAAACTCGAAAATCTCAAAGGATGCATTCAGGGAGTTAATGCTGAAAACAGGAGAACTGGCAAATGATGTAGGGACCATACTGTTCGGGCATGAGGCCGTTGAACGAGGTATTATAGACGAAGTCGGCGGTCTTTCTTCCGCACTGAAAAAACTGGACGAGTTAATTGAGAAAAAGAGGAGGAACCAGGAAAGGGGATAACCGTAATGATATATTCAATAGTACCTCCTGAACAGCTTTTTTATGCAGACATTAAGCAGGAACGAATGGAAGTCAGCATCAACGGTGAAAAAGTTATTCTTCTTAAAAACGATGATAATACCTATACCGTTGAAAGACTTATTTCAACAAATCCCAAAGCCTATCTCAAACCTGAATTTATGCCGGGTACAAGGTTATTGTCGGTCACACCCGACAAGGGAACCCCTGATGCCAAGTGGGAGGTTATCAGTAATGGTATAGTGGTGAACCGGATATAAAATCCGAATATCCGGTTTTTTATATGTCATAAATCGGGTAAAACCGGTTATACGTCGGCTATTACCAGATGATTGATTCAAAAGCTACAAATTTTGAAAAAGATTGATAAAATATTAACAGAAGCTATTGACATTTGATATTATAATAGTAATATATAAATAAATAATCAGTAACCGCAAACCTAATACAGCCGGATGAAGATTGAAGGAGAGCTGCCTTTTGGCACACCGAAGGAGTAAATCTCTCAGGTTAAAGAACTTCAATCGGACGGACCTCTGGAGAGACCATGTAGTATGGCGCCGAAGGGGCAAGCCCGTCAGGGGTGTATCTCTCAGGCAAAAGGACAGAGTATTCAGGGATTTTGGCAATCAGCTGAGATCTCCTTATCGCTGTACTATAATTTCAGAGGTCAAACAATTGGTTTGACTTATTTTTTTAGGAGGGATTTTCTGTGGCGAGGATAATTGTAACGGACAAGATGGCTCCGGACGGCATTGAGTACCTGAGAAGCAAAGGCTTTGAGGTTGATACACCTTTCGGAATTTCCCGCGAAGAACTGCTGGAAGTAATAGAAAAATATGATGCAATAATCGTTCGGAGTGCCACTAAAGTAACAAAGGAAGTTATTGAACGGGGTAAGAATTTAAAGGTGGCTGGCAGAGCCGGTAACGGCGTGGACAATATTGATGTTGAGGAATGTACCAAAAGAGGTATAGCTGTTGTCAATACCCCAGAGGGAAATATTATGGCGGCTGCTGAAATGGCTGTTGCAATGGCGTTTGCAATATTCAGAAATATCCCCCAGGCGCACCATGCTGCCAAAAATAAGGATTTCAGACGCAGCAAATTTGTCGGTGAAGAACTCGATGGCAAAACTGCAGGAATTATCGGCCTGGGTAAAATAGGCTCAATAGTTGCAAGAAAACTCCACGGAATTGGAATGAATGTTGTCGGATATGATCCGTATGTGGCTGACGAGAAATTTGAACAGCTGGGAGTTACCCGCTGCGAAACCCTTGAGGAACTTCTGAAAATATCAGACCTGATAACGCTGCATATTCCGAAAAGCCCGCAGAACATGGGTTTAATCGGTGAAAAGGAACTTAAGATGTGCAAGAAGGGCGTCCGCATAGTAAATGTGGCCAGGGGCGGCATGATAGACGAAAAAGCACTTTACAACGCCATAGTGGAAGGCCATGTCGCAGCTGCAGCGCTCGATGTTCAGGAAGTGGAACCCAATTTTACAAAGAGCCCTGAGGAGCAGGATTACTGGAACCCGCTTCTGGATCTTGAAAATGTCGTTTTTACTCCTCACCTTGGAGCATCCACAAAGGAAGCAAACTATAATGTCAGCATCGGTGTTGCAAAACTTGTGGAAGGGGTTCTGAACGGTGAACTGGTACCAGCCGTTAATATGCCTCCTGTATCCGGAGATATCAATCAGCTTAGACCGTATATAGACCTTGCGGAAAAACTCGGCAGCATTTACTACCAGGCTGAAAAGGACAGGGTTACAAAGATTGAAGTCATATACAGCGGCGATATAGCAAACATGGCAACCAAAGCCATAACCCTTGCGGCTGTGAAAGGTTTTCTCAACAGCGCGGGTGATCCCGATGTAACATACATCAATGCGGAATACAAACTTAAGGAGCTTGGCGTGAAACTGGTTGAAAGCAAAAGCTCTCACCTCGACAAGTATACAAACCTGATAACTGTTAAGTTTTCGACAGCGAGCAGAGACCTGTCGGTATCAGGGACAGTATTCGCAAAGGATGTTATAAGGATTGTGGACTTTTTCGGATATAAGCTGGATTTTGAACCCACACCCCATGTAATTGCCCTTCAGAATATAGATGTACCGGGTATAATCGGAAAGGTCGGAACACTGCTTGGAAACAATAACATTAATATAGCTGCAATGCAGTGGAGCCGGAACAGGAAGGGAGAAAAGGCCGTATCCTTTGTGAGTGTCGATACCGAAGTATCCGACGAAATACTGAAACAGCTGCTTCAGATAGACGGAGTATTAAGGGCTTCAAGGCTTAACTTTTAACACTGTTTAAAATAAATGAATCACAGGCCGGTTAATTAACCGGCCTTTTTTTATTCATGAAAATAGTATATTATTTTATTATGCTTAAAAACTGCGAAATTATATAGCTGGAGGATTTATTATGCCTGTTATGGTAGGATGTATATCGCTTGGATGTCCCAAAAACCTTGTGGACAGTGAAATAATGCTTGGGTTGCTGAATAAGGAGGAATATCGGATAACAACCGATCTCAGCAGGGCTGATGCCATAATAGTAAATACCTGTGCATTTATAAACGAGGCAAAGGAAGAAGCCATAGACGCAATTCTGAATGCTTCACTGTACAAAAAAACAGGGAATCTTAAGGTCCTTATTGTTACAGGGTGCATGGCCCAGCGGTACAGCGATGAAATCATAAAGGAAATACCCGAAGTGGATGCTGTGGTAGGAACGGGCAATATTCATGAAATACAGAATATAATCAGTGAACATGTAAAAGGCGAAAACCGGAGGAAAATTTTTGTCAGCGATCCGAAAGATGTGGATTACCTTGACAATATACGCATGCTGTCCCAGTCAGGCTCATACCAGTATCTCAAGATAGCCGAAGGATGCAGTAATCACTGTACTTACTGTATTATCCCGTATCTGCGCGGACCGTTCAGAAGCAGAAGCATTGAAAGCATAATAACCGAGGCCGAACGTCTGGCAAGCACAGGGACAAAAGAGCTTATTCTTATAGCCCAGGATGTAACAAGGTATGGTGAAGATAAATACGGAGAATACAGGCTTGTTGAACTGATTCGAAGATTGTCCGAAATTGACGGTATTAAATGGATCAGGTTATTATACTGCTATCCGGAAAGAATAACAGATGAACTTATCAATGAATTCAGGAATAATCCAAAGCTTCTGAAATACCTGGATATTCCGATACAGCATGCTTCAGACAGTATACTGAAGCTGATGGGAAGAAAAACCAGCAGGAAGAGTCTTGCCGGGCTGGTGGAAAAACTGCGTACAGAAGTGCCCGGAATTATACTCAGGACAACACTTATTACCGGTTTTCCGGGTGAAACCGAAGATGATTTTGAACAAATGAAGAATTTCATACAGGAGTATCCTTTCGACAGGCTGGGAGTATTTGCCTATTCCCGTGAAGAAGGCACTCCTGCGGCAAAAATGAAAAACCAGGTAAAGGAATCCGTTAAGCAAAAGCGCAGGGAAGAAATACTGCTGCTTCAGAAGGATATTATAATCCCGCTTATTGAAAAGAGGGTGGGGAAAACTTACGAGGTTATGGTTGAAGGAGTTGCCGATGACGGTATATTTTATGTGGGCCGTTCCTACGGAGAGGCCCCCGAAATTGATCCGGTGATATATTTTACGTCAGCGGAGCCCCTGAATACAGGTTCTTTTGTTAATGTAAAAATATTGACAAGGGATGATATGGATCTTGTGGGCGAAGTTATTTACGATTAGTGGGGCACAAGGAGTTGAAATTTGTTATGAATCTGCCGAATAAAATTACCGTTTTCCGAGTTTTTCTGATACCTGTTTTTCTGATTCTGCTTCTTCCTGTATATAATGGCAGACTGCTGCTGCCGATACCTCCGGAAACGGGCAGAATTATTGCTGCTGTCGTTTTTGTTATAGCCTCTTTTACAGATTATCTTGACGGCGCAATAGCGAGAAAGAAAAATATTGTCACCACTTTCGGCAAATTCCTGGATCCCATTGCGGACAAGCTGCTGGTAACATCGGCACTTATGGCGCTTATCCAGCTGGATGAAATATCGACATGGCCTGCAGTAATTATAATCGCCAGGGAATTTCTTGTTACCGGAATACGGATTATAGCAGCAGGAGACGGAGTTGTGATCGCGGCCAGCAATAAAGGTAAAGCAAAAACATTTGTGCAGATGCTTGCTGTTTTATTTATACTGGTCAGGGATTTCCCCTTTTCCCTGTTCACGGATTTTCCGGCAGGCCGGTGCCTGTTATGGATTTCGGTTATTCTGACCGTTTATTCCGGATACGATTATCTGAAAAAAAACTGGGACAGAATTAAAAGCTGATAGAATTATATTTACATTTTTTATAAATAAATTGTTGCATTCGCGAATAAAATATTATATACTCTTTATCAACAGGACATATTAGCAGGTAATAAATTATAAACTTATGGAAGCAGGGTGTTTCTCTTGAATAAAAGTTCAAGGGCTAAAAAGGAAAGGCAGAAAAGGCTTCTGGAAATCATAAAAGAGGATCCGTTCATGACTGACGAAGATATAGCAGAGTACCTCGATGTAAGTGTTCCGACCGTTCGTCTTGATAGGCTGGAACTTGGTATTCCCGAACTTCGGCAGAGAATTCGTGAAGTGGCTTCTCAGAATCACCAGAAAGTAAGGGCTTTGCATGGAGATGAAATAGTCGGGGAAATAGTGGAAATAAATCTCGGCGAAAGCGGAATTTCAATCCTGGATACAACGGATGAAATGGTATTTTCGCAGTCCAAAATCGTCAGGGGACATTACATATATTCCCTTGCAGAATCACTGGCAATTGCAGTTATTGACGCAGAAGTAGCCCTTGTCGGAGTCGCCAATATAAAATATAAAATTCCCGTGTATGCGGGTTCGAAACTGGTAGCAAAGGCAACGGTAAAAAGAGCCCGTAACAGGAGTTATATCGTTTGGGTTTTCATTTACAACAAGCGGCAGGAAGTATTCCGAGGGAAATTCATACTGGTGACTATTGACGACATTAAAACAGATAAAAACAGGAATGCTGATGATTCAGGAACTCAAGCACCGGGAGAAGGACTGAATGGAAATGAGGATAATGGTTGATGCAATGGGTGGGGATAATGCACCTGGAGAAATTGTAAAAGGCTGTATTGAAGCCCTGAAGCTGAAGAAAGGTTTTGACATAGAACTTATTGGCATAGAACAGGAAATTACGAAGTATTTGGATAAATTCAGATATAACGGAAATCGCATTATTATAACTCATGCACCCGAGGTTATATACAACGAAGACAAACCCACTGAAGCAATACGTCACAAAAGAAATTCATCGATGGTCACAGGCCTTAAAAAAATAAGGGAAAAAGAAGGGGAAATTTTCATATCGGCGGGAAGTACCGGAGCTCTGCTTGCAGGAACACTGCTTGTGGCAGGTAAAATAGAAGGTGTTCTAAGACCGGCACTTGCTCCAATTGTACCTTCAATATCAGGAGGTACAATGATTATAGACGCGGGAATGAATACCCAGGTAAGACCGGTAAATTATGTCCAGTTTGCCGTTATGGGTTCGGTATATATGGAGCAGGTCTTCGGGAAGGATAATCCGAGAGTAGGGCTTGTAAATGTCGGAACAGAGGATGAGAAAGGAAACAGTACTTTAAGGGAAGCCCTGGCTTTACTCAGAAAATGTGACATAAATTTTGTCGGTAACATTGAAGGACGGGATATTGCGGAAGGTAAGGTGGATGTTGCTGTATGCGACGGCTTTACAGGCAATGCTATGTTAAAAATGATGGAAGGGACCGGCAAATACTTCTTCCATAATATGAAAAGGATTTTTAACAGCAGTATCTGTTCAAAAATTTCAGCCCTTTTGATCAAAACTCATTTAAAAAAGCTGAAGGACAGCGTGGATCCCGAAATAGCAGGCGGAACGCCGATACTCGGAGCAAGCGGGTTAATATTCAAATGTCATGGCAACAGCGGTGCAGAAGCGATTAAAAATACAATAATAAAGGCACACGGCGTTTCCAGCAGCGGGTTTATTGAAAAGATTAAGGAAAGAATTTCGGATATGGAGGTTGAGCATGGCTGATTTTGGCATTGGCATCCTGGGCACAGGTAAATATCTGCCCGAAAGAATTCTTACCAACCATGATCTTGAAAAAATGGTCGACACATCTGATGAATGGATAGTAAGACGTACAGGTATGAAAGTAAGGCACATTCTTGACGATGATGTCCCGTCATACAAAATGGGTGCTGAAGCAGCCAGACTTGCTATTGAGGACGCAGGGCTTACGCCGCTGGACATTGATTTAATCATTGTTTCAACGGAAGTACCCGATTATCTTTCACCGTCAATGGCATGCCTGATTCAAAGGGAAATAAAGGCTGAAAATGCTGCTGCTTTTGACATAAACGCAGCATGCACCGGGTTTGTATATGCTATGACCATTGCCCAGCAGTTCATACAAACCGGATATTACAAGCATGTTCTGATTGTTGCAAACGAAGGACTCAGCCGTATTGTGGACTGGGAAAACAGGAATACCTGCGTTCTGTTCGGTGATGCCGCCGGTGCTGTTGTCCTGGGCAGAGTGGACAAGAAATACGGTATAAGGGAAAGTTACCTTGCTGCTTTCGGAAATCTCGGTCATAATCTGACGATTCCGTGCTGCTATGTCCCTGAAGAGGAAAAACAGAAAAGAAGGGAAGGAATGGAACGGACCATATGGCAGGACGGAAGCGAAGTGTTCACATTTGCGGTAAGGGCAATGGCAGAATCGGTAAAAACGGTTGTTGAAAAAGCCAACAGTACAATCAATGACGTGGACATGATTGTACCTCATCAGGCAAACCTCAGGATTATCAACGGGGCAGCAAAAAGGCTTGAAGTTGACGAAGACAAAATATCCGTTGTTTTGCACGAGACTGGCAACATATCATCTGCTTCGATACCCGTAGCGCTGGACACTGAAAGCAAAAACGGCAGGCTTAAGGAAGGAGACACACTGGTGCTGGTTGGCTTCGGCGGAGGACTTACATGCGGTTCAATTCTTCTGACATGGGGAAAATAGCTTTTTACGGAGGTATGAAATGGGTAAAACAGCGTTTGTATTTCCGGGGCAGGGAGCCCAGTACGTTGGAATGGCAAAGGAAATATGCGGCAGGTTTCCCGAAGCTGCAAAAGTTTTCAGGGAAGCTTCGGAAGCCCTCGGCTTTGATATTGAAGACATGATCTTTAACGGGGATGAGGATACTTTAAAAATAACCGAAAATACACAGCCGGCTATTGTTACTGCGAGCATAGCATGTCTTCAGCCCCTTCTTGCGGAGGGAATCAGGGCAGATTTTACGGCAGGCTTAAGCCTTGGTGAGTATGCTGCCCATGTATATTCAGGAACATTCTCTTTCCGGGATGCTGTGAGACTTCTCAAAAAGCGCGGAAAGTTCATGCAGGAAGCTGTACCTGTCGGTGTTGGCTCAATGATTGCAATAATCGGTCTCTCACGGGAACAGGTTCTTGATGCATGTGCCGCGGCAAAGGATGAAGGTGTCGTCGAACCGGCCAATTTCAATTGCCCGGGACAGATTGTAATATCCGGGGAAGCAAAAGCCGTTGAAAAGGCCGCCGCCATTGCCGTTGAACTTGGCGCGAAAAGAGCGGTTCCGCTGGCCGTAAGTGCCCCGTTCCATTGCAGTCTTATGGCACCTGCGGCAGAAAAACTGAAGGCCGAGCTTGAAAAAGTTGAAGTGCATGAAATGAAAGTTCCTGTTGTTGCAAATGTTAATGCCGAAATAGTACCTTCGGCCGAATATGTTAAGGAATCACTGTATAAGCAGGTTTCAAGTCCCGTTCTGTGGGAAGACAGCGTAAGAACGATGATAGGAAACGGCGTTGATACCTTTGTTGAAATAGGGCCCGGGAAAGTTCTGAGCGGATTTATCAAAAAGATTGACAGAAATGTAAGAACTCTGAACGTAGAAGACATTGCTTCCCTTGAAAATACACTGCACGAACTGGCATGAACTGTTTAATGGAAACCGAAATGCCGGAATATGAAAAGGGGTGGTACCGGGATGGATTTTACAGGAAAAACCGTTGTTGTTACCGGGTCAAGCAGGGGCATAGGAAAGGCAATAGCCGAAAAATTTGCCGGGCTTGGAGCCAATGTAGTTATCAACGGTACTTCAAAGACCATTTTTGACACCGAAAAGGAATTGACTGAAAAAGGCTTTCGTGTGAAAGCTTTTGAAGGTGATATAAGTAAACCGGAAAATGCCAGGGCGCTTATAGACTTTGCTGTAGATAATTTCGGCACGGTTGACGTTCTGGTCAATAATGCGGGTATTACCAGGGATAAGCTCCTTGTCCGCATGAATGACGAAGACTGGGATGCGGTTCTTGATGTAAACCTGAAAAGCGCGTATTTGTGTACAAAAGCTGCAGCGAAAATCATGATGAAAAAACGGCAGGGAACAATAATCAATATTTCCTCTGTCGTGGGAATAACGGGAAATGCAGGACAGTCAAACTATGCGGCATCCAAGGCCGGACTGATTGGTTTTACAAAGTCTGTCGCCAAGGAATTCGGTTCCTGGGGAATAACCTGCAATGCCGTAACTCCTGGATTTATTGAAACCGACATGACCGCCCAGTTGTCCGATGAAATAAGGGAAAAATTCTTCGCTGCCATTCCGCTCAGGAGGGCCGGGACTCCTTCCGAAGTGGCGGATGCAGTGTGTTTCCTTGCATCGGATATGGCAAAATATATTACCGGACAGGTAATTAATATTGACGGTGGAATGGTTATGTAATATTATCTATGTTGATAGAAATACTATAGGTATTAGATTCCTGTCTGGAAGGGGGTGAAAAGTGTGGTATTCGAGAAAGTTAAGGAAATTATAGTAGATCAGCTGGGTGTAGACGAAAGCGAGGTAACAATGGAAGCCTCCTTCATCGACGATTTAGGGGCTGATTCATTGGATATTGTTGAATTGATAATGGCATTGGAGGAAGAATTTGACCTGGAAATACCAGACAAGGATGCTGAGAAAATTGTAACAGTAGGAGATGCTGTGGAATATATAAAAGCACACACCTCCTGATAACAGTTGAATAAAAAAAGTCCCACTGGTGTGGGGCTTTTTTTATAGGTTTTAATTACATTTGCAAAGAAGTTTACTCCGAACATTAAGCAGATTCAGGGAGGATGGATGTATAAATGGCAAGACGTGTAGTTATAACAGGAACAGGTGTAATACATGCCCTTGGCAAGGATACAAAGACATTCTGGAATGCAATAAAGGAAGGGAAGAACGGAATAACAAGGGTAACAAAATTTGACTGCAGTATGCTCGAAACCAAGGTTGCTTCCGAAATAACCGATTTTGACCCTACGCTGTACATGGATAAAAAGGAAGCGAAAAGGATGGATCTTTTTACTCAGTATGCAATGGCCGCATCAATTATGGCAGTTGAAGAAGCAGGGCTTGATTTTTCAAACGAAGATCCATTCCGCGTCGGGGTTTTAATTGGTTCCGGAATTGGCGGTATTCAGACGCTGGAAGAACAAAAGGTAATTCTTATGGAAAAGGGGCCTTCCCGCGTAAGCCCGTTCTTTGTTCCGATGATGATAGCGAACATGGCGTCGGGACAGGTGGCTATAAGGTTTGGCATTTGCGGTTTTAATGAGTGTGTGATGACCGCATGCGCTACGGCAAACAATGCCATAGGAGATGCGTTTCATGTTATAAGAAACGGTCTTGCCGATGTAATGATTACCGGCGGTGCCGAGGCCGCCCTGACGCAATTGTCCTTTGCAGGGTTTTGCTCGGCGAAGGCAATGGCTACCGATCCTAATCCTGAAACGGCCTGCAGACCTTTTGACAGGGACCGCAACGGTTTTGTAATGGGTGAAGGAGCAGGGATACTTGTTCTTGAAGAGCTTGAGCATGCTTTGAAGAGAGGTGCAAATATTATAGCTGAAATAGTAGGATACGGATGCACATGCGATGCATATCACATTACGGCGCCGCATCCGGACGGCATAGGCGGAATAAAGGCAATGCAGTTTGCTCTTGCTGATGCAGGAATAAGCCCCGAAGATGTTGACTATATAAATGCCCATGGAACATCAACACCGCTGAACGATCCCGGAGAAACAAAAGTAATTAAGAATGTTTTCGGGGAGCATGCCTATAAACTGGCAGTAAGTTCATCAAAATCCATGACAGGGCATTTACTGGGCGCAGCCGGGGGCATTGAGGCAATTATTACGGCTATGGCACTGAAAGATGGATTTATACCGCCGACAATACATCTGGACAATCCCGATGAGGAATGTGATCTGGATTATGTGCCGAACAGAGGCAGAAAACAGGATATCCGCTATGCTTTGTCCAACGCATTGGGTTTTGGAGGTCATAACGCCGTTTTGGTTATGAAAAAATATGAATGAACCGGCGGGCTCGGCACAGCGTTTTGACCGAAAAGCTGTGACGGGCTTCGGTCTTTATTTTTTCAGGAAGGAGGTTTTCGGTTTGAAAAATTCCGATTTGGAACGGATAAGCCGGCTTGAAAAAAGCATAGGCTATATCTTCAGGGATAAAAGCAAGGCACTCCAGGCCATAATACACAGTTCCTATGCCTACGAACATCGGCGTGAGGGTATGACCAGCAATGAACGTCTTGAATTCCTCGGCGATTCAGTACTTAATTTTTTGATAACAAACAGGCTTTTTAAAGAAATTTCAGACATGCCTGAAGGTGAAATGTCAAAACTCAGGGCATCAGTCGTATCAGAAGCATCATTGTCAGATTGTGCTAAAAAATTGAATGTCGGTGAGGTACTGCTTCTTGGAAAAGGAGAAGAGATAATGGGTGGAAGAAAACGTCCGTCCATCCTCGCAGATGCCATGGAAGCCATAATAGGAAGTATTTACCTTGACGGCGGTCTGGAAGCGGCAAACGAGTTTGTAAGCCGTTTTCTGGGTGAAAACTATGAGAAGGCCATAAACGGCACCCTTTTCCGCGATTATAAGACAAAACTCCAGGAAGAAGTTCAAAGATCAGGCAATTCCAGTATTAGGTATGTGGTTATTGCTGAAAACGGGCCGGATCATGACAAGGTATTTACCGTTGCAGTATTTGTTAACGGTGAACAGCTTGGCCAGGGAACAGGGAAAACAAAAAAGGAGGCAGAACAGAAAGCCGCAGGTGACGCACTGAACAGAATCAGGGCCGAGGCTGTAGAGTTATGAGCAGACATATTAACATACCTGTTTTTATACCCCATGAGGGATGCCCCAATGACTGTATTTTTTGCAACCAGAGGAAAATAAGCGGGACTTTGCGTGCCCCAAATGAACAGGAAATCAGAAAAATAATAGAGGAACATCTGGAAACGGCCCGAGATGAAGACTTCTGCGAAATAGCCTTTTTCGGGGGAAGTTTTACCGGACTTCCGATATACCGTCAGGAGCAATATCTCGGTATAGCACGGCATTACGTGGAAACGGGCAGGGTAAAGGGAATCAGGCTTTCAACCAGGCCCGATTACATTAATGATGAAATACTGGATTTCCTGAAAGAGTACTCAGTTAAGGTTGTTGAGCTGGGGATTCAGAGTCTTGATGAGGAAGTACTGAGAAGAAGCAACAGGCATTATTCACCGGAGACGGCGTTACTGGCATGCCGGATGATAAAGGAACATGGCTTATCATTGGGAGTTCAAACCATGATTGGGCTTCCGGGCGATACCCTGGAAAAAAGCATTAATACAGCCCGGCGTCTTATTGAGTTAAAACCCGATATGGCCCGCATTTACCCGACGCTTGTAATCAGCGGCACTGCTCTTGAACAGGAATACCTTAATAAAAGGTACAGTCCGTTGTCACTCAATGAAGCGGTGTTTTGGTGCAGCATTCTGGTTCCGATGTATGAAAATGCCGGTATAAGACTTATCAGGATTGGTCTTCATGCGGATGAGCTGACAAAAGGCAATGAAATTGTTGCCGGTCCCGTACATCCTGCCTTTGGTGCTCTTGTTTACTCAAAAATATGGCTAAACCGGGTTACCGAAAAGCTTAATGAAATGGATATAAGAAACAGGAAAAACCTGATAATTCATGTCGCTCCTTCAGAGATATCGTTTGTTACAGGCCAGAACAGGCAAAATATTGATTATCTAAAAATGAATTATGGATTTTCGGCTATCAAAGTGAAGGGAGATCAGCCCACCCGGAATTCCGTGGAACTTGAATTCCGGGATTGAATGCTGTTATAATCCTGTCTACCAGGTATTCATTATTTTATAAAATTTTCTCAAATTTCGGTATAGCGTCCGTCAGACGCACAGGCTATCGCTGCGCCGAGCGCTGTGGCGTATTCGGCATGCTCAGGTATATGAAATTTTTCATGGTGGATTTTGGAAAGACCGTCAAAAATATTGTGCGAATGGGGAACATTTGTGAGATTTCCCGTCAGTACAATATCTTCTGTACCGTCAATACGCGCCGCAAATATTGACATTACGCCTATTGTCTGGAATACCAGGTTAATAATCCCGAGGGCAATATCGTTTCTGGTGGCGAGATCGCTTATTTTTCCGAAGTTTGATGCTGTCAGGTCGGGAGGAAGGCCTATAATCTGTTCACGTGTAATATCCTTAATAAACAAATCAACATTCTCCAGGTTACCGTTTCCGGCCATTTCAACCAGGTCCTCAAAATGACGTATATTGAGCATTCTGTTTGACAAGCCCAGAAGTGTACCGCCTCCGACACCTGTTCCTCCCAAATGTTTGACATTTCCGTTTTTTTCTGCCCTTACGAAGGCTGTACCCGTTCCCATGCTTACAACAACTGCTTTGGAAAGCCCCGACAGAAACAGGCCGCCCATTCCAATGGCATAGAATTCTTCCACCTTTCCGGTGGGAATATTGTAAATACGCTCGTTCAGGTATGATGAGCCGACCCCTGTAACCATAACACGGGAAATGTCAGACAACTGGAGCCGGTTTGTATTGATAAATTTGCCGAAAGCCCCATATACCGAGGAAATCGGATCGGTTGCGCGTACCATCATCGGGCTGATAATTTTGTTATCACGAAAACCTGTTATTTTGGTAGTGCTTCCGCCGATATCAATTCCGAGAATCATATGCAATCATACTCCTGTCGGTAAATTTTATTAAGCCGGGAGAAAGAGTTCCCCCGGCTGATAATTCCCGTTTAAGCCGTCCGTATTGCAGTATACCGGTCAGCTTCTCATTTTTCTGATTGCAAGAACTACAGGAATACAGAGTATCACCGACGCAATGATTTCAGCGATATAATTGGGTACTGCCGATAAAAAGATGTATGAAGATTCGATATTCTGGGGCATTCCCGGTATTTCTTTCAAGGCCTCAATATACCGCCTTGCATAAAGAATATAAATCATTCCCAGGACACCCACAGTGTTGGTGGTGGTGCCAAGAACAGCAGAAACGCCGATTGAAACTGCGGCATTTTTACTGCCCAGAACCTTGTCAATTGCATAATAAACATAATAAGACACTACCCCGATGAGAATCCTTGGTACTACTGAAACCAGCGGATTCAGAAACGCAAAAGCAATCGGAAGCGGAGAAACGGTAGCAGTATAAAAGCTTGAAAGTCCGAAAATCAGTCCGATAAACGCTCCTGCAACAGGACCTTCCAGTATGGCACCTACAATTACCGGGATATGCATCAGAGTGATTTGAACCGGCAGACCTGGAATTGTGATAAACCCCACGGTGAAGTTGAATACGACCGAAAGTGCTGAAAGTACGCCGGTAATGGCGATCTTTCTGACAGTGAATCTTGCTCTTGCATTTTCATTAATCATTGCACAACCTCCGTTCTTATTCCATAGTATGGATATAAGTCGAATAAAAATTGTAATGATAAATGGATTTTTGTCCGGTTTCTTAATCAGAATACCGGCATTTTTATTATACTAACATATTCCTGCATGATCTTTCAACAGGAATTTTTCGAGAAATATATGTTTGCGGGTCCTGCTGCGGGCATTTCGTCTCCTAGGACAACAAAGCACATACGTAGAACAACGCTCCACAGTATGTAATGGTTTCGGCGTTGAAGTATCCATACCCCGGGTTTTTCAGCTTCACGCTCAAATCTTATTGATGTGCAGGAGTGCTTCGGAGCATGTTGTCCGTCGTCACCGAAAATGCCCGAAGCACCCGCTAATAATTAAGGTATATGTTTGCGGGTCCTGCTGCGGGTGTTTTCGCTCCTTTGAGCAGCAAAGCACTCGCGTTGAACAACGCTCCGCAGTCTGTGATGAATCCAGCGCTGGGGTCTGCATATCCCGGGCTGCTCCTTTTCACGCAATTAACCAATTGATGTGCAGCAGGTCTGCGAAACATGCTGCTCTGCGTAGCCAATTTAGCGGAATGCAACATTGCACAACAGTTTTATTTTGTGTATAATTGTTACAATCAACCGAAGCTTTTTGCCTGTATTTTGAATACTGTCTATACCCGTCAGTACACAATACAAACAAGTTCTGCTTCGGCGGAATTTTGAATACCCGACTTTATTCTGCAGAGGTATGGGTCTATGCGGGAAATACATGTGAATCAAATTACCGATTGCGTTGAAAAACTGTGCATGGATGCAAATTATTATCTGAATCCCGATATTTACAATTCGCTGAAGTTGTCCTTAATCTCTGAAAAATCCGAAAACGGCAGGGAAGTGCTGGACATACTTATAAAGAATGCAGACACGGCAAGAAATGAGAAAATTGCCATCTGCCAGGACACCGGAATGGCGGTTGTATTTATTGAAATAGGGCAGGATGTGCATATAACAGGCGGAAATCTTTATGATGCCATTAATGAAGGCGTCAGGAGAGGATACAGGAATGGTTATCTGAGGGCATCAGTTATAGAGCACCCACTGAAGCGAATTAACACCGGTGATAATACCCCGGCGATCATTTATACCGAGATTGTCGACGGCGACAGGGTTAAAATTGATGTGGCGCCTAAAGGATTCGGAAGCGAAAACATGAGTGCGCTGAAAATGCTGAAACCGTCTGACGGAGTTGAAGGTGTGAAGGAGTTTGTTGTCAAGACGGTCAGCGATGCGGGACCAAACCCATGCCCGCCTGTTATTGTGGGAGTCGGTATAGGCGGAACAATGGAAAAAGCAGCGCTTCTTTCGAAAAAGGCATTGCTGAGACCTGTAGGTTCTGTTTCGGAGGATCCGGATATTGCCGAACTTGAAAGGGAACTCCTTTACAGCATTAATAAACTGGGTATCGGTCCTGGCGGACTTGGAGGACGAACCACTGCTCTTTGTGTCAATATTGAGGTTTATCCCACTCATATAGCAGGACTGCCGGTTGCTGTAAATATAGGTTGTCATGCAACAAGGCATGCCTCTGCGATTATCTGATGAAAGGGATGTCTGAATGGAAGAGGTAAAAACAGGAACTCTTTACCTGGTTGCCACGCCTATCGGTAACCTGGAAGATATAACATACAGGGCATTAAAAACACTCAGGGAAGTGGACTTGATTGCGGCCGAGGATACAAGGCACTCACTTAAGCTGTTAAACCATTTTGATATAAAAAAGCCGCTTGTTAGTTATTTTGAGCACAATAAGGCAAAGCGCGGGGAGGAGATAGTAAGGTACCTTCTTGAGGGAAAGAATGTAGCCCTTGTAACAGACGCTGGCACTCCCGGAATTTCAGATCCCGGTGAAGATTTGGTTAAGATTGCCCTAGACAATAATATAAGCGTTACAATGATCCCGGGCTGTACGGCGTCGATAATGGCTCTGGTACTGTCAGGTCTTCCCTGCAGAAGGTTCTCATTTGAAGGTTTTCTGCCACATGACAGAAATGAAAGGAAAAAAATACTGGAGTCCCTTGCTGATGAAGAAAGAACGATGATTTTTTATGTTTCCCCTCATAACTGCATGACGGTTCTGAAGGAAATGGAAAGTATCCTTGGCAACAGAAAAGGGGCTTTGTGCAGGGAGCTTACAAAGAAGCACGAAGAAGTAATCCGCGGGCAGTTGTCTGAAATAGTAGAAAATCTTGAAAGCGGCAATAAGATTAAGGGTGAGATGGTCCTGGTTATAGAGGGAGCACAAAGCAAACAGAGCGAAGAAAAGAAAAACTGGCTTTCCATGAGTATCGATGAACACATGGATTTTTATTTAAGCCAGGGATATGAAAAAAAAGAAGCAATGAAGATGGTAGCAAAAGACAGAGGTATTTCCAGAAGGGATGTATATGCATCTTACATGCGAAAAACATAAAATCCGACTTTTTCAGTCGGATTTTATGTACCAGATGTACGTTTAATTAAAGCTTATAAACTCTTCAACTCATTCAGGCAATCGGGACAGATGTTCTTGCCCTTAAATACTGTTATTCCCTTGGCATTATCGCAGAAAATGCATGCAGGCTCATATTTCTTCAGAATAATTGATTCCTCATCAACGTATATTTCCAGAGCATCCTTCTCTGCAATGTCAAGAGTTCTTCTCAATTCTATCGGCAGTACCACTCTGCCCAGCTCGTCAACCTTTCTAACTATACCTGTAGATTTCATTATAGTTCCACCCCCCTGAAAACATGTTAGTTTTACATAATTCGACAATTGGCATTCTTATTGTACCATAAATACCAATAAACGTCAATGATTTTTTGGCCTGTAATAAAGTCTTAACAATAATCTGCCATACAAGTAACAGGAACAAATACCATTTGCTATAATATATATCCAGCTTTTAACTCTATAAACAATAATTTTTGGTTCTAAACCTGTTTTTTGAATAATATTATAACCTGGACATGTCTTATTGCAAACTGCTTATCGAAAAGGGAGTACGGTATGCTTAATTATATCTGGGTTGGAATGATTCTGATTGGTGTTGTCTGGGGGCTTATAACAGGAAAAATGGAACAGGTTACCGATGCTGTGATTTCAAGTTCGGAAGAAGGCGTCAACCTGGCCATAGTCCTTACAGGCGTTATGTGCTTATGGTCAGGACTTATGAAGATAGCACAGAAAAGCGGTCTGGTAAATGCAATTACCAAAGCTTCAAAAGACGTTTTTGCAGGATTGTTTACAAAAATACCTGAAAACCACCCGGCCATCGGGGCAATTATGCTGTCATTTACCGCTAATTTCCTCGGTCTCGGTAATGCCGCAACACCGCTTGGGATCAAGGCCATGGAAAGTCTTCAGACATTAAATGATAAAAAAGACACCGCCACTGACGATATGATCCTGTTTATGGTAATTAATGCCTCGTGCATTCAGCTGATACCCACCACCATTATTGCATTAAGGGATGCGGCAGGTTCAGACAGTCCTGCGTCGATACTCCCTCATGTATGGATATCGTCGCTGGTATCAACAATAACGGCTATTTTGTTTTTCTTCATATTCAGAAGTCTGGGAAAAAGGCGGGATATGACATGACTTCTGTTCTTGGCTGGATTTCAAAAGCTGCGATACCCGCGCTTATAGTAATAATCCTTGCTTACGGAATTGTAAAAAAAGTACCTGTCTTTGATACCTTTCTTGAAGGAGCCAGGGAGGGACTAGAAACCACGGTAAAAATTCTTCCTGTTCTTGTCGGTATTATGCTTGGGATAGAAATCCTTAACAAGTCGGGAGCACTTGACATGGTTGTAAATCTTTTGAAACCCGCTGCGAGTTTTTTGGGAATACCTGAAGAAATACTTCCGATGGCCATAATAAGACCCATATCGGGAAGTGCGTCCCTCGGACTGTTAAACAGTCAGCTGAAGGAATACGGCCCCGATTCCTTAATCGGAAGAACTCTTTCGGTAATCATGGGATCCACCGAAACAATATTTTATACAATTACCGTTTATTACGGCGCAATAGGAGTAAAGAAAACAAGGTATACTCTCTGGGTTGCCCTTATAGCATCGTTTGCCGGTTTAATGGCGGCAGTTATTGTTTGCCGTATACTCAGGTAATGTATCAGGAAACGGTTACTGTTTCCCCGGAAGCAAGCAAAACCGCGTCATCAGCAAGTCAGCTTTTATATTTCTGTATCTGCTCCTTCAGGATATCCATCAGGCTTTTTACGGCAGTTGACGCCGTTTTTTCCCTGTTTATCTTGAAAAATAAAAACAGATAATAGATAATATAGTTGACCGGTAAAATACGGGAAAAACCTGTACAAAATCAGGATTTAAGAGGTTTTGACCATGAGTAGCAATAAAACCCGCATTCTTATTGTGGACGATGATGTTAATATATGCCAGCTGTTAAAGCTGTATCTTGACAAGGAAGGATTTGAAAATCTTGCCGTACATAACGGAAAGCAGGCTCTTGAGGCATTCAGGGATTTTACCCCCAATCTTGTAATTCTTGATATAATGCTTCCCGGAATGGACGGCTGGCAGGTATGCAGGGAAATACGCAAATTCAGCAGTATACCGATTATAATGCTTTCGGCCAGGGATGAAACTTTTGATAAGGTGCTCGGTCTTGAACTCGGTGCAGATGATTATGTTTCTAAACCCTTTGAACCAAAGGAACTTATTGCAAGAATCAAAGCCGTGTTAAGAAGATACGACAGGCATGAAAATTCGCAGGAGCAGCTGATTTTCCCGGGGCTTGTTGTCAATAAGTCAAATTACACCATAAGAGTACATGGTAAGGAAATGGAATTACCGCCAAAGGAGCTGGAACTTCTTTATTTTTTGGCATCAAACCCGAACAAGGTTTTTACGAGGGAACAGCTGCTTGAAAATGTCTGGGGGTTTGACTTCTATGGAGATACCCGTACTGTCGATGTACACGTAAAGAGGCTCAGAGAAAAACTTGAGCCTCCCGATCCTCACTGGCAGCTGAAAACTGTCTGGGGAGTCGGCTATAAGTTTGAGGTGAAATAATGATTCATTCGGTTTTTCATAAGATCATGGCAATTTTTCTCGTAGTACTGCTGCTCTGCTTTTCTCTTGCGGCAGTATTTTTTAATATAGCCATCAACCGGTATGTTGTGGAACAGCGTACACAGGTTCTTAGGGTATACGGGGAAAGAATACTTTCTGCCTTTGAGGTTGTTCTTGAAAACCGTTTGGATCCCACATCCTCGTTTTTGTTTAAAAATTTGCTGGAAGGTTTTGCGCATAATACATCATCCCTTATCTGGATAGCAGATGACAGGGGTTATCTGCTTGCCTATTCATCGATGCCAGGCCAGTTTGCTGATAAAATGAGCGGTGATAAGGGTTTGTACAGACTGCCCGAACCGAAACAGTATGCTGTCAGTGAATCCGACGATGTTGTAAGCGAAATCGGTACTTTTTACGGCTTATTTGAAGATACAGGGATGAAATGGCTTACCTTGAAAATACCCTTTTATTACCCCGATATTGTAATTGACGGAAGGGAACTTAGGGGAAACGTATTAATGCACACCCCGATACCTGAGATACAGAAAAGCGGATATACCATTTTGGGTCTTTTGATGCCCGCGATTCTTATTTCGGCGATTATTTCCTTTGTTCTCGTATATATACTGTCAAGGAGAATAACCAATCCGCTGAAGCAAATGACCAATGCAGCCAGGGATATATCCTCGGGGAACTGGAAGACAAGAATTCATCTGAAGGGAAATGATGAAATTAAGGTATTGGCGGACAGTTTCAATCAGATGGTGGATAATCTGGAAAATCTCGAAAAGATGAGACGAGATTTCATAGCCAATGTTTCCCATGAATTAAGAACACCGATGACTTCCATAAACGGGTTTATTGAAGGCATACTTGACGGAACGATACCCGAAGACAAACAAAAATACTACCTTAACATAGTTAAGGAAGAAGTCAAGCGCCTGTACCGACTTGTAAGCGATTTACTCGATATAGCAAGGATGGAGTCAGGCGAAACCAAGGTTAACCTTACGGCATTTGATATTTGCGAGGTAATAAGGCTGAGCGTAATTCAGCTGCAGCAGTTTATTGAAGATAAAAATATAAATTTCAGGGCAAATTTCGAACAGGAATCCATGCATGTTTATGCCGACAGGGATGCAATCCAGAGAGTTATGATTAATCTTATACACAATGCAATCAAATTTACCCCGGAGGGTGGAAGTATTTCGGTATCGGTGCGGGATATTAAGGGAAAAGCCGAAATCACAGTATCGGATACAGGCCAGGGAATACCTGCAGAGGACTTGCCCTTCGTATTTGAACGTTTCCACAAGGCTGATAAATCAAGGGGAAAAGACAAAACAGGCGTCGGCCTGGGACTGTATATAGTCAAAAATATTATTAAAGCGCATAATGAGAATATAACCGTTGAGAGCGAATACGGGAAAGGAACGACTTTTTCTTTCAGCCTTCCGCTGGCATGACATGTTCAAAACCGCATGAAATATAAAAAAGCCCGGAAACTTTTCCGGGCAAAATGTATTAAATTCTAAATCCTAATACGCAAAAACCATAATACCGGATCTTAAGGCAATGGGTTTGGACCAAAGCCACTTGTTTGTGGCTGTATTGTCAAAGAAGTACAATGCACCGTTTGTAGGATCGACACCGTTCAGTGCATCATAGGCAGCCCTGAGCGCTTCCTGCGATGCGGGTTTGTTTATCATGCCATTCATAACTGGCGTAAACTGATAATATCCGTAGGACTTATCGTAAATAACACCGCTGATGGTGTTCGGAAAACGGGAATCCTTAACGCGGTTCACAACAACCGCTCCGACTGCGACTTTTGCAACATACGGCTGGTTGTCTGCCTCAGCGGTTATCAGTCTTGCAAGAAGATCAAGATCACTCTGAGTGTAAGGTATTGTACCGCTGTTTGCTTTTGCCGTGACAGAGGCACTCAAAGCAGAACCTGATGCCGATCCCGGGATTATAAGTTTTTGTCCTGCATAAATCATGTCATCCCATTTGCCGTTTGCCTTTCTCAAGGAATTCAGTGAAATTCCGTATCTTTTTGCAATCAGGTATAAACTGTCACCTTTCTGTACCGTGTATACGGTTGCAGGAACCTCAAGTTTCTGTCCCGGGTAAATTACGGTGCTTTTCAGCCCGTTCTGGGCCATGAGATTACCTGAGGTGGTTCCGAAAAGCTGACCTATCGTGTAAAGTGAATCACCCTTTACAACGGTATACGTGGCAGCATTTGCAAAGGTGGGAACCAAAGATGACAATACCAGAACTGCAAAAAATACCTTTGCCTTTTTATTCATTTTATCCCCTCCTAATAGCCTCCGAGGTTAGTTGACGGGTTTGGGCCGAGGAGCCCTACTTTATACAGAGTATAAAGATTCACCCCCAAAAATATCCCCCGTATTCCTTTCAAAGGAAATTCGGCTTTCTTTTACGCCCATCATTTTAACAGGTATGGATGGTTATGTAAACCTGAAAAATATGGCATCAAAATGTGAGGATAAATGTGATATAAAAAATAAAACAATTAACAAATTATTCATAGTGCTGTAAAAAATCCTGTTTAGAATAAAAGTGTAGTCTGAAAATATATAATAAAGGGACCTGAAGAATATTAAAGTATATACATAAAAAGCAAACAAACAAATCCGAAAGGAGAGATGGAGATGAGTGAATTCAACAACGGATATGATAATAACAATTCGTACTCATACCAGGGTTATACGTCAAATTCAGATAATCAGGGTAATAACAATTCCTATAATGGTTATGGCTATTATGGTTCATACAGCCACAACAGGAATTATGACGATTTGAAGACGTCATCCTTTTATTCGGAGCGCTATGAAAAACCCCGAAAGGGCAAAATACGAGAAATGATAATACCTTTACTGATTGTAGCGCTTATAAGCTCGGTAATAGGCGGTGCCCTGGTCGGGGCCTGGTTCCAGTTCGGCGCACCTGCTCTGGCTGAGAATAATCAGGCACCAAATGACAAATCCCGGACGGGTGTTCAGCAGGTCAAACAGATTGAGATTGTAAACAGCACCGAATCTCCTGCAACAGCCATAGCTGAAAAAGTAGGTCCTTCAATAGTAGGCATAAAGGTTAACTACCTCGTGCAGGATTTTTGGTTCGGAGCGCAGCAGGGCAGCGGTTCAGGTTCAGGTATTATAATTCGAAGTGACGGGTACATCCTTACCAACAATCATGTTATTGAGGCAGCCATAAGTTCCGGAAACCAGATTGCAAGAAATGCTTCGATTCAGGTTATACTTCCGAACCAGCCTGATCAGTTTTATGATGCGAAAGTGGTCGGACGGGATGAAAAAACCGATATAGCAGTACTTAAAATTGATTTGTCAGAGCTGCCCGCAGCCGAGATAGGCAATTCCGATGAACTAAAGGTAGGGGAACTGGCAGTTGCCATCGGAAATCCCGCAGGGCTTGAATTCATGGGATCGGTCACTCAGGGAATAATCAGCGGATTAAACCGCCAGATTCAGGTTGGAAGCGGACAGACACTGAAAGTTATTCAGACAGATGCGGCAATAAATCCCGGAAACAGCGGCGGTGCACTGGTTAATGCAAAAGGTCAGGTTATCGGTGTCAATACTGTAAAAATCAGCGGTTCAAATTATGAAGGGCTTGGATTTGCCATTCCGATTAATACTGCAATGGAAATAGCGAACAGCCTGATTTCAGACGGTTATGTCAAGGGTCGTCCTTACCTTGGTATTGAAATAGATACAAGATTCAATGAAGAGATGGCCGAAAGATATAAAGTTCCGGCAGGGGTACTGGTGGGCGACGTACTTCCGCTGAGTGCGGCCTATAATGCAGGCATCAAGGCCGGTGATATAATAGTCGAGTTTAATGGTGTTGCCGTTAAATCGTTCAACGAACTTGAAACCGAAAAGAATAAATACAAGGCAGGAGACACCGTAACATTGAAGATTTACCGCATAGAAAACAGCGATCTGACCAGGGGCAGTTACATCGACATTGAGGTTACGCTTGGAGAAGACAAAGGTTGATTATATTCGGCGGATTTTTTAAGGGCGGGTTATCCCGCCTTTATTTTTTTGAAATTTTTATTAGTTTATCGGTTTTTATTGAACTGTTTTATAAAATGTGGTAGATTTATTTTAACAACATCGTACCCTCTGTTTTGTGTATTCTTAATGTGTATTTTTAGCTGCAGGCTGAAAATACACTTTATTATTTGGATATAAAACCACATGCAAACAAAGATAAATAAAGCGAGGAATGAGAATGGCAGTCAGGAGAGTATATGTTGAGAAAAAACCTGCTTTTGATGTTAAAGCCGGAAAACTTTTGGAAGAAATAACCGAGTACCTTAAAATAAACGGGGTAACCAAAGTCAGAATCCTTAACAGGTATGACGTGGAAGGCATATCTGACGAAGATTATGAAAAGGCAAAAACCATTATTTTTTCCGAACCTCCCGTTGATTATATTTATGAGGAGGAACTGCCTGTCAGTGACAATGAAAGGATTTTTGCAGTGGAATATCTCCCTGGTCAGTACGATCAGCGCGCCGACAGCTGCGCGCAGTGTATTCAGCTGATATCCGGGAGCGAAAGACCTGAAATCAGGGTTGCAACGGTTATAGTTATTGAAGGAAAAATAACCGATAAGGAATTTGACAAAATAAAGGAATACTATATAAATCCTATCGAGAGCAGAGAAGCTGATTTGTCGAAACCTGGAACACTTTGTGAAGAATACCCTGTACCTGAAAGGGTGGCGACAATAGACCGATTCACCGATATGGACGATGAAGCCCTTGAAGGACTGATTTCAGAATTAGGACTTGCAATGTCGATTGAGGACCTTGCTTTCTGCAGGGACTATTTCAGATATACCGAAAAAAGAAATCCAACCATTACCGAACTGAGGGTTATAGACACTTACTGGTCTGATCACTGCCGCCATACAACCTTCCTTACCGAAATAGAAGATGTCTCATTTGACCAGGGTCCTGTTGCGGGGAAAATATCCGAGGTATATGATTTATATCTTAAAACGCGCAAAAATGTATATAACGGAAGGGAAAAATCAATCTGCCTTATGGATATCGCGACACTGGCGATGAAAGAACTCAGGAGAACAGGTCATCTTGATGATCTGGATGAATCGGATGAAATAAATGCATGCAGCATTGTTGTCGACGTGGATGTCAACGGAAATAAGGAACAGTATCTTGTTATGTTTAAAAACGAAACCCATAATCATCCTACTGAAATAGAACCTTTCGGAGGAGCGGCAACCTGCCTTGGAGGAGCAATTCGTGATCCGCTTTCGGGAAGAGCTTATGTATATCAGGCAATGCGTGTTACCGGCAGCGGTGATCCGAGAACGCCCATAAGTCAGACGCTGCCCGGAAAGCTTCCGCAGAGGGTAATAACAACAAAAGCTGCAGCAGGATACAGCTCATACGGAAATCAGGTGGGGCTTGCCACTGGACAGGTCTGTGAAATATACCATGAAGACTATGTAGCAAAAAGAATGGAAATCGGAGCGGTAATCGGAGCGGCACCGAAAAGCAATGTAATCCGAAAGAAACCCGAAGCAGGTGACGTGGTTATTCTGCTTGGAGGACGAACCGGAAGGGATGGATGCGGCGGTGCAACCGGATCGTCCAAGGAGCATACGGAGGAATCTCTGACCAAATGCGGAGCCGAGGTTCAGAAAGGAAATCCACCTACAGAAAGAAAAATACAGCGTCTGTTCAGGAATCCCGAAGTTACAAGGCTGATTAAAAAATGCAATGATTTTGGTGCCGGCGGTGTTTCGGTTGCTATTGGAGAACTTGCCGACGGCCTTGAAATAAATTTGGATACCGTACCGAAAAAATACCAGGGTCTTGACGGTACCGAGCTTGCAATTTCGGAATCGCAGGAAAGAATGGCCGTGCTGGTTTCGGGTAGTGATGCAGAAAAATTCATTGCGCTGTCAGCAGAAGAGAACCTGGAAGCAACCGTTGTTGCCAGGGTTACGGACGGAAATCGCCTGGTAATGAACTGGCAGGGCGAAAAAATAGTTGACATAAGCAGGGAATTCTTAAATACAAACGGAGTAAGGAGAAAAACGACCGTAACCGTAAAGGAACCAGAAAAAATAATCTTCTCAAAGCCGGAAAAAATGTCCGGAAAAGAGTTTTCCGAAGCCTTCAGGAAGAATTTGCAGCAGCTCAATGTCTGCAGCCAGAAAGGCCTTATTGAAATGTTTGACAGTACAATTGGAGCGGGTACGGTTTTAATGCCACTGGGCGGAAAGAACCAGTTAACCCCCGCTGAAGGAATGGCAGCCAAGATACCCGTACTGAACGGGGAAACAACAACAGGAACATTAATGTCCTTTGGTTTCAACCCGTATATTTCAAAGAACAGTCCGTTCCACGGAGCTGTGTATGCAATTGTGGAATCGGTGGCAAAAATTGTTGCCATGGGCGGAAACCACAGGAAAATACGGCTTTCTCTGCAGGAATACTTTGAAAAGCTGGGCAGGGATCCGGTTAAATGGGGAAAACCGTTCAGCGCTTTAATGGGAGCATTCTATGCCCAGATGAAACTTAAGATTCCCGCTATAGGCGGCAAGGACAGTATGTCGGGTACGTTCAGGGACATGAACGTTCCTCCGACTCTTGTTTCCTTTGCAGTAACTGCCTGCGATGTGACAAAGGTATTGTCTCCGGAATTTAAAAATTCCGGCAGTACCGTGGTCCTTGTAAAGATAAAGAGAGATCAGCTGGGACTGCCTGATTTTGAGCATCTGGACATGACATATGCTAAAATTCATGAGTTAATATCCGAAAACAGAATTGTTTCGGCCTGTTCGGTCAAATTCGGAGGTATTGCCGAAGCTGTCTGCAAGATGGCGTTTGGCAACGATATCGGGTTCAGTTCGCAGAAAGGAATAAATTCATCAGACTGGTTTTCACCCGATTACGGAAATATTGTTGCTGAAGTTCCTGAAAAGTTCAGTGCAGATGAACTGTTTAAAGGCCTGGATTATGAAGTCCTGGGTAAAACGGTCTGTGAGCCTGTAATATCAATTGAAGATGAAAAATGGAACCTGGATGAACTTAAAGAGCTCTGGCTGTCGCCCTTGGAAAGCATATTCCCGACAAAGGTAAAAGAAGAAAAGAATAAGCCGGCGGCTGTAATGTTCGACAGAATGAAACCGGTACGCCACAGCAGTATTATTGCAAAACCCCGTGTATTTATTCCCGTTTTTCCTGGAACAAACTGCGAATACGATACTGCAGCTGCTTTTGAAAGGGCAGGTGCCGTTACCGATATTTTCGTAATGAAAAACCTTACTCCTGCAGATATAAAAGAATCTGTCAGAATTATGAAGGAAAAAATACGAAACAGCCAGATAATTATGCTACCCGGCGGTTTCAGCGCAGGCGACGAACCCGACGGCTCAGGGAAGTTTATTGCTACAGTCTTCCGAAATCCTGAACTTGAAGAAGCGATAACGGAATTTCTTAAGGTTCGGGACGGACTTATGCTTGGAATATGCAACGGGTTCCAGGCACTGATAAAGCTGGGGTTATTGCCTTACGGGGAAATACGCCGGCTGGATGAAAAAAGCCCGACACTGACCTTCAATACAATAGGAAGGCATGCATCCTGCCTGGTAAGAACGAAAGTGGTGTCAACGCTGTCACCATGGCTTTCAAAATGCGTTCCGGGAGATATCCACACCATAGCAATATCTCACGGTGAAGGGCGGTTTGCTGCTGATGAGGACGTTTTTGCAGAACTGGCAGAAAACGGGCAGATTGCGACCCAATACGTTGATTTTGACGGTAATCCGACATATGATATACGCTTTAACCCGAACGGCTCCCTGCACGCAGTGGAAGGCATAACGAGCCCGGACGGAAGGATATTCGGTAAAATGGGACACAGCGAACGTTATACAAAATATACGTTCAAAAATGTACCCGGCGAAATGGATCAGAAACTTTTTGAAGCCGGCGTGGAATATTTTAAATAAACTGTACTCACAACCATCGCCTTACGCATAGAATAATATGAAAAAATTCAGTAAGGCGATGGTTGTTTATGTTATTAATCAAAAGACCTGTTGATATAATAATCCGTGTATACCGCAGGCCGAATATCACCATGTTATATCCTCAGACGGCAGGCCATGAAAATTTTAATGCAAATGCGCTGATGAATGTGAAAATCCGGAACGCTGTAATGGATTTGATCAAGGCCCTTGAACAACCGGGACTGAAATCAACCATCAGCGGCTCATTTGAAATCAAAAACAACCAGAGGGGAATTCTCAGCATTTTACTGATAGCCATGGCCGAATTCGGTGGTGCCCATCCGATGACGATGGCTAAGTCGCTGACGATGGATACGACAACTGGTGATATTTATACGCTGAACCAGCTTTTCAAGCCAGGGTACAAGGAAATTATAAATGCCGAAATACGGAAACAGATAAAAGAGAGAGATATACCTCTGCTGGACGGCTTTAAGGGTATTTCCGATGATCAGGACTACTATGTTGCCGATCATACTCTTGTTATCTATTACCAGTTGTATGAACTGGCTCCTTATGCCGCCGGGTTCCCGTATTTCCCGATACCACTGTACCAGCTGTCAAATGTCATTCCTGACAACAGCCCGCTGGACAGGTTAAACTACTTTTAATAAAGAGCAGTATAACTTTATTCCCATGCTCTGAATATTTTGTACGGCCGATACAGAAACTAAGGATGACAAAAGCGTGGCAGGTGATATACATGGAAGAAGTAAATGATGTAAAGATAACGTCCTATGACAGGCTGATGAGGGCATGGGAAAACTCGATGGAACTGGCAAGGGATTTCGAGGTATACTCAAAAAGGGTGGACGATGAAGAACTAAAGGAAGTGTTTAAAAAGTTTGCCGAAGAAGAAGGTTTACACGCATCGAAATTCAGGGAGCTTCTTCTGAAATACCAGAGGGAGAACAGACATTAAAGACGTTAAAAAGCTTACAGGTGGGAGGATTATATTCAGCCCACCGATAAGCTTTTATTTTTCGGTCTTTTTATAAAGAGAAACCTTTACTTTATCTTCCGTAACCGAGACTTTAATCTCAAGAGGATAATCCTTCGTATTTTTGAAACGCAGGTCTTTTGAATTGTAAACAACTGTGGCATCCCTGCCTTCTTCCACATAGGAAACCTCTCTTGAGTGCCGATGACGCTCAACTATTTCCAGGTCTGCTTCAAGCGCAGCATTGTATAAGGTTGTACTTAGCTGGCAAATGCCGCCTCCGACTCCTTTGCTTTTTTCACCGTCAACAAATATCGTAGCTTCCTTATAGCCTTTTTCCCGTGTTCGCCTTCCGACAGTTTCATTAAAGGAAAAGATCTCACCAGGCTGCAATATGGTTCCGTCCAGTTCTTCAGCCGCAACTTTTATATTGTGAACCCTGTTTTCATTTTTATCATTAATAGTAGTAGTGAAGCTGCTTACCAGGTTCGGATCTTTTGTAGGAGCGGCTGTTACCGTCGGTGTGGCAATGGGGGTTGAAAGCGGTAAAGGAGTAATTGTCGGCGTCACCTGGTTGTCTTCCGTATTTTTATCCTCGTTTATCCTGCTTGCAAAACAGCCGGAGAAAAAAACTATTGCAGGCAGTATCAGAAAGATTTTTCCTTTTCTCAATTCAATCACCCTATTATATTCTTTGAGTAAATACAATAAAAAATGATAAGCATATAATTGATATGATAAAAAATAAAGGAAAAAATCAAATTTTTTCCTGTCAGGTTTCAAAGGATATTCGCGGTAAAATATTCATATAGTAATTTATGAGTTTATTCGCGGCTGAAGCGCCGAGGGATAATGCATGTTCATTTTTATACGCGCCAGGCGTATTGCTGTTATTCTGCCAATGGTTATTGCAGTTGTTTTTGTTTTGATTTTCGCCCCGGAAAATAATGATTATTATTCAATGGTTTGGGATGAGTCGGTACCGGTAAACAGCGACCTTTCAGAAGAATTTACGAATTACCTGGAAGAAATTATCAGAATCCGTGACAGGGCTATGCTGGAAAATGATATTGAAGCAATGAGAGCATTGTATAATGTAAATACAAAGCTTGGAATTTATGCTTTTGAGCACGAACAGAAAAAAATTAACTACCTGCACAGCTGGGCTGAAAAACAGGGGGTGGAGTTTTCCGACATAAACACTTTCCTTAAAATCAGGTGGGTAAAAGAACAGGGAAATAAGGTCACCGTAAATTTTTCCGCTATTACCGAATATACATATAAATACGTTAATATGCCTGATACCCCGAACAGGTTCAGGATTGCCACGTATCATATTCTGGATTTTTCAAATATTTCTGACAGATGGCTGATAACCAGGGAATGGTATACAGATCCGTTTGCAGATTCATTAAATACCGATACATTGAAAGCCGAGACTAATAAAGCATTTATACTGAGCCAGGGGCCGAGGGATTTTTCCGGCCTCAACAGCCGGAGGATAAAGGCAGTTGAATATGCAGATTTATATTGTGGGGCCGGTGATAACGAAGAATATTACTTCCGGTACAATACCGCCTATAAAAACTATAACTCCCTTGGCGGTGACTGTGCAAATTTCGCCTCGCAGGTTTTATATGAAGGGGGATTTAAGAAAACTGCAGGCTGGAATTATGACAAGGATGGAAGCCGTGCATGGGTAAATGCCCAGGGATTTAAGGATTATTTACTGTACAGCGGCCGGGGATCTTTGATTGTTCACGGAACATACGACAAGGTTCTTAAACTTTCATACAAACTTCTGCCGGGGGACATAATAGCTTACGAAAAAAAGGGAAAGGTAGTTCATGTTTCGGTTGTAACCGGAGCCGATTCACGCGGCTATACACTGGTAAACTGTCATAATGTGGACAGATTTAAGGTGCCGTGGGATTTGGGATGGAGCGATAAAGGCATAAAATTCTGGTTAATCAGGGTCAATTACTGATCCTTTGCCGGAAAATACTTTACAGCAAAAAGGCTGCCTGTTGGGGCAGCCCGTTTATGTATTTTTTTCTTATGCTATTTCGTCCTGGCTCATTTTTTCCTTTATTGCTGCCAGTGCGTTTTTTGCTGCTTCCCGGACGTTTTCATCTGTTTCCTTTTCCAGCATGAATCTGACAAATTCAACAGCCTTTCCTGAGCCGATTTTGCCGAGTGTATCTACAGCAGCAGCCCGTATGTCGGGATTAGGGTCCCTTAAAAAACTTACCAATGCATTGATTACATCAAGACTATCAAAACCGGAAAGGGCACGGATGGCGTGGATGCGGACTTCCTTGTCATCGGCGTTAAGTACACTGAGAAGTTTTTTTACTTTCTTTTTCTTTTCCCATTTTTCAATTTTCTTCAAGGAAATACCCATACACTTTACCTCCTTTTCTTTTCATAGATATATTATATATAATTTTCCAGTATATTTCAAACAATTAAATCTTTTGTATAAACTGTAAACAGATAGTGAGAGTATTATTGTACATACTGCATAGTATGTATCGAGTAATTCTTTTTGGTGAGGAGGTGTACTGAATGTACGAGGTGCATTTTGAAATCCGTTATTACCGGAAACACCAATATAGGAAAGAACAAAGACGTTGCAGCAGATGCAAGTATAGCCCAGTTTTTCGGTTACGAGGGCAGTACTCCCTTTTACAGGACTAAGTCCGATTCAAACGGAAGTTTCAGGATTGAAGACCTGCCCCCGGTTTTTATTGTATTGCAGCACAGTACGGTGATTACCTTAACGGGTTTGTTTTTCGTCCGGGTTCCCTTTCCAGCCGAAATAATCATCCCACCTGAGCATAATGCTGAAATCGCCGGTTACAGTGTAAAGGCGATCCAACAGTGCCTGTTCTCCGCTTATTTCACCCCTGCCGATTCTCTGCCATACAGAAAGGGGAGTTTCTATCCTGGTTGTATAGGGCAGGAAATTGTCTGCAAGAACTGTATGGCCATCTTTTTGCAATACAATCTGATATGTTTTTTTCACATCAGTATAAAAGAATTCCACTACTATGTCTTTTCCATTCCATGCCGATTTGTTGTACAGTGCTGCAATTTGCTTCGTGAAGGAAAGAGAGTTATCGGTATCCTGGCAATTGGGAATATCTTTTTCAATACCCCAGCTGGCATCGGCCATTTGTTCATAAACCTCTCTTGGGAACAAAAGCTCCGCCAGTTTTTGTCTTGTTGATTCAGAAATATATCCTCCTGCAAACTCTACACCTGCGGTTTTTACAGTTCTTAAATATTCATCAGTGCGGTTACGTAACTCGGGGAAGCTGAACAACTCGCCCTGCCCGCAGAATATGTATGAATAGTTGTTTTCGCCGTATATCCTGTCGAACTGGGCTTTAACGGAGGAATAGTTTCCCTCTGCGGTATAAAATCCGCAGGTGGAAATAACAACATATCGCTGGCTGCTGATATCATATCTGCATGGGTGATCGCCGTATGACGAGCTGCTGTCCATGAACGGAAAGAACATTGGCAGCAGCCGGTCAATCAGCATCTTAATCCGGGACGGCAGGCTGAAAAAATAAAGCGGAAAACTCCAAATCACCACATCTGCCCAAAGCATTTTTTCAATAATTCCCTGCATTTCATCATCAATGACGCATTTTCCGGGGGTATTTTTCCAGCACGAAAAACATCCTTTGCATTCGTGGATATCCAGTCTGCTGACACTTACCGTATCAATATTTACTGCAGTTCTCTCCGCGATACCTTCCAGGAAAGCTTTTGTAAGTTTTAAGGTATTGCTGCGTTCACATCTTGGACTTCCATTCAGCACCAGGACATTCATAACGGTTCACCCAGCTTTCTGATACAATTTTCAGCCCAATCAATACACATATTTACATACCTTCGGCCAAAATCGGCGGTAAACTGCCAGTACAATGGAGCGTTATCAGGCGCAATTTGGGTATATTCCTCAATATATGCCGGGACTGTATCCATTTCCTGCAGAAATGAGCGACAATCCTCAATAAACCTTTTCAGCATGTTTATACTTTGTTCTTTGGATGTATTCCCGGCAAAAAATATTCTCATCAAGAAAGTGCTTTTAATCTCATATTTTGTGTCAGTATTGCCTGCAAGCCAGGAGAAAAACTCCTTTTTTCCTGCTTCGGTGATTGAGTATACTTTTTTGTTTGGCCTGCCTGTCTGTATAACAAGGTTATGCGTTATTAATCCCTGTTTTTCCAGCTTATCCAGGGTCAAATATATCTGGCTGTTTTGCGCATGCCAGAAAAAACGTAAAGAAGAATTAAAAGCCTTTGCCAGATCATAGCCGCTCATATCGCCGTAATTTAAAAGTCCTAAAATCCCGTGAGCAAGCGACATTATTATATGTCCCCCTAATACAATAATATAATAGTATAAAATTATACTAATGTATAATTATATTATATACAGTAATCGGCATTTGGCAATACTCAAAACAATAATCCTAAAAATTTTCTGCAATAACTCAGATTCATTAATACATCCGGATTACTGAAAAAACCGGGTAGAATCGATGAGTATCATATCGCTGAATAATACTGCGGGAAATGAATGCCTGATACGCAGCTGAAATAAAAAAATCAGGAGCAACCTTTCGGTGCTCCTTACTGTCTGGTGCGGATGATGGGACTTGAACCCATACGCCATTCGACACACGCCCCTCAAACGTGCCTGTCTGCCAATTCCAGCACATCCGCATGACTATTAATTTGTAACGGCAAAATTTATTATACTAGGGAACATATACTGTGTCAAGTGTTTTTTATTTTCAGTTTTTTACAGGGAAGTTGTAAAATAAAATGCCGTAATATATAGAAAACTCATGGTAATCCATTGTAAAATGTTTAACGACCCAAGAAAAACATTAGTAAAGGAGTACCATGAGTTATATATGAATAATA
>Ga0134099_1000366_pt1 | contig 54404 bp, 46 predicted proteins | sample 10_taG_2_FD_105482 | JGI IMG/M metagenome (GOLD analysis project Ga0134099, IMG submission 105482) | Switchgrass degrading microbial communities from high solid loading bioreactors in New Hampshire, USA - 10_41_5_180_A2 metaG | ecosystem: Engineered > Bioreactor > Semi-continuous > Anaerobic >...
CCTCCTTTGGATTTTGGGTTGCAACTAAATCTTACAGGATTTTTTATCAATGCTCTACATTTTTGTTAAAAACAAAATGTTGGAGCAACTTGGTTACCCCAACATTTATTATAGAACCTTTTTTCTTGGTTGAATCCGATACATGTTAACGAAATAACATTCTTTATTTCGGTCAGGAAAAAGTTTAATTTGGTCGTCAATATTTACAGATCGCAAAGAGCCTTAAAATATCGTAATTTCGCCGATTATTGCACTTGCTTTGGAGAGCGATTGTACGGAAGAGCATGTATACAAGACCCTATTAATTGACAATATTATAACAATGTGATAGTATGAGTGTGAAAATCTTAACAAAGCAATAATCATTATACCTGGAGGACTTTCTATGCGAAAAGTGAAGATCTTAACCGCCGAAGAAGCGGCCAGTTTTGTCGAAGACGGAATGACGGTAGCATCCAGCGGATTTGTCGGAAGCGCGATCCCCGAATCCCTTATCAAAGCGTTGGAAAAAAGATTTCTGGAAACGGGTTCTCCGAAGAACCTTACATACTTTTACGCTTCCTCCCAGGGAAACAGGGACGGAAGAGGCGGAGATCACTTTGCCCACAAGGGTATGACCAAACGGGTCATAGCCGGTCATTACAACACGGCGCCGGCGCTGGGAAGGTGCATTCTGAACAATGAGATCGAAGCCTATAACCTGCCCCAGGGCACGCTTTCACAGCTTTGCCGCGACATCGCCGCCCATAAGATCGGCACCATTACCCATGTGGGATTGAATACATTTGTGGATCCGAGGAAGCAGGGCGGAAAGCTCAATGAAATCACGAAGGAAGATCTCGTGGAAGTGGTGGAGATACTGGGACAGGAAAAACTGCTTTATAAGGCTTTTCCCATACATATCGCATTTCTGAGAGGCTCCTATGCCGACGAGCTCGGAAACGTGACCATGGAGCGCGAGGTGGGAACCCATGAGGTCACTGCGCTGGCTCAGGCTGCCAAAAATAGCGGCGGCAAGGTTTTTGTCCAGGTAGAGAAAATCGTGAAGGCCGGGACGCTGGATCCGAGACTGGTCAAGATCCCCAGGATTTATGTGGATGCCGTCGTGATTTCGGATCCTTGCGACCATCAGCAGAGCTATAATCATGAATTTGACCCGTCGCTTACCGGGGAGATCGTCGTGCCCGTGGATATTCTGGAAGCGCCTCCGCTGAGCGCCAAGAAGGTGATCGGACGCCGGGCCGCCATGGAGCTTAGGGAGAATACGGTGGTGAACCTCGGCATCGGAATCCCGGAATATATTGCCGCGGTGGCCAATGAAGAGGGCATCGGGGACTACATGACCCTGACCGTGGAAGCCGGACCTATAGGGGGCGTGCCCTGCGGTGCGGCGCGGTTCGGAGCCTCGGTGAATCCGGAATGCATTCTCGACCAGAACGTCCAGTTCGACTTCTATGACGGAGGCGGCATAGATCTGGCGTTTTTGGGGTTGGCCCAGGCGGATAGACAGGGCAACATCAACGTAAGCAAATTCGGGCCGAGGATCGCGGGCTGCGGCGGTTTTATCAACATTAGCCAGAATGCGAAAAAGGTGTTCTTCTGCGGGACATTTACGGCAGGCGGCCTGGAGACGGATATTCGGGACGGAGAAATCCGGATTATCCGGGAGGGGACGGAAAGAAAGTTTGTCCATGAGGTCGAACAGATCACCTTCAGCGGAGAATACGCTGCAAAGCTCGGACAGCCGGTGATGTACATCACGGAACGGGCCGTATTTGAATTGCGAAAGGACGGCGTTTACCTTACGGAAATCGCTCCGGGCATCGATCTGAAGACCCAGGTGCTGGATTTGATGGACTTCGAGCCGAAGATGGACGGCGCCCCGAAGCTGATGGACAGCAGGATTTTCCGCGACGAACCGATGGGGCTGAAATAAACGGCACTGCATCGTCATTGGCCGGGTTAAGATATAACGAACGGCGGACCGTGGTCCGCCGTTCGGTTTTTTTATTTATCTTCATTCACTCGGTTTTAATCCGATTGTGTTTTTTAATCCGAGTATTTTGTTTTTAAACCGATCGTACTTGATTTTTTAATCTGCATCGTGCTCTCAGAAAAGCCGCTGTGCGTTATTTATCCTGGAATTTGGCCGGCCGTTTTTCCAAAAATGCGGTCATTCCTTCTATTCTGTCCTCCGAGCCGAAGGGAGCTACGAGAGCCTCGCCCTCAAATGCGACGCCCGACTGGAGATCGAGGCCGATCCCCGTATTGATGGCGGTCAGGGCTGCGCGGATGGCGATAGGCGCTTTGGACATGATGATTTTTGCAACTTTTTCAGCGGCTCCCATCAATTCTTCTGCGGGAACCACCTTTTCCACAAGACCGATCCTGTATGCCTCCTGGGCATCGATCATCTCTCCGGTCATGATCAGGTATTTGCCCATGCCTTTACCGACCAGCCTCGGAAGCCTTTGCGTTCCTCCAAATCCGGGAATGATTCCAAGACTCACTTCCGGCTGTCCAAATTTCGCGTTTTCAGACGCAATTCTGATATCGCACGCCATGGCAAGCTCGCATCCGCCGCCAAGGGCATAGCCGTTTACCGCCGCGATGACCGGTTTGGGCATGTTCTCGATAAAATTCATGAGATTCTGTCCCTTGAGCATCATTGCCCGGCCTTCAAGCGTCGAAAGCTTTACCATCTCGGAAATATCCGCACCTGCGACGAATGCTTTTCCTTCTCCCGTGAGAATAACCGCTTTCGCTTCAGGATCGTTGTTTATTTTCGTAAAAGCCGCAAGCAATTCGTCCAGGACCTCATTGTTCAAAGCGTTCAGGGAAGACGGCCTGTTTATCGTAACATAAGCGATCCCTTCTTTTACTTCATAGATCAGGTTCTTAAACATGATATGTTCTCCTTTCTGCTCTTCAATTTCTTCGCACAGCATGCCGCGCCTCGTCGGCAGGTGCCGGACTTACGGCGCTCTTCTTTTTCGGTTAAACAAATCTTACCACTTGAAAGCTTACAATTCAAGGGGTTTGAAAATTTTTTAACAATCATGTTAAAAAAATATCATATTTGTATTGTAATTGTTATTTTGTTGTGATATTATGAGCATAACAGCAAGCACTTCGGCAAAAATGGAGGTAGAAAAAATGGCGAATCTTTTCTTTGTTCCTCAATTTATTATTACCGGTGAAAATGCTTTAAAAATGAGCGCGGAGCACTTCAAAGGATTTGGAAGGAAAGCGCTGATCGTTACCGACGATATGATGGTAAAACTTGGTAACGTTAAAAAAATGACAGACATTCTTGACGAAATTGAAGTTTCCTATGTAATTTACTCCGGAATCAACAGAGAACCCACTCATACGATGATAGACGAAGGGGTCGATATATATAGAAGGGAAGGCTGCGACTTCCTGATCGGCATCGGAGGAGGCAGTCCCATTGATGCCATGAAGGCGATCGGGGCTGTGGCGACAAACGGCGGCAGCATCACGGAATATATGGGGAAAAAGCTTGAAAAGGAGCTTCCTCCGACTTGTGCGATCCCCACAACGGCCGGCACCGGCTCGGAGGCGACAAAAGTGTCAATTATCACGAACACCGATACAGGGGTGAAAATGCTTCTGAGCGATCCGAAGCTGATGGTGCGCCTTGCGGTGGTCGATCCCGTATTCACGCTGACTTTGCCTCCGGATGTGACCGCGGCTACCGGAATTGACGCCCTGACTCATGCGATCGAGGCTTATACCTCCGCCAAGGCATTTTCGATGAGCGATATCTATGCCTTGTCCGCGGTTAAGAGAATTTTTGAATACCTTCTTGAAGCCTATACAAACGGTTCGAATGTCAAAGCAAGGACGGAAATGGCCATCGCAGCTCTCGAGGCGGGAATCGCATTCAGCAACTCCTCGGTAACCATCGTTCACGGCATGAGCCGCCCGATCGGAGCGCTGTTCCATGTTCCCCACGGGCTTTCCAACGCCATGCTTCTGGAAGTATGCCTGGATTACCTGAAACCCGGCGCCATATCAAGGCTTTCCCGGCTGGCAAAGGCAATCGGCGTCCATCGCCCCGGGATGACCGCTGAAGAAGACGCTCACGCTTTTGTTACGGCGACAAAAGCGCTGCTTCGGGCCTTAAACATAAAGACTCCGGAGGAATACGGAATCGACAGAAAAGAATTCTTCCGGCAGATACCGAAGATGGCGGAGGACGCCCTGATCAGCGGAAGCCCGCTGAACACGAGACGTACTCCGAATAAGGACGATATTATGGAATTATACAAAAAACTATGGGAACGCAAACCAGAAGCCGTCGTTTGTGAAACGGCAAGCTGAATCAAGCAGGCACCGCCTGCTTTTTTAATTGATCGATGGTCTTTCTGACCACCGGGACGCATAAAACGGCGACGGTCAAAGCGCCCTCAACGCCAAGGTAAGTCATGTTGTAATAGACGGACCAGGTAAACGCGTTAAACCCTTCCGGCGCATACTCTCCGAAGAAAATCATCCCCGAGAAAACGGCGCAGAAATACCGGCCGAGGAGGCCGATTATATAGCCTGTGATCAGACCGAATTTCCGCGTTCTCACAAGGCCGGCAAACCCCAGCGCCCCGTAGGTGAAAGGATAATCCAAAAGCATCTGGATGGGGTGGATGACATAGGGATTGAATATTAAGCCGATAAATCCCACGCACATTCCTGCCATCATTCCTCTGCGGACCCCGAAGAAGTAGGCGCAGACAACGACAGGCAGCATGCTGAAAGCAGTCACAGAACCGCCCTGCGGCATGCGGAACAGGACGATCTGATTCAATACGATGGCGAGAGCCACCAGAACCGCGGCCGTCACCACGGCTCTGGTATCCGCCTTCTTTCCGCGTCCTGACGCCAGGACGCCGATAAACAGCAGCACGATGACGATCAGCGTCGCAACCTGACCTGCTGTGGATTCAAAAAAGCCCTGTAATTGTTCTCCGGACATAAAAAAACCTCCTTTTGACAAAGATGCTTCACTTTGCAGGAGGGGACCGCTGAATTGAATATCCGCATGTAAAAATGCGACCTGGATTCAATTCAATCACATTTGCTTCCCTACGCCGGCATTATCCGGATCAGGTAATGAGGGTCATAAAACTCTCAGCAAAAAGCTCCCCTAGCAAAAGTTATTCAGTTTTCAGCGGACATGCCTGCGGTTTCGGCTAAGCGGGCAGGCCGTCCTTACGTTACAATACATTATACTGCGCCCGGCAAACTTGTCAATTATTTTTTAGCGTTTTATGCTTTGTGTTGTATTTTTTATGAAGTTCCGGTTAGTCCCCGGACAGAATGATTAGGAGCTTTCCGCGCGTGTGGCTGATCTCCGCCGCTTCATCAAGAAATTCGTTGCTGACGCCCAGCGGAAAGCTGTGGTCGAGCCGGTGGTTGTAAAGGGGATATTTTACGCCTTTGATGCACACTCCCTCGCAGCATTCCCCGTAGGAGAAAAGGGATATATAATAGCCGTCCGCTTTCTTTACCGAAAGTCTGCCCGGATTCCTCAGGGTGGCCCTGTTTTTTCCGTCGAAAAACCAAATCGTCTTGCAGCGGTCGACGACGTAGGACATGGCCTGCAGATTCGCGAGGGTATGATCAAGCCGTCCGCCGAGTCCGCCGATTGCGCAAAACTCGTCAAAGCCTTGATCCAATCCGTATTTCAGGCAGATCATCGTGTCCGTATCGTCCTTTTCCGCCGCTGTGCGTATGACGCGGCAGCTTTTGCCGATACCGGAATTTTTCAAATCTTCTTCGACGTGAGCAAAATCGCACGAATCAAAATCACCCACGATCACATCGGGAATGATTCCTTCCGCTCTTGCATGGAAGTAACCCCTGTCGGCGCAAATGATAAAATCGTCCTTTCGGAAGTCGAAGGATTCTTTTAACAAGGCGGACTGCCAGGATGTGATCACAATACACCGGGCCAATGAAATCACCTCTTTTTTGCTGCTGTAAAATAAATTCATGTCTGGACGTCATTGGAAAAAATGCGACCCTCCGAGGGGCTGACGTCACGAGAACAATATACCATACAAAGGGCTAAAAAACATTAAAATTCTAAAAATTCCGAGTATTGACGGACGGCCATTTTTAGCTTGTCAATGAACTTTTGAGTGAGTATACTGAAATTGGGGTATCAATATCCTCGGGAAGGAGGTTACCCATGGAAGAAAGGATTAAAAGGGTGCTTGCGGAAAAAGTGGATCCGGTACTTGCGTCGCATTTCGGAGGCGCCGAATTGACAGCGTTTGAAGATGACATCGCGTATGTTAAACTGACCGGATCGTGCAGTACCTGCCCATCCGCCCGTTATACGGTGGAGGATGTGGTGAAACAGATCGTTATGGAGGAAATTCCGGAAGTCAAAGACGTCGTTCTTGACACCTCCGTAGACGAAAGCTTGCTGGATATGGCAAGAAAAATTTTGAAAAAAGAAATCTAATCTGGCATGAAAATTGCTTTAAAAATAAGTGGGCGCAGGGAGATTCGTTGCCGGCGGGTCACCCTAGCCATTCGGATCGAACTAGTCGATTTGAAGCAGATTTCAATTAATAAAAGTTTTATAAAAGGAGTGGTTGTATTATGACATTAATGAACGGAGCTCAGTATATCGAGAGCTTGAGAAAACTTAACACCAAAGTTTACATGTTCGGCGAAGAGGTGAAAAACTGGGTAGACCATCCGATGATCCGGCCTTCCATCGAATGTCTTGCCATGACCTATGAACTCGCCCATGATCCCCAGTACGCCGACCTGATGACAGCGAAATCAAATCTTACTGGGAAGACCATTAACAGATTCACCCATCTGCATCAGAGCACCGATGATCTGATCAAGAAGGTAAAAATGCAGCGTCTGCTCGGACAGAAGACCGCTTCCTGCTTCCAGAGATGCGTGGGAATGGACGCGTTTAACGCTGTGTATTCGACTACTTTCGAAATCGACAAGAAATACGGCACGGATTATCATGAGAGATTTAAGAAGTATTTGATCTACGTCCAGGAAAACGATCTGACCGTTGACGGAGCCATGACCGACCCGAAGGGCGACAGAAGCCTTGCTCCAAGCAAGCAGAAGGATCCCGACCTGTTCCTCCGCATCGTTGAGAGGAGACCGGACGGTATCGTCGTTCGCGGTGCGAAGTGCCATCAGACCGGTTCCATCAACTCCCATGAACATCTGATCATGCCCACCATCGCCATGGGTCCCGATGACAAGGATTATGCGGTATCCTTTGCGATTCAGTCCGACGTTCCGGGTCTCTTCATGGTTTACGGAAGACAGTCCTGCGATACGAGAAAACTGGAAGAGGGAGCCGATGTCGATCTCGGAAACAAGAAATTCGGCGGACAGGAAGCTCTGGTTGTATTTGACGACGTATTCATTCCCAATGAAAGAGTCTTCCTCTGCGGAGAAACCGAATTTGCGGGCATGCTTGTAGAGAGGTTCGCCGGCTATCACAGACAGTCCTACGGCGGATGCAAAGTCGGCGTAGGCGACGTTATCATCGGTGCAGCAGCGCTTGCCGCGGATTACAATGGAGCAGCAAAGGCTTCCCATATCAAGGATAAGCTCATCGAAATGACGCATCTGAACGAAACTTTGTATTGCTGCGGTATCGCATGCTCTGCGGAAGGATATCCGACGCAAGCCGGAAACTATCAGATCGACCTGCTTCTGGCCAACGTCTGCAAGCAGAACGTAACCAGATTCCCCTATGAAATCGTGCGTCTTGCCGAGGATATCGCCGGCGGCCTGATGGTTACCATGCCTTCGGAAAAAGATTTCAAATCCGATCTGAAGGTCGGCCAGACCGGAAAGACCATCGGAGAATGGTGCAACAAGCTCTTTGCGGGAGTAGATGGAGTACCGACAGAAAACAGGATGAGGATCTTAAGATTCCTCGAGAATATCTGTCTGGGATCTTCCGCCGTCGGCTACAGGACCGAGTCCCTGCATGGAGCTGGATCGCCGCAGGCTCAGAGAATCATGATCGCCCGTCAGGGTAACATCGAACAGAAGAAACAGCTTGCAAAGGTTCTCGCGGGCATCAAGGAATAACGGAGCTTTTTTTGCAAAAATGACTTAAGTGAACCGCCGGTGACAATCCGGCGGTTCCGTGTATTAAGACTGAACGAAAAAAATTTCCTTCCCACGGACCAGGGGCTGAACTTTTTTTCACATACATAATAAGACGAAGGAGAGCAACCGATGCTTATTGGCGTTAAATTCTGCGGAGGCTGCAATCCCAGATACGACCGCGGAAAAGCCCTGAATGACATTAAAGAACGGCTGAAGGAAAAAGCTGATTTTGCCATTGCAGAAGAAGGCGGCGAATACGATTACCTCCTGGTGATCGGAGGCTGCACAAGCTGCTGTGCCTCAGCCAGCGGATACGAGGCAAAAAGAGAAGTGGTACGCATGTGGGATCAAAACCACATCGAAAATATCATTCAATTTTTTACGACGGCTGCGAAAGAAACAATGAAAAGGGAGGAATGACTTTTGAACTGGAAAGAAATATATCAAAGCAGGTTGTGCTCTGCGGATGAAGCGGTAAAGTGCATTAAATCCGGAGATAACGTTGTCTTCCAGCATTGCGCGGGCGAGCCGGCAGTTCTGGTGGATGCGTTGGTCAGGAACGCGGCCAACTATAAGAACGTTCAGATCGGCCACATGGTTTCCTTGGGGAAGGGCGAGTACACCAAGCCTGAATATCAAGAGCATTTCAGATGGAACGGCTGGTTCTGCGGAGCATCCACAAGAAAGTGCGTCGAGGAGGGACACGGTGACTATACGCCGGTGTTTTTCCATGAAGTTCCCATCCTGATGAGAAAGGGCGTATTTCCTGTCGACGTGGCGATGATCATGGTTTCACCTCCTGACGAACACGGCTACTGCTGTACCGGCGTATCCTCCGACTATACCATGCAGGCCATCGAATCGGCGAAGATCGTGCTGGCTCAGGTCAACGACCAGATGCCCGTCGTCTTCGGAGATACGTTCGTCCATGTCAGCAAAATTGACAAGTTTGTGGAAGCGTCGCATCCTCTTCCGGAGCTGGCTCTTCCCAAAATAGAAGAAGTGGAGATGTCAATCGGAAGATACTGCGCCGAGCTCATCGAAGACGGATCCACGCTGCAGCTCGGTATCGGCGCCATCCCGGACGCAGTGCTTCAAGCCCTGAAGGACAAGAAGGACCTTGGAATCCATTCCGAAATGATCTCCGACGGAGTCGTGGACCTTTATGAAGCCGGCGTGATCACGAATGCCCAAAAATCCATCAACAGGGGCAAAATGATCGTTACCTTCCTGATGGGCACGAAACGGCTTTACGATTTTGTAAACTTCAACCCTGCCGTTGAACTGCGCACCGTCGACTACGTCAATCATCCGACCGTCGTCGCGCAGAATTCGAAGCTGGTCTGCATCAACTCCTGCCTGCAGGTAGATTTCATGGGCCAGGTGGTTTCCGACAGCATCGGGACCAGGCAGTTTTCCGGAGTGGGCGGACAAGTTGACTTCGTAAGAGGCGCCGCCATGTCCCTGGACGGGCAGGGCAAGGCGATCATCGCAATGCCTTCGGTCGCGAAGAAAAAGGATGGAACCATGATTTCCAAGATCGTTCCTTATATCGACCACGGCGCAGCGGTCACAACATCGAGAAACGATGTGGACTATATCATTACGGAATACGGAATTGCGGAATTAAAAGGGAAATCGCTGAAACAAAGAGCGAAAAACCTGATCAATATCGCGCATCCGGATTTCCGGGATGAACTGAAAGAAGAATTTGAAAAGAGATTCAATGTGAAATGTTAACAGGGATAAGCCCCAAGTGAGGAGGAGAAAAAATGCTTGCACTGAGAGTAGTACCGAAAGTATTTTACTTCGATACTTTCAAGGAATTTAACGATGAATTCAAAGTGGGCCCGGACGATCTGGTGCTGACCAACGAATGGCTGTACACGCCTTACATGAAGCCGCTTGGAATTGAAACCAACGTGATATTCCAGGAAAAGTACGGCGCAGGCGAACCGTCCGACGAGATGATCGACGCCATCGCCGCGGAGATGAGGAAGTACAATTTCAAACGGATCATCGCATTCGGCGGCGGAACCATCATCGATATCTGCAAGATTCTGGCGCTGGATGTTCCCGAAAAGGCCGTCGATCTGTTCACGGGAAAAGTGGCTCCGAAAAAGGTCAAGCAGCTGGTTGTGGTACCGACTACCTGTGGAACTGGAAGCGAAGTGACCAATGTCGCCATTGCTGAATTAAAATCCTTGCATACGAAAAAGGGCATCGCTGTGGAAGAAACCTATGCGGACTTCGCGGTTCTCATTCCGGAAACCCTGAAAGGGCTGCCCTACAAGTTCTTTGTGACCAGTTCCGTCGACGCGCTGATCCATGCCGCCGAATCCTATCTGTCGCCCAAGGCGTCGCCGTTTACGGAGATGTATTCCCTGCAGGCGATTCAGATGATCATGGACGGTTACAAACAGATCGTCGAGAAAGGCGAGGAAGAGCGCTTCAAGTATCTAAAGGATTTCCTCCTGGCGTCAAACTATGCCGGCATCGCCTTCGGAAACGCGGGCTGCGCAGCGGTGCACGCGCTGTCCTATTCCATCGGCGGAGCCTTCCATGTGCCTCACGGGGAAGCGAATTACCAGTTCTTCACAGAGGTCTTCAAAATGTACGCCAGAAAGAAGCCTGACGGCAAGATCAAACAAGCTACGGAGATCTTCGCGGACGTCCTCGGTGTGGATCCTGCAGGCGACGTGTACGGCGAACTCGAGAAATTCCTGAACAAGCTCATTGTCAAGAAACCGTTAAGGGAATACGGGATGACGGAAGCGCAGATCGATGAATTCACAAAATCTACGGTGGAGAATCAGCAGAGACTGCTTGCCAACAATTATGTATACCTGACCGATGAAGAGATCAGGGAGATCTTTGCAAACCTCTACTAATTAAAAATTCGGCCGACGTAACCTCCAAAGGAACAGATAAGAAGAATCGGGTTTAACGGCAAAAGCATTGGGGCGGTCTTTTAAAGACCGCCCCAATGCTTTATGTATCACTCATACAACAACAGTTCAATTCCCTTGCACTCCAGCTCCTCGCCGAAGAGCGTTCTTTTCAGCGAGACGATGACGGTGCCGTCCTTCATTCCTTCCCATGCTTTTCGGGAAACCCATACGTCCAGTCCGTCCTGCCGAAAGTTTCGATAACCGTTTCCGAAGGATTCTTCCGGCTTTGCAGGCCGGACTTCGGGAGTGTAGAATTTCCTCGTTTTTCCGGTTCCGCAGCAGGCGCTCGTCCTGCCCGGTATCATGCTGATGACCAGGCCGTCGGTACCCGCCTTTTTCAGGTATTCTTTCACTCCCGTCTCGATGATGATATTATTATGCGACTTCGTCTTTTGCGGCGCCGTTTTCATTGAAATTTCTTTCCGGATTTTCCTCATAGATGTAGTCTTCATATTTCTTGACGTTGCCGAGCTGGATCAGCAGGCAGAGCACGATGCCCACGGCCAGTCCCCAGGCGGCTCCGCGCGTGGCGAGCACGGCGCCCATGACGCCGGCGATACCAAGATCGTTAAAGGTTCTAGCCTTCATAACCCCGACACGCACGGAAACGTATCCCTGTATCAGCATTGTAGAGGCAAGGGCAACTCCCAGAATCGGCTTAACCAGCGTTACGATGGGTAGGATGAAATATCCGGTCAGCGTACCGAAGCGGAAGGAACCGGCTCCGGAATTGATGGACTGCATCGCCTTGGGGCCGTGCTTATAGCGTTCGCAGACGACAACCTGCATTGCCGCCCAGAGGGGTCCGCACATGGTGATATCCGGCCCGAAAATGGACATCAGCGTGTTGCGCAGGCCAAAGATGATATGCGACCGGTTGGGATTATAGTCGATCTTCTCGTCCGGACGGTATCTTCCGGCATCCTCCAGCAGCGCCTGGGATTGGATCATGTCTCCGAACAGGATGATGTAAGCAGAAAATACCATGGGCAGGCCGCTGATGAACATATAGAACGGCGGGAAGCCGACGCCGAAGAATGTCCACTCGCTGAACAGCTCGCCGAAGGCCGGAGCGGAAATTCCAAACTCGACCACGGGGGCTTCCGTCTCGCCTACCAACGGACCGACGATGACCGCCAGGATCATGATGGGCAGAATGCCAAGATTCGATATCGTTTTGGTGATGGCATTTCTATTAGCGATGCTCTTGAAATGATTGGAGAATAACAAGTAGAATCCAATGCCGATGCAGATGGTTATGGTGATGGGATAGGTATCGAAACGGGCTCCTTCGTTAAAGATAACCATGACTGCCGCAAAGCCCGAACCAGTGATCAACCCTGCCTGCATTGCATTGGGAACCAGCGATACCAGCTTTTTGCCAAGACCTGTAATGCCCAATACGATGGCCAGAAGGCCCAGCGTAAGTTCGAAGGCGATCAAAGCCTGAATCCTTTCCGGACCCATTTCAAATTCGCTGACATATAACATGAGCAGCGGGATCGCCGGAGTTACCCACCCGGGGACCACCGGATCCCCCAGGAGCACATGAATGCAATAAAGAATACCGTTTAATACGACGACGGCCAGCGCTACTTCAAAAGGCATCCCGAGGTATTCCTGAAGCATGGGGATCGCGCTTAGGCATACGGCGCACATGATCAGCCCCTGGCAATAATCGGCCCACTCGAAACGGTAATGGTAGAATGGGATCCTGATTTTAAAGGGCCCCGCCGGAAAATAGGGCTGTTCCTGCCCATATTCTCTCTGCTTTGACATGAATTTCTTCCTCCTTTATAATATAACTAAGACCTGGTACGTAAAACGTACGTAAACCATAAGAGCAAGAATGGTGCCAATGCTTTAAATGGCTGATTTTCAACGGTTACAGTTTGAGACAAGATAAAAAAGAGCGATATCGCACGATATGATTGCTTTTTGCTCCGGGATTGTTCGATTTCGCACGCGGATTGCGGCGCATGAGGATAATAGTCTTCGGGCAGGCCAAATAATATTAAAACACAGATAGGCAAAACGGCGGAACGATGTCATGGCGGGATGTGAGCGTGCGAATCCGCGCCGCATGCAATGCCGCATACCGTGTTGTTTAAGGAAGGGATGATGTTGTGAACACGCAATCTTTCCTGGGACTTCCTCTGGAGACCTGGGTCATAGTCGGCGGCTTATATCTGCTTGCCACCTTTCTTCCCTGTGTTGTCGCTCTGATCTTGGGGCGCCGTGAGGAGAAAAGAATAAAATGAGCAGAGTCATTATTTATATGATATATTTTACGCTATACACGGTGATTCTGCTGTTCTGGGGCAAAAGCGGATTTAAAAAGACAAACACGATTAAGGATTTCTGCGTTGCCGGAAACAGCCTCGGTCTTTTCATCAGCGTTTCGACATTTACCGCGACCCTGTTCAGCGCGGTATCCATGCAGAGCGTCACCGGTTCGGTCTATCAATACGGCTATTCCCCAATCCTGTATTCCGTTGTCGGTTGGCTCATCGGCGCCGCCTTTCTGATCTTCGTGGCATACAAGATCAAGGAATATGATATCGTTACGGTATCCGACTACCTGGGGCTCCGGTACGGCAGCAGGCACTACCAGGCTTTTGCGGGCGCCGTTACCGTGATCTGTTACATCATGTATATCATCATACAGATCAAGGGATTCGGGATCGTGGTTTCCGAGCTTTTGGACATCAATTATAACATCGCCATTCTGCTAATCTATTTGTTTATCGTTTATACCGGTTTCGGAGGGTTATTTTCCGTCGCGAAGACGGACGCGCTCAATCTGATCATGGTCGTCGTCGGCGTTCTGCTGGTTTTTATAACCGTATTAACGGAATTGGGAGGCATTACGGCGATCCATGAAGAGGTCGCAGCCATCTCCGACGGCGCTCTCCTCGATCCGACCTCGAACGGATTTTTCAGCCCTGTCATGATCGCCACCACCAGCCTGGCATGGGGACTGGGCACGGCGGCAAATCCGCAATACATCATCCGGATTACTTCCGCAAAGGATAAGAAAACCGGAATCCGGATGATTTGCATTTCAACCTTTGTCTTAAGCGGCATTTATTTGTGTCTGATGGTGATCGGCCTCGGTTCCAGGGTTATGGAGCCGGCCAGTTCCATCCAGTCTGTGGACGAGATGCTCGCATTCATCATCAATACCAAAATCGTTTCCTATATCAGCGGCGTCATGTTCATCAGCATTATCGCTGCGGCGATTTCAACGGCCAATTCCCAGCTGCTGCTTCTTTCCAGCAGTTTTACCTATGATATCTATATCAACCTGTTCCATAAGCAGATTTCCAATGAGAAATTCCTGAATCTGAACCGGGCGATCATCTTCATCGCCGCGACGATTTCCCTGTTGCTGTCGGTCAGACCCTTGGAAACGCTGCTCATCTACGGCAGCTATATCTGGAGCATTGTGGCGGTAACGTTCATGTGGCCCATTTACGGCGGCCTGTACTGGGAGAAGGCGACGAAGGAAGGGGCGGTTTTCTCCTCCGTAGGAGGGATTGTCGCCGTTGTCACGGCATATGTGGTCACCCATTACGGCGGCTTTCAGACGGAGATCCATCCGGTGCTTCCGAGCATTTTAATATCCCTGGTCATATTTTACACGGTAAGCACGCTTACCTATAAAAAGAAGGCCGAAAACCATGAAATTTAAATTGGACATCGAAAACAAAATACTGATTCCATTTATGATTCTGGCCATACTGCCCATCACGATCCTGGGTATTGTTTCCTATTGGACGGGCTACCAGCTTCTGATCGGAGACCGGGTGAAAACGCAGGAAGCGTTATTGAGGGGAACGATTCTTTATATCGAGACCATAAACGAAGAGGTGGAAAACGGCCGTATGCCGCTTTCGGAAGCGAAGGCCAAGGCATTGGAATATTTCCGCAAAGCGGAAGGGAACAACCTGGCCGTGCTGGAGGGAGGGCGGTACGCCTACAGCGGTTCGGAAGCCTTTACCGCCGAATTGCCGGAGAAAATTAAACAAAGCCCGGACCGAAGCCTTGATTACGGAAACAAGCGATATATCTTCCAGGATTTCGGGGAATGGGACTGGACTGTCGTCATGTGCATCGACAAATCCTTTTTCCTGGAAGAATTAATTGCGATTCAAAAATACACCCTGCTTTTGACCATCATATTTCTTGTGCTGGCCATGCAGTCCATCATTTTCATTGCCCATCACATTTCAAAGCCGATCAAATACTTCGCGGAGGTATGCAAGAAAATTGAAATCGGCAATCTGAAGGAAAAAGTGGACATTTCCCGGGGTGATGAAATCGGCGTTCTTGCCAATTCCTTCAACAACATGATCGACCAGATCAACGCCAGTACGGACAAATTGCTGGAAATGACCAGATTCAACGAGGATATCCTGCAGAATATCGGCATCGGCATCATGACCACCGACAATTACGGAAGGATGGTTACGGTCAATACGGCGGGAAAAGAGATCCTGCGCAGGTATGAGGACGCAAACATCTTTGAACTGCTGGTGGGCCAGGTTATGGAGACGCTTCGACAGCAGAGAAAGATCAATGAAATCGTATCGGGCAGCAACTCCCTCGGCAAAACGGTCTATATCGACGCCAGCACATCACTTCTGAAAAAGGAAGACGGCTCGATTCACGGCGCCATTTGCAGCTTCAACGATATTACCGAAAGGAAAATACTTGAGAATAATATTATCCGCGTCGACCGGCTGGCTTCCGTCGGCCAATTCGCCGCCGGCCTGGCTCACGAAATCAGGAATCCTCTCACCGGCTTAAAAACGGGGATCCAGGTAATCCGTAACAGAGAGATGAGCCGGAACGAGCGCTCCAATCTGGAACTGATCGACGGCCTTACCTATGAAATCGACCGGATCAACAGCCTTGTGACCGAATTGCTGGACTTCTCCAGACCGAAACAGACCGTCCGGGAAAAGGCCTCCATTAAGGAGATTATAAAAAGATCCCTGGACCTGGCGAAGGAGGGGATTGCCTCCAACAGAATCACCGTCAGTTTCCTGCCGGGAGACAGGGGAGACAGCGATTACCAGGTGTTTGTCGATAAAGGGCAGATCGAGCAGGTCTTCCTTAACATCATTACAAACGCCGTGGACGCCATGGCGGGCGGCGGGCGCCTGACGATCGGAACGGAGCGGGCTGTCATGGAGCATATGCCATACATCAAGGTTACGTTTGAGGATAACGGCACGGGAATCGACGAGGAGACTCTGGGAAAGGTCTTTGATCCCTTTTTTACAACGAAACCCAAAGGCACCGGCCTGGGCCTTGTGGTAGCGGCCAAGCTGGTAGAAGAGAACCGGGGGAAAATAGAGATTGAAAGCGCTGTAAATATCGGAACAAAAATCGAGGTATCATTGCCTGAATACAGGGAGGTAAAAGATGAAAATTAAGGTCCTGGTTATCGACGATGAACTGATGATCTGCAAGTCTCTGGCAGCCGGGCTTTCCGATATGGGATACGATGTGGCGGCGGCGCAAAACGGACAAGATGCGCTGAATCTGATGGCGTCTTTTAAACCGCATATCGTCTTGACGGATATGCGGCTCGGAACGGAAAACGGCATCGAGCTTATCGATGATATCAAGCGAATCGACAGCGACACCGAGGTCATCGTCATGACCGCCTACAGCGATATCACAAGCGCGGTCACCGCAATCAAAAAGGGAGCTTTCGACTATATCAACAAGCCCTTTGAACTGGAAGAAATCGCGATCGTTTTAGAAAGAGCTTATCAGAACTATAAAATAAAAAATAAACTGCTGATTCTGGAAAAGCAGCGGCAGGGGTATGAGGGGGACATCATCGGCGAGAGCGATAAGATGAAGGAAATTTTCGAGAAGATCGACATCCTGTCGCAGAACGACAACGTAACGGTTCTAATCACAGGAGAGACCGGCACGGGTAAGGAACTGGTAGCCGAAGCGATACATAGAAAAAGCGTCCGGAAGGATTCCCCGATCCTGAAGATAAACTGCAGCGCAATCCCCGGCCAGCTTGTGGAAAGCGAGCTGTTCGGTTTCGAAAAAAACGCCTTTACAGGCGCTTCGGCGAGAAAGAAGGGCCTCTTTGAAATTGCAAACGGAGGGACGGTTTTCCTGGATGAAATGGGGGAGCTTCCCCTTGAGACACAGGCAAAGCTGCTCCGGGTGCTGGAAGAAAAGAGGTTCAGAAGAATAGGAGGTCTGGAGGATATCGAGGTAGACATCAGAATCATTGCCGCAACCAATAGAAACCTGGAACAGGCGGTAAAGGAAAAGGCGTTTCGGGAAGATCTGTATTACAGGCTCAACGTAGTGCCCATCGAGATGCCGCCCCTGCGGGAAAGGGGAAACGACATTCTGCTGATCGCGCAGCATTATCTGGATCGGTATAATGCGGCCTTTAAAAAATCAATCAAAGGGTTTGACGAGAAAGCCAAGGCAAAGCTTTTGGCCTATCATTGGCCGGGGAATATCAGGGAACTGAAAAATGTCATCGAACGCATCGTGATTCTGAATAACGGGGACTGGATCTCATGCGGCAGCCTGCCGGTTGAAATACAAAACTATGCCGCCGAAGCGGGATCTTACACCGGAGCGAAAACGGGGAATCCCATGGACCGCGCATTGCCGAAACCGGAGAATTTCGATGAAGCCTTATTGGAACAAGGCTGCTTCTTCCTTGAAGAGAAGCTTGATGAAATCGAAAGAAAGTATCTGACCGCGGCTTTGGAAAAATCGGAGGGCAATCAGACAAAAGCGGCGGCCATGCTGGGCATCAGCCGTTTCGCTTTAAAAAGAAAGCTGGAAAAGCACAAAATGGCATAAAACGTCAGTTCCCGCTCCAGATATCCTGGGCTTTCACTGCCTGCTCCCTGAGCATGTGACTGCCGTTGATCCCGCGGATTCCCAACTCCTCCGCATATTTCAGCAGCAGCGTTTTCGGCGGATTATAGATCAGGTCGATGACAATTTCCGCATTGATGTTTTCCTTCGGAATGGGAGAAACATTCACATATGGATGCATGCCCACCGGCGTGCAGTTGATCAAAAGGTCGCTTTTTATATTGATTTCCTTGAAATATTCATAGGAAACGGTATAATTGCCGTGAAAATTCTGTTTGCCTCTGCTCACAATGGTCAGATCATAGATCCCCAGGTCCAAAAGTCCTTTTGCAACGGCTTTTGCGGCGCCGCCGCTGCCCAGGATTACGGCTGCTTTTCCTTTTACCGTAATATTATTATGGTTAAGCAATGCGAGAAAACCGTCATAATCGGTGTTATACCCTTTGGCCTTGCCGTCTTTAAACAGGATCGTATTGACGGCTCCGATGTACTTTGCCTGCGGTGAAATCTCATCCAGAAGCGGGATAACCGCCTCTTTATACGGAATTGTGACATTGACGCCGCGGTAATCGGAATTCTTCAGAGCGCGGAATTCCTTCTCAAAGCTTTCCCGAGAAATTTCGATCAAGTCATAGCTTCCGGTCGTTCCTCTTTGCCTCATGATTTCGGCATGAATTTGAGGGGACAGGCTATGTGACAGCTTTTCTCCAATAAGACCCAGTTTCATCATATGCATTGACCTCCGCAAAAGGATCGGCTGTCTGCCGATTCATTACGAACAGATTCCCAGTGCACGATTTTATTCGATAAACTTTATGAGCTCCGCCTTTTCGATGGGATAAATATACCCTTTTCCGATTTTCTCAATCAGTACCAGGTTGATCTTGTTCCCGCGCCGCTTTTTATCCTTCATGGCAGTCTGGGCCAGAAGCTTCCTGTCGATTCCCTGGGGAAGCTCCGCCGGAAGCCCGTATTCAGTGAGGACTTCCTTCAGCATGGCGGAGGTGTTGATCGCGGTGAGTCCCATGGCTTCGCTGTGCTCCGTTATGGTCTGCATTCCGATTGCCACAGCCTGCCCGTGACCGTAGAGCCTGAAGTCGTAAAGATTTTCGATGGCATGGCCGATGGTATGCCCGAAGTTGGTGAGCATCCTGACCCCCTGATCCTTTTCATCCTGCTCGATGAGCTGTTTTTTAATCAGGCAGCAGCGGTAAATGATGGATTCGATCAGTTTTGCTTCCCGATGGCTCTTCATGCGGATCAGATCCGAAAACAGATCGGCGTCGGCGACGCAGGCATATTTAATGATTTCCGCCATGCCGTCCGCAAAGTGGTAATCGGAAAGCGTCTTTACGAAATCCGGATCGATATACACGCAGGTAGGCTGGTAGAAGGTGCCCACGAGATTCTTGCCCTCCGGCAGATTCACCGCATTTTTTCCTCCGATGCTGCTGTCGACCTGGCCGATCAGTGTGGTCGGTATCTGGACAAAATCAATACCCCGCAAGAAAGTCGCGGCGGCAAATCCGGAGATATCTCCCACGACGCCCCCGCCCAGCGCCACAATCACATCGTCCCGGGTGATCTGGAATTCGATGAGCCTTTTATAAATAACCGTAAGAGTATCGAAGGATTTGCTGGTGTCGCCGGGCGGCAGGGCGATGATTTCCCAGTCGCACTGGGAGGCGTCCAGCTGTTTTTTTAATAGGTTTTCGTATAACTGTTGTATGTTCTCATCCGTGATCAGGGCGATTTTTTTCCCGGCAAAGCGTTCGCCCAAAATCTTTCCGATGTTTTGAAACAGGCCGCTCTCGATGATCACGGAATATTTTCTGCTTTGCATTTTAATAGTAAGCGTATGTCTCATATGCGTACCTCCGGCTAAAAATTCTTTATAGCGGCGATGATCATAAAAGTAATTAGTAGTAGTATACATCAAATAGGAGAAATTAGCAAATGCTTGCGGCATATAAAGTTTCAACCTTAAAACGACCGCAGCCTGCAATTCCATATTTGTCGAAGGAATCGGCAGTCCGGCATTCAGCCGGAATGGGAATGCGGCGCGGCTTGATGCCGCTTCATTAATTTATTTAATTCGTAGTCGAAAAACGGATAATGATAAGTTATAATAAATAAAGCGTGAAGCGGAATAACCATATGAGTTAGGAGAAATTGAAATGAACGACAACATAATCGTGTATGAAAGCTGCAGGAATCTGCGTGCGCTGGGAAGGCAAGCCCTGTCGGGGAAATGGAAGCTTGCGGCGCTCGGGACCCTGCTGTACGGGTTGCTGGTCATAGTTCCCGTTATTATTCTTGACGAGATTTTCGGAAACGGGGAACCCACAGCGGTTTCCACCATTTACAGCATGCTTGTAACAGGGCCGATGTCCCTTGGATATATCTCCTTCGCGGTATCCATTTTTCGAAACCGGCAAACCTCGCCGGCGGAAGTTCTCTACGGTTTTGAGAGGTTCGGCAAAGCCCTCGGCCTGTATCTTTTGATGTCGCTCTTTATCCTCCTGTGGACCCTGCTTTTCATTATACCGGGCATTATCGCCGCTTACCGGTACAGCCTGAGCTTTTTCATCCTGGCGGATAATCCCGATATCGGCATCATGCAAGCGATCAATGAAAGCAAAAGGATGATGCGCGGCAACAAGTGGAAGCTTTTCTGCCTGGAGCTGTCTTTCATAGGGTGGATGCTTTTATGCATTCCGACCTTGGGCATCGGATTCCTATGGCTGTTGCCATACATAACTGCATCCATAACCGCGTTTTACGACATCGCAAACGGAAGCCTGAGAAGAAAAGAAAGAAGGCTGGGCTGGGAAGGCGAGCTTGCATACCGCGGCGAAGGCTGGGAAGGAGAATCGCGGGAAGGCCATAAGGAAGATCCGAACGGGGAGCCGAAGACAGAAGCGTCGGAAACAAAATCCCTCAAAGCGCCGGGACCAGGCGCGGAAGATCATAGACTCCCAGGGGAAGACGACCGCTAGAATCAAGAAGAGTTTCGGGATCCTGCCATTGCCCGTCTGAGATAACGGAATCCTTTATCGAGCAATTCATCCATCAGCTTCTTTTTGATCCGGAGTTTTTTTTCTCCTTGCGCGATCCTTTCATCCTGAAAGGCGTGTTTCAAATCGACGGTGACAACCTCGGCGCCTGCTTTCAGCGCGGGCTTCGGGATGGCCTGATGCCGTTCGCAGGTGATGAAACCGACTCCAAGGTCCGGAATGATGAGATGCATGAGCCTGGCTTCCGGCTTCGTGGGGCAATAATAGCCTTCTGCAAGGAAGCCGCGGTGGACCGCGCTGTCCAGAAAGACGTTCAGCATCCTTTCGAGGCCCGCTCCCGCCGGAACGCAGATCAGATACACCTTTTGACAACCGGAAAGCGGGGAAGCCGGACTGCATGGAAAACCGCCGGACTGCGCTCCGGCGAAATGTCTTCGGACATGTCCCGGGTTTGAACTTATTCGGATGTGTTTGAATTCCTTTCTTACGATATCCGCGGTTATCCTGTAAAATTCCGCGTGGTCCAACACGGATTCGTAAATCCTGTTTAACCTGTCATACACTTTTCCGGCAGCGGCAAAATAGTGATATGCATCCCGATAGTCTTTCAAATTGATTACAATGCCGCATGATCCCAGCCCGGACAGTTCCGGTCCGGGTAATTCAGTTCGGGGCAAATCCTCCCCGGACAAATCCGTATCGGAGATTTCCGCTTCTGATAATTCCGAACCGGGGGTTTCCGGCTTCATGGATTCCGTGTTTTCCGCCATTGATGCTTTCCTTTCACGATTTTTTACGAGTCAAGTATCATGATATGCGGGGCCCTTGACATTGGTGATGTGGCGGATTTCTTTGGTCGATAAATATTTCCCGATATGCTATAATGAAAATTCAGATTGAAATTGCTTTTGCGGCATGTTTACACAGCAGGGCAACATGATATAATAGTTTTGATCAAACCGGCGTCTTTTCAGTACCGACGCCGTTGTACCAGATATTTAAGGAGTTTTCGATGAACCGAAATTTCATACCCCTTGTCTTCGGAGGGGATATCAACGTTTACAGTGTAGCCAGGGCCTTTCACGAGGAATACGGCGTCAAGACCTGCGCATTCGGAAAATACCTCACCGGCCCGTGCATCGGCAGCAAAATAATCGACTATAAAGCAAACGCGAAGCTGGATGAACAGGACACGTTTCTTTCCGTTTTAAACGGATTCGCGGAGGAACACCGGGATGAAACCGTGCTGGCCGTGGGCTGCGGCGACAGCTATGTGCAGCTGCTTTCCCGAAACAGGGACAAGCTCCCGGAAAACGTCATTGCGCCTTATATTGACATCGACCTGATGAACAGCCTGATCCACAAGGAAAGATTCTACAGGCTGTGCGAAGAAAATGGGCTGGATTGCCCGCACACCTTTGTCCACCGCCGGGAAATGGGGCATGACTTCGAGCTGCCCTTTGAGGCGCCGTATATCGTAAAGCCGTCCAGCGGCATCGAGTATTGGAAGCACCCGTTTCCGACCCAGAAAAAGGTGTACAAGGCCAAGGACCGGACGGAACTTTTAACCGTGCTGGACAGCATTTACGGATCCGGCTATGACGACTCCATCGTCATACAGGATTTTATCCCCGGAGACGATACGTATATGAGGGTGCTGACCAATTACTCCGACCGGAACGGCAAGGTGAAGCTCATGGCGCTGGGCCACGTGCTTTTGGAGGAGCATACGCCCCACGGCCTCGGAAACCATGCCGTCATCATAACAGAGCACAACGAGGAGCTGGCGCTGAAGTTCAAAACGCTTCTGGAGAAGCTGAATTTCACGGGCTTTTCGAACTTTGACATCAAATACGACCAAAGGGACGGCAAATTCAAGGTATTTGAAATCAATACAAGACAGGGAAGAAGCAACTATTATGTGACCGGCGCGGGCGAGAATATTGCGAAATACCTGGTGGAAGACTATATTTATCAAAACTCTCTGGAATTTAAAATCGTAACGGAGAAAACCCTCTGGATGGTCGTTCCGAAAGGAGTCGCCTTCCGCTATATCAAAAGTCCGGATATTAGGAAAGAGATGAAGGCTTTGATCCGTTCCGGGAAATATACAAACTCCCTGTTTTACCGCAAGGACAGGGGGATCGGGAGGATGCTCCGGCTTTGCAAGTCCCAGCTGGGTCATTATTACAAGTACTGGAAGTATCTCGGCCGGCAGAAATAAAGCGGCGGGCGCTATTGCCTGCGCAAACCGCGCGATTACAGCAAAGGAAGGTAACAAATCGATGCAAGGAAACGGCAGAAAGGTTTTAGGCGTGCTGGGCGGCATGGGCCCGCTGGCGACCCAGATGTTTTACGGAATGATCATCGAGAAGACGGAAGCAAAATGTGATCAGGACCATCTGAATATGATCATACTCAGCCATGCGGCCATACCGGACCGGACGGAGGCAATCAGGGAGGGACGCATCGAGGAGCTTTACCGGATGCTGCTTGCCGACGCCAGGATGCTTGAGAAAAACGGCGCCGGCGTCATTGCGATCCCGTGCAATACTTCCCATGTGCTGTTTGACAGGCTCCAGGAGGGCGTCGGGATACCCATCATAAATATGGTGGAGGAGACGGCGGCGCGCATCGCCGAAACGTTCCGGGGATCCGACGCTTACAGCGCAAAAGTGGCCGTGCTGGCCACCGACGGAACCGTTTCCATGGGGCTATACCAGAAGGCGCTTCAGAAGGCCGGATGCATTCCGGTGGTCCCGGGGCCGGAATCTCAAAGGCTGGTTATGAAAATCATATACGACGGAGTGAAAAGCGGGGGAGAGATCGATTTCTCCGACTTTCTGACAATAGAGGAGGAAATCCGGGCGCAGGGCTGCCGGGCGGCGATTCTTGCCTGCACGGAGCTTTCCTGTTTCAAGGTGATGTACAAGCTTCCCGGCTTTTACCTTGACGCCATGGACGTGCTGGCAGAAAAGTCGATTCTCGCCTGCGGCGGGAAGCTGAAACGATGAGCGGGGAACTCATCCCCATAAGCACTTTTAAATGAAAGCACAGGGGTTAAGATACGATGGATAAAACGCTACACAGGCTGGATGAATATTTAAAGCTTTTGGAGGATCATGGGCTTGTAAGCAGCCATTCGGTCGCGCCGGAGGGCGGAAACGGCCTGATCCGTTATATTTCCTACAATTCAAAGGATATCGAACAGGATACGCTTTTCGTATGCAAGGGAAGCCACTTTTCCGTCGAATACCTGAAGGCGGCCATCGAAAAGGGCGCAATCTGCTACGTAAGCGAAACGAAATACGATCTTATGGGCACGGCGAAGGACGTTCCCTTCATTATCGTAAACGACATCCGGAAGACCATGGCCCTTATTGCCGATTTTTACTACAATCATATCTGGAAAGACCTGAAGATCGTCGGGATCACCGGCACGAAGGGAAAGTCCACGACCGCTTATTTTATGAAGTTTATCCTTGACGAATATCTGAAGGATAAAAAGAAGCCCCTTTCCGCCATTCTTTCCGGGATCGACAATTATGACGGCGTGGTCAACGAGGAATCCCACCTGACCACCCCGGAGGCGATGGAGCTTCACAAGCACTTTAAAAACGCAGTGGAAAGCGGCATCGAATACCTGAGTATGGAGGTCTCCAGCCAGGCTTTAAAATACCACAGGACCATGGGCGTTGTCTTTGAGGTGGGCTGTTTTACGAATATCGGCGAGGACCATATCAGCGAAATTGAACACAGTAGCTTCGAAGACTATCTGGAATCCAAGCTGAAGATTTTCAGCCAGTGCAGGTCCGCTTGCGTAAATATCAACAGCGACAGGATTGAGGAGATACTGGAAGCGTCAAAGGCCTGCCCGCGGGTCGTTACCTACGGCCTGGATGAACGGGCGGACGTTTATGGATATGACATCGTAAAATCCGGCAAGACCATCAGCTTCATGGTAAGAACCAAGGATTTTGAAAAGGAGTTCAAAATCACCATGGCGGGTCTTTTCAACGTTCAAAACGCTCTGGCGGCCATCGCCATCAGCCATTGCCTTGGAATCCCCATGTCCTATGTCGCGGCCGGCCTGAAAAAAGCCAGGGTCAGCGGAAGGATGGAGGTTTATACCAGCAAAAGCAGAAACGTCCATGTCATCGTCGATTACGCCCACAACAAAATGAGCTTCGAAACCCTGTTCCAGTCAACCATGAAGGAATACCCCAATAAAAAAATCACCATCGTGTTCGGCTGCCCCGGGAAAAAGGCGCTGAAGAGGCGGCAGGAGCTCGGGGAGATAGCGGGAAAGTATTCCGACCGGGTCTATATTACCGAGGAGGACGCAGGAGAAGAGCCTGTACTTAAAATTTGCGAGGAAATCGCAAGACATGTGGAAAAACATGATTGCAGCTATGAGATCATACCCGACAGGGGGGAGGCGATCAGGGAAGCCATCGCCAACGCCGATGACAACACGGTGATCCTGATCACCGGTAAGGGCAGGGAAACACGCCAGAAACGAGGCACCCAATACATCGACACCCCCTCCGACGTCGAATATGTAAAGAAGTATCTGGAAATCAATTAATGCCGATCCGGATCACCGGGAAACGGCGATTTTAACCTCGCAGGGGACATGCACCTGGCATTTCCCGCATCCGTACCGGGGATTGTGCTTTTTCTTTGTCTCTTCGAGAAAATCCGAACAGGGCTTGTGGTCCTTTCCCTTTTCCTTCGATATGGCGCCTACCGGACAGTTTTTCGCGCATTTTCCGCACATGGAGCAATATTCATAAAGTTCCTTATAGTCTTTTTCATCCGGGGTCAAGGGCAATGCCGTGATCACGCTGCCGAATCTGCCGGCGACTCCTTTTTTTGTGATCAGTCCTGCGGAGAGGCCGAAGGTCCCAAGTCCGCATACATAAGCCACATGCCGTTCGGACCAGTTGGATGTGAAACCCTCGTCGCCGACGGAAACCGCACGGTATCTTTCGTCCTCCATGGGCACGACGCTCTCATAACCTGCGTCGGTCAGCAAGTTCTTCAAATGCGCGCACAGTTTATTGACCAGCACCTGGCCTTCGATGCGCCCGTGAAGCCATTCGTCCGAAGGCCAGGTCATATTTTCCCTGTTGCTTTTGCGTACTTCCTTGCTGAAAGGCAGGAAGAACGTGACCACGGTTTTGGCGTTCGGAAGCCATTCCGTCGGAAGCAGGAAATGCTCCCCGATGGCGGCCGGATTCTTCAGTTGCCCGAAGCCTTCATCTTCCGCGGCGCCGAAAGCGAAAATCGGATCGTCGAATATCCTGAGCCCCACAACCTTTTCCGAGAGGGCGATCTCCGCCGGAATGTAATTATCCGGAGAATTCGCAACAAAGGATTCCGCCGCTTTTATCAGATCCTGTTTATTCATTTTTCCTCCCCCTTTGCAATTTATTAATAATCCTCTTCCGTTCCGTCTATATCAAACTCTCCGTCGATAACCGGAAATTTCCGATCGATCAGGCCTTCTTCATAGAGGCTGTCGTCTTCCTCTATCATCTCGTCATAATCTGCGTCGATCTTTGCGTTGAAGGAGATGGTATATTCGTCGATCTCATAGTCCATGCAGTCTGAGAAGTCATAGTGGTACTGGTCTTCATTGAGCTTTTCCAGTCGATAGAGCGACAGCGCCTCGCTGAGGGTTACGTCCCGTTTCAAATCGTCGGAAAGGCGTCTTAGATGCACATTGCTGTCAAAAATGTACCAGGATCGGAATTTATACAGTTCATCCACATAGGCGATACGCTCTTCGCGGGTATGTGAGTTTTTCGCAAGACCGACGAGCGCTTGCTTGATGATGCCGAACAGAGTATAGATATCGATTGCGTCTTCCGGTATTCCCTGCAGCACTTCTTCAAAATAGTTTTCGGTTAGCTCCGCAAGGGTGTCGGAATCGACGCCGGCCAGCACTTTGTAGAAAAGCTCGTAAGGGATCTCTTCGTCACATTCTATGAGCGCGGCGAAATGTTCAAAATACTCAAATTCATCGGGAGAATCGATTTCAAGCAATTCCAGAAGCTCGTCAAAATCCATTCAAACCACCTCATTTGCACGTTTCCAGGTCGAAGCTCTTAAAAGCCACCTTGAATTCCGAGTTTTCAAAAATACGGTTGATCATGTTTACGAAGTTCTCTGACAGGTCGCTGGCATAAAAGGTGTTGTCAAATTCCGGCTCTTCGGCTAGCAGATCGTTTTTTTCCAATTGCCATTTAATGTGGCGTATGATTTCCTCCGAAGGATTGATGATGCGCATGCCGGGATACAGTTTTTCCAGATTTCTTCTGATTAACGGGTAGTGCGTACAGCCGAGCACAAGCGTGTCGATCTTGTTGTAGGAAATAAAATGATCGAGATAAAACCGGATCGACAGGTCCATGATCTCGTGCTGTACAATTCCTTCCTCAATGAGCGGCACAAGGGCCGGGCAGGGGGTTGAGTAAAGATCCAGACTGCTGTTTAAGCTGCGGATCTGATCCTCATACGCATTGCTTTTGATCGTCGCCTTTGTGCCGATGATCCCGATATGGTTTTCGCTGCTGCAGGTTTCGGCAACGGTCTCCGCAGCCGGCTTAATGATTCCGACAATGGGAACCCCGGGATATTTCCGCTGCAGGTCCGTCAGGCAGATTGAGCTGACGGTGTTGCACGCGATCACGATCATCTTTACGTTTTCCTTCACCAGGAAATCGGCGATCTGTGTTGAAAAAAAGCGGATCGTGGACGGCGCTTTCGAGCCGTATGGCGTTCTGGCCGTATCTCCAAAATAGATTACTCGTTCCTTTGGCAATGCTTTCATTAAATAGGGAATGCAGGTCAATCCTCCGAGGCCGGAATCAAAGAACCCTATCGGTCGGTTATCCATAGAAGCTAAATGTCCTTTCGTATATTATATGATAACGGCCGGAGCCGCTTAACGCCTCCGCCGCAGAGCCCTTGTCGGTTGTCGTATGGCCGCTTGCCGGCATCGCAGGTATGGCTGTCGGTGCTGTCGCAAAGCCTCCTTTAGGCGCCGCTGCAAAGCCGTTACCGGCGCCGCCGTCGGGCAGGTTCGATATATCATGCTTTCATTATACCAGTTGCATGTTATAATAATATTAATTAATATAGGATAAAATGTAAATAAAAATATTAAACGGCCACGATTTTCAGGTTGCGGCAAGCGGTTTGCCGAAGCCTGAAGCCGCCTTTTTCGGGATTTGAGCAGGCGTGTGCGAAGCGGCATCCCGCCCATGGACTCATGACCGGTACAAATCGGGCGCATGGCCTTGAAAGGAGATTTCGCATGGGAAAAGAAACAAGGACGAGAGATCAGATCGACATCAAATATAAATGGGATATCGAGGCGATGTATCCCGATGAGGAACAGTGGAATGCCGATTATAAAACCGTCGAAGAAAAGGCCAGGGAATTTGCCTCCTTTTCGGGCAGGCTGGGAGAAAGCCCGCAGGTGCTTCTTCAGGCGCTCCGGGAGAAGGACGGTATCCTGCGCTTGCTTGAGAAAGTCTATACTTATGCGAGGATGAAGAAGGACGAAGACAACCGGGTCAACAAATACCAGGCCATGAGCGACAAGGCGAGCACTCTCATGGCAAAGGCGTTCTCTTACTTATCATTCTTTACGCCGGAGCTTCTGGAAATCCCGGAGGAAAAGCTGGCGGAATTCATCAGGGAGGAGAAGGGGCTTCAGCTTTATGAGCACGCCATCAATGACGTTCTGAGGGAAAAAGCCCACGTGCTTTCAAAAGCGGAGGAGAACCTGCTGGCCCAGTTCAGCGAGATCGCGGGGGCGACCAACGACATCTTTTCCATGATCAACAATGCCGATATCAAATTCGGGACCATCGTCGACGAGGACGGCGACGAGGTGGAGCTCACCCACGGAAGATATATCGGGTTTATGGAATCACACGACAGGAGGGTGCGCAAGGAGGCTTACGAGCACATGTACAAGGCCTTTGAAGCCCTGAAAAACACCCTCGCCACCACCTATAACTACAATACGAAGACCGACGTAATAACGGCCCGGGTCAGGAAATACGGCTCATCCCTCGAAGCGGCGCTCTCGGGGGACAACATCCCGATTGAGGTTTATGACAACCTCATCGATACGGTAAACAGCCGGCTTTCCGCGCTCCACCGCTATGTGGAGGTCAGGCGGAGGGCGCTTTCGCTTGACAAAGTCCATATGTATGATATGTACGTACCGTTGGTGGAGATGCCGAAGGAGGAGATCCCCTTCGGCAAGGCGCTGGATATGATGCGGGAAGGCCTCGCGCCTTTGGGAGACGACTATCTGAGCAAGATGAACGTGGGAATAGGCAGCCGCTGGATCGACGTCTATGAAAACGCCGGCAAAACCAGCGGAGCGTATTCCTTCGGCTGCTATGACAGCATGCCTTATATCCTTCTCAACTATAACGGAAAGCTGAAGGACGTTTTTACCGTCGTCCATGAAATGGGCCATTCCATGCATTCCTATTATACTAGGCAGACCCAGCCCTTTGTCTACGGAGGGCATTCCATCTTCACCGCGGAAGTGGCGTCCACCGTGAACGAGGCGCTGCTCATGGACCACCTGTTGAAAAACAGCAAGGACCCCAATGAGAAGAAATATCTTTTGAATCTGTATATCGAGGAGTTCAGGACCACCCTGTTCCGCCAGACTATGTTTGCGGAATTTGAAAAGCTGACCCACGAAGCGGTGGAAAGCGGGGAGGTGCTTACCGCCGAATGGCTCTGCGAGGAATACGGAAAGCTGAACCGGAAGTATTACGGGGATCAGGTCGCCTATGATTCCCTGATCACGATGGAATGGGCGAGAATCCCGCATTTCTACCGGGCGTTTTATGTTTATAAATATGCGACAGGTTTTTCCGCAGCCGCCGCGATCTCGTCAAAAATACTCAATGAGGGGGCGGCCGCCAGGGATGCCTATATCGAATTTTTGAAATCGGGAGAAAGCGACTACCCCATAGAGCTTCTGAAGATCGCCGGCGTCGACATGAGCAAGCCGGAGCCCATCGTTAAGGCCATGGATACCTTTGAAAAGCTTGTTGAGGAAATCGAAAAATTAGTATAATATAGGATATTATATAAGGTAATGAAGGTTAACGCTCCCTGTTTTATAAAACGGATTATTGGAAATGAGAATTATTAATATTTTCACCAACGATACCGATGTATCCCGGGAAACAAAGAAGCTTTTAAAGCGCAAGCTTGAAAAAAGCGACTTTATTGTTCCCCGTGATTTCGATCCAAACGCGGAGCTCATCGTCTGCATCGGCGGAGACGGCTCCTTCCTCGAGACGCTGCATAAGTACGACTTTCCGGATATTCCGTTTATCGGCATCAACACCGGCCATCTCGGTTTCTTTCAGGAGCTTCATCCGCAGGATCTCGACGAGTTCATCTTCCGGTACAAGCAGGGGAAATATGAGATACAGCGTCTGAAGACGGTAAAGGCGGAAGTCACTGCAGGACAAAACCGCTACGAGTATAAAGGATTGAACGAGATCCTGATCAAAGGAGAGATGTCCCGGGTGATCCACCTGAACATCTCCATCGGAGACAGCTTTATCGAACGCTTCAGCGGAGACGGAATCCTGGTTTCGACCCCGGCGGGGAGCACGGCGTACAATTATTCCCTCGGCGGAAGCATCGTCGACCCGCGGCTCAGCCTGCTGCAGGTTACGCCCATCGCTCCCATGAACACGACGGCGTACCGTTCCTTTACCTCCAGCCTGATTCTGCCTCCGGATCTGTCAATCCGAATCAACCCGGAACAGGACGGACGGCAAGGCCTCCTGATCGTCCCGGACGGAATGGAATTTCACCATGAGGGGATCGATGAAATCTATCTGGAGTTTTCCGATTCCATTGTCAAGCTGCTCCGGTTTGAAAACTATGACTTCTGGCATAAGGTAAAGAGTAAGTTTCTATGAGCGATGATATTAAATTCGAATATACGATAAAGGAAAATGAAAAGGAGCTCCGGATAAAGGAGCTCTTAAAGCGTAATTTCGGCTTTTCCTCCCGGTTTATGAGAAAGCTCAAGGCGAATGACTGCGTCCGGCTCAACGGAGCACCGGTAAAGATGAACGAGAAAGGCAATCCGGGAGACAGGGTTACCGTTTTACTGCCTCCGGAGAATAGCGATTTTGAGCCGGAAAAAATACCGATTTCCGTGATCTATGAGGACGACGACCTTTTGATCATCAACAAGCAGCCGGGCTATGTCGTGCATCCGACTAAAGGACATCCCCGCCATACCATAGCCAACGGCATCATGAATTACATGCTGGAGAACGGCAAACACTTCAAGATCCGGTTTATCAACCGCCTGGACATGGACACCTCGGGGCTTCTGGCGGTGGCGAAAAATTCCCATTGCCAGGATGATCTTCAAAACCAGATGCTTGAAAACAGCGTGATCAAGAAGTATCTGGCGGTGGTAAGGGGAATCGTGGGGGAGGAGAGCGGAACTATAAATCTTCCCATCGGGCTCGAGCAGGAGGATAAGGTCAGGAGAACCGTGGTGGAGGGCGGTTTCCCGTCGGTAACCCACTTCAAGGTTCTAGAACGCTTTCCGAAGGGATACACCCTGCTTGAGATTACGCTCGATACGGGAAGGACCCATCAGATCAGGGTGCATATGTCCCATATCGGCCATCCTGTGGTCGGCGACGCGCTTTACGGCGAAACCTCCGTATGGCTCATAGAAAGGCAGGCGCTCCATGCGAGCTTCCTTTCCTTCCGTCATCCGATCATCAACCGGTGTATGGAGTTTGAGGCTCCGTTGCCGGACGATATGCTCAGGCTGCTTGAAAAGATCCGATGAGGACGGTCAAGGACGGCGGAAACCCGTCCCGGCCATAAGCCGTCGGTCTCCCTATGGCACACAAATATGCTCCGGTTCATATTATATAAAGATTCTTATGTAAAAACTGGAGGTGTGCACTATATGGGCGATGATTTCAAATGCGCGGATCGGTTTGACAAATTTGACAAGTTTGATAAGGACTGCAGACATGACGATTTTCATGGGCATGACGAAGAATGGAACCTTGGCGACTGGCTGCCCATCCTGATCATCCTGTTCCTGCTCTGCGGGGGAACGAACATATTCGGCGGAGGCTGCAGAGACGACTGCTGCGATAACGGCGGTTTCGGCGGCAGCTGGTTACTTATCCTAATCCTGATATTCCTGTTCCTGGGAAATCAGAAAGACGGGAAGGGCTTCGGCCTCTTCGGATAACCGATAAATCAGTTTGAGTTGAGTGGATGCCGTGCGGTTCGCCTTCCGCGAATCGCACAAAAACCATAATGGAAAGATCGATTTGATCAAAAGCCGGGAATTGCAGCCAAATGCTGCAATTCCTGTTTTTTTGTGAAATATTGCCTTGACGGTCGGAAAAGCTGGTAGTAGAATAAAGTAATATATTCAATTGGGAGTTTTTTGAATTCGCTTAATAGCAGAGTTAACAATATTATTAAAAATACGCAAAGGAGTGAATCAACATGGCTAAAATTTATTATCAGAGTGATTGTAATCTGGCGTTGCTGGATGGTAAAACCATTGCAATAATTGGTTACGGTAGTCAGGGACATGCCCATGCGCTGAACCTGCAGGAGAGCGGTGTCAAGGTTATCGTCGGACTGTACGAAGGCAGCAAATCCTGGGCGCAAGCGGAAGCGGACGGCCTGAAAGTCGCCACCGCTGCGGACGCCGCCAAAGCCGCCGACATTATCATGATGCTGGTTCCCGATGAAAAGCAGGCGGATATCTATGCCAGCAGCATCAAGCCCCATCTTAAGGAAGGAAAGGTCCTGGCTTTTGCCCACGGATTCAATATACATTTCGGGCAGATCACGCCGCCCGCCGATGTCGACGTTATCATGATTGCCCCGAAAGGGCCCGGACATACGGTAAGAAGCGAGTATCTCGCGGGAAAAGGGGTACCATGCCTTATCGCTGTCCATCAGAATGCTTCCGGGAAGGCAATGGAGATCGGTCTTGCCTATGCCGCCGGAATCGGAGGAGCCAGGGCAGGCGTTCTTGAGACCACCTTCAGAGAGGAAACGGAAACCGACCTCTTCGGAGAACAGACGGTGCTTTGCGGCGGAGTGACCGCTTTGATGCAGGCGGGCTTCGAAGTCCTGGTGGAAGCGGGTTACGATCCGGCCAATGCGTATTTTGAATGCATCCATGAAATGAAGCTCATCGTCGACCTCATTTATCAGGGAGGCTTCGCAAGAATGAGAAATTCCATTTCGGATACGGCCGAATTCGGCGATTATGAGATCGGCAAACGCATCATTACGGAAGAAACCAAAAAAGAGATGAGAAAAGTGCTTGCCGAAATCCAGAACGGAACCTTTGCAAAGAACTGGATCAGCGAAAACAAAGTCGGTCGTCCCCATTTCCTGGCGGAGAGAAGGATCAGGAGAGAGCATCTGCTTGAGAAGGTCGGTAAAGAATTAAGGCAGATGTATTCCTGGAATGATGAGAAATAAGAAACAGGTGAGGCTATGAAATTATCGGGATCTAAAATCATAATGGAATGTCTGATGGAGCAGAAGGTGGATACCATCTTCGGTTTCCCCGGCGGGCAGATCATGCCTCTTTATGATGCTCTGTACGACTACCAGGACAGGATCCGGCATGTCTTGACCAGCCATGAACAAGGAGCAACCCATGCCGCGGACGGTTATGCCCGTTCCAGCGGCAAGGTGGGGGTTTGTTTCGCCACAAGCGGGCCCGGCGCCACCAATACGGTGACCGGCATTGCCACCGCTTATATGGATTCGAGCCCCCTGGTGGTGATTACCGGACAGGTGCCGCTCAATCTCATTGGAAAGGACTCTTTCCAGGAGGTGGATATCGTCGGCGTCACGCTGCCCATCACGAAACATAATTTCTTCTGCAGAACCGTGGACGAACTTGCGCCAAGCATCAGAAGGGCGTTTGAAATCGCCACCAGCGGACGGCCCGGACCGGTGCTCATCGATATTCCGAAGAACGTTATGGTTGAGATGGGGGAATATGAGCCCTGTGAGCCGAAGGAACCCGCTTGCACCTGTCCGCCGGTAGACTTGGACATGATAAAAGCCATAGCCGATGCGATCAACGAAGCAGAGAAACCGGTCATCTATGCCGGGGGCGGCGTGATTGTCAGCAACGCGTCGTCGGAACTTACGGAGCTTGCAGAGAAGGCCGGCATCCCGGTAATCACAACCCTGATGAGCATGGGGGCCTTCGACAGAAGAAATCCCTTGTCTCTCGGCATGGTCGGCATGCACGGACAGAAGGAAGCCAATATGGCGGTTCACCACAGCGATTTGATCCTTGCCGTCGGCGCCAGGTTCAGCGACCGCGTAACCGGCGACACGAAAAGATTCGCAAAGGGTGCGAAGATCGTACATATTGATATCGACCCTTCGGAATTCGGGAAAAATATGCGATATGACTATTGCATGCAGTGCGATGTGAAGGATGCGTTGCGCGCGCTTATCCCGCTGGTGAATCCCATGGAGCGGCGGGAATGGAACGAAAGGATTGCTTCTTGGAAGAAGCAGAGAAGGAAGAGCGACACAGACACGCTGAATCCGGACAATCTGTTTGAAACGGTCAACGAAGTGCTGGGAGACGACGTCATCGTAACAACCGACGTTGGACAGCATCAAATGTGGACCGCGCAGAAATGGCCCTTCAGAAAGCCAAGAACCTTCATATCGTCGGGAGGCTTGGGCACCATGGGCTTTGGCCTGGGAGCCGCAATCGGCGCCCAGATCGCAAATCCCGGCAGCCGGGTGATCCACATCAGCGGCGACGGCAGTTTCCGGATGAACATGAATGAGCTTGCCACGGTAGCTGCCAATCAGCTTCCCATCATCTCCATCGTGGTCAAGAATCATACGCTGGGCATGGTGAGACAGTGGCAGAAGCTGTTCTTCAATCAGAGGTATTCCGCGACGGATCTGGCGGATGTCATCGATTACGACAAGCTGGCGTCGGCCTTCGGGCTGTCAGGATACCAGGTGAAGGACAGTACCGGTTTAAGAAAAGCGCTGGAAAAAGCAAAAGAATCAAAAACCGGAACGGTAATCGCGTGCGAAATTTCCATCGATGAAAACGTAACGCCGATTGTTCCGCCGGGTGAAGCCATAAACAATCAACTGCTTACGGAAACGTTGGTGTAAAAATTGAAACAGGTTAACAACTTAAATAAAAAAGAATATCAGCAAGGGGTTGCATTCGCAATCCTTTGCGCTCTGTTATGGGGAGTTTTGCCGATTTACTGGAAGTCCCTGGACCCCATCGACTCCCTGCTTATCCTGTTTTACAGGGTGGTGCTGTCCTTTTTGACCGCCCTCATCATGGCTCTCGCCATATATAAATGGGAAGGAATTGTGAAACCCCTGAAAGAAAAAGGGGTCATGCGGACGTTTTTTATTGCGGGGATTCTGATCTGTATCAATTGGGGCACCTATATATGGGCGGTGAACCACGGGCATATCATACAGACGAGCATCGGGTATTACATAGAGCCTCTGATCGTCTGCGTATTCGGAATCCTGTTCTTTAAGGAAAGGCTGAATCTTTACAAGACGGCGGCCTTTCTTCTCGCCTGCGCGGGAGTTGCCGTCATGCTGGTTTATTATCACCGGATTCCGACCATTGCGCTTGTTTTGGCTTTTTCTTTCGCAAGCTATGCGGCGATAAAGAAAAAGCTGAAAATGAACGCGGTTCTGGCACAGATCTATGAGACCATGTTTATCGCGCCTGCCGCCCTGGTCGTCATATGTTATTTTGAATTCACGGGAAAGGGCGCCGCGGCGGCGGGAACCCCGCATCAGTGGGTCCTGCTGGCTCTGGCCGGCATCGTGACCTGCACCCCGCTCATGCTGTTTGCCATGGCGGCGAACCGGATAAGTCTTGTTACGCTGGGAATCTCGGAGTACATATCGCCTTCCATCACGCTCTTGATCGGAATTTTCCTATATAAAGAGCCCTTCGATAAAGTCCAGTTCATGACTTTTGTCATGATATGGGCGGCGCTGGCGATATTTACGGCGGGAGAAATCAAAGAAAACAGGCAGTCCGCGATTCAAGCGGGAATTGCGGAGGAGCCGGAACCGATTGATCCCGGGAGATTCCGGTTTGTCGACGGGATGAAAAGAGTGACCGCCGGCGAGGGGGGAGAAGTCCTGCTCGTTGTGGGTTCTGAAAAAACGGCCGTTATTGACTGCGGTATGGCCTACTGTGGCGACGGTCTGGTAGAAAACATAAGGAGGGAATTGGGCGAACGGCCGCTGGATTATGCGATCCTGACCCACACCCATTATGACCACATCGGGGGGCTTCCTTATCTGAGAAAAGCCTGGCCGGACCTGGTGGCATACGGCGCCGAATACGGAAAAACGATCCTGGAGAAGGAATCGGCGCTGAAACGGATCAAGGCCATGTCGGAAAACGGCTGGAAAACATATTCGAATCGCAATACAAAGCCGGACGTGCTGATGGACGGTCTTTTCATCGACCACACGGTACGCGAGGGAGACGTTATATCCCTGGGAGACCGGGAAATCCATATTTACGAAACCCCCGGCCACACAAACTGTTCCCTGACGCTTCTGCTGGAACCGGATAAAATACTGTTTCCCGCCGAAACCATCGGGGTCTATACCGGCAGCGACTCCATGTATACGGGGATGCTGAAAAGCTGGCGGCAAACCGTTTTATCCATTGAAAAATGCAGGGAGATCAAGGCCGATCATATTATCTCCCCTCATTACGGTCTGGTTCCGGAGGAGGATAGGGAAGCCTATTGGGATCTGGCCATGACTTCCGTGAAGCGAAGCAGGGACTTTATCTTGGAAAAGATGAAAGAAGGCCTGTCCTTTGATGAAATTCTCAAAGCCTATCAAGCGGAATTCTATGTCTGGCCTGCCGTAGAGCATCAGCCGAAAGAAGCGTTTTTGGCCAACGCCCGGAACATGATCAAAAACCTTTTGGAAGAATTCAAAGAATATCCCTGCGAAATCAATTGACAAATTCTTAACGACAAGGTAAAGTATAACCAGAATAAACAAACCGGTCTATAAAAATTAGCGAAATCAGGAGGAAGAGTAAAAATGGATTTTAATCTTTCGAAGACGCATCTGCTACAGCAGGAACTGTTCCGGCGGTTCGCGGAAAATGAAATAAAGCCGCTTGCGGAAGAAATGGACGAGAAGGAAGAGTACAACCGGGAGCTTCTTGAGAAGCTTAAGCGGTACGGATTTTTCGGAATTCCGTATTCGAGGGAGTACGGCGGAGTCGGCGGAGATTATCTGACATACATACTCTGCATGGAAGAGGTCTCCAAGGTCGACGCCAGCACGGGAATTACCATAAGCGTGCATACATCCCTGGCGTGCTCTTGCATCGACAGCTTCGGAACGGAGGAGCAGAAGCAGAAATGGCTGCGGCCGCTGGTCGACGGGAGCAAGATCGGATGCTTCGGTTTGACGGAGCCCAACGCAGGGACCGACGCCGCGGGGCAGCAGACCAAGGCGGTGCTTGACGGGGACCATTACATCATTAACGGGGCGAAGATCTTCACGACGAACTCGGGCTTTGCGGACACCTTCGTGGTATTCGCCATGACGGATAAGTCCAAGGGAACCAAGGGGATCTCGGCCTTTGTCATCGACAGGAATACCCCGGGACTTACCGTGGGGAAGAACATACGCAGAATGGGAATCCGTGCAGCGTCCAACTGCGAAGTGTCGTATGAGAACGTAAGAATTCCCGTAAGCCAGCGGCTTGGAAAAGAAGGGGAGGGCTTCAAGATTGCCATGAAGGCCCTCGACGGCGGGCGGATCGGCATCGCGGCCCAGGCGGTGGGGATCGCCCAGGGGGCGTTAAACGAAGCCATGAAATATGTGAAGGAGAGGAAACAGTTCGGAAAGAGGATTTCATCCTTCCAGAACACCCAGTTCAAGCTTGCGGAATTGCAGACGAAGATCGACGCGGCGCGGCTCATGACCTACAGGGCGGCCATCGTGAAGGACCAGGGCGGCAATTACGGACCGCTGGCGGCAATGGCGAAGCTCTTTGCTTCGGAGATGGCAAACGAAGTGACCAGAGCCTGCGTGCAGCTCATGGGCGGTTACGGCTATTCCAGGGAATATCCCGTGGAGCGGATGATGAGGGATGCCAAAATCACCGAAATTTACGAAGGCACATCGGAAGCGATGAAGATGGTCATCGCGGGATCCATGAAAATCAACTGAGTAGCGTATATCATTGAAGTGAAAAGGAGAAAGGGACATGAAGATCGTTGTATGTATAAAACAGGTTCCGGACACCAATGAAGTCAAGCTTGATCCGGTAACCAACACTCTGATCCGGGAAGGAGTGCCGAGCATCATCAATCATGACGACAAATCGGGAATCGAGGCGGCACTGCAGCTTAAGGAAAAAGTAGGAGGAACCGTCACCGCAGTGTGCATGGGGCCGCCCCAGGCTGACGTCGCCTTGCGGGAAGCCCTTGCCATGGGATGCGACGATGCCGTGCTGATATCGGCAAGGGAATTCGGCGGATCGGATACCTACGCCACCGCGGTGATCGTGGCTGCGGCGCTGAAGAAGATCGGATTCGATATTGTGATTACGGGGCGTCAGGCCATCGACGGAGACACCGCCCAGGTCGGGCCCCAGATCGCGGAAAATCTCCATATTCCGCAGGTTTCTTATGTAGAGGACATCAAGGTGGAGGGGGATAAGCTCGTAGTCAAGAGGCAGTTTGAAGACCGGTACCACATCATAGAGGTTAAGCCGCCCTGCCTGCTGACCGCGCTGCAGGAGCTTGCGACTCCCCGGTACATGCACGCAAGGGGCGTCGTGGAAGCCTATGAGAAAGAGATCCGGGTATTCGGCTTTGACGATCTGAAGGATTCCTTAAACCCGGAGCATATCGGCCTCAAGGGATCCCCCACTAACGTGATCAGGTCCTTTACCAAGCAGGCGAAGGGGCAGGGGACGCTGCACACGGACCTGTCGGCCGACGAAGCGGTAAAGGTTATCGTAGAAAAATTGGAAGAACGCCACATCATTTAAGCTTGTTAAAAGGAGGAAATCCCCATGAGTAAAGATATATATGTAGTCGTCGAGCAGAGGGACGGCAATATCGCCAAGGTAGGGCTCGAACTCATCGGAGAAGCCACAAAGTTGGCCAAGGCCCTGGAGCAGAAGGTAGTAGGCGTCCTGCTGGGCGATAAGATCAAGGATAAGGCGAAGACCCTCATCGAATACGGAGCCGACGAAGTGGTATATGTGGAAGATCCCATGCTGGCGGAATATGTGACGGAACCCTATGCCAAGGCCCTGACGGCCGTCATCAAGGAATGCGATCCCGAGATCGTGCTCTTCGGAGCCACCTCCATCGGCAGAGACCTTGCCCCCAGGGTAGCCGCACGGATTCATACGGGACTTACGGCGGACTGCACCGGACTTGACATCGACGTATATAAGGAGAATGAAGAAGATCCGGGCCGGAAGCTGCTGTTCATGACAAGACCGGCATTCGGAGGGAATATCATGGCGACGATCCTGTGCAAGAACTACAGGCCCCAGATGGCCACGGTAAGGCCCGGGGTGATGAAGCGGCTTGAAAGGGATGCTTCAAGAACGGGAACGATCAGAGAGATCAAGGTGGCATTCGAGCCATCCGACATGAACGTCAAAATCCGTGAGGTAGTCAGGGAGACCCACAAGAAGAGCGACATCACCGAGGCCAAAGTGCTGGTATCCGGCGGAAGAGGCATCGGAAGTCCGGAATTTTTCGGAACGCTGAAAGAGCTTGCCGACTTGCTGGGCGGAGACATCTCCTCGTCCAGGGCCAACGTGGACGCAGGCTGGGCCCCCAAGGACAGGCAGGTAGGGCAGACCGGAAAGACCGTAAGGCCGGACCTGTACCTTGCATGCGGCATTTCCGGCGCCATCCAGCACGTTGCAGGGATGGAAGGCTCCGACTACATCATCGCAATCAACAAGAACGATACGGCCCCCATCTTCGATGTGGCCGACTTGGGCATCGTCGGGGACGTAAAGGTGATCATCCCGAAACTGATCGAGGCCGTCAAGAAATACAAGACCGCCAACGCATAACCATCGGCATGCTTAAGCGCCGCACAGGGCTTTCCTCGTGCAAGCCTCCGGGAATGCCCCGTGCAGGTGCTCAAAAGGATAAAAAAATAGTGTCGCATGCGACACTATTTTTTTTATCGTCTTCTTGATCGGTGCGATCTGTCATCTTCGAATATATCGCTGACTTCGTCGCATACGCTTTCAGCCTTTTCCTCGCAGCTTTCCAGCGTGTCGCTTTCCTTGATCTGATTCGGAAACAGCGAAGGGAATGTACCGCAGATGGCGGACGCCTGCGGAGACAATTGTACGAAGCCCGTCGACAATACACAAATCTGGACCGGCACGACAATCTTCTTTTCACATGTAATACATAAGGCGATAATTAAGTTAGCCTTGATCGTTCCGTCAGGGCATAATGTAATATCTCTTCCTATGTTGTTCGTAGCCAGCCTCGCCTCACAGGCCGGATTGCAGAATTCACTGAAACGTGGCAGGAATGCGCTGTTCTGGGTGGATGGCATGCACAGCTCGAAGAAATTGGTCAATACCAGCGGAGCATGACAATCTGCGATATTTACGTTTGCGCTTACACTGAATACGACGTCCCGGTCGTTCCTGTCGCTGAGCAGTAAATCGAGCGTAACAACTACGTCTCCGGTGATTGCGATGTTTTGCGTCCCGAAAACCGGAGTACCTTTGCACTTTTCATCGCATTCTTCCGTATCTGCAAACAGTACTCTCTCTGAAAACGTTCCGTCCGGACCTACCACGCGAATCGGGTCGCAATGCGCGTCCTGAATGAATGTTGCGCCGGAAATGGTTGTATTGATGTCAAGCGTGAGGTTTGATGGGTCTTCCACGTTCAGCGGATTAAAGAACCTCTTGCAGCGAATGTCTATGACTCTTCTCAGCCTGTGCCCTCTGGGGATCGCAGGTGAAAAGCTTTGATTCGTCACAGTTTTCAGCCCCTGAAGATTAAAAAGAACTGCATCGTATACTTTTTGAACGAAAATCGGTTCCGTTACCACATCTTTCAGATTCCCCTTGAATTCATTGCAGAGCTGATTGGCATTGCAGCATTTTTGAAAGAGGTCCGGCGATATGTTGCCACCGAAACAACTCATATATTTCCCTCCTTTAACCGGTCTATCATTATTTCTTTTCAAGGTCAGTATATTCACGGTTAAATCTATGTGTTACTTTGCGCTGAAAAATATCGCCGGGATTTATTTCCCAATTAAAGGGTAAATTATTATTGTAAGCAATGGTTGCATCGAGCATATCGGGGGTGATTGAATGGAACTCATGCATAAAGAAATATATCTGGCGGGGGGCTGCTTTTGGGGGCTGCAAGCATACCTTGGCAATATTCCGGGCGTAGTCAAGACCGAGGTGGGATACGCCAACGGGAAAACACAACGACCCACCTATGAGGAGGTTTGCCGGCATGATACAGGCCACGCCGAGACGGTACGCGTAATATTCGATTTGTCGAAGATCAGTCTGGCAGGGCTGCTTCGGCTGTTCTATAAAGTGATTGATCCCACCTCCCTGAACAGGCAGGGAAACGACGTCGGGAGCCAGTACCGCACGGGAATCTATTATACGGACGCGGCGGACCTGCCGGTTATACGACAATCCCTGGATCTTCTTCAGAGAGATTATTCCAAACCCGTCGTTATTGAAGCGCTGCCCCTTATGAACTACTGGCCTGCGGAGGAGTACCACCAGAACTATCTTATGAAAAATCCGGGCGGCTACTGCCATATCCATCCGGAGCATTTCGAGTTGGCAAAAAAGTCGGTGGTGGATCCCTTTGCCTACAAAAAACCGGAGGACGAGGAATTGATCGGACGCCTGAGCCAGATCCAATATGACGTGACCATGAGAAACGCGACGGAACCACCGTATCACAACGAATACTGGGATCATTTCGAAGAGGGAATCTATGTGGACATCACCACGGGGGAACCGTTGTTTTCGTCCAGGGATAAATTTCAAGCCTGCGGTTGGCCGAGCTTTTCCAGGCCCATTGATCCGGATGTGGTGAAATACAGGCGCGATTACTCTCATGGAATGGTCCGCGAAGAGGTGCGAAGCAGGGTAGGGAAGATCCATCTTGGTCATGTCTTTGGGGACGGGCCGGAGAAAACCGGAGGCCTGAGGTATTGCATCAACAGCGCCGCGCTTCGTTTCATACCGAAGGAGAAGATGGTGGAAGAGGGGTACGGAAAGTATCTTGCGCTCTTTACCCGTGACGGCAAGGCCGACTGAGACGCTCTCCCTGCCGGACCCCGGGCAGATCAAAAGCAACAGCGAAAGGAACAAGCCTCGCGGCGCAACAAACGGTTCCATAACGACCGTTAATTTGATATAATTCTCGTAACGGATAGATCCGCAAATTCCGACACGGATGGAAGACGGGAGTGAAAGACGGCAGAGAAATGCAGCTGAAATCGGACTATTACGATACGGATTTTACATTTACATATAAAGGGAATACGATTCTGATCCGAAACGACGGCCCCGAGGGCGAGAGCCTTTTTGTCAACGGGGTTTTGCAGGATCGGAATTACAGCGCCCATAACGGCCATCTCATCGGCCATATATTCGATGAGGAAAACAGGAAAGAGGTCATCGAAGTCTTTCTTGGCGGCACGGAAACGAGGCATTGCATGGTTTACGCCAACGGAGCCATTATCCACGCCGACGTTCCGCCCATCGTGCCTGACGCGGGGCAGGAAAAAGGCACCTCTACAAAAGCGAAAAAGAAGCATCCATATTTTCTTACGCTGGTGTTGGTCATCATCCTTGCCATTGTTGCAGGCGTAATGTTGCATTATACAAAGCCCTCTTCGCCGGCTGCGACGGCAGGAGCGGATTCCGGCGGGGACGGCGGCACAGTACCCGCGGCCGCCGGTGCGGAAACGGACGACGGTGCGGCGAACGGCGATGCGGAAGGCGACCGGAGCAATGAGGGGATGGTTCTCGGCCCCTCGGATTCGGAACGCTATATCGAAGTCAATTACACCTGGGATTATGGACGCGACCACTGGAGTTACAAGCTCTCCATCCCGGAATCCCTTTATAATTATTATAAAACCATAGATCGAAAGAAGATAAAAAGCTACGGATACTATGTCACTGATCCCACCGATGACGAATACCTGTCGAGCCTGGCGGAAAAGTTCAGGGAAGCCGCCAAAAAAGGGAATTACTCCGACTATGACATGGTGAAAAACATCATTTTCTTCGTTCAGAACCTGAATTACGTGGACGACAAGGTCGGGACCGGATACGATGAATATCCGAAATTCCCGCTGGAAACGCTGGCTGACGAAGGAGGCGACTGCGAGGACAGCGCAATCCTGCTGGCGTCGCTTTTAAGGGAACTGGGCTACGGCACCGTCCTGGTCCAGTTTGAGGATCACATGGGAGTGGGTCTGAAAGGAGAAGAAACAATACCGGGCAGTTATTTCGAAGTGGACGGCGACCGGTATTACTATGTGGAAACGACTTCACCCGGCTGGGATATCGGCGAGGTGCCGGAAGAGATGATGGACCGCCCGGCCAAAATTCTGAAATTGAACTAGCGGATGACGGCTGCGGAAAGAGGGCGACATGAGACTTTTTATTGCGATCAATCTAAATGAAGAGATAAAGGATTACCTGATGGAGGCGATCCGGGAACTGCAATGGCATGCGGAAAAAGGTAATTTCACCCGCAGGGAGAACCTGCATCTGACGCTGGTATTTCTCGGTGAAGTGGATACGGATCGGTTGGGGGCCGTCAAGTCCGCCATGAACCGGATCCATGGGGCGCCCTTCCGGCTTGCGGTTTCCGGTTTCGGAAAATTTAAAAGAAACGGCGGAGACATTCATTGGGCCGGAGTCGAGAAAAGCGAACCGCTGTTTTCCGTTCAGAAGCAATTGTCCGAAGAACTGGTAAAGGCCGGGTTTTCCCTGGAGGAAAGGGCCTATTCCCCCCATCTGACCCTGGGACGCGAGATAAGGCTCAGGGATCCGTCGGCAAATATCTACGCTTCTCTGTCCCAGGTCAAAAAGGAAATGAACGTTACGAGAATCAGCCTCATGAAGTCGGAGAGGATCAAGGGAATCCTCACTTATACGGAGATTTTCGGAAGGGATCTGACAAATGGAGAAGATTAAGGAGATCAATCTCGAATACGGAAGCCCCACGGTGGATGCGGCGGTCAGAAACATGGTCAGCCGGCTTGGCACCTGCAAAGCGCAGGGCTGCAAGGCCGTCATCCTGATCCACGGCTACGGTTCCTCGGGCGTTGGAGGCGGAATCAAGGCGGCGGTGAGAAGCAAGCTGAAGGAATCAAGCATGAGCGGCATAGTCAGGCAAAGCTGCGGCGGCGAGCACTGGTTTGAAAGAAAAAAGGAACTTTTGGCGGTCTGCCCGTCTCTCAAGGAGTATCAACGAAGGATTGACGGCAACCAGGGCGTTACTGTGGTCGTATTGAAATGAGCATTTAAACATAAGATAAGATCGGCAAGCTTGACGATTGCCGGGAGGAAAGAGGTGTTTCAAATGGGAATTTCAGTTCATCGGGGCGATATTACGAAACTTGCCGTAGACGCCATCGTCAATGCGGCAAATGAAACGCTGCTTGGCGGAGGCGGAGTCGACGGCGCGATACACAGGGCGGCCGGAAAGGAGCTGCTGGAGGAGTGCAGGACCCTGAACGGCTGCAAAACAGGGCAGGCAAAGATGACCCGCGGATACCGCCTGCCGGCGAAGTATGTGATCCATACCGTCGGGCCTGTCTGGCGCGGAGGCAACAACGGAGAGCCGGAACTGCTTGCGGACTGCTATCGGAACAGCCTGAAGCTCGCGGCGGACAACGGATTGAAAACCATCGCGTTTCCCGCCATCTCCACGGGGGTGTACGGCTATCCGAAGGAGCAGGCCGCGGAAATTGCGGTAAGGACCATAAGAGAATTCCTGAAGGAAAAGGACATGGAGGTCATCCTGGTCGCCTTCAGCGAATCCGACGCGCAAATATATGAAAGGCTGCTTGAACAAACATAAACTTTGTCAGATTCCGGCAGCGGAGAGTTCTTCCGATGCCGAACTGAAAGAATGACTTGATTTTCATCGACAGGAGGAAAAACGATGAACTATAATCTCAAAAGAGAATGGCCGTTGCTGGTGATCCTTGCCGTACCGCTGGTTGCGGCGATCCTGATATATCCGAGCTTGCCGGAGCAGGTGCCGATCCACTGGAACCTACAGGGCGAAGTCGACGATTTCGGCTCGAGGGCTTTCGGAGCCTTTTTCCTGCCGCTGCTGAATATTGCGATGTATCCGCTGTTTGTCTTTATACCGAGATTGGATCCGAAGCGGGCAAATTATTTAAATTTTGAAGGCTCCTATCTTGCGATCCGCTACGTACTCCATCTGTTCTTTGTGCTCATGTTCGGGATCACCATGGCGGCGGCCCTCGGCCATCCGGTTGATGTCGGGAAATGGATTGCCGCAAGCGTCGCCCTCCTGTTTGCCGTTATGGGCGGCCTCATGGGAAGAATCAGTCACAACTATTTTGTAGGCTTTCGCTTCCCCTGGACCCTTGCCAGCGAGGAGGTGTGGATACGGACCCACCGGTTTGGGTCAAGGCTGACGGTTCTCGGCGGTGTGGCCGCTTTCATCGGAGTGCTTTTCACAAAGGGAGTCGCCGCCTTTGCGATTCTGATGGCGGGACTCTTTGTCCCAATAGTCATTACGACAATTTATTCTTTTATTGTTTTTAAACGGCTATAAGGCGGGAAGGCCGCCTATCATTGAGAAATACCTTCGAGCGATAACAGAAAGGCAACGGTCTGACCGCTGCCTTTCTGTATTATAAAATACTTAAAAAGGTTGTCGTAAACAGGCGGTAAAGCTATTTATTCCGCATGGTTTATTCCGCACTTTAATAGGGATTCTCATAATCCTTAAGGGACTTGTTGCGCTTCAGCATGCCGTCAAAGACGTCCCAGATCCGATCCTCTCCCTGTCTGAGCTGCCAGCAGGCTGCTCCGGCAAGGTTGTACTTTTTCACCAGGTTCAGGCGATTGGCGATGGAGCGGGAATCCTCGATCCAAATTTTGGTGGTATAAGCGCCGTCCGGGTACTCTGCGTAATATTGCTTTTCCTTGTCCAGCCATACCGGAGTTAGTCCCATGGATCCCAGGAGATTTCTCACCTCGGGCATTTTCATGGCGGGGTTTTTTATGATTTTGCCTGCGCTGTCCACGGTCCATACCCTTGTGTAGAGGGGGACTCCCAGCAGGAGTTTGGAAGCGGGCACATCCTTCAGGGTGTCTTTCACAGCGCTTTCGACCCAGGGCAGGGACGCGACGGAGCCGGCAACTGGACTGCTTGAATAATGCTCGTCATAGGTCATGACCGCCAGATAGTCCACATACTTCGAAAGGGCGGCCCTGTCGTATTCGATGGTCCAGGGTCTGGGAATCAAAGTGTCGATGGACAGGACAAGTCCCTGCCTTTCCGTATAATTCCGGAGCAGCGCGGTAAACGCCACAAGGCCCGCGGCGTCTGCGTCCGCCACGTCTTCAAAGTCGATGTTGATCCCGTCCACGTCGTACAGGCAGGAATAGAAAATAAACTGGGCTACGGCCTTGTTCATCAGTGAGCTGTTGTTGAAGGTTTTCGTCGTGAAGGCAGTGGAGCCCTTAGTCGAAAAACTGTTCGTGATGGTGGCCCAAACCATGTATCCGTTGGCGTGGGCGGTGTCCGTATAGCCTTTATCCCCCAGATTTTCAACGTTGCCGCCGCCTTCGACGATGAGGTCGAACCAAGTGGGAGACAGGATGTCCAGACCGGAATATTTTGCAGGCACCGCCGGCGTGACGCTGTGGACATAATCCCAAGCCAGGCTGATTTTCTCGTTGCCCCTGTTAAACTTGGGCTTTTTCGGAGCATAGAAGTCGATCTTCGACAGGTCGATTTCCGATATGGAGACATGCTCCTTCATGATATAGACGGTGCTGCCGTCATCCGCGGTTACGGCATAATAGTTGTCCGTTTCGCCGGTTATAAACACGGTTTCCCCGTTACTGAACTCCACAGTGTTCCCGTCTCCTTCGAAAAGGGAAGAAACTCCCTGGACGCCGTTTCGATTGACTTTCGCAATCTTGTCCGTTCCGGTATAATCCCTCATTCTAATGGTGTTGCCGGTAATGGTATAGCCCAGCCTGAAAAACTGTTCCGTCGTGTTCAGCGGGAAATACAGGTCCCCGTTGCCGAAGTCGCGGAGGGGAATATAGACGTTGCCGGCATAGGTTTTTACGAAATTCGTGGTGGCTTCATCGGCCATCATGATGTTCATGGAAGAAAGATCGATGATCAGCTTCTTGTTTTTCTGATCCACCGTTATGCCGGGATTGTAGACATATTTTCCAATCATGGAGACGGGGAGGTAAGGGGTGCCGTTCACGACGTAACCACGCTGGTTGATGGTTTTATTATTGTATATCAATGCAAGCGAACCGTCGTCGGCGCCGTAAGCCGGCAGCCAGAGCTGCAGCCCGCCGTTGATCCCCATCATAGTCAGACAAAATACAATGATGCCAGAAATGATCCTTTTCTTCATTTATGTACCCTTTTCTTCATGAAATTTCCATTTAAGACAGCGCGAAGCCTATCATAAGCTGACGCTTTTTGATTCATTATATACTATTGAGGAATTCTTTTCTATGGTTTAAATATGAAAAAATCATTACGAGTCTGTTACATTACGGGGCGCCGTAGAAAATACAATATGAGACTCGCTAAGGAGCTTTTACGGATGAAGGGTAGGTTTCTGAGGGAAATCGGCGCAATACTGGCGATCGTGCTCGCCGTGGCGGTCATTTTCTCCGATTACAACAGGCAGCGGATAACGGAAACGGAAAAGGGGGCGCCGGCATTGGAGGTAACGCAGCGGGTCCTCCTCAGCCGTATCAAGAACGCCCGGATGCCGCTTGTCGATATTCAGAGACAGATGAGGGAAGCGCAGTGGCTTCTCGAGGACATTCAGAAACAAAAGGAAACCTATTCCATCGAAGAGGCGGGCGGCGGAAAAAGCATTTTCACCAATAAGGTCGACGGGTACAGGGTACTGGTTCCCGAAGGAATGAAAGCGGATATGAGCTGTTCCGGCGTCCGGGCCGTGCTGGAAAAGGAGGACTTGAAGCTCGAGATTTACCGTCAGGAAATCCCGGATGCCGAAGGATCCGGGATTGAAACCTATACCAATTACTCCAACCGGTTTCTCGACAACAAGGCGGACCATCGCAGGGAGCTGGAAGGAAAGATCGATATCAACGGCCGTACGGCGTATTTTTTGCAATGGTCGAGAAACGCCCTGGCAAAGGTGGAAAATGACAAATGCCATTATGCGTGCGTTGAAGTCCCGCTGTCGGAACGGGAAGTAATCACCTTTCTTTTTAAAAGCAGCAAGCCCTTTGAGAACAAAAGCTATCTGGACGTGGTGAAAAGCTTTGAGACCATCGACAAAACAGCGCAGCCCTATACGCGGAAAATTCGATTGACGGAAAACACCGGCTGGGATCCGCAAACCGCGAAGGCATTCGAATACTATTTCGGGGAAGAAGCCCCGCTGCGATGGGGAATCTTTGAAGCCGGCGCGCCGCTGGATTTCACGGAACTGAAGAAAATAGAGACGAGGCTTGATTTTACTTTCCCCGTCCTTTTATATTATACCGGCATCCTGGAAAACAGGGACAGCCATCCGGACCTTGCGGCCGCCCTGGCCGGCGCGAAGAAGGAAAACCGCATCCTGGAACTTACGCTGCAGCCGGCGAAGCAGGCGCCGGGTAAAGGGAACATGGTTTACGACGTCCTGGACGGAGCCTATGATGCTTTTTTAAGAAATTACGCGCAAACGGTTGCCGAATTCGGAGAGCCGGTGCTGTTCCGGCTGGGAAACGAGATGAACGGGGACTGGTGCGTCTATTCGGCCTATCATACGTCAAAGGACACGGACATCTTTAAGGCCTTCTATCGCTGCGTTTACCGGTTTTTCCGGGAAGCGGGCGCGGACAACGTGATCTGGGTATGGAATCCAAACGGTAAGTCGTTTCCGGATTTTAAATGGAACCATGAGCTTTGCTATTACCCCGGGGACGAATATGTGGACGTGGTGGGCATGACAAGCTACAATACGGGAACCTACTACGAGGGTGAAGCATGGACGGAATTTGCGCAGATGTACAATCCGCTTTATGAGAGGTATGCGTCTCTGTATGAAAAGCCTCTCATGATCACCGAGTTTTCGTCAAGCAGCGTGGGCGGGAGCAAGGAGGCCTGGGTTGCCGATATGTTCCGGGATATCGTGAAATATGACAGGATCAAGGTAGCGATATGGTGGGACGGCTGCGACTGGGACGCCCAGGGGAATATTGCCCGACCCTATTTTATCGATGAAACGGAGGAACTGGTAAGGATTTTTCGTGAAAATCTTGCGCACTATAAATAAAGGCCAACGGGAACAATGTGAAGATTTCGTGAACTCGGCGAATTTACTGTCTCCGATTCTTGTCTGAACAGGAAAAATATAATATAATATCGAAGTTAGCACTCTGCCAGCCAAAACCCGCGGGTTTTGGCTGGCAGAGTACTGAATCTGGAACAGGAGCGCCGAAATGTTGGAACGATCGAAAGAATTTCTGCAGTTCTCAAAAGCGGGGCGGATCATAAGACAGATGCCGTTCTTTCTGCTGAATTATATAAAAGAAAAGTGGACGGACGTCCGTTTGGAATACGGGATTCTCGGATTGGCGGCTTGTGTGGCGGTTCCGCTTAAGCTTCTGCTATTTTATAAGCTCGTCGGTATTTCTGCAAATTTCTTCCTGGTTTGGCTTGTCACCGGAGTGCTGACCTATCTTCTGTTTTCTTCGTTTAAGAAAAAATGGATTCCGGCTGTGGTTTATTTGTTGCTTTCCGTTTTGATGTTCTGCGATCTTACATACAGCAGCTTTTTCAACCGTTATCTGTCGGTCAACATGCTCGGGGCCGCCGGCGTGCTGGGCGATATCACGGAGAGCATCAAAGAAGTGCTGAAGCCATGGTTTTTCCTGACCCTGGCCGACGCCGCGCTGGCTATTGCGGCGCTGGCGGCAAGATCGAAAAGGCTGAGGGTAACGAAACTGGCCGGGGCGGTGGGAGAACCCTTAAAGGAAAATGAGGCAAAGGAAGAAACGCCGGCGGAGGATGAGGATCAATGGGCTGAATTCGACGCCTTGGTAGCCAGTTCGGCGGGGCTAGCGGATTGGGAGCCCGTTGAAGCGGCGGATAGGGAGCCCGATGATACAATAGACAGAGCCCTTGCTGATGAATCGGCAGGGGCGATCGCTGATGAAATAGGAGCGGCTTCAATAGAAGAATTGATAGCGGCGCCTGTGGAAGAAACGGAAGGAGTATCCGCCGAAGTAAGGGAAGAGGCGGCCGAAAAAATGGAAGAAGCGGCCGCTGCGACCGCTCTGCTTGAGGATGCCTACCTTGGCTCAACCCGGACGAGAATGAGCCGGAGAGCAAGAAATGCCCGCAAGTCCGGGAAAACAGCCGAGGCATTCATGGGCTGGGTTTCACGCCATAAAAAGCCTGTGACCGCATTGATCATACTGTGCATGCTGGTTTTCAACTCTTCCGCAAGCTATCTGCTTACTTCCCTGTCCAATCAGGAAATATATAGCTACCATATTAAGGACATCCTGAACAAGCTCACCGGAAACGGCATTCCCGGCAAGGATGCCGGCTACATGTACGCTATAACCGACAGCTATGAGGATGAGAAGGATGGACCGTTGTTCGGCGTGGCCAAGGGGAAAAACCTCATTGTGATCCAGATCGAGTCTTTGCAGAATTTCGTCATCAATAAAACGTACAATGGCCAGGAAATCACGCCGAACCTCAATAAAATCATAAGGGGAAATACCATATATTTTGACCGTTATTACCAGCAGATCGGCAGCGGAAACACCTCCGACGCCGAGTTTGCCACCAACAATTCCATCTATGGAAGCCTCGCAAGCTATACTTATAAATTATATGCGGACAATTATTTCAGAGGTCTTCCGGTCCTGCTCAAGGAGCGGGGTTATGCGACCGCGGTTTTCCATGCCCATGAAGAACGGGACTTCTGGAACCGGGAGGAAGCATACAAGAGCCAAGGTTTCGATACGTTTTACGGCGGGATCGGCGGAACGGACATCGGGCAGTTCGATATGACGGAATGGATGGGCTGGGGACTGACGGATTCCGAGTTTTACAAGCAGGCAATGACGTACCTGAAAGAGCTGCCCCGCCCGTTTTACAGCTTCATCATCACGCTTTCAAACCATCATCCTTATCTCATGCTGGACAAATACCGGTTTATCGAGCTTCTACCGGAAGATGAAGGAACGATCTTCGGGAATTACCTGAACAGCGCCGCCTATACCGACTGGGCCCTCGGCCAGCTGATTAAAGAACTGAAGGAAGCGGGGATTTACGAGGATTCCATTATTGCTTTTTACGGAGACCACCTCGGCCTGCCGAAGTCTGACAAGGAGATCTTTGAATCCGTATCCCGGTTTATCGGCAGGGATTACGATTTCGATACGATGATGAACGTTCCTCTCATCATCACGGTGCCGGGCGCGGACCAAAACATTCATCAGACGGTCAGCACCGCCGGCGGACAGCTTGATTTTCTGCCCACCATTGCATACCTGATGGGCTTTGAATCGCTGGATACAATTTATCTGGGGCATAATCTGCTGACCATTGATTCCGGTTTCGTAGCGGAGCAAACCTATATGATTAAAGGATCCTTTTTCACCGAAGACGTAGCTTATGAAATGTCTAGGGACGGCGTCTTCGAAAACGGAAGGGCATGGAATCCTGTAACCGGGGAGCCGCTGCCCGTGGAAGGCTGCTATGACGGGTACCTGAAATCCGTGGGCATTATCAATACCTGTGAATATATCCTGAAGAATGACGTCCTGAGGAGCATTTATGAAGAAGAACAGGATGTGGCAAGCGTGTTTTCCAATGCTGCCTTCTCGGGACACGATTATCCCGATGTGATCGCAAAAGCGGGGGCGCCCGAAATGAATCTCGTCGGGACGAATTCCCTGGAGGCCTTAAATGCTACATACGACGCGGGATACCGGCATATCGGAATCGATATCTGCTGGACGGAGGACAAGGAGGCGGTTCTTCTCAGCTCATGGAAAGAACTTGGCAAATACTTTGACACGGACCTTGACCGGGAAATCACGCTGGATGAATTCCATAGCCTTAAAATGAAAAACGGCTTGACCTCCATGGATTTTTTCGATCTTATTTACTGGGTCAGGGAACGTCCCGACGTTACGATCTATGCGCAGCCGGAACGCAGCGCGGACTGGTTTATGAAGTGCATGGAGAGCTATGCCGGGAGTATCATCGACCAGTTTGTGGCAATGGTTCCGGGAATGATCGAATATTCGGGGCTGTATCCTTCCGTCCTGAACCTTGACATCGGAGGGAACACGGCCGACCAGCTGCTTGAATTCATCGAACTGAACAACGTGCCCGCGGTTTCCATGTCGCAGGAAGCTGCAAAGGACGAGAACAAGAAAATCTTGAAGAAGGCCGATTGCATCATTTATGTAATGGACGATGAAAAAGGATTGCTGGAAAGAAAGAACTGATCTCAATTCAGCAGCCGGCTGACAATGCCCCCCGTCGCAAAGGCGACGGCGAAGCTCCCGATCCAGATGAGCACGGCCGTGACAGGCTTTCCTTGCTTGAAGAGGATAACCTGGGACGCAAAGCATGGGACGAACAGGGTTAGGACGATGAGGGTTACAAGGATTTCCCGCTGGGTGAAATTACCGTTCATCACCATGGAGTAAAAGCCTGCTGCGCCGAGATCTCTCTTGATGATGCTCATAACGAAAAGGTTTGCGGCGTTTTCCGGCACTTTCAGCAAACCGGTGGTTAGGGGAGCGAACAACCGGCGTATTACCATAAAACCATTATAGTAATCCAAAATCGCCACCGCCATTCCGCCAACCAGGAAGGCGGGAGCCGTTTCTTTCAGAAAGCCGACCGCTTCCACAGCGGTCTTTCTTATGATTTTTTTCAGGTCGGGAAATTGAAGCGGAGGCGTAGGAAGAGAAACGGGCTTCAGACTTCCTGGAAGCAGCAGGTTCAAAAGAGTACCCAGGAGAATAAAAATAAGAAAGATTACAAACAGAAAAAGCAGGAAATATTTCAGTTCCAGCAGAAAGGCAAAGGAAATGATTATTGCGGACTGCGCGGAACAGGGAACCGCGATGCTCAATAGGACTGATGCGATGAGCCGCTCCCGCCTCGTGCCGAGGATGGAGGTGGATACAAGCGCCACCGTTACGCATCCGAAGCCCAGTACGAGCGGGATCACAGCGTTTCCGTTCAAGCCCAGAAGATGAAAGGGCTTGTTTAATAACCTGGCAATGCGGGGAAACAGCCTCGATTCATCCAGGATATGCCGGAGAAAATAGAACCCCGCAACCAGGGGGAGAAGCAGGCCGAACAGGTAAGCGGGCGTCATGGTCAGAATGCCGTACTGCCCGATAAGCAGATTGCCGAGAAAGCTGTCCTCATCGCAGAAGGGGGAGATCAGGCCTTTTATAAATGCAAGATAATATTTTCCAAGATGCATGGCGCAGCAGATTCCTCCGACTAAATGACTATCAAAAAATGGAATTCTATGTTAATATATATGTATTGGCTTTCCGACTTAGGCATAACGGTAGGAAAAAACAGCAACCCAATATGCCAATATAAAAGGACGGCTGCGGGATTTGCCTGAAAACGGAAAACGGCGAAACGTAAATACGGTTTCCTTGTAAGAGTTTGCCTCAATTGGGGTAAAAATGGGCAAGCTACGAAGGGAAGAAAAGAGGTAAGAAAATATGACTGAAAACACCATGATGACTTTTTTGACCATAGGAATCATTCTACTGGCCGTCTCCTGCATCTGCCTGGCCATAGGGATGTCAGGCCTGCGCAAAAAGGCCGGGGATGACCAGAGCCTGAAGAATATACAATACATACAACAATACCTGAATAACATACAACAAAACATCAATAGCAGCTTCACAAGTCTCGGCGATATCCTGACGGGCGCCCAGAGGCATGCGGCGGAGATCCAGGACAAGCGCTTGGAAGAACTGAACATTCAGCTGACCCAACGGAGCGATACCCTCCAA
>Ga0134099_1000367_pt1 | contig 54267 bp, 47 predicted proteins | sample 10_taG_2_FD_105482 | JGI IMG/M metagenome (GOLD analysis project Ga0134099, IMG submission 105482) | Switchgrass degrading microbial communities from high solid loading bioreactors in New Hampshire, USA - 10_41_5_180_A2 metaG | ecosystem: Engineered > Bioreactor > Semi-continuous > Anaerobic >...
AAACTCCACGATCCTTTCCTCGGTGTCGTCCTCATCGGGGATCTCTCCCAGAAGATCTATGACGAGCCCGCCGATGGTTTCGTGCTCTTCCGATTCAAGATTGAGGAACAGTTTTTCATTCAGATCGTCGATATAGTAATGGCCGTCGATCAGATATGTGTTTTCTCCGATGACCTCAAGCTTCGGCTCATAATCGTCATCTTCGTCGTCTATGTTCCCCATTACCTCTTCGATCAGGTCTTCGATGGTCACAATGCCGGAAAATCCGCCATATTCATCGATGAGGACCGCAATATGAACCTTTGTCTCCTGCAGTTCACGGAACAGTTCGTCGATATTCTTGCTTTCCGGAACAAGATACGGCTTGCGAAGCAGGCTTCTGATGTCCACATTTTCAAAGCCGTGCTTTCTGGCCTCTATGATGAAGTCCTTCATATACAGGATGCCGATGATATTATCGATGTCCTTTTCATAAACAGGAATCCTCGAATACCGTTCCTCAAGCAGCTCGTCCACATAATCGGCAAGGTTGTCGTTGATATTGATCATATAGACGTCGGTTCTGGGCGTCATGACCTCGTAAGCCAGCTTGTCATCGAATTCGAAGATGCTGGTGATCATCTCTTTGCCGGTCTCCTTGATCAGGCCGGTTTCCTGGCCGACCTCCAGCAGGGACTTGATTTCCTCCTCCGAATACTGTTCCTCGATGTTGGTATCCTTCACGCCTGTAACCCTCAGCAGAAACGCAACCGATGCGGAAAGAAGCCAAACAAAGGGTTTGGAAATCTTCGCAATCAGCATGATCGGCTTCACGCAAAACATGGCGATCTGCTCAGAATACTGAAGCGCCATTCTCTTCGGATACAACTCGCCTAGAACAAGGGAAACGTACGACAGAGCCAATGTTACTGCGGTTACCGCAATCTGGGTGCCGTAAGGTATGCCGTGTTTTGAAAGGAACAATGCGATATCATCCGCCATGGAAGTAGCCGCGACAGCGCTGGCTAAAAATCCTGCAAGCGTGATCGCAACCTGGATGGTAGACAGGAATTTATTCGGTTCGTCATACAGTTTTAATAACAGCTTTGCTTTCTTGTTGCCTTCCTGCGCAAGAATTTTAATCCGGTTTTTGTTAACGGAAACGATGGACATTTCCGCCGAAGCAAAAAACGCGTTGATCAATATGAGTAATATCAGAAATAGTATTTGTACCGTCAATGATATACTCGGGTCGGGATCCATTAAGAATTTCCTCCTTCTATTACTTGTTAATTTCCCGTGATGCTGTGTTGCTGCCTTCCGCGAGATCCCTGAGCAATTCGAATCGCGATTGCGCATCATGTCGCGCTTCCGGCAGGCTAGCTCTGTTTAAATACTATTATATCACTTTATTTCCGTTTGCGTAACATAAATTTTTCCAGAACCGGCCGTTCCATTCTGATTTTAACGATCTGCTGCGGGTGCGGCGCGGATTCGATGGGTTCGTCGTTCTCGTCCAGCAGCAAGTCGATTCTTTGGGTAAAGTAATCGGTATGCGGTCCGAAAACCTCGATTTCGTCCCCAAGGTTCATCTTGTTTCTCTGTTCGACCGTTGCGAGACCCGTTTTTTCATCGTAGCTTCTGACCAGTCCGATAAAGGTGTAATCCCTCGTATAAGCGCTGGTCTGATAATTCTGGTCCCGGTGCGTGGGTTTATTGAAAAAAAAGCCCGTGGTGAATTCCCTGTGGCTGACCTTGCGCAGCTCTTGCAGCCATTCCGGATCAAACCGGTAGCGCTCCGGGTCGGCGTAATAGGCGTCGATGGCCCTTCGGTAGGCACCTACGACGGTGGCGACATAGAAGATGCTCTTGACCCGGCCTTCTATTTTTGCCGATGAAATGCCCGCCCGGACCAGTTCCGGGATATGCTCGATCATGCAAAGGTCCCGGGAATTCAAGATATAGGTTCCGCGCCCGTCCTCTTCGATCGGGTAATAATCTCCCGGTCTCTGTTCCTCCATCAGGTAATATTTCCATCGGCACGGATGGGCGCATTCCCCGCGGTTGGCGTCCCTCTCCGCCATGAAATTGCTGAGCAGGCACCGTCCCGAATAGGAGATGCACATGGCCCCATGGATGAAGCACTCGAGTTCCAGCGTATCCGGAAGCCTTCTGCGCAGTTCCTCAATCTCAGAGAGGGTCAGTTCCCTCGCCAGCACGATCCGCTTTACGCCGCACCTGTGCCAGAATTCGGCCGTTTTATAGTTGGTCGTATTCGCCTGGGTGGAGAGATGGATGACCGCACCGGGTATCGTTTCCCGTATCATCATGATGACGCCCGGGTCCGATGCGATATACGCATCGATGGGGATATCCTTAAGGCTGTCCAGGTATTTTTGCAGTTCCTCGATATCCTCGTTGTGGGCATAGATATTGACGGTCAAATACGCTTTTCTGCCCCTGTCGTGAGCGTACTCGACGCCTTCTCTGATTTCGTCCAGGCTGAAATTTTTTGACGCCGCGCGGAGGCCGAACTTTTCGCCTCCGAAGTATACGGCATCGGCGCCGTAGTCAACGGCTATTTTAAGTTTTTCCAGATCCCCTGCGGGAGCTAGCAGTTCCAACTTCTTCATCTCATTATCCCTTGCGTTTGCGTAATGCTGTGTCGCCGCAAACTAAGCTTCTATTTAAGAAATGCCGTGCTGCGGCACGCTTGCCCACGTTTGCTTTACGCGTTTAATCTTCTTTCAATACGCTGACGGCGACGCCGTCCCCCACGGGAAGCACAGCCGTATGCGCTTCCTTCGATCCGGCAATGTATTGCAGATATTCCCGCATATGCCTGACGCTGGTCTTCTGCCTTCTCTTTGTAATATATTCGTCGGAAGCGGTCCTGGCGTTCAGGAGGACATTATCGGATATGATCACCGCCCCTTTCCTGCAGAGCGGGATGCTGGCGTCCCAAAAATCCCTGTAAAAGCTCTTCGCCGCGTCGATGAACACAAGATCGAAGCCTTCGGAATCCGCATCCTTCATGCCAGCCGCAAGCAGCTTCAGGCTTTCGAGCGCGTCTCCCTCCATGATTTTGATCCGCTCCGCAAGCCCGAACCGCGCCGCATTTTCCGTCGCCTCCCTGCACATGGATGAGCTTGACTCCAGGCCTATGACCTCCGTTCCGGGAGATGCGGACGCAAAACAGATGGCCGAATAGCCCACCGCGGTTCCGATTTCCAGAATCCGTCCGGGTTTTTTTATCCGGATGATGTTTAGAAGCAGCGCTTCCGTGTCCTTCGAAATGACCGGGATCATCCGTTCTTCCGCCGATTCCCTCAGCTTCGCTAGTTCGCCGCTGAGCGGACGGTAGAACTCATTAAGATATTCTGTTATCCTGTCGTTTGTGATATTCATTGGATATACTTGGCTTTGTCCCTCAAGAACTGCTCATAAGTTACGGAAAAGGCGTGGGACCCGTCTCCCTTTGCCACGAAAAACAGGTATTCCGTATCCGCCGGATACAGCGCGGCCTTTATCGAATCGGCGCCGGGCGACGCAATGGGGCCCGGCGGCAGGCCTTTGATCAGGTATGTGTTATAAGGAGACTCAATCCTGGTGTCCTCAATGCTCAATACCGGCTTCTGCTCGCCCAGAACATACTGGACCGTCGCGCAGGACTGCAGCGGCATTCCGATTTTCAGACGGTTGTAAAAGACGCTGGCGATGACGGGCCTGTCCTCCGAAACCTGGGCTTCCCGCTCGACGATGGATGCCATCGTGATCACTTCCCTGACGCTCATGCCGAGTTCCTTTGCCCTGGCTTCATATTCTTCCGTAAACACCTTGCTGAACTGGTAAAGCATTTTATCTATGATGTCATGTTCGTCCGCATTGGCGAATATTTCATAGGTGTCCGGGAACAGGAACCCCTCCAGGCGCGCGGGCCCCGGCGGAGCGTCCGCCAGAAAATCGTAATCGAACACGCCGTTTTCTATTTCATTCATAAACTCATCCGTATCGATCAAGCCTTCGGCCGACAGCTTTTCCGCGATCCGTTTGATATCATAGCCTTCCGGAATGGTAAACCGCACCGTATCCGCCTTGCCCGACAGCAAAAGCTCCATGATCTCGTCCATGGACATGCCCGGGGACAGGGAATAGTGTCCGGCCTGGTACCTTCCGTCATATTCCTTGAGTTTTGTCTTCAGCTTGAAGACCGTTGGATTTTTAATCAGGCCGTTTTCCGCCAGGATTTCCGCGATCCTGCCGGTTCCCGCGCCTGACGGGATCGTGACCGAAATTAACTCGCCGCTGCCCGGCTTCACCGGTTCGCTTGCCGTGTTTACATACGCGGTATAGATCGAGAAAACCGCGACCGCCATGATTACGATTAGGACGGCGGCGCTGAGCATTAAACGGATTCTGCTTTTTACCCTGTTGCGTCTTTTACCCATCTGTTACCCCCGATTATTCAAAAAAATTTCGCAGAACGGATATCCTGCGAAATATTTTTTTCACGTCTTTATTTGGCTCTTGACAGATATTCACCGGTTCTGGTGTCGATTTGAATGACATCTCCGACTTCTATGAAGATCGGCACCTGTATCACAGCGCCTGTTTCGACGGTCGCAGCCTTCGTTACGTTCGTTGCGGTATCTCCCTTTACTCCAGGTTCTGTCTCAATGACCTTCAGATTCACGAAGTTCGGCGGTTCCACAAGGAAGGCTTTGCCTTTATAAAACTTAATAGTGGCCATATCGTTTTCCCTGAGATATTGCATCGCATCCTCAACCTGGTCTTTGCCCAAAGGAACCTGGTCGTATGTTTCCTGGTCCATGAAATAATAAAGTTCGCCGTCATTGTAGAGGTACTGCATCGATTTCGTTTCGATGTGCGCCTTGGGGAACTTGACATCCGGATTGAACGCTTCCTCTTTTATGGCCCCGGTCAGGATGTTCTTGTACTTCGTGCGAACAAAGGCGGCTCCCTTGCCGGGCTTTACATGCTGAAAGTCGAGGATTACATGGGGTTCTCCGTTGATTTCAAAGGTGACCCCCTTTTTAAAATCGCTTGCGTAAATCATGTTTTTTAATGTTCCTCCGTTTATATCAGTTTTCAAAAATATCCATTCGCTTATCGCTGGTCATAGAATGATGAGTTCCTTCGCAGACTTGACCTTGTTTATTATACCAGACTCCGTAACAATTGCCAAGTCTTCAATCCGCACTCCGAATCGATCCGTTATGTAGATCCCCGGTTCGATGGTGATCACCATGTTTTCCGCGAGGACTTCCTTACTTTTCGAATTCAGAGTCGGAGCCTCATGGACCTGCTTCCCCACTCCGTGTCCCAGCCCATGGACGAAGTATTCGCCGTAACCGGCGTCTGCGATGATGTCCCTTGCAACCTTATCAGCGTCGAAGCACCGGACTCCCGCTTTAATAAAGTCGATGGCCGCCAGTTGCGCTTCGAGCACCGTGTTGTAAACCCTGCGCATTTCAGGTGTAACGGAACCGATGGCCACGGTGCGCGTCATGTCCGCGCAATAGCCGTCGATAACCGCTCCGAAATCCAAAGTGAGGAATTCTCCTTTTTCGATGAGCTTGTCGGAAGGTTCTCCATGGGGGAGGCAGGACCGTTCCCCCGAAACGCATATGGTTGGAAAGGCCAGTCCCTCCGCTCCGTTTTCGAAAAGGAAGCGCTCGATCTCGGCGGCGACCTCCCTTTCTCTCATGCCCGGTTTAATAAAGCCCAGGATGTGGGAAAAACAGAGGTCGCCAAGGGCTGCCGCCCGGGATATGATCTCGATTTCCTTATCATTCTTGATTACGTTGCTTTCTGTTTTTAAACTAATATTTTCCGTCAAATTTAATCACTTCTCCCAAAATGTTATAGACGTCGTTGACAAGCAGGATAAACCGCTGCATTGCCTGAATATATTCAAAGGCCAGAGGATCTCTCATTACGATCTGGCTCAGGGACTGCACCTGCTCGATCAAATCCTGGCTCACTTCTTCTCCCAGCAATTGCTTCGTCTGGAGTTCAAACTGTTTGGACTGAAAATCGTTGAGCATGGCGGCCAGTTCTTCATTTTTGGAAGCGACTTCCTTCACCCTGACATATTCCTTGTATTCATTGGACTCTTTGATCGCCCTCGCGAGATTGTGGGCTTGATCGTATACGTTCATCACTCACACCTCCAGAAAGATCGGCAGGATAACCGGGCTTCTCTTCGTCTTTTCATAGATAAAATTCTTCAGCTCGTCCTTAACCGCGTTTTTCAGTCCCGACCAGTCCCTCAGGCCGTCATCGCAACATTTATCGAGTCTGGCGCTGACAACCATCCTGGCCGAATTCATCAGATCTTCGTTTTCCCTGACATATACAAAGCCTCTGGAAATGATGTCCGGTCCGGATACGATCATGCCGGTGTTCTTGTCGATGGCGGCCACAACGATGATCAGGCCCGATTCGGAGAGCAGTTTCCTGTCCCTCAGCACGATATTCCCGACGTCTCCCACGCCGAGGCCGTCCACCAGAATGTCGGAGGCCGAGACTTCCTCTTTTGATTTGATCACGCTGTCGCGGGTCAGATTGAGCACTTCGCCGTTTTCAAGGATAAAGATGCGTTCCGGCGGCATGCCAAGCTGCTCCGCAATGAGCGCATGCTGGTGAAGATGCCTGTATTCCCCATGGACCGGCATGAAATACTTCGGCTTAATCAGGGAATGGATGAGCTTCAGTTCCTCCGAACAGGCATGGCCGGAAACGTGGATGTCGGCGATGTCCGAATAGATCACTTCGGCACCCTTTTCAAAAAGCTTGTTGACAACGTTGGATACCGTCTTTTCATTGCCCGGTATCGGGCTGGAGGAAAGGATCACCATATCCCCCGGTTTGATCTGGACGGCCTTATGATCCGATGAAGCCATTCTGGACAGCGCGGACATGGGCTCGCCCTGGCTGCCCGTGGTGATGATCACAAGCTCGTTATCCGGAATGTTCTTAATCTTGTTGATATCCACGAGGACCCCTTCCGGGACCTTGAGATATCCGAGCTCCATGGCAAGATTCACGACATTTACCATGCTGCGCCCTGAAATGGCCACCTTCCTGCCGAACATGACGGCGGTGTCGATGATCCGCTGCACGCGGTGCACGTTGGAGGAGAAGGTGGCTATGAGGATCCTGGCATCGGAGCCGCGGAATATGTTCTCCAGCGTGATGCCGACGGTCCTTTCCGAAGCGGTGTAGCCTTTGCGCTCAGCGTTGGTGCTGTCCGCCATCATAAGGAGCACGCCCTTTTGCCCCAGGGCTGCGAGCCGCTGGAAATTGATGGGCTCTCCGTCTACCGGGGTATAGTCGATCTTGAAATCCCCCGTATGGAACACGACGCCTGCCGGCGTATCGATGGCCAGGCAGATGGAGTCCGCGATGGAATGGGTCGTGCGAATCGTTTCGACCTTAAACTCGCCGATCTTTACGGACTGCCCCGCTTTTATCGTATGAAGCTTCGCCTTGATTCCGTGCTCCTTCAGCTTGTTGTCCACCAGTCCAAGGGTCAGCCTGGTCCCGTATATGGGCAAATTCAATTCCTTGAGCAGATAGGGAATGGCCCCGATATGGTCTTCGTGGCCGTGGGTCAGAATCATCCCCCTTACCTTTTCCCGATTCTTTATCAAATAGCTGAAATCGGGAATGACGATGTCAATTCCGAACATTTCATCATCGGGAAACGACAGCCCGCAGTCGATGATCATGATGTCGTTTTTGGATTCCAATACGGTCATATTCTTTCCGATCTCGTTCAGACCGCCTATTGGAATAACCTTCACCATGCCGCCGCTCCCCTTGTTTGTTTCCAAAATTCTCAAAAATTAACCAATCCTTTCTTTTTTCTTATTTTTTTCCGTTCATCATCAAACTTCATGAATGCAGTCAGCCGGCGGCAAAGGCGACCGCCTCGCATAGCGCGGGCAAGCCTTGGATTCCGGCAAAACTGCGTCATGAAAAATACATGCATTGTATTTTTTTATTTTACTACGATATTGACTAATTTATTTGGCACGGCAATAACTTTCACGATCTCTTTGCCCGCCAACAATGCCTTGACCTTTTCGCTGGCCATGACGGCTTCCTCAAGCTGTTCCTTTGAAAGCCCGTTCTGCACTTCCAGCTTTTCCTTGACCTTTCCGTTTAGCTGGACAACGATCTCCAGGGTATCCTTCACCAGGGCGGATTCGCTCCAGGCAGGCCATTTTTCCAGGTAAACGTAATTCTTATGACCGATATATTCCCACATTTCCTCGCAGATGTGCGGCGTGAACGGGGATAAAACCAGGATCAGGTTTTCAACGGCCTTCCTGAGCAGCCCCGGGTTCGGCTGATCAATTTCTTTGTAGCGGTACATCTCGTTGACCAGTTCCATGATGGAGCTGATGGCCGTGTTGAAATTGAAGCGGTTGCCTACGTCTTCTGTCACCTTTTTGATGGTTGCGTTCATCGCGTAGTTGAGCTTCTTGTCTTCGGCGCTGAGCGCTTCCCAATCCGCCGGAGCATCGGCAATCTTGTCCTTGAGCTCGTAAACCAGCCGGTATACCCTGTTCAGGAAACGGTAGCATCCCTCAACGCCGGCGTCGGACCATTCCAGTTCCTTTTCCGGCGGAGACGCGAACAGGATGAAGAGCCGCGCCGTATCCGCGCCGTATTTATTGATGATTTCTTCGGGGCTTACGACGTTCCCTTTGGATTTGGACATCTTGCTCCCGTCTTTGAGCACCATGCCCTGTGTCAGCAGGTTCGTGAAGGGTTCTTCCACGCTGCAGTATCCGATATCATAGAGGAACTTGGTGAAGAAACGGGCATAGAGCAGATGCAGGATTGCGTGCTCGACGCCTCCGATGTACTGATCCACCGGCATCCAGTAATCCGCCTTCTTCTGGTCCCAGATCCGCTCGCTGTTGTTGGCGTCGGTATACCGCAGGAAATACCACGAGGAATCGAGGAACGTATCCATCGTGTCGGTCTCCCTCGTTGCTTTCCCGCCGCATTGCGGACATGTGGTTTCCATAAAGGTCTTACTGGTGGTCAGCGGGGATTCTCCCTTTCCGGTGAACACGATGTCGGTGGGCAGCAGAACGGGAAGGTTTTCTTCCTTTTCCGGAACCCAGCCGCATTTGTCGCACCAGATCATGGGTATGGGGGTTCCCCAGTACCTTTGCCTAGAGATCAGCCAGTCCCTCAGCCTGAAATTAACGGCTTTTTTGCCGATCTCTTTCTCTTCCAGCCACTTTGTGATCTCTTCGATGGCCGTGACATTGTCCATGCCGTCAAACCGGTCGGAATTGATCAGCATCCCTTCCGCCTCAAAGGCTTCCTTTAAATTATAAAGGTCGATTTCGGGGTTTTGCGGATCGATGACCGGTATGATATCTAGATTGTATTTTACTGCAAATTCGAAGTCCCTCTGGTCGTGGGCGGGAACCGCCATGATGGCGCCCGTTCCGTAATCCATGAGGACGTAGTTGGCGATGTAGATCGGGACCTTCTTGCCGTTGACCGGGTTCACCGCATACCGTCCGATAAAGGTTCCTTCTTTTTCCAGCGTTGTGGAGGTCCGTTCGATTTCCGTCATGTACTGCAGCCGGTCGAGGAACGCATGGACGGGCGCTTCGTAGTCCGTCCCCGCCACGAGCTCTTTTACATAGGGATGCTCGGGCGCAAGCACCATATAGGTTACGCCGTAAAGGGTGTCGGGTCTTGTGGTAAAGATCCTGAGCTTCTTGTCAAAGCCCTCGATCTCGAAGTCCACTTCCGCGCCGACGCTCTTTCCGATCCAGTTTCTCTGCATGATCCGAACCTTGTTGGGCCAGCCTTCCAGCTTATCAAGGTCGGTCAGCAGCCGTTCCGCATAATCGGTTATCTTAAGATACCACTGTTCCAGGTCCTTTTTGCCCACCGGCGTGGAGCAGCGCTCGCAGGCGCCGTCGACTACCTGTTCGTTGGCCAGTACCGTCTCACAGGACGGGCACCAGTTGACCGGATATTTTTTCTTGTATGCGAGACCTTTTTTATAAAACTGGATGAAGATCCACTGCATCCATTTATAATAATCCGGTTGGCAGGTCGCGACCTCCCGGTCCCAGTCATAGGACAGTCCCAGCTGCTTAAGCTGGTTTCGCATCTCCGCGATATTGTCCCGGGTCCATAAGTACGGATGGATTCCGTGCTTGATCGCGGCGTTTTCCGCCGGCAGCCCGAAGGAGTCCCAGCCCATGGGATGCAATACATTGTAACCGTTCATTTTTAGATATCTCGACACGACGTCGCCGATGGAATAATTCCTCACATGTCCCATGTGGAGCTTGCCGGATGGATAAGGGAACATCTCAAGCAGGTAGAATTTCTTCTTACTTTCGTCTTCCGTTGTCTTAAAAAGCTTGCTTTCCTCCCATTTTTTTTGCCATTTCGCTTCAATTGCACTGAAATCATAGCGCTCGATCATTTGTTAACCTCCCAATTTTGCCGCCTCTGCTGCTGCATTTTGTCCGCTTGTTTCATTTTCGTCGATTTCGATGAATCCGCAGTCGCTCCATATCTTTTCGATATTGTAATGTTCGCGCTGTTCCGCCGTAAAAATGTTTGCAATGACATCGCCGTAATCCATCAAAATCCAGCCCGATGCTTCCGTCCCCTCGACACCTCTTGCCATAAGCCCCGCCTGCGCAAACTGATCCTCAAGCTCATTCGCCAGCGCACCGACTTGCCGTTCCGATCCGCCGGAGGCGATGACGAGGTAATCCGCAAAGGATGACTTCTCCGAAATGTCGATGATTACTACGTCGCGAGCCTTTTTCTTAATCAATACGGACGCCGCTTTCATGGCGATATCTCTGTTATTCATTCTCTTTTTTCCTTTCCCCTACCCTTTCCTTTATCCGCTTATCGTATAAAATTATACTTTCCTATCCGATTCAGTTTTTATTTATCGTTATCTTTCCTTGTTTTTTGTTCGATTAAACTGTCCCGGGCTTTTACCGTATCCTCATCCAGGCGTTCGCCTTTTCGCTTTACATATTGGATGGATTGCTCAAGCGCATAGAGACACGCCTCGTCCAGATCCTGATACGCCAACTCGCGGAGCTTTTCGACTCCGTCGTAATTCCGGTTCGGCTCGATGGCGTCCGCCAGATAGAGAATCTTCTCCAGCCTGGACATATCCGCCCGGCCCGTGGTGTGGTACCTGACGGCGTTGATAATGTCCCGGTCTTTGATATGGAAATCCTCTTCCATAACACAGGCCGCAATTTTGCTGTGCGCCAGGTTTGCGTTGTTGAAATACGCGGGATCAAGGCCGAACCGTCTGATATATCCGTTCAATTCATCGATGCCGAGGTCCCGGCAAGAATCATGAAAAAGAGCGGCTATTTCGGCTTTTTCCATATCCTCTCCATGCCTCTTGGCGAGTTTTTTCGCTTCCTCCGCCACCGCATAGGTATGGATCCGCCGTTTTTCCGTCACACGGCCTTCGATATAATCCATGATTTTATTTTTGTCCGCACATTGCATACTTTATAATATTACCATTTTTACCCTGTTTTCGCAAGCTGCTAACACCGCTATTCCGCGGGCTCCCGGTACAGCCCGTTTTGGAAGATATACTCTTCCACGCTTTCCGGAAGCAGGTATCGGATGCTTTTTCCCTCCCTGATGCGTTTCTTGATGTCGGTGGATGAGATCTCAACCTCCGAATTGTGAATTTCCAGGATAGGCGTTCCGTATTGCGCCTTGAGCCTTTTCACGAGATCCTTCAGCTCCGGTTCCTTGTATCCCGGCCTGGTGCCCACGATGAAGGAGAACCCTTCCAGAAGGTTTTCCGCATCATACCAGCTTTCAAGGCTCAGAAAAGCGTCCGTCCCTACAATGAAATAGAGCTCGGTGCCGGGCCCGAATTCAATTTTCAGGTTTTTCAGCGTTTTAATGGTAAAGGAGATTCCGGGTGCATCAAGCTCTTTTCTTGATACCGAAAAATACGGATTGCCTGCCGTCGCTTTCAGCAGCATCGCATACCTGTGCTCTCCGTCGGTGATTTTCACATTAATTTTAAACGGCTGAACCTTGGCCGGCATAAAGATCACCTGATCGAGGGACGCTTCCGCCCTGGCCTGCTCCGCCAAAATCAGGTGACCGTAATGGACAGGGTCAAAGGTTCCTCCCAGAACTCCGATTTTCCTCATAATTGCTCCAATCCGGGACACTCCCTGTTATTGCCGATGAGATTTTCGACGCGGCGGGAAAATAAGAACCGTTGTGCCGCGCAATCAGCCTTCCTGTTCGGCAAGCAGGATCCCAAGCTCCTTAAGCTGTTCCTCCGTCGCGACGGAAGGCGCGTCGCTGACCATATCGACTGCCGCCTGGTTTTTGGGGAAAGCGATGACTTCCCGGATGCTGCGTTCTCCCGCCAGCAGCATCGCCAGCCGGTCGAGACCGTAAGCGAGTCCGCCGTGGGGCGGGGTCCCGTACCGGAACGCCTCAAGCAGAAAGCCGAACTTGCTTTTCACCGTTTCTTCAGACAGCCCCAGCACTTCAAACATCTTTTTCTGCAGATTGCTGTCATGGATTCTGATGCTTCCGCCTCCGAGCTCGACGCCGTTCAATATGATGTCATAAGCCCTTGCCCTCACCTTGCCTGGGTCCGTATCAAGCAGCGGAACGTCTTCCAGCCTCGGAGAGGTAAAGGGGTGATGCATTGCGGAGTATTCCCCGGTCTCCTCGTCGTACTCGAAGAGCGGGAAGTCAACCACCCACAACAGGTTGAAGCGGCTGTCGTCCAAAAGCCCCAGCTTTCCCGCGATATCCCTGCGCAGGAATCCGAGGCTGTCGAATACCACCTTCGGCTTGTCCGCCACAATGAGGATCAGATCTCCCGGCTTTCCGTCGAAGACGTCCGTGATGGACTTCAGCTTTTCGGGAGTGAAGAATTTGCTTATGGGAGACGCTATCTCCGTTTCGCTTATCTTAATCCAGACAAGTCCCTTTGCCCCAAAATGCTTTATGGCCTCCTGCATCTTGTCGAGGTCTTTTCTGCTGAATTTATCCGCGGCTCCTTCGATGTTGATGCCTCTTACATCGCCGCCCGCGGCCAGGGCGTTGTCGAACACCTGGAATCCGCTGTCCTTCACAACCTCGTTCAGGGACTTCAGTTCAAAGCCGAAGCGCGTGTCGGGCTTGTCGCTGCCGAAGCGCTCCATGGCTTCCTTATATGAGTATCTGGGCAGCGGAATCTGGATATCCACATTCATGACTTCTTTAAAGAGCTTCTGCAGATACCGCTCTTGAATTTCGATGACGTCGTCGACGTCCACGAAGGACATCTCTAGATCGATCTGCGTAAATTCAGGCTGCCGGTCGGCCCTGAGGTCTTCGTCGCGGAAGCATTTCGCGATCTGGTAATAGCGGTCGGTGCCGGCCACCATCAAAAGCTGCTTGAAAAGCTGCGGTGATTGGGGCAGCGCGTAGAAATGCCCGGGGTTGACCCGGCTGGGCACCAGATAATCCCTTGCCCCTTCGGGTGTCGGCTTGCACAGGACCGGCGTCTCCACTTCCGTAAAGCCCTCGCTGTCGAAAAACTCTCTGGTTACCTTTGCGATCTTATGCCTAAACGCCAGGTTCCGCTGCATCCTTCCCTTTCTCAAATCCAGGTAACGGTATTTCAGCCTGAGATTCTCCGACACATCGTCGTCGTCCTTGATATAGATGGGCGGGGTGTCGGCTTCCGAGTAGATCACCAGTTCCTCCGCAAACACCTCGATATCCCCGGTGGGAAGGTCCTTGTTCTTCGCTTCTCTTTCCTTTACGATTCCTTTGATCCCGACGACATATTCGGCTCTCAGACGGTCCGCCTTTTCAAACAGCTCTTTCGGGACATTTTCATCAAATACGATCTGCACGATCCCGGTCTTGTCCCGGAGATCGCAGAAGATCAATCCGCCGAGATTCCGCCGTCTCTGTATCCAGCCGTTCAGTACGACTCTTTCTCCTATATTCTCCGCGGTTAAAACACCGCACATATGGGTTCTTTTGAATACGTTTTCCATTCTGCCTCCTATCTGCTCCGCGCCGGCCCGTTCCTCCGACAAAATCTTAAGAAATTACCTGGTTAAGAGTTATCCGGACAGGCCTTGCCTGACAGACCCGGCAATCTCTTCGAGGATATCCGGCAGCGGTACTTGTCTTTGCTCCGATGTTTTCATATTTTTAACGGAAACCATGTTCTGATCCAGTTCATTGTCTCCGATAACAATCGTATATTTTGCGCCCAGCCGGTCGGCATATTTAAATTGACCCTTGATATTCCGACCGAGGCAGTCCATTTCGGCTATGATTCCCTGCCTTCTCAGATCCCGGAGAAGCTTCAGCCCGAACGTCTTTGCACGCTCTCCCATTACCGCAATGAACACTTCAAGGTTCTCCGGTTCGGGAATCTCTATGCCTGTGGTCTCCATGAGCAGCAGCAGCCGTTCGATGCCGAGTCCGAAACCGACTCCCGGTACCGGCGGGCCCCCGATGGTCTCTATGAGATGGTCATAGCGCCCTCCTCCGCAGACCGTTCCCTGGGCGCCGATTTTGTTCGATACAAATTCAAAGGCGGTCTTCGTATAGTAATCCAGACCTCGGACGATGCCGGGATCCACGATGTATTCGATCTCCATGGCGTCCAGATTTCGCTTCAGATCCTCGAAGGCGTCCCTGCAGCTGTCGCAGAGGTAGTCCAGCATGACGGGAGCCCCCTGCACAAGCTCCCGGCAGACGGGAGATTTGCAGTCCAGAATGCGCATGGGGTTTCTTTCATAGCGCCCCTTGCAGGTCTCGCAGAGATCGTCGTACTTCAGTTTCAGGAACTCACGCAGCGCGTTCCGGTAAACCTTCCTGCACTCCGGACATCCGATGCTGTTGATGCGAAGCTCCAGGTCGCTGATCCCGAGGGATGCCAGAAAATCCGAAGCAAATCCGATGACTTCCGCGTCCGCCATCATGTTGTCCGTTCCGAAGATTTCAATGCCGAACTGGTGAAACTCCCTGAGTCTTCCCGACTGGGGCTTTTCATATCGGAAACAGGGGATGATATAGTAGTACTTTGACGGCTGCACCTCCGCATAAAGCTTGTGTTCGACAAAAGCGCGCACCACCGGAGAGGTCCCCTCCGGCTTCAATGTAATACTTCTTTTCCCGTAATCTTCAAAAGTATACATCTGCTTTTCGACGATATCCGTCGTATCCCCTACTCCTCTGGAAAACAGTTCCGTATGTTCAAAGACCGGCGTCCGGATCTCTTTAAATACATATCTTCGACATGCTTCCCTGAATGCGTTCTCCACATACTGCCATTTGTAGACCTGGGAGGGAAGTACGTCCTTTGTTCCTTTCGGCGCGTTTGTTAACATGCTGATTGGCCTCCTGTATCATGAAATCTTTACAATTAAATCTTTTCCCTGTTTTGAAATATGCTTTCCGTTTTCCGCCGCAGCATTTCATCCAGACGCTCGATATAGATTTGGTAATTCGATACGTTGGGAACCCGCTCCAGCCTGTTCTCCTCGGGATAATACACCTTCGAGATGCCCCCTGCGCCCATGGCGATGATGGTCTGGATTTCCTCCATGATGCGGATATTGTAGATCCCCGCCGTATCTCCGCGGGCGTAACCGACGTTTTCAAAATTTCCCGCCATCTGCTTCTGCCGGTACAGATAATACGGGAAGTAGCCGGCCTTATCCAGCATTTCCTTTCCGCGATCCAGCATGGCTCTCACCGTTTTACCCTGTTTGCGGTGATATTCCGCATCGATCTCGATAAGCTTCGAAGCGCGCTTAAGCGCCAGGGTATGGACGGTGATGTTTTCCGGCGACAACGCTATGACCTGATCAAGGGTGCGGACGAAATCGTCGGGGCTTTCCTCCGGCAGTCCGGCAATAATGTCGGTATTGATGACGGGAATCCCCGCTTCCCTGGCGAGCCGGAATGCATTCGTGACGTCCTCCGGACTGTGGAGCCGTCCGATCCGGTCCAGCGTGGGAATGTTCATGGATTGCGGATTGATGCTTATGCGTTCCACATTGTACCTTTTCAGTATCGCAAGCTTATCCGCGGTGATGGTGTCCGGACGCCCGGCTTCCACGGTAAACTCCCTCAAGCGGCTTAGATCGAACTCTTCGGCAATCCGGCCAAGCAGCGCGTCCAACTGTTCAGCGGTCATGATCGTCGGCGTCCCGCCTCCGATGTATATCGACTCGGGATACATGCCAAGGCGCCTCATGTTCTCCGCGGTGAATAGGATCTCCCGATGCAGCGCCGTCATATAGGAGGCGATTTCTTCCGGCCGCCCCTGATTGGAGGGGAATGAGCAGTATACGCACCTGGTGGGGCAAAACGGGATGCCGACATACAGGCCGACCTCCTCAGCCGGACCCGTTTTTAAGAGTTTTTCCTGGTATACGGCGATATCAAGAAGCAGCCTGGCTTTTTCCTCCGTCAGGAAATATTCCCGCATCAAAATATCTTTTGCCGCTTCCACCGGCAGGTTTCGCTCCAAAAGTTCCGCGGCCAGCTTCACGGGCCTCACGCCTGTCAGGATCCCCCAGTCCGGAGCCTCCCCGGTATGGCGCCGGAGTTCCCGGTATAAAAACCGCTTGATCCGGTTCTTGATATCGTGCTCCTTTTTGCCGGTCTGTTCGCTCTCGTCAAATACCGGTACGTCGATGACGATGAGCTTTCCTCCTGCTTCGCCTTCCACCCCGGCGCAGCCTGCGAAAGGCTCCCCTGCATCGTCCGGTTCCGGGTCGTCCGGACCCAGAAGCAGATATTCGCCCGGACGCAGGAAAACCTTGATCAGTTCCTCAAACTCATACTTATTTATAGCCTGGGGTATGCGGATTTTAAACAAAAGGATTGTTCTCCTTCTCAAAACCTATGGTCGTGGAATCCATATGGCCCGGCAGGACCTTCGTGTCGTCCGGCAGCGTAAACAGCTTCTCATGGATGGAACGCTTAATTTCAGGATAGGATGAGCCTGGGAAATCCGTCCTCCCGATGGACTGCTGGAACAGCGTATCGCCGCTGAAAACCACGTCCTCCACGAGGATGCACATGCCTCCCTTTGTATGTCCCGGCGTATGCAGGAACTTCAGCTCCATATTTCCCACCTGCAGCGTCTCCCCGTCGGCTACATACCGGTCCGCGGAAAAGGATACCGGATATCCGAACATCATGGTTGAGGCGTTCATGTTCGCATTTTCAAGCATCGGCCTTTCATGGATGCCCGCAACGATCTTTACGCCGGGGAACTCCTTGGCCAGATCCGGCACTCCTCCGATATGGTCTCCGTGACCGTGAGTCAGTATAATATATTCCACTTCAAGATTCTGCTCTTTTATATAGTTTACCATAATATTATTATAGCCGCCCGGATCAACGATGAAGGTTTTCCTCGATGCGTCATCCGTCACAACATAGCAGTTGACGGCCAGCGGCCCCGTATGAAAGCTCTTTATAATCATGTTGTCTCCTTTCCGTTTCTGGCGGAAGTATTCGTCAAGACCTCCCGTTAAAACACTTTTTTGCTGTCAATCAATATGGTTACAGGACCGTCGTTGTGGATCCTGACGAGCATCTCGGCCTGGAATACTCCTTCTTCCACCCGCAGTCCATGCTCCTCCCGGCATAAGTCAACGAATTTTCTGTACAGCGTGTTCGCCTTCTCAGGTCTTGCGGCTTTGATAAAGCTGGGGCGCTTCCCCTTCCTGCAGTCTCCGAACAGCGTAAACTGGGAAACCGCCAGCAGATCGCCGCCCACATCCTTAACGGACAGGTTCATCTTTCCTTCCGCGTCTTCAAAGATCCGCAGCCCGGCGACTTTTTCCGCCATATAAACCACATCGGCGTCTTCATCCTCATCTTCCACGCCTAAAAGCACCACTAGGCCTTTGCCGATCGAACCCGTTACCTTGCCTTCCACCGTGACATCGGCCTCTGTCACTCTCTGAACTACTGCGCGCATTGAAATCTCCTTTTTTATTGTTGTATATCCATGCCGAAGCATATCATTCGAAGTGAAGTGAATAACGGTGCCGCTCAAATAATGGCGCGGTACACATCCGCGACGCCCTGGACGTTTCGCAGGGATCGCAGAACCTTTTCCATCTGTCCCGTATTGGATATCGAAAGGGTCATGGTAATGTTGACCACTCCGTCTTTCGCGCTCTTGGCGTTCACCCCGGCGATGTGCACGTCCATATCCTCGCAAACCCTTGAAAGATCCGAAAACAGTCCTTTCCTGTCCTCGGCCAGGATGTTGATATCGGTATCATAGGCCAGATCACCCTTCTGGCTGTCCCATTGCACCGGAATAATCCTGCTTTTTTCCTCCTCCGGCAGGGTCATGACATTGGTGCAATTCTTGCGGTGAACGGAGATTCCCCGGCCTTTGGTGATGAAGCCGACAATCTCGTCGCCGGGAACCGGATTGCAGCATTTGGAAAAACGGATCAGGAGGTTGTCCACCCCTTTGACGGTAACCCCCGTCTCTTCCTTTCTCTTGACCTTCTTACGGCCTTCCGCCGCCGCCTCGCTCTTCTCTTTCCGCCTCAGTTCCATCTGCTTCTCGTCGCGATAATAGCCGAGAAGCATCGTGAATACCTTGCTCAGGAGCACGCTTCCGGAACCGATGGCCGTGTAAAGATCTTCGGCGGAGTCCAGGTTCAGCGCCTTCGCGCATTTATTGATATATGCGATCTTCAGGATCTGCTGGCCGTCATAGCCTTTTCTTTTGGCGTACTTTTCCAGCATCTCCTTTCCTTTTTCGGTGTTTTCGGATTTTCTTTCCTTCTTCAGCCACTGCCTGATCTTGTTTCTCGCATTGCGGCTCTGGGCTATTTTCAGCCAGTCGATGCTGGGTCCCTTTGCGTTGGCAGAGGTTATAATCTCGACGATATTGCCGTTTTTCAGCGTGTGGTCGATGGGCACCATCTTTCCGTCGACCTTGGCGCCTACGCATTTGATGCCGATGGCCGAATGGATCTTGAACGCGAAATCTATCGGAGTGGAACCCGCGGGAAGCTCGATGACGTCTCCCTTCGGCGTAAAGACGAAAACCTGGTTTGAAAAAAGGTCGATCTTCAGGGTTTCCATGAACTCCTTCGGGTCGTTCAGATCCTTTTGCCATTCCAGGGTCTGTCTCAGCCAAGCCAGCTTGTCCTCTTCCTTGTCAGCCGATACGCCTTCCTTGTATTTCCAGTGGGCCGCGATTCCGTATTCCGCAACGCGGTGCATTTCATGGGTGCGGATCTGGATTTCAAAGGGATCGCCGTTGTCGCCGATTACCGTCGTATGGAGAGACTGGTAGCGGTTCGGCTTTGGCATTGCTATGTAATCCTTGAACCGTCCCGGTATCGGCTTCCACATGGTATGGACGACTCCCAAAACCGCATAGCAGTCCTTTACCGTATCCACTATGACGCGGATTGCCGTCAGGTCAAAGATCTCGTCCAACTGCTTGTTCTGGTATTTCATCTTTCGGTATATGCTGTAGAAATGCTTGGAGCGACCGGTGATCTCAAAGCGTATATTCAGATCCTTCAGGGCCTCTCTGAGCTCGTCCATTACCTTGTTGATATTTTCTTCCCGCTGCTGCTTTTTGATCTTGACCTGGCGGACCAGATCGTAATAGGCCTCCGGATCAAGCTGTTTCAGCGCGATATCCTCCATTTCAAACTTCATGGTGTAGATACCGAGCCGGCTCGCCAGCGGAGCGTATATTTCAAGGGTTTCCTTGCATTTTTCCCTGATCTGGTCTTCGTTCATGTAATTGATGGTCCTGAGGTTGTGCAGGCGGTCCGCCAGCTTGATGATCAGGACACGGATATCCTTGGACATGGCCAGGAACATTTTCCTGAGATTTTCCGCCTGGCGTTCCTCCTTGCTCTCATAGACCAGGGTGCCCAGCTTGGTCACACCGCTCACCAGCAGCGAGACTTCCTCGCCGAAATCGGCCTTCAGCGCCTCTTCGGAATAGTTGGTGTCTTCAACGGTATCATGGAGCAAACCCGCGACGATGGTGTTTTCATCCATGCCCAGTTCCGCCAGAATCTTAGCAACTTCAATAGGGTGAACCAGATATGGTTCACCCGATTTGCGTAACTGTCCTGCATGATAGCTTTCCGCTTTGCGATAAGCCTTCTTGATCAACTCAACATTGATATTGGGATTGATCCTCAGAAGCTCGTCGAGGAATTTCTCCATTAATTCCATATGCTTTATTCCTTGCTATTGCGTTTACTCCTTGCTTTTACGTTTACTCCTTGCGCCTTTATATTTCGGACCGCCTGTCGCCTGGCACAGCTCGTAATAAACCGGGCTTGCGATGCAGATGGAAGACGCCGCTCCGGCTATGATTCCGATGATCAGCGGCAGCGTAAATTCCTTAATGGTTTGTCCGCCCAGAATATATAAAGGTATGATCGCGACGACCGTGGTGACGGAGGTCATGATTGACCTTACCAACGTCTGATTGATGCTGGTGTCGATCAGCTCTTCCAGCCTGCTCTTTTTTATAATGTTCAGGTTTTCTCTGATCCGGTCAAAGACTACGATGGTGTCATTGATGGAATATCCCACCAGGGTCAGGACCGCGGCAATGAACGGATTGTTGATGGGGATGTGGAACATGCCGTAAAACGAGATCATGATCAGCACGTCGTGCAGGATCGCGACGACGGCCGCAACCCCGAATTTCCATTCAAACCGTACGATCACGTAAATCAGCATGCCCAGACTGGCGATCAGCACGGCCTTCATGGCATTGGCCTTCAGCATGTCTCCTACGGAAGGTCCGAAATGCTCGACGCTCAGAGCTGCGCTTTCCGGAAGATCAAACTTATCAAAGATGCTGCCGAGCAGCTTTTCCCTGGCGGCGGTATCAAGCGCCTTCACCGTCCGGATGATCACTTCGTTATTTGTCTCCCCGGCATGGACGATATCGGCGTCCTCAATGCCGTTTGTCTTTAAAATATCCCGGAATTCCGACACCGGAACTTCACGGCCCATATCGATGTGCAGCATGGTGCCGCCCGTGAAATCTATGCCGAAATTGAATCCTCTGATGAAGCCGACTCCAATTCCCACTATGATGACGGCCAGCGAGATCGCATAAAACAGTTTTCTGTGCTTGATAAAGGAGAGCTCACGCTTGATGGTAAACACTTATCTCGCCTCCTTTACCGCAAAATTCCTGTTTGTCGCCAACCTGCTTTCGGCGATGATGTCAAGATAAATCTGGGTTACCACAACGGCAGTAAACACGCTTGCGATCACGCCGATCATCAGGGTCATCGCAAAGCCCCTGACCGGACCGGAACCCAATTGATACAGCACGACGCCCGCGATGATGGTCGTAAGCTGCGAGTCGATAATGGTGGAAAGCGCTCGTTTGAAACCGGAGGCTACGGAAACCCGGATGGATTTTCCGTTCATGATTTCCTCACGGATTCTGGCAAAGATAATTACGTTTGCGTCCACTGCCATTCCGATCGACAGGATGATGCCCGCGATGCCGGGCAGGGTAAGAACCCCTTTCATTGCGACGATGACCCAGAATACGATAAGAATATATAAGAGCAGGGCGATATTGGCCGCGATGCCCATGCCGCGGTACATCAAAAGCATGACAACGAAAATCAGCACTACGCCGATGACTCCGGCAATAAGGCTCATTTTCAGCGCGCCTAGTCCCAGTGTCGGGCCGACGACGGAGGTCTGCACTTCCACAAGTTCCACGGGAAGCGCTCCGCCGCGGATCAAAGCGGAGAGATTGGTCGCTTCTTCTTCGGAGAAACCGCCTCTTCCCGCGGTGATGATGGCTTCCCCATTCGGTATCACTTCATGGACCAGCGGGGATGAGATAACTTGTCCATCCAAAATGATCATGATGACGTTTGAGGGGATGCCGTCCGTTGTCGACCGTATGTTTCCGTTTATAATGTCGATAGTCGCCTGTTTAAAGGCTGCCGCACCCTCGTCATTGAATTTCAGTCCTATGGCAAATCCGCCGTTTTCCACATCCTGCTGAATTCCCGCATCCTTTACCTGGCTTCCATCCAGCACGACGTTGCCATCGGCGGTAACAAACTGCAGCTGCGCTGTTTTGCCGATGGTATTAATGGCGTCTTCGACGTCTTCCGCTCCCGGAAGCTCGACCCGGATGCGGTTTTCCCCTTCTATGGTAACAATCGGCTCGGATAAACCGAGCTGGTTGACCCTTCTTTCGATTACGGCCTGGGTCTGTGACATCAGTTTTCTCAATTCGGCCCCTGTCAGGTCTGTCTGCGCCTCCATGACGACATACACACCGCCGGACAAATCAAGCCCCAGTTTAATTTGGTCCTTGATCGGGGCGAAGGGACCAATGCCCTTCAAAGTCACATACCAACCGAAGATGATGACGACAGACAGCAACACTGCCAGTGCCTTCTTCATAGTATCTTTCACCTTCTCTTCTTTTGCTGTTTATATATGTATCCGCTTCAGCAGAATTCACCGCAGAATTCACCGCGGCGGGAATATTCCCGCGAGGAAAATTTCCGGCATCTGGGCGTAACAAAGCACAAAAACGTGTAATGCTTCGTTATATTTTACTACTAATTTACAGTTCCTACAAGTGTAATCATTCGAATTCCTTCAAATCCGATCTTTTAAATTCGCTAATTCGCTCAAACCGGTTCAGGCTCTCAGATTTACGCCGATCATTCCGCCGACGCTTCCAAAGAGTATCGGGACCAAAAATCTCAGCAGGCTGATTCCCGCTTCGATCTCCGTTGTAAACGCCAACATATACAGCGCAATGAGAATCAGCAGGAAAATCGCCGAATATACGGCGCCGTAGAGAAATCCTCTTTTCTTTATGTGATTGCCTATGTAAACGCCGAGAAACAGACAGGAAAGGCTGAGTATGCCGATCATATAATAGACCGCCCATCCTTCCGGCGCCGGCGTCAGCCTGATGATTGCACTCATCAACAGTGTTAACAGAATGAACGAAATAAATGCATATAAAAAGCCTTTCAGGTTTTTCCGCACCATTTCCATTATATCCCCCTATCCCGAACCGCAGCCGCGGCATGATTTAGGCCGCCGGTCACCACGGCGGGGTGCTGCCCCCGCCGGCGGACACAGCCAACCAAATACTCTCTTACATTATATTTCTATCCGGGGGAAATATACGGAAAAAAACCCCAAATCGCTTTACGATCGGGGTTTTCAGGCGGAGCGGAATTGCTCCCTTCATGGTGCCGGCGATCGGGGTCGAACCGATACGTTGTTGCCACCACGGGATTTTGAGTCCCGCACGTCTGCCAATTCCATCACGCCGGCGAAACAAAGGCGGATATGAAAAACATCCGCTTAGATATATTAACATATACATTATTTTGAATCAAGAAAAAAGCATTGATATTTTAATTTTTTTCCTATATAATTTCTTTATTACCTGAAGGGAGGAAGTTTAATGAACGAACAAATAGCAACCTTAATGCCGCTGATCATATTGATTTTGGTCATGTATTTCTTATTGATCCGGCCGCAGAAGAAACGGGAAAAAGCGATCACCGCAATGAGAAATTCCATTAAGGTTGGAGATGATATCACCACTATCGGAGGAATCATCGGAAAAGTTGTCAAAATCAAAGACGATGTTCTCACCATCCAGGTTGGCGCCGACAAGACGAAGTTTGAAATTATGAGATGGGCAATTTCCAAAGTGAATTCGGACGAGCCCACCACTGTCAGAAAGCCGAAGAAAGAGGAACCTGCGGAACCTGAAAAGGAGGCGGCTCCGAAAAAATCTCTTCCGAAGAGGTTAAAGAGAGCGGGATCATCCGCAGAAGGATCCGCGGCAGAAGGATCAACCGCTAAAGAAGCGCCTGCAACCGCCGATGAATCCACGGCAGCGAAGACTGAGGAAGCAAAGGCGGAAGATAAACCAGAGGAAAAAACCGAAGAATAGAAAAGAAACCTGAGGCGAAAGGTTATAATATTACCCTGCATATCCATGCAGGGCTTTCTTTTGCTTGTTAAAATTCCGCATTGCGTTGTTGCAGGCGTCCTCAGGCTCGCTTGCGTACGTCTATGTACGAGTCCTTCCTCGTCCGCCGCGCCTAGCACTGCGAAATTTTTCCTGCGTAATCTGATTTGTCAATTTTCTGATTTCAGGATTGTTCCGCCGCCCACCACGACGTCGCCCTGATAGAATACGGCCGCCTGCCCGGGTGTTACGGCACGCTGCTTGTCCCGGAATTTCACATGGACTCGACCCGGCCCGTCGGGGTAAATGGTCGCGGGGACTTCCTTCTGCCGGTATCTTGTCTTCACTATGACTTCCATGGGCTCTTTCAGCTCTTCAACAGAGATCAGATTGACATTCCCGGCCTTAAAGCTGTCCGTGTACAGGTCTTCGTCCGACCCCAGGGTAATGCGGTTGGTTCCGCTGTCGATGCGGACGACATACATGGGTTTTCCGAAGGTTTTTCCCAATCCTTTCCGCTGGCCGATGGTATAGTGTATGATGCCCCGGTGTTTTCCCAGGACATTCCCTTCCCTGTCCACAAACTCCCCTTCGGCAGGATCCGCGCCCAGGGTTTTCTGTAAGAACCCGGCATAATCTCCGTCCTTTACAAAACAGATATCCTGACTGTCCGGCTTGCTCGCGTTGACAAATCCTTTTTTCTCCGCAATGGCCCGAATCTCGGACTTTTTCAGGCTCCCGAGCGGGAACAGCGTCCTTGATAGCGCCTGCTGCGTCATCATGTACAGGACATAGCTTTGGTCCTTGTCCTGGTCGACGGCTTTTTTCAAAAGATACCTGCCCGTTTCAGGGTCTTTTTCAATCCTGGCATAATGCCCCGTCGCGATATAGTCATATTCCAGAAGGAGCGCCCGCTCCAGAAATTTTTCAAATTTAATGCGCCGGTTGCACTCAATGCACGGGTTCGGAGTCTCGCCGCGCTGATATGCTTCGGCAAACGGAATCATGACGCCCCGTTCAAACTCCCTTCCGAAGTTGTACACATCGTGACGGAACCCCAGCTTGTCCGCCACGCTTTTCGCATCCAGCACATCATCAAGGGAGCAGCATGTTCTCGTCTTGTCTATGCCGATATCTTCATTATCAAACAGCTTGAAAGTCGCGCCCGCAACTTCGTAGCCCTGCTCCAAGAGCAGCGCCGCCGCTACCGAGCTGTCCACGCCGCCGCTCATCGCAATCAATACCTTTGCCATCTATGCCCTCTTTTCTTACATCTTCTTATAAATCTTGTCTTGATTTCCAGGTTTTATTCGTTTCCTTACATGCTGTATCATTATACCCTACAGAAAGGAAAAGAACAAGGCTTGGCCTGCCTTGCTCTTCGGATATCAATTCCGATATCTCTCCCGAGCTCAGAGACGGATTCTGAACTCCGGCATCCCGGCGGCATAGGGCGCAATATCGTATTGCTGGTAATAGAGCGTCAGTCCCTCCGGCGTGAGATAAAAGCTTTCAGGGTTGAAATGCTCGGAGATCAGCTCAGGATAGTTTTCAAAATACATGCCTTCGCCTGTTTCCGTCTGAAGCGCGATCTGCTCCCGGATGGCGCCGAGTATCTCCGCCCGGAAGGCGGAAGGATCACCGGAGAATTGATAAAGATAAATCCTGCAGCCATCCTTGATATTCCAGGTCTCCGATTGACGAACCGTGATTCCGTGCGCCCCTCCCGAATAAATGTACTCGTCATGGTACAGACTGATAACGCCGTTTTGATTATAGGTAATTACATACGTGAATATCGCGTCGTGCATGTGGAACGGAAAATCGCCGGTTCTGCTGTCCTCATACAGCTCCGAGGCATTCCGGTACAATTCCGTTTCATATTTCCCTTGGAGATCCTCCGCCATTTCACGGTACCAGGCGTTGATGCCGTCAAGCTGCTTCTGGTATTCGGGATGGCGGAACTGCGGATAATCGATCCTGTAATGCAGCACCGGCGCATCCATATAATTCAAGGTTTTCTCAACGGAGATGTTCTCCACCGCCACCGGTTCATTTTTCATCGCATATCACCTCTCTCCGTTCAGAATATGTTTCATCCCGGATTTATGCGATGCCCGGTTCATTCATTTTCCGGCGTAGAACACGGCAAAATTGAGATGTTTATAAATGCAGTCCGCCCTGGAAAATCCTGCTTCCAGCAGCCATTTTATCTGGCTTTCCATAGGGGAAGGATCGTCGAGAAGCATGCTCTGCCTTATCCTGCCGATTTCCTGTTCGTTTAACCCTGCGTTTTTAATTTCTTCAAACCAGATTTCTTCATAGCTTTTCTGTAAATCGGGAAACGGGCTTCTGACCTCGTCGGCATTCAAAAATTCTCCGCCCGGCGCCAAGAGATTATATATCGAATGATACAGCGACCTCTTTGCTTCGGCGTCCAGATGGTGAATGGAAAGAGCGGAAATGATAATGTCAAACTCTGCTTCAAACATATGCTTCGTATAATCTCCAAGGATGTAATTCACATGTTCCCTGTTTCGAAAGCGCTCCTTAGCCAGATTCAGCATCTCTTCGGAAAAATCGATCAGCGTGATTTCCGCGTCCGGATACCGCTGCATCAGGAAATTGGAATACAGCCCCGTGCCGGCTCCGAGATCAAGGACCCTTGGGACCGCCTTCCGGCATGCAAGTATTGAAATTCCAATCCTGTAAAAGTCGTCAAAGCAGGGAATCAGTTTTCTCCTGGCATCGTCCCTGTATGTCCCCGCCAAATCATTGAAATTATTTCTTACCTGTTCACTTTTCATAAAATACCTCTTGATTAATCGCATCGTGCAATGAACATGCTTTCATAACATGGCGATGAAGCCATAAAAACAACTATTTCGTGCGGTAGAATTCATCGACCCATTTCTGGACGCAATCCAGAAACCTCAGCGTAGCGGCGGAAGCGGTCTTGCGGGATCGGATCGCAATGCCCAGTTCCCGGTATACCGGCACCTCCAATTCTTTGCGGACCAGCGGAAAAGTCGGCCCGAGCAGGCTCAGCTCGGGGAATATGCTGAAACCAAAGCCCTTGCTGACCAGCGCCATTACGGCGTAGTCGTTCTCAGCGGTGATGTAGACGTCCGGATTTACATTCAGGCGCGAGTAGATCTCATTCAGCCCGTGATACAAATCCTCATTCAATTTGATGTACGGATACTCGGACAGCGCCGAAATCGGAAAATACGGTGCGTCCGCCAGGGGGTGCCCCTCCGGAAGAACCACCAGAAAAGGATCGCGCTTAAGCGGAATGATATCGAGATTGCTTTTTGCCGGGAGAATGAGAAAACCGCAGTCGACGTCGCCGTTCCGGATCAGCCTTTCCAGTTCGTCCATATCGTCGGACCAGCGCAGGTCAAATTCCACTTTGGGATGCTCCCGTAAAAAAGCTTGTATTATCCCGGGAATCCAATGGATCGAAACGCTGGTAAACGCGGCAACCCGGATCAATCCGGATTCCAGGCTCTTGAGTTCGGCCAGCTTGGTGCTAAGCCTCCGCTCGCTGTTGCATACGTCGCGAACCCAGGGCAGAAGCTGCTCGCCTTCGCTTGTCAGCCTCACGCCGCCGTAGTCACGAACGAATAAAGGAAGCCCGAACTCTTCTTCCAGCGCATTTATGATATAGCTGATGCCGGCCTGCGTATAGCCTAATTCCGCTGCTGCTTTCTTAAAACTTCCCAGTTCTGCCGTTTTAATGAAAGCTTCATACTTTTGATTGCTCATGTTACCCTTCCTGATACAAGGATTTCTTTAATTTATTAAAAGATATTCCCATTTTACTTATATGTTCTTCCGTATTATTATAATATCGTAAACTCCATAAATCAACACAACTAAAGAAGGGATTTTTTTGTCCGCAAACCAAGAAAGAAAAGCAGTGTGAGTACAAAAGAAATTGCACTGCTTTTCTTCGTCAACCAGATTGAAACGTATTCTCAGAATACGTTGAATATAATTGGATATTTACAAGCGCAATTGGAATGAAAGAATGACTGGTGATTTTATGAAGACGAGACAGACAATAAAATATGGTTCGCTCCTGCTACTGGAATGTTTGCTTTGGGGCATCGGCAATCCTGTGATGAAAATCGGCTTGGACGTCATACCGCCGCTTTTCTGCCTTTCGGTGCGCTACATTTTAGCGTTCCTTATTTTCATGCTGTTTTTAGGGAAGCGGGTTTTTGCCAACATGAGAGCAAGCCATCTGCTCCCCTGCTTGATCATTGCTGCGTTTACCGCGGCTTCCTTCATCACATGTGCATTTGCCCTGATATATACGACCGCGACCGTTACGGGATTTCTGATGTCCACGGTCGTTATCTTCACGCCGTTCTTTTCTTATTGGATCCTAAAGACCAAGCTTGATAAAAAGCATGTTCTGCCCATTGTTATCGTAACGGTCGGGCTTTATCTGCTGTGCGGCGGAGGAGGCGGCTTTGCGCTTGGCTTGGGCGAGGTCTTCGCGCTGCTGTGCGCCGCTTCCGGGGCTCTGATGCTGGTTTACAGCTCCAAATACCTCCGGGATATGGACCCGCTGACCGTTACGGTCATGCAGACAGGGTTTACCGGCCTGTTCTGCGCGCTGTTCTCTCTTATCTTTGAAGAGATTCCCGATTTGGCCGGGATACCGCCCATGGGTTGGGGCGTAATCCTTTATCTTGCCGTCGGGTGCACCTGTATCGCATACCTGTTTCAGAACATTTCGCTGCGAAAGGTGCCCGCTACTTATGTATCGCTGATTTTCTGCTCCGAGCCGATCTTTACGGCCATCGCATCCTACTTCCTGCTCGACGAGCTTCTTAATGTCAGCGGATTTATCGGGGCCGCCCTGATCATGGCGGGCATCATTTACGCGGCTCTGCTTCCGGAAATGCCGGCGGAAGAAAAGGCCGTAACGAAGGAATCGCCGGCGGGAGTTTCGGATGTTTCACGGAAATCACCGGCGAGAGTTTCGGGGGTTCCACAGAAACCGCCGGCGGGAGTTGCCGAAACCGCATCGGAATAGCCGGCGGAAAACAGGAAAGTTCTTAAGGAAATGATCATCGAACACTATTGTATATGCTTTTGATAATTTTCGTAGGTGATCGGCTCCCCGACCAGGAAATATCCCGGTTCGAGGTTCGTCTGGAAATATGAGATCATGAAGTGCAGATGCGGACCGGTGGAAAAGCCGGTCGATCCCACTTCCCCGATCTTTTGTCCCCGTTCGACGATATCGCCCGTTTTCACGGAAAGACTCCTCATGTGATGGTAAAGACTGAACAGACCTTCGCCGTGATCAATCACCACGGTATTTCCGGTCAGGATGAAATTCCTGGCAAGGACTACCTTCCCGCTGTTCGCCGCCTTTACCTCCGTTCCCGCAGGCGCCGCGATGTCAAGCCCAAGATGCCGGTAGGAAGTCGGTATGTCGTTCACATAGCGGGTTTCTCCGAACTCAGTCGTAAGCCTGCCCCTGACCGGTATGATAAAATCTTCCGTATAGTATCGAAACGGTTCGGACCGGTTCCTAACCGGCGTATAATACTTGTAGTATTCGGCATAGGCCTCGTCACTTCTCGTCTCCTTTTCCATCTGCGGGTCTGCGGTCAGGTACTGAATATTGTAATCATATTCCGAAACCTCAATGTTCAGCGCATACTCCTTCCCGTCCCGTTTGCTCCCGTATTTGATTTGATAAGTCCCCGGTTTTGTACCGTAGTTTGTGGGCAAATATCCCCGGAGCATTCCTTCTGTTTCAAACCATCGGAACTTTTCGTAGATATCCTGCTCGAAGATGATATCCTCAGGCTTATGGGCGTAATACACCGCAACTTCCAGCAATTGACCCTGGACGAGCCTCTCCCGGGAGAAAATGAACTTTTCCGGCAAATCCGCCGTCACGGGTATGGCAAGCACATATCTGCCGCGGTAAGGATGGACTTCGCCAGTCCATTCCAGTGTCAATTCATAGGTAAAGCTTCCGTTTCTCCCGGGAAACGGAAGCTCTGACAAATCCGCCTGCTGTTCCAAAAGGATTCTGTCCGAATCCCTTTCAATAACTTTCAGGTGCGCAAGATCGGGTTCCTTATCGATTCTTACCGCCAATATATCCCCTTGGGAGGTTAAGGCGGCTCCGTGCTCCAATTCCGGCCCCATCGGTTCGGGACCGGGCAGGTTTTCCGATGCGAACCACTTCCCGTTGTTCTTCTGAAAACTCCACTCCTTTCCGGTCAGGGCAAAAGAGACCGGACGCCCATTATGGACGACCTTAAGCTCCGCCTCGCCTCGATCCGCGTAGATCATCATGTAATAACGGTCCGGCAAAAAATCGGGCTCCGCTTTGTATAAATAAAACGCGAAGGGTGCGGCTGCCAGGATCAAAATGATCAATATTTTGCGAAGCGGCGATCTTCTCATGGTTCCTCCCGGGTCTGAGCAACGAATTCAATAAAGTATATTTATATTATATACTTCGCATTCTACAATAATTTAATCCAGTTGGCCAGACCTTCCGTGAGAGATATTTAACCGTCAGTTCAGCGTCTTGTTAAATTTCTCAAGCAGATCTCTCTGCTCGCTTGTAAGGTTGACCGGTATCTCGACCCGGACCTTGACATAGAGATCCCCGACCTTATTGCCTTTCAAGCTTTTGATTCCCTTACCCTTCAGACGGAACACCGTATTGGGCTGCGTACCCGCGGGAACCTTGTAAGAGACTTTGTCCCTGAGGGTCGGAACTACGATATTCGCGCCAAGCGCGGCCTGTATGAACGTGATCGGCACCTCCGTATAAATATCCGATCCCTTTCTTGTGAACCTGCTGTGGGGCTTCACGTTGATCTCGATGATCAGGTCGCCGTTCGGTCCTCCGTTTACGCACGGCTCTCCCTGCCCTTTCAACGAGATCTTTGAGCCGTTGTCAACGCCCTCCGGTATCGTGACGGTAATGGTCTTGCCGTTGACGCGGATCTGCTTCCTGGTTCCGAAAGCCGCTTCTTCAAATGTGATCGTGATGCTCGCATGAAGATCCGACCCTTTCATGGGGCCGTCATACCGCTGCGCCCTGGCAAATCCGCGCCCGAACAGATCGTCAAATATATCCGCAAAATTGCTTCCGGAAAAACCATAATATGCGCCCATATCATCCCCTTCAAAATTCCCGTAAGTCCAGAACCGAAATCCTCTCCCGCTCGGGCCTTGCCCCTGGGCCTCATAGAACGCCGCGTTGGGATCGATTCCTGCAAATCCGAACTTATCATATCTTTCCTTTTTCTCCGCATCGGATAAAACGGCGTAAGCCTCATTGATTTCCTTAAACTTTTCCTCCGCTTTTTTATCGCCCGGATTCTTGTCAGGATGATATTGCATGGCCTTTTTCCGGAATGCACTCTTTACTTCGTCCACAGATGCACCTTTTTTCAGGCCAAGCACTTCATAATAATCCCGTTTTTCAGCCATGTCAATCCCTCCTTTCTTGACAATTCCCCATGAATTAGCACTCATGGCATGAGAGTGCTAACGCGTGGCCAAAATTTAACACTGCCGAATTAACCTTCAACAGTGCCGAGAATTCATAGTATATTTACCACAAAAGTCGCCGGGTAAACACTTCTGAAAAGCAACCAAAAAACAGGGCGTCGCAGCCCTGTTTTTTCAGCGCTTAAAGACCGGCTTCATCAAATTCATCAATTGTTTCCCGCAAGCCTCAACGCTGTATCCGCAGCCTTCAAATCCGTCATAAATTGCCAAGGCATATTGTAAGGATCATAGTAGCCTTTTTTCATCATGAAATTTGAAATGGCCTCATGGGTTGCTATCGCATCGTTAAGCTGGCCTCTCAACACGGATCTGACATGCGGCGAGGTCGTTTCCGTGATTGCGACGGCATAATTCTGAACCCCGCTTTTGGCGGCGAGCAAAAAGTCGGTGGCGATCACCTGATCGCTCATGCTCCCCAGGCCGATTAGACTCTTCAGCAGCGTATTCATCTTTCCCCTTCTTTCTATCAATTAATGCAGCGCTTCTCTGCCGGAAATATCCGATTGTTCCAGCAGTTCTTTCAATTCCCTGATATGGCGTTCGGTCTTGGCGACCTCATTCTGCAGGATCAGTTTCAGTTCCTCGTCTGCGGCAAGCGGCGCCATGGCGGCCGCCTTGGTGAGGCAGAGATTCTTCAGCGTCAGCAATTCGTGCAGCTGAAGCGTTTCATTCAGCGCAAGCTCCCGATATTCCACGGCATAAACCTCCTGTAAATGTGAGATAAACCTTCTTTTATTGAGGATAAGCCTCTGTTTTTATTGATAAGATTCCTGTTCATATGGATAAGGCCTCCTGTTCATGGAAAAGCCTCCCGTTAATATCACAATAGCACTCCTGTCAAGGGATCAGCTTGGTTTCAGTACGACCTTGATGCAGCCCTCGGTTTTGATATCAAAGATCTCATATCCGTAGGGAGCTTCCTCGAGGGGCAAGCGGTGCGTAATAATGTCGCCCGGATCGACCTTCCCGGTCGAGACCATAGTGTAGAGCGTCGGCATGAGCGGTATCACCGGAGCCTGGCCCGCTCTTACGGTAATATTCCGGTTCATCAGATCTCCCAGCGGGAACGCGTTATATCTTCCTCCGTAAACGCCCGTCACCTGAATGGTGCCGCCTTTTCGAACCGCCTGAGACGCGATCACGAATCCTCCCAGCGCACCGCTTTGTAGCCTCAGTCCGGAACCGACAAACTCCATCGGCGTCATCTTCCCGTCCATTCCCACGCAGTCGATGACGACATCCGCTCCGCCCCCGGTCATCTCCTTTAAATATTCCCCGGCATTGTCAACCTGTTCGAAGTTGACCGTCTCCGCCTTGTTGTACTTCTCGGCGTGTTTTAAACGATAATCGATATAATCTGCGGCTATGACCCTGGCGGCTCCGAATAACCAGGCAAATTTCTGGGTTAAAAGCCCCACCGGTCCGCAGCCCAGTATCACGGCCGTATCGCCTGATTTTAATCCGGCGTTGACCACACTCCAGTAGGCTGTGGCCAGGGCGTCCGAAATCAACAGCAATTTCTCATCCTCAACCTCGCAGTCGTCCGGAATCCGAAAGGGCGTGAAGTTGGCGTAGGGCACCCGCATGTATTCCGCCTGTCCTCCGGGATATCCGCCAAAGGTTTCCGAATATCCGAAAAACCCTCCTCCTTCCCCATGGGGGTTGGAATTGTCGCACATGCTGGTAAGACCGCTCTTACAGTAGCGGCATTCGCCGCAGCTAACATTAAACGGCACGATGACGCGGTCGCCCTTCTTCAGCTTCGTAACTTCCGGTCCGACCTCCTCAACGACGCCCACCGGCTCATGCCCTATGATGTAATCCTGTTTAAGGTTGGGTACCATGTCGTGGATCAGATGCAGATCGGATCCGCATATTGCCGAGTTTGTCACCTTTACGATGATGTCGTCGGGTTTTTGGATTTTCGGTTCCGGGACTTCTTTCACCTCTACCCTTTTTATTCCCTGAAATGTAACCGCCTTCATTTTTTCCTCCTGACCGCCCTACTTTTCCGGGGTCGCGAAAGTACCAATCCTGCTCGTATCTCCCGGAAACAAATCCAGACCGGCGATTTGCGCCACAGCTTGCGATGTTTCCAGATCCATTTGAAACTGCTTTTCCAGATCGACGGGATGGAACCATCCCTTTTTTATCATCAGGTTTGTTATTTCCTCATGCATGTTGATTGCCTGCTCAAGCTGATTGCGCAGCTCCGCTTTCACTTCCGGCGAAGCCGCTTCCGTCAGGGCAAAGGCGCAGTTCCTGACCGCATTTTTCGCATTGAGCAGAAAAGCAGTCGCCATCGAGCAGTCCACAAGCTTCGGCATGCCCTCCGCGTTTCTTATTTCCAGGTAATCGTTAATCATATGCTTCCCTCCCGGCCGATACGCGGAGCCTTAGTCAATAGCGCCTGCAGATTTTTTATTGACGAAATCGATTGCTGCACGTCTTTCTCAAGCAATTTTTTCAAATCCTGGTCAAAGACCACGCCCTCCATCATCTTTGATGCGGCCGCACAAACGGTTTTGAAATTCAACATCTCATGGACCTGCATCGTTTCGCCAAAAGCCAAATCGCCCTGTCCCATTTTATTCCCTCCAAATCATCATTTATTTCTATTTTTCCTCTTTTTCAGATGAATATGTGAAAAGACGCAGCCTGAAATACCCGGCGACGGCCGCATGAAAAAAGCACCCGAATATTAGCTTTTTCCTAACATTCGAGTGCCTGTGTTTCGCGTTTTATCTGGCGATCAACGACGGTCTCCTTATCTTCTGCCGGTCTTCTTAGCTTCGGCCGGTGATCTTAGCTTCGACCGGTTCATTCAAACCACTTTAACCGATATCTTCTTCCCGTATTTCATCAATTGCTTGATCCCGGCCCCCTGGCTGACGCCTGCTAATATAGAGGCGCTTTCGGAGGAAAGCCATCTGGTTCCGGACAGAACGGTTACTCCCGTTCCTTTAAATGCTTCCGGATACAGCGGCGTGCTGGACCCGACCATTACGATGTCCCGGGCATTGAAACAATATTTCAAAAGAGGCTCCAGGGTCCCGTTGATCAATGTCGTGCTTGTAATGAAAACAACCTGGCATTTTGGCAGCAAATCAGGCTGCGCGCTTTCCGGATAAGTCCCTTCGTCAATCATGGCTTCATCGCGTTCAAAGACATAAAGCCGGTTTTTCCTGCCCTCAAGCCTGTTTATAACCGGTCCGATGCAGCCTATGACGCCAACCGCATCTTCCGGTCCGATGTCGACGGAAAAAACCGCGTCGGCTTCCTCCGAAGACCTGATCTGCTGCAAATTTTCAAAATCGGCGACGGAATTCAGAACGGCCAGACCCAGTGCATTGCGAATCACGTTTTCTCCTTCGATCGCCCATTTGGCGATTTCATCGGCCTTCATTCCCACAAGATTCCCGGATTGCGGCAGAACGGAGCAGCCATGCCCGATTTCATTTCTCAACACATAAGTGACACCGACCGATCCGTCATCCAGTTCCACGGCGATTAATCCCAAACCGATTCTGACATCTCGAATATATCTTCCGTCTAACCTCGGTTTTGCCAAATCATATACCCTTTCCAAAATCATGGATTCATTTCCTCTCTAATACATTTCCCCTCTGATTGTTCTTTTTCATGATCATTCTATCGCGGCTGCGGTTATGCGTCAATAACAGCGGATTCAGACGCAAAAGATTAAAACCGTTGTTATCAACGGTTTTAATCTTTTGTCGAGGTTATAGGTACTTGGCATTTAAAACAAATCCAGTATCTGAATCTCTATCAGAATCTCAAATTCGCAAGTTTCAAATTAGCAGTCTACTCCGCCATCCACAATGATAAGCTGACCATCAATGAAGGAGGACTCATCCGTAGCAAGGAACAGGCAAGCCGATGCGATCTCGCTTCCGCTGCCGATTCTCTTAAGAGGAGACATTTGAATCATGTGGCCGACAGCGGCCTCTCCTCCGACAGAATCAAGCATAGCAGTTTTGATGGCGCCCGGGCAGATGCCGTTTACATGGATTTCCGGTCCCAGCTCTCTTGCCATGGCCTTGGTAAGACCTACCATCGCATGTTTCGTCGTGCAGTATGCGGTGGCGCCCCAACGAGCGGAAGTGCCCGCTATGGAAGAGATGTTGATGATGTGGCCTTTGCCTTTCTCTTTCATGACTTTTGCACAGAGCTGGCTAAGAAGAATCGCCATGGTAAGATTTACATTGAGAACCTGATTCCATTCTTCCATGGTAAGGTCCATGAAATGAGTTGTGCTGAGCTGGCCGGCGTTGTTAATCAGTATATCAACAGTGCCGTACGCCTCCATTGTCGCGTCAAAAATCTTCTGGGCGCTTGAAAGGTCGCTGGTATCGGCAATTACATAAATTGCTTCGCCGCCTGCAGCCTTGATCTTCTCAACTGCGGCTTTTGCCCTCTCTTCGTTCCGTCCGGTGATGACAACTTTAGCGCCTTCTTCAGCAAAACGAAATGCCGTGTCTCTGCCCATTCCCGAAGTGGATCCGGTAATAATAGCGACTTTCCCCTCTAACTGTTTCATTTGATTACCTCCGACAACCAAAATAGTTATTTTCTTAACAATCATTATAACAGAATCAGATAATGATTGTCAAAGAAAAAGTTAAATTTATTATGCACTTCTAACAAAGCATATATACTGGTTTCAGCTTTTAACGCCATGCTTATCGCAGAGCCTTTTTAGTAATTAAAAGCATGAGTTTGACTTATTTCGACATTAAATCCCTATTTTGTAAGCTCAAAAATGTTAATTTGTTAACGACTTACCCTTTCGGTTTCATGTCCCTCCTCCTGAAAAAACTGGAGAATAGCTATAGCCATACTCCATTTTTCAAAAGGCGTCGCCGATGCTCTTTGCGGATATTCGACTCTCTTTCGGGTGAAAGCCCCTCCGCCCTGGAATGCATATAAAAATTAAAACCGTTGATAATCAACGGCTTTAATCCTTTGGTGCGGTCGAAGGGACTTGAACCCATACTCTCTCGAACACGGCCCTCAACCGTGCGCGTCTGCCTATTCCGCCACGACCGCATATTCAGTTGTCCATATCATCATATTAGCAACTCTTTTGGACTGACAATGAGTATTTTACTTCATTCAAGGGCAGTTGTCAAACCCTATTTTGAACAAAATATTTAATTTGCACTATCTGGAACTAGCACTGTCATCATTATTATAATAACACGATTCATAACTTCAGTCTATATATTTGTTTGCCTGAAATCCCGAAAAGCGATCTCCATCAAGAGATGATGTGCCGTTCAATCGGCTATTGCCGTGGGCCATGCGGGCCCGCTCGCTGCATGAAAGAAATCCGAAATCCCTTTAGCGGCAAGGGATTTCGGATTTCATGCGAAATTTTTAGCTCAAATAACGAAACGGCCGTTTTATGATGCTTTGGAGTACTTCTCCATAAGCTGGATTGCCTTTTCGAGGCCGGCTCTTTCTTCAGCCAGCGTCTTCTCCAGGCGATCCTGTTCGATTGCCCTCAATTCTTTGAGTTTGGCAATTTCGGAGGATACATCCGCGCTCTCGTCATCGTATTTGGCTCCGAGACTTCTTACAACGCTGTCTATGTCACAATGACGGTATTTGATCAGACCATCTCCCCAAGTGCCTTTCCGGTTGTTAAACAGCTGATCTTCCAAGTACCTGCAAGTTTCTTCATCGAAGTTCATGTAATACCATGCCCAGTCAATCGCCCATAAATATTCGTCGTATGCTTCTTGAATATTGCCCTCCTCCAAAGCTGCGATTGTATTGTCCAAAGCTTCAACATTGCCTTGATAGAGTTCGTGTTTGATTATTGCTTCAGGTTCAAAACTCAAACCGACAAGAGCATCCTGGAAGGCTTTGTAAACTTCCTGTGTTCGCTTGTTCAATTCAATAGCTGCTTCACGGTTTCCTTCGGCTTCTACAGCAGCCATCTTTTCCTCCAGGGCGGCTGCAGCAGCATAACCCTTCTCCAGGAGGGCCTCAAAACCGGATGGATCGTAAAGGGACTCCTCAAATTCCTGAAGTCTTGCAGTGAAGTTCATCGGCCTTACAGCCCTTTTATCAAGGTCGATAACAATCTTCCCGAACGTGCGGATGCTTTCCCTGAAGCCTTCCTCGTCCAGAGGCTGCGCATCCCAGCTGTCATAGGTTGAATGGTAGCCCATATTGTGGTAATTTACACCCTCGCCTTCTGCCGCTACAATTGAAGGGATTCCCAAAAGAGTCCACTGGAAATCTTCTGTATATGTACTGACCGTATCGAATGACCACTCGTATTTGGATTCCCCGCTCAGTTCGCCGACGCTTTCTTTAACAAAAGGTATCAGCTCGGTGGAACTCCTTACTCCCATGTAAGTCTCGCCCTGAACACAGTAGCCTCCATCGTTATTCACGATTGCAAACGCGCCCTCAACCCATTCGGGATGGACGGTCATGATTTCTTCATAGGCCCCTTTTGACCAGTCATATTCACTGCCCGACACACCCCATTCTTCCGCGCCGTGCATGCAGAACCGAATCGTCTTTTCAGGCTGGTAACCACTGTCAATCATGGCCTTTGCGATAGCCAGGGAAACTCCTATGCCGTGAGCGTCGTCATACTGGGAATGAAAGTACCCGTCTATATGAGCAAATACAAAAATAGTTTCATCGGTTTTTCCCGGAATTTCTCCCCATACGTTGTGGGTTGTCGCATTCTCGGTTACCTGTGAATCCGCATTCAATATAACTTTAATGGAGTCTTTTCCGGAATCCTTAATCGCCTCTTGCAGCGCTTTGCTGTCCTGTTCGCTGATCGCCAATGCCGGCGCATCGGCAGGTCCGCAGATGTCCTGAACGCCTACCCTGTCCAGTCCGTCCTCAGGGAATATTGACATTGCGATTACAGCTTTTGCACCTTTTACCTTCGCCTGGTACGCCGGGAAGGTAATCCACCACTCTTCGTTTTGATCTATATCAATCAGAACAAGCTTGTCTTTTACGTCGATACCTTCATAATCCGCTTCCGTGCCCCGGTTGACGTATACAAGCTCGCATTCTTCATTATCTGCCTGTAATGTTGTCTGGTAGCCGCCCAGATGGATTTTCTGCTCTTTGCCCTCAGCGTTTGTGAAGGTAATGTTTGCCCCTTTAAACGTCCAGCCGTCCACGGTGGCCTCGTCAACCGTGACGTTTTTTAGACCAATCTCTTTCATCACATCCGCCAGATAATATGCAGCTTCCGTTTCGGCAGGCGAGCCCGCCGAACGCATGCCCATGACAGGATCGTCGCCGAAGCTGCTGACCTTTTCAATTACGCTCTTTGCAAAATCAATGTCGATGGCTTTGTCTAAGGCAATGAAAGCGTCTTCCTTTTCAACGCCTCCGACATCTGGGCTGCCGCAGCAGCTTAAGCTGAATGCCAGTACCAAGGTAAGTAAAACAGGAAGAATTCTTTTGTGCATAATAAACCTCCTTCTAATTGGCAGCGTCCGGTGTTATTGCTTTCTTCATAAATTAACAATAGCCTGGAACGCATTCTAAAAAGGCAATGCCTTTTTCACCTTACCCTGAATTTTCCAATCGGATACATTATAGACCTTAAATTCCAGAAATTCAACTTAATTCGAATGGAAGAAAAATAAGGGCCTTTATACAAGCCCCGATGAGCCTGACCACCTTGCAAAGGATCTATTTATCTTGTACAATAAAGCATACGGTAACCCAATAGTCAAGAGGAAATTGTTTATGGAGAAATACCTGTCCATCGGTGAATTCGCCTCTTTATGCGGGGTAAAGAAAAACACGATCTTCCATTATGATGAAATCGGAATATTGAAGCCGGAATTTATTGCTGAAAACGGATACCGCTACTATACCCCCAATCAGGTCATGATTTTTGAAATTATCATGACCCTGAAATCCGCGGGAATGTCTCTGAAGGAGATCCTGAAGTACAGTTCCAGACAAAATTCCAAGGAATTCCTCGACTTACTGAAGGAAAAACGATACGAGCTCATGGAAGCCCGGAAACGGCTCGCAAATATGCAGGAGTTCGTGGAAAACACCATCGAGATCATTGAAACGTCCCTTTATGTGGATTTAGGAGAAGTCTATCTGGAACATTGCCGTGAAGAATATCTGGTTATCATCGAGGCGCCGCCCGTGGACGACATGAACGACGAGAGTTACTGGATCAGGATCAAGGAGCTTACGGATTTCTTCCGAGCCAAAAAGCTCGGCAACGTTTTTCCCATAGGGGAAATCATCCTTAAGGAGAACTTCGAACGGAGCATATTCCGTTCCGATTACTACTGCAGCAAGCCGATCCGGAAGATGAAGGGACCGAATATCGTACAAAAGCCGGAAGGCAGATACGCGGTTTTATATCAGAGAGGCTCCTACAAAACCCTGGCTGACGCATATCGTAAAATGAAAGAATACCTGGATAAAAACAATCTAAAAATTAAAGGAAACGTCTACGAACAGGACCAGCTGTATCTCTTCTCTCAATCTAACCCGAACGATTACCTGATGAAGGTTTCCGTCATGGTCGAAGAATAAAAATGGGAGAAGGCCGCCCCGCCTCATGAAGCGCAGCCCTCTCCCCTAATGACTCTTTTTGATTTTAATATTTTAGACTTTTCCTTTCTCTGCTTCCGCGATAATTGCATCGATTTTGGAAATAATTTCCGGTGCAAGGGGCTCCGGCCGGTGTTCCGCGAGAATCCGTCTCGCCTCCCTGTTGGCCCTCTGGACAATGTCCATAGAGCCCTCCTTTTCCCAGGCGGAATAGGATTTCCGGTCGATGAGCCTTGCGGTGGATATCTCATTGCGCATATGCTTCAAGGTGTGTCTCTGGGTCAGGAAATTCCCGGCGGGCCCTACCGCCGTAATCACATCCAGAGCCAGAGTATCCTCGTTTACCGTGATTCCCTTTTCCGCTCTCTTGAACATCCGCACAATTTCCGCATCAATCAGCAGCTGTTCGTAACTGACCGCCATTCCCATATCGATCATTCCCATTCCGTAGATCATTCTGGTCCCGGCAAGGGCCGGCAACAGGCCGGTCAGGGTCTTCTCATGGCCGATCTGCGCGTCCATGCATTTGATGTCCGCCTATGTCCCGCCAACCTTTGTCGGAATCTTGTAATATTTGCCGAGCTGTGCGACCGCAGCTCCGAACATGCCGTGCTCCGGAGCGCCCACCGGCGAGGTGGCATGCTGCATATCCATGATCGTCGTGGAACTGCCGTACATGACGGGATTGCCCGGGTTGACGAGCTGCGCCAGCACGATGCCGGCCAGTATTTCCGCATTGGTCACCACCAGAGTTCCCGCGAGGGTTGCCGGAGTGGTGCCGCCTGCGAGGCCCATGGAAAGGATGCTGATGGGAAGACCCGCCCTGCAGGTTTCTATGACCACCTCCGAAGCGCCCTCGTGGATCTCCAGGGGGCTGTTCGGACAGATGCAAAGGGTTATAATAGGCCGCTCCTGCAGTTTATCCCTGCCGCCTGCGATTACGGCCGCCATGTCGATGATAAGACTGGCGTTTTTCCCGTTTTCCGCATCCAGAATCGCATGCTTTGTCGTGTTGTATAAGACCGCTCTCGCTTCGTAAAGGTCCTTCACATGGGGTGGGCAATCCTGCGCGGCCACCGCCGTCGTAAACGCGTTAATCTCCGGAATGGCGTCCACAAACCTTGCCAGATTGCCCAGTTCTTTTGAATCCGAGGTCTTCCGCTCTCCCGTTTCCGGATCGACGACTTCAACTCCGGTTCCGAAACAGGTGTAAAAAACCTGATCGCTCCCAAATTCAAAATCATGCTTCGGGTTTCTGCCGCACATGGTATAGCGTTCCGGCGCTTTCATAATCGCGTCGTTCACCAGTTCCTCGGGAAACCGCATAAGCCCCGTCTCCTCGTCGATGGAGCAGCCGGCCTTCCGGTAAATCTCCTTCGCCTCTTTCCCGCCGACCCGTACCCCGCAATTTTTCATCAGGGACAGCGTGGCCGCGTGTATGTTCCTGAGATCCTGCTCGCTCAGGATCTGGTAGGAAGGCAATTTCCCCTCATAAGAAAATTTCATCGGATTTCCTCCTTTACACGTATCCCACATGAAACCGATATGACTTTTATATCCGGGCGGCAGCGTCCGCTTCCGCGCAGATCTTTTCCATCGCGGCGATCACATCATCAGGCAGCGCATCTTCGACCGGACCCTCCAGGATTTCCCTGACCATTTTGTTTGCAATGGCGATGGCATCCGCCTTTTCGTTGACAGTGCCCCGCAAACTGGATGGGAAATACGGAGACGTATAGATTTCATCCTTATCCCTGAAATTTCTCAGTGTTGACTTGTGCTTTATAAAAGCGCCGCCCGGTCCTTCTTCCTTTATTTCATCAACCAGGTCCGTATTTTCATCAACCCGGATTCCCTTGCAGATGCGCAGAATCCGCTGGGCGATTTCATCCTCGGTCAGGATCATTTCAAGGCTTACCGCCATCCCGTTATCGCAAACTCCGATCCCGTCGATCAGATCGGCGCCGCCCAGATACGCAGGCATGGTTTCAAAGGAGCCGCCCCCGGTGACGCAGCACGGCAAACCGTAGTATCGAGCCATGGCCGTTCCTCCCATGCTGATCAAAGGCGCCTCTCCGCTTTTCACATAAAAACCGGTCCTGGCGTCGGCCGCCCCGGAAGCAACGCCGTAGATCACAGGCCAGCCCGGCCTTGCGGTCTGGAAGATGGTCAGACCGGACAGTACCTCCGCGTTGATCTGAACAAGGGTGGAGAATAAGGACGCCGGCGACGTCAGGCCGATCATCGGCATGGGATAGATATTAACCGGTATTTCATAGTCCGCCAGGTGCAGGTATGCGTCCAGCATAGCCTTGTCATGGGTGAGCGGAGAAACCGGACAGTAGAGGATTGAGGCGATTTTTCTTTCCAGGAACGATTCCCTGGAGCCAGCCACCAGTTCCAGGATTTGTCCGGCATACACGGCTTCGCGGGTGTTGCTGAGTTGGAACTGCACATGCTTGGATGTGCCCTGGATGATGGCTGCCATTTCATGAAGGCAATGGGTCTTCTCCGGGACGTCCAGGGCCGAACATCCGGTCCATGCAGCCACGCCCGTTACGGCTTTCTGGAAAACCCTTCCCACATTCCGGACATCATTTTTGGTACTGTCCCGCCGTTCCCCCGTATAAGGATCATAGATGCTGGTACAGATGCCGGACATGAGGTGGCGGCTTTCTAATGAAGGAATTTCATAGTCGTATTTGGGATTTCTTGCTGCCAGCACAAACTTTTTCGGCGCCAGCCCGACAGCTTCCATAACCCGGTCTTCCGTCAGATATACGATCATCTTTTCCTCGTTTACCCTTGCGCCCGCTTCCTTCATCATTTGAAACGCGCTTGGGCTTTTTACCCAGACGCCGGCGCTTTCAAGAAGATCCATCGTCTTTTGATGAATCAGCTTTATCTCTTTCTCCGACAAAATCTCTGCATGGAATTTCATGGCCTCCCTCCTTTTTCTTGGCGCACTGACGACACAAGTATTCTATCTATCTTGGACTATAAAGTATGGGGTAACCGGACAGTCAAGAAAAAAATCCGGGTTAGGATAACCCGGATTTTATCTGCGCCGTACTTAAGAACATGACGCGGTTCAACATATGTCAATATTTGTCCGATGGGTTGTCTAAAGCAATGCGTTTATCCGAAGCGGAGTTCAAAGCCAAACGTTGGCCGGAAATCTCCAACACTTCGTTTTTCAGCTTGAACTGTCCGACCATATCCTTCAGCATCTCTGCCTGGCCGGAAAGCTCTTCGCTTGCCGCCGCGCTCTCTTTGCAGTGGCAGAATTGTTCTGAACGACGCCGGCCACCTGCTCAATTCCTTTATTGATCTGGGCGATGCCCGACGCCTGTTCATTGGACGCCTGGGATATGTTGTCCACAAGATCGGCAGCCTTGCTGATCGCGACCACAATTTCATTCAGGGCCTCCGCCGTTTCATCCGCGATCTTGATCCCGGCCTCAACATTTTTGATTGAGCCGCCGATCAATTCCGCCGTGTTTCTGGCCGCTTCCGCGCTTCTGGCCGCAAGATTCCTAACTTCTTCCGCAACAACGGCGAAGCCCTTGCCGTATTGACCCGCTCTCGCGGCTTCTACGGCGGCGTTCAGCGCCAGGATATTGGTCTGGAACGCGATATCGTCGATGACCTTGATGATCTTCGAAATGTTCATGGAGGAATCGTTGATGTCGTTCATGGACTTCAGCATTTCCTTCATCTGAAGGTTGCCTTTTTCCGCGCTGTTCTTTGCCGCCGCCGCAAGCTCGTTTGCCTGATTTGCGTTGAGCGCATTCTGTTTTGTCTTTTCCGCCAGCTCTTCAATGGAAGCACTCAATTGCTCGATGGAGCTTGCCTGCTCCGTCGATCCCTGTGACAGCGCCTGGCTACCGTCGGAGACCTGCCTTGATCCCGCGGAGACCTGTTCCGCCGCCTCATTGATCGCCCTGAGAATGCGATTCAGCGACCCTATGATTGCGTTCAGGGATTCCGATATGCTGGCGAAATCTCCTGCATACTCCCGTACATTCTGCAGATCCAGGTTGCCCTCAGCGATATTGCCGAGCGCGTCGGTTATCTCGCCGATGATTTCTTTCAGCATGCCCGCGGTCTGATTGACCGAGTTGGCCAACACACCGAACTCGCCCTGATAATTTCCATCAACTTTAACCTGGAGATTTCCGCTCGCGATTCCCTCCATGACCGCAGAGACTTCAATCAGCGGTTTTTCCACTTCGACAAGAATGTTGTTCATGCCTTCAACAAGCATTCTCCATGCGCCCTGGAATGCATCGGCGTCCGATTTTGCATCGAGCCTTCCCATAATCGCAGCATTGGTAAGCTCCATCGCTTCCTCGATCGCAAGCTGTATATTCTCCATCAGTTTGATCAGTGCAGGTCTGAGCGTATCGTTTTCGCTTCTCTTCCCCTCTTTTCTCAATTCGTCCAAATCGCTGAGATCTCCCATGGAGATATTTTCGAGATTCCGGATCAGATTCCTTACGGTATCGGAAACGGAATTGACGGATTCGGCAATTTCCGCGTAGATCCCGAGATAGGAGCCAGTTACCTGCTCCGTGTAGTCGTTTTGGCTCATCCTTACAAGGATGTCCCTGCATTCGATCAGGCCGCCAAGCCCGTCGATGCATGCGTTGATGCTATTTTTGATATTATTGAATTCACCCTTGTACTCCTCTGTGATTTTTTCCGGAATCTCGCCGTTTCCGATCTTTCTCAGATATTCTTCACAGGTGCGGAACGGCGCGATGAGATAGGCCATCGCATCGCTGATGCTTCTCATGATATTTGCGTATTCGCCTTTGTGCAGGCTGAGATCCGGTTTATAAGAGAAGTCTCCGTTGAATGCGGCCTGCGTCAGCCTGTCGGTCTCCGAAAGGAGCAGATTCAAGGAATCCCGGACCATCATCAGATGCTGGATCAGTTCCGCGTATTTGCCGCGGTAATTGTTTTCAATGGCCTCCAGTTTTTCCCCGTTGGCAATTTTTTCTATGTAATCAAGCGCCACGTTCAGCGGATCAATGATCCCGTCCAGGGTGCTGTTGATCCCTTCGATGATTTTCCTAAATCCGCCTTGGAAACGGTCCGCGTCTCCCCTGGTGTTCAACTCACCCCTGGCTGCCGCCAAGGTCAGCATCTGCGTTTCGTCGACAAGGTTTCTCATGTTTTCAACGATTGACCGCATGCTGAACGACAGGATATCCTTGTCGGACCTCGGTGTTATCTCAACGGTGAGATCGCCGTTGCCGATACGCGCTCCGGCTTCGGCCTGAAGCTTGGTGTGTCTGACCATTTCTCCAAAGGATCTCATGAGGTCGCCGATTTCATCCCTTGTATCCGCCTCGATTTCGATATCAACATCCCCCAAGGCCAGCTTATCTGCAACTTCTTTCAATTGACGGATGGGTTTGCTGATGGTCCTGCTGATATAAAGGCTGATTATGGCGACTATGAGAAGCCCCACGAGATTGACCACCAACAGAATGACGCCGCTGTTTCGGATGCTTGCCGCAGCTATCTGCTCCCGTTGCATGTTGTCCTCGGCGATCAGCTCATTGACCTTATCCACTGCCCTTGAGTGCATAACATAATAAGGTTTTAATTTTTTCAGCAGTTGCTGAGTTTTTTCCATGTCGCTGGCTAAAGCCGCCGGAATGAATTCTTTTTCAGCAAGATCAAAGAACTGTTTCGCAGGGGTGTAGGAATTTTGGAGAAGCTCTTTTCTGACGTCGTCTTCATCAATGTTTTCGGACCAATACGCTATTCTCTCATCATACTCCTTGTGAAGCTTTTTTAATTCCTCAGATAAGGTGACGATGTCTGAATGAGCTCTCGATCCCGCCATTTCCTGTACCATGGCGTATGCTTCAACAATATTGACGGAAGGAGACTGGAGATCCGCCACCAGATCCTTTCCAGTGACGATTTTCTGATACAGCCGGCCGTTGATTTTTATATCGTTGATGGCGAAAAAGCTGATAGAACTGATTAAAATCGTGCATATGATAAACAGAATGATCAGCAGGGCAAGCTTTTTGCTGATCTTCAGGTTCTTGATCAGGCTCCCGCTGAATTGTATTGAAGCCATTCCGGCAGTGCCTTTATTTCCATGTTTTTTACCAGGATTTGGATTCCTCCGATGGAGCATTATACCGGGTTTCGGTTTCTTAATTTTATCTTTCCGGCCAGCCTCGGCAGCCGGAATCGTATCATCGCTGCTTTCGGTTATCGAGTCTTCCGCACTGTCATTGAAATCTCCGGCATCCTCCTTCAATGAAATTTCGTCCGCGCTTTTTGCGTTGTTTTCCAGATTTTCGCTTCCAATCCCTTGCTCGGACTGCAACTCCTCAAATGCATTGTCCTTCATGCCAGAAGTCAAATCTGTCATTTTCATACCTTCCTCCTTGCTGCGATTAATTACTTCGATTTATAAAGACGGGGAGATGTCCCCGCCGACAAACGCACCGGACACCAGCAAAATTTCACGTCATATTTCCCACTGGCGCGTTATTGAAAACAGCATTAGAATATATATTATTTATCGGCAGACAGGCCCCATATATTAAGGCTGAATTTAACGGATTATAATGAAAAAAAATGGGCTTAAAGCCCGGATCATTTATTGTTCCTGAAAGTTTTTTTCTTCCGGAGCCTCCGAAATCTCAAGCATCGTATACCATTCCCAGGCCCCCCGGTATATGTCCCGGAAGGTTGGATTCAGCTCTCCGCGGAACGACGGAGCGGCAATGGCTCCGTAAGTTTTATAAAGCAGGCAATAGTACGGCAGATCAGCGTTCAGGATATCGCAGACCTTGAGATACGCTTCCTTTCTTTCTTCCGGCGTGATGCCGGATTCCATTTTGTCAAGAAGCGCGTCCAGCGCCGGGTTTGAATAACCGATCGGATTTGCATGATCGGTGTGCAGCAGAAATCTTAAATCGTAGTTCTCTTTAATTTGATAACCGCCGATATAAATGTCAAAAGATCCGGCGGCCAGGTCCGCCTGATAACCGTCCCAGTCTTTTGCCGTAATCGTAGTTCTGATCAGCAGCTGGTCCAGATCCTCCTTGATGATCTGGGCTGCCGCCGTTCTCGAAGGATTGTCCGAATTAACCAGAATATTTATGTTGATTGTCTGATTCGCGGCGTTTTCCAGCAGGCCGTCTCCGTTCCTGTCAAAATAACCTGCCTCTCTTAAGAGGTCCTTTGCCTTTTCCACATCATACGGATTGCTTGTTTTCTTGCTGTCAACCCCCAGATAATTCGGGAAGTAAATATTGTCGTTCCGGATGCCGTTTCTGTAATAGGCGCTTTCGATAATCTCTGTCGTATCAATGGCGCAGGCGATGGCTTTCCGCAGCCTCGCGTCGCGCAGCGCCAAATTTTTAAAATTAAATCCAATGAGCTCCACTTCGTTGGACGGGAAGTTGACAACGCTGACTTCCTTGTTGGCATAAGCGGTGTCCCGGTCGATGTCCTTTAAAAACGTGAGCGAGATTTTGTCTACGTCCATCATGTTGACCGCGTCGCGTTTCTGAGGAATGATAACGAATTTAAGAATGTTTCCGGGAACCGGGCCCCCGTGATAATTCTCGTTCCCAGCCAATATGATATGGGACAGGTCATTGTATTCCGCCACGCGGTAAGGGCCGCATCCGACCGGAATGAACGCAGGATCCGCCTTCTTCACGGCGTCGGCGTTTTTAAATTGGTGAGCCGGAATGATCGGGAAAGTGAAATTGTTCAGCGAGATGTCCTGCGCCTCCTTGAAGAAGATCGTTATTTGATAGGGGTCGTTGCTGTCAAGCTTTGTGCTTTTTATATTGGCAATGTTGTCTCCGTACAGCGTGGCTCCGGAAGCCGCGGCGGAAGCGATTGCGTCTATGGTAAATTTCACGTCCGCGGCAGTCAGATCCTTGCCGTCCTGCCAGGCGATCCCCTGCTTCAGCCGGATCGTCACGGACATGCCGTCAGGCGCATAGGAATAGCTGTCCGCAAGAACATTAATTAACTCCAGGTTGTTGTCATAGGAAAAAAGGCTCTCGTAGATCAGCTTATCCACGTAATAAGCGTCCTCGTCTTTTGATATTATGGGATTTAGCGTTCTGATTTTTTCGATTGGGATATAGATTTCATCCGACCGGACTGTATTTTTCTTCTCTTCCGTCTCCCCGCCGCCGAGAAAGTTTTTCGTCTGGTCGCAGCCGGTCAGGGCTGAAAGGCTGATTATCAGAATTGCAGCTATTGCAATGAGTCTCTTTGCCATTTTCCGTACTCCGACATTGTTAAATTCTCTCCAGAAGCATGTCGATCTGCCGGTAAAGGGATTCCTGATCCCCCGTATTGTCCAGGATTACGTCCGCGCGACGGTTTTTCTCATCCCTCGGCATCTGGCTGTTGATTCTTGACAGGATTTCTTCCCTTTCAAGACCGTCCCGTTCCATGATCCGTTTAATCCGGGTCTCGTCGTCCGCGTCGATGACCCAGACTTCGCTGACGTTTTTGTCCAGGCCGGTTTCAAAAAGCAGGGGTGCGTCGATAAAGATCACCCGGTATTTCTTTCCGGGGTCGCCTTTTGCCGCGACGGTTTCCGCCTTCTCGCGGTATCTGAGTATGCGCTCATGGATCAGCTCCAAAATCTCCGTATGCATCAAGCCGTCCAGGGTTTTCTTCTTTTCAGGATCGGAAAATACAATCGCCGCAAGCTTTTTCCGGTTCAGGGTCCCGTCCTCGTTGATGATCTCGTCCCCGAAAGCCGCAGTAAGACGGATCAGCATTTCCGAGCCGGGCAATACGATTTCCCGGGCAATCTGATCCGCATCAAGAACATGATAGCCCTTTTCGGTGAGATAATTGGAAACTGTTGATTTCCCCGAGCCGATTCCGCCGGTCAATCCGATGATTTTCATCTTCTCCCCTCCGATGAACTGGTTGCAGCCCTTGTCATTTCAACTCGTACCAGTTATTCCCGGTCGCTATGGCGCAGGTTATGGCAACGCTCAGCTTGACCGCCTGCTCCATATTGTCCTTCAGCAGTTTTTTGACCTTCTCAAGCTCCGACTTATGCGCCTGGATAATCAATTCGTCATGAACCTGCAGGATCAGCTTCGATTTCAGCTTTTCCCGGTTCAGCTCACGATAGACCTTAAGCATCGCCAGCTTTATGATATCCGCCGCGCTGCCCTGGATCGGGCTGTTCATGGCAAGCCTCTCGCCCAGCTGGCGGACCGTATAGTTGCTGGCGTTGATTTCATGAATGATCCGTTTTCTCTTCAAAATGGTGGTCACATAGCCCTTTTGCCGGCACTCTTCCACTGAGCGGTCCAGATACTCCTTGACCTTCGTATACTTTTTGAAGTATTCACCGATATACCGTTCCGCTTCTTTCCGCGTAATATTCAGTTCCGTAGACAGGCCGAACCCGCTCATTCCGTAGATAACTCCGAAATTTACCGCCTTGGCGTTGCTCCGCTGGAGCGGCGTAACCTGATCCTCCGGCACACCGAATACCTTGGACGCCGTAATCTTGTGAATGTCGTCCCCTTTGTTGAATGCGTCTATGAGAAGCGGATCCTGGGAAAGGTGGGCCAGGATGCGAAGCTCAATCTGTGAGTAATCCGCACCCACCAGGACATAATCCTCGCTTTCCGGAACGAAGGCCTTTCTCAGCTTCCTGCCCAACTCCTGACGAATGGGAATGTTCTGCAGGTTCGGTTCGGTGCAGCTGATGCGTCCGGTGGCGGCAACGGTCTGCTGGAAATGGGCATGAATCTTGCCGTCCTTATGAATCAGGGGAAGCAGGCCCTCAATGTAGGTGCTCTTCAGCTTGGAATACATGCGATATTCCAAAATGAGCCGCACGATCTCATAATCGTCCCGCAGCTTTTCCAAAACCTCGATCCCGGTGGCATAGCCCGTTTTTGTCTTCTTCGCATAAGGAAGTCCAAGCTTTTCAAACAGGATCACTCCCAGCTGCTGGGGAGAATTGATGTTGAACTCTTCCCCCGCCAGCCTGTAAATAGCGTCGGTCAACTCGCTGATTCTGATGCCGATGTTGAGGCCGGCGCCGGAAAGCTCCTTTCGATCTACGGCGAAACCGCAATGCTCCATAGAGGCCAGAACCTCAATGAGCGGCAGTTCCACCTCGTAGAATATCGTTTCCAGCTCTTCCTTGATTAAATATTGACTTAATACCCCTATTAACCTTTCGACAGAAACGCACCATTTCGTCCCATACTCCATGTATTTTGGCTCTGATCCGTCAAGAAACCCCATTTGCCCGTTATCGGACAGAAAATCCGCTTCCGTTTCCATATCCTCATGAAAGTATTCCAGCATCATGGCTTTCAGTTCATAATTGCTTCGAGACGGATCGATAAGGTACTGGGCAATGGCGGTATCGAACGCGGTATCAAAGACGGATTCCGTTTTTTGGCCTGCCGGCAGTTCGGAAAACCCGTTCGCGAGAAGCGCATAATAATCCTCTTTCAGATTATGGCCGGCGATCCGGATCCCTTCCCTGGTGATCATTCCGGCAAGCAGCGGCAATAAACCGGTTCCTTCTGTTTTAATGAAATAAGAGGTATTGGTTGACAAAATATTTATTCCGTAAACAACCGGGAAGTCCCGGTGGTTCCGGTCGTTGAAAACCTTAATAATAATTGTCTGGTCCGCTTTCAGGTCATCGCGCAGCAGGTCAAGCTCGTTTTCCCGGGTAATCAATACCCGCTTCAGTTCCGTCAAGTCCCTGGCTTCCGTGGTGTAGCCGCTCCCCGAAGAGCTTGCGGCGGCACTGTGACCGTCCGGCTCTCGATCCGGGTCCTTTGCTGCGTCCGCTTCTCCGGTTATTGCCTTTGCGTCAGTCCGGGCTCCGGCTCCGGCGTTTTTCCGCGTAGCCTGCAGCTTTTTAAGGAAGCTGTTGAATTCAAGCTTGACATAGATATCGATGAGCTCGTCGTAATCCGGTTCCTCCACCTTGAATTCCTCAAAGTCGATTTCGATGGGAACCTCGGTGTTGATGGTTGCGAGCCGTTTGCTCATGAGAGCCAGCTGCGCGTTTTCCTCGATTTTATTCCTGAGGGATGCGCTTGTGATCCTGCCGGTGTTGGCGAGGAGGTTTTCAATGCTTCCGAAATCCTGCACAAGCTTGAGAGCGGTCTTTTCTCCTACGCCCGGAACCCCCGGAATGTTATCCGAAGGATCTCCCATGAGGCCTTTGAAATCAATGATCTGTTCCGGGGAGAACCCGTATTTTTCATAGATTGCGGCTTCGTCGTACAGTTCGAACTCAGAAATTCCCTTTTTCGTGATGAGGACCTTAGTTTTTCCGGCGGCTAGCTGCAGTTCGTCCTTGTCACCTGATATGATCATCGTCTCATAGCCTTCCGCCTCCGCCTTCTTCGCCACGGTGCCGATGATATCATCCGCCTCAAAACCGTCGATTTCAAGCATCTTCACCTTCATCGCCGCAAGGACTTCCTTCAGCAGGGGAAGCTGCATGGCAAGCTCGGGAGGCATCCCTTTTCTGGTCGCTTTATACTCGGCATATTCCAGGTGCCGGAAGGTCGGAGCCTTCCTGTCAAAGGCGACCGCAAGGTAATCAGGCTTGTAATCCGCCGTTATCTTGTTCAGCATATTAAGAAAACCGTACACTCCATGAGTGTACAGTCCGCTCTTTGTGATCATAGGTCTTTGCAGGGCGTAATACGCCCGGTTAATCAAACTGTTACCGTCGATAATTATTAGCTTCATTTTACAACCCCATCACTTTACCGGAATGAATTGCTTCTAATTTTCCGCCCTTTCCTATGATCGTGATTCCCTCGTTATAAGTATAGCCGTCTTTTCCATAGAATATGAACACCTGGAACCGCCATTCCCCGTCCTGCGTATATTCCTTGCTCAGAATCTGGTAATCGAAATCCTTCAGCTTCTCTTCCAGAAGGCTTGTGTAATATTCCTCCGACGTCATCTCCCGCTCAACGCCCGAGGATGTCGAACGGCTGGCTTCTTTCCTGAAGGACGCTTCATCGTCGGTGTTCGCGTCATCCTGCCTGGAAACGCCTTCTGCGGTTTGATCGGGAACGCCGCCTTCTACAGCTTGAACGGAAGCTTCTTCCCCTTCCGCCCCGGAGTTCGGGAATTGGTTGGGCGGCGCTGCCATTTTCAGCTCGCCGTCTGGAGCTCCGAGCATGACCCTGGCCGCATCCTCCATTCGTTCCGCTTCTTCCTGCCGGTCCTCGACCTGCGCTTCACTGACTCGGCCTGGGGCCATATTGCCGCCTGTTAACATATCATAGTTTACACCAGCATCCTGGCTGTAAAGTTCTGTATCGGCAGTCCGCGGCGCGGCGGATTCGCCCCGGACCTCACCGCTCTGCGCCTTATCGTTCAGCTGATCCGGTAAAACTCCGATAATATCGTGATACAGGCCAAAGGAAATCACGCCGACGGCAAATACAGCGGCTACCGAAGTGATAATCCGCCACCGGCTTCTTATGGAACGCTTTTCGATGATCCCGTCCTTGATCATAGCTTGCTTTTCTTCATTCAAGCCCTTTCTGAGCCTGAATCTGAACTCGTCGGGCACGGGAACCATCGGAGCCTGACCAAGCAGATCAACCATTTCCTTTATTTCATTATATTCATTTCTGCAGTCGCCGCAAGCGGAAAGATGCGCTTCGACTTCACGCATCTCGCTTTCGTCGAGTGCCTCATCGATATAGGGCGATAGCAGTTCCCTTATCTCATTGCATTTCATGGCCGCTCACCTTTATGAGTTTTATATCGAAACGTTTACCGAATCCTTCTATCAGTTAGACGATATCGTTTTACTTTTGTTCCAGCAGGATCTCGCGCAGTCTCAGTCTTGACCTGTTTATTCTCGACTTAACGGTGCCGATAGAGCAATTAAGAATCTCGCTGATCTCTTCATAGGAAAAACCGTGGATGTCCCGCAGAATAATGATTTCCTTTTGCTCCAGGCTCAATTTCTCAAGGCAGGATATGATATGCTCCGTCTTCGACTTCCGATCGAAGACCTCTTCCGGGGATCCGGAAGGATCCGGGATTTCAATGACGGTCTCTTTTTCATCCTCTGTTTTGAAAATGCTGTCCGTTATTTTCTGATTGCTGTTCTTCCTGAGCATGTCGTTGCAGGTATTGACGACAATCCGGTAAACCCAGGTGTCAAACCGGCTGTCTTCCTTAAAGGTTTTCAAATGCCTGAATATCTTGATAAAGCTTTCCTGCAGCGCATCCATCGCATCCTCTTCGTTTTTCAGATAGCGAAGCGCGATATTGAAAGCCTTGTTCTGGCAACCCAAAATAAGAGACTCAAAGCTCTGCTCGTCCCCCATTTTCGCTTTATGTATCAATTGCTTCTCTTTCTGATCGAACGTCATCCCACATACCCTTGCTTTTTTATTTTGTCCAAGACTCTGTTGCCGTCTTTTTCCCGCTCGCCTGCGTATGCCCTTATATGCGCGTATCGCGCTTATCGCCCGCGCCTCCGGCTTGCGCAAATCTCCTTCGCAAGCCCGGATGCGCACGCATTCGAGTTATTATACCATAGGAAAAGCCGTACAGGCTACAAGATCGTGAAAAAAGGCGATCCGAGGCAATTACTTGCCACCCGATTCGAAATCGCGGGCGGCTTTTTCGCAAAGGATATCAAAAACCCCATATAACACATTGGACAGAGCAGGCGCAAGTATCTGCTCTGTCCATTATATAATTTTGAAAAAATAATGGCAAACTTGATCTTACATTGCGCTCATGCCCTGAACCGCATGGATCAGCGCGATGATTACCCCGACTACCGCTTCGCCACCGAGCAGTCCCGACGCGATGATCAGGCCGGTATCCTTTTTGTCCCATTCCGGCGTCACCTTGGCGGTGATAAATTTCAAGGCGCCGCCGATAAACGCGGTTGCCGACAGATAGAACGGCAGGTAAACGCCAAGTCCCAGGGTCATGACCGGGAAATTCAGGCAATAAAGCGCGCAGCCGAGAACCAGGCCGATGAGGAAGGAAGTCAGATGCGGGAT
>Ga0134099_1000368_pt1 | contig 54160 bp, 52 predicted proteins | sample 10_taG_2_FD_105482 | JGI IMG/M metagenome (GOLD analysis project Ga0134099, IMG submission 105482) | Switchgrass degrading microbial communities from high solid loading bioreactors in New Hampshire, USA - 10_41_5_180_A2 metaG | ecosystem: Engineered > Bioreactor > Semi-continuous > Anaerobic >...
ACGCTCGCCCTTGACATCCTCCAACAGAATGCATAAATGTTATAATTATACAAAAATAAAGAAAGGAGAACCTAACTTAGAAAAGCTAAAAAATTGTCTTGACAAGTGGGGGCATTATAGTTTGCTTGTTTTAGTATTAATGTGATATATTACAATCGTCTTGGACTTGTGCCTTTTAGATTGATGAGACGGGATGAATGTATGTTCTTTTCATATTTTCCATAAAAGGTTTACTTGTTTGAATATAATGGTTGTAATCTCACTTGCTCTGCAAAGCATGTAATGCTACCATAAATAAGAAAAGCACTATACAGCTAAAATCCAAAAATTCATGGGACAGGATGAAAAGCTCTTATGGGAAAAAACGATAACCCGAAAAAGACATATGAAGCCATAATAGATTCAATTAAAACCGATATAATGAGCGGTAAAATAAAGCCGGGGCAGAAACTTCCACCGGAGCGCGAGCTTGCCAGAAAATTCAATGTTAGCCGTACATCAATCCGTGAAGCATTGCGCACACTGGAAATACTGGGTGTTATTAAAAGTGTTCAGGGCTCCGGCAACTATATTACAGGGGATGTTGAAAAAAGCCTGATTGAATCCATGTCCATGATGTTTTTACTGCAGCAGATAGATAGTCTCGAGTTTTATCAGTTTCGTGAGGCGCTTGAATTAAAGGCGGCAATGCTGGCAGTCCAAAATATTGATGATGAAAAGATTATGAAGCTTGAGAAGCTTGTGTCGGAAATGGCTCAGTCGGAGGATGAAGCTACTCGTTCGGCTTTGGATAAGCAGCTTCACGATACCATTGCAGCTGCCTCCAATAATTCAATGATTGTGCAAATACTAAACATTCTTTCCGAAGTCATTACCCAGGACATTAAACAAAGGCGTTCAGAGATATTAAGTGACCCTGACAATATAAAGCGCCTTCAAAAGATTCATGAAGAAATGGTATACGGTTTGAAGCAGCGGGATTCGCAGGCCACCTATGCCGCTTTTACCAAGCATTTCGATTTGATCGCGGAATATTTAAGAAACAACCGAAATTGTTAAAGCAATAACCGATATCGTTAAATAAAAAACCGAAATAGTTAAAGAAATAACTATTGTAGACATATCAGTTGGCATATTGTAATATAAGATTGAGATATTGGTATGACCAATTGTTTAATATAAACAATTACATTTCATGAAGACTCCTTTAATGGACATTGTTTACTTAATAATGTTTTTGGAAGTATAGATGTCATTGCTTAATGTCATTTTATTTTTTACGCACAAATTGGTCATACCAATTTTGCTGAATGCATTTTTGCAAGAACCACTATGTTATCATTCCTGGGTTGATCAGTTGTTTCTGCGGTCCATTGTTCGGATATTAGTTTGGAAAGGGGAATGGGCATGAATATTATAGTATGCATTAAGCAGGTACCAGGGTCCAACAAGGTAGAGGTTGATCCTGTAACCGGTGTTTTGAAGAGAGACGGTGTTGAATCCAAAATGAATCCTTACGACCTTTATGCTCTTGAAACTGCACTGAGATTGAAAGAGACCTATGGAGGTACAGTTAAGGTAATCAGCATGGGACCTCTGCAGGCTATGCAGATTATAAGAGAAGCGTACGCCATGGGAGCGGATGAGGGAATTCTCCTGTCGGACAGAAAGTTTGCCGGTGCTGATGTTCTGGCAACTAGCTATACTCTGTCCCAGGGCGTCAGGGAAGCCGGTGAGTTTGACCTGATCCTCTGCGGCAAGCAGACCACAGACGGTGATACTGCACAGGTAGGGCCCGAAATGGCAGAGTTCCTGAAAATACCAAGTGTATCGAATGTCAGGAGAATAGTAAGCGTTGAAGACGGTGCCATAACTGTTGAAATGGACATGGCGAATACCGTTGAAATAGCCAGGATTAAATTCCCATGCCTCCTTTCAGTGGAAAAGGATATCTTCATGCCGCGGCTTCCGTCCTATGTAAAAATGAGGGCGACTAAAGACAGGGAAATAAAGGTCATAGATTTTTCAAGCCTGGAGGATCAGGACGAGATGAAATACGGCCTTAATGGCTCGCCCACTCAGGTTCAAAGAATTTTCCCTCCTGAGCCCAATATTAAACGTGAACTCTGGGACGATTCAGCAGATGAGCTGGCGGACAAACTGTTCAGCAAGATCAAGGAATGCAAGTTTATTTAATTGGGGGAGCAAAATGGTAAGATTAGTGATTAATAATGAAAAAATAACCGACAGGGATGCCTTTATAAAGATTTGTCCTTTTAATGCCCTTGAGATTAAGGACGGAGCTGTCAAAGTCAATGGTTCATGCAGAATGTGCAGGCTATGCGTCAGAAAGGGTCCTGATGGAGCTGCTGAAATTGTGGAGGATCAGGAGGTCAAGACTATTGATAAATCAGCCTGGAAAGGCATAGCGGTCTATGTTGACCATGAGGATGGAATAATTCATCCTGTTACCCTTGAGTTGATCGGAAAGGCCAGGGAATTGGCAAATAAGATTAGACACCCCGTTTACTGCATTTTCATTGGTGCCGGAATCGTTGATAAAGCCGAAGAGCTTCTCCACTACGGCGTGGACAATGTTTACGTTTATGACCATGAGTCTTTCAGGCATTTCAGAATAGATACCTACACCTCCGCTTTTGAGGATTTCATTAAAAATATAAGGCCTACAGCAATTCTTGTCGGTGCAACCAATGTCGGACGCCAGCTGGCTCCCCGTGTTGCTGCACGCTTCAGGACCGGGCTGACAGCTGACTGCACGGTGCTGGACATAAAGGAGAACACGGATCTGGTTCAGATAAGACCGGCCTTTGGCGGGAACATCATGGCAGAAATCCATACTCCCAACGCAAGGCCTCAGCTTGCAACCGTCAGATACAAGGTGATGAATGCGCCTGAGAGAAATGCCGAGGCTAAAGGTAAGGTTACAGTCTGTGATCTGTCAAATGTCATTCTGAATTCTGATATTGAAGTTATAGATGTTGTTCCGAAACCCAAGGAAAAATTTATTGAGAACGCGGATGTGCTGGTTGTTGCAGGCAGAGGTGTAAAGTCAAAGGAGGATCTTAACATGATCCATGAACTGGCTGACCTTTTGGGTGGCGATGTTGCCTGCACAAGGCCATTGATCGAATCAGGATGGTTTGAAGCCAAAAAACAGATAGGCCTTAGCGGAAGAACCGTAAGGCCGAAGCTTATCATTACTTGCGGGGTGTCGGGTTCGGTTCAGTTTGCAGCCGGTATGAGCAATTCGGAAATGATTGTAGCTATCAACAAGGACGAAAAGGCACCCATATTTAAAATTGCCCATTATGGCATAGTGGGAGATCTTTATGAAATTCTTCCCAGGCTGATAGCGAAAATCAAAGCGGAAAAGGGGGCATAAAAATGAACTATAAAGTGTTTGACGAGAATGACTACCTCAAAATCAGAGAGGTTATAAATGATGATGAACGCGTGTTTTTCAAGGAGAGAATAAGTGAAGATTATAGCCATGACGAGCTTGGGGATATTCGCTGCTATCCCGATATCGTCGTTCAGGTTATGTCTGCCCAGGAAGTTTCAAAAGTCATGAAGTATGCCTATGAGAACAACATTCCCGTAACGCCAAGGGGATCCGGAACAGGTCTTGTTGGGGCGGCAGTTCCAGTTTATAAGGGTATTGTTATTGATTTGAGCAGAATGAACCGTATACTTGAGTTGGATGAGGAAAACCTTACCATCACCGTTGAGCCCGGGGTACTTTTAATGGAACTATCCAAATTTGTAGAAGAACACGACCTGTTCTATCCTCCGGACCCTGGTGAAAAAACAGCCACCATCGGTGGAAATATAAATACCAATGCGGGAGGTATGCGCGCCGTTAAATACGGTGTCACCCGTGATTTTGTCAGAGGTCTTGAAGTGGTATTGCCAAACGGCAATATTGTGGAATTCGGCGGCAAGGTGGTTAAGAACAGCTCGGGTTACTCCATGAAAGACCTTATCGTAGGCTCGGAGGGCACCCTCGGTATAGTGACAAAGGCGATATTGAAGCTTTTACCTCTGCCCAAAAAGGCCATCAGCCTTTTAATACCATTTCCGACACTTGAGCAAGCGATCCGCACTGTTCCCCTGATTATCAAGTCCAAGACCATTCCAACTGCCATTGAGTTCATGCAGAGGGAAACGATTATTGATGCAGAGGAATTCCTTGGCAGGAAGTTTCCGGATAATCAGTCCGATGCCTACCTTCTCCTGAAATTTGACGGCAACTCGGTGGAGGAGATTCAAGCCGGCTTTGATAAGGTGGCAGATATCTGCCTGGAGCAGGGAGCGCTGGATATTCTGTATGCTGATACCGACGAACGGAATGATTACATATGGAAAGCCCGCGGTGCTTTCCTTGAAGCAATTAAGGCATCTACAACCTTGATGGACGAAGTCGATGTGGTTGTTCCAAGGAACAAGGTGAGCGAGATGATTGAATTCAGCCATCAGCTTCAGGACAAGATTGGTATACGTATAAAGAGCTTTGGCCATGCCGGTGACGGAAACCTGCATATTTACATCCTTAAGGACGACCTGGCGGATGAGGAGTGGAAAAGGCGCCTCAGTCTCGCCATGGACGAGATGTACAGGAAAGCGAGGGAGTTAAACGGCCAGGTATCCGGTGAGCATGGAATCGGTTATGCCAAGAAGCCGTATCTCAACCAGTCTTTGGAGCCTGAAACCCTTGAAATCATGCGTGGCATAAAGACGGTCTTTGACCCGAAGAATATTCTGAATCCGGGCAAGGTTTGCCAATAGCTTTGAACACTGCCATTTGAACGATAAAACCCTGAAAACAAGATGTTTGAACCGTCACTTGGCTTCCCTGAAAAGCACCCTTGGACACAAGAATTTCCTGGTTTAATTCGATTGTGACATTAAGCGCCTGGAACCATATCCGAAGCTCATTGCCGGATTTTATATAATCCCTGTGGAAAGCAAGTTTTATGTTTTCAGAAAAAATGAAAAATACCGGATGGTAGAGCAATACAAGAAAGTGGCAGCAATGCTGCTTGAAAAGGTAATGGCCAGATCATATAAAAGCTTGAAAGTTACTGCTCTTAAGGTATTACAGAATATTGTTGTGTTCCTGCAAGGTTTAGAGCCTTTTCAGGATAAATACGGTTCTTATCATTACAAGTCTGAGAGGAGTAAACATGAAAGTGATTGGCCAATAACAGGATTCTCACAACCAAAGCAGCACACAATTATATATTATATCAAAAGCAGATAATTATGAAGAATCACTGGGAAAACCCAGTAAATACAAAATTAGCCCAGAATCATGTATATACATCAATACAATCAAGGATATCTATCTTAATATTTTGGAAAATTTGTGTTAAAATGCCGGTGAAATATAAAATATGTTTTTGTATTGTATAGTTGCAGCGTAGCTGATTATCTTCCATTTAGGAGGGAAATAAATGAGCATTATGGATTTAGTAGGAAGATGTGGTCTATATTGTGGAGCCTGTGTTATTTACAGGGCGGAAAGAGATAACCAGGAGTGGAGAGCCAGAATAGCAGAAAGTTATAATTGCAGTACAGAACAAGTTAGATGCAACGGATGCAATGCTCTGACTTCTGAATGTTGGGGAAATGGATGTAAGATCGTCTTATGTACAAGTGCCAGGGGAATAAATTTCTGTTATGAATGCCAGGAATACATAGATGACACTTGTGATAAGTTTAAGAATTTAGCCGATGACTATCTTGAGGGAGGAGTGAATTTAAGAGAAAACCTTTTGAAAATAAAGGAAGGAAAAGTGGAAGAATGGCTTCAGGAAAGTCAAAAGAAATACACATGCAGGGCATGTGAAAAGCCGCTTGCCGTATGGACTACAAACTGCCATCATTGCGGAGCGGAAATTAAATAAATTTCAGTCTTCTTCCATTAAGGCTTCGTTAAAGGTAGGCATAAAAAGCTTACCTATTAGTGAATTGCCTACCATGGGAGAAATAGGTTGAAATCAAATCGGTTCTCAAGAGGCAGGGGACTTTGTAAGCGGTACGCGGGCAAAGAGGAGCAACTGTATCCATTGTTGCGACGATGTAAAAATTTTTGTGTATGAGAGACGGGAAATACTCTTTTCTGGTAAGAATTGGCAACATAAACCAGAAAGGAGTATTTTTATGAGTGTATTACCAAAAGAAGTAATTCAGGAAATACTCAAGGCAATAATTTCCAGAATCCTGGAGAAGTTCTGGCTTTTCTGAAAGACGCTTTCAAAGATGTTCTGCAGGAAAGTTGGAAGCAGAAATGGATGTAAAGCCTGGATATTCAAAGGGTGAATCTGAAAATAAGAACACTGACAACTGCAGGAATGGATATACAACCAAAACTGTACGCAGCGAACTTGGACCTGTTCAGCCAACATCATAGAGGGCCTACACAGGCAGTTTAGGAAAGTAACAAAGACTAAATCGGTCTTTCCGAGTGACAGTTCACCGGAGAAGATGCTGTATCTGGCCTCTATGAATGTGATGAAGAAATGGACGCAGCGTTATCGGAACTGGGACCGGGTATTAAGTCAACTGATGATCATGTTTCAAGGAAGATTTGAGCAGTACCTGTAGGGTTTGCCCCCACCGCCCTAAAGGGCTCGCCCTCATTGCCGGACAGGCTAGACCTCCCAAAACATAGGTTATCTGGGGGCACTCTACCCATTATATAAAATTATTGCCAGTTTTTATTCAGGCTAGGCATAAGACCTGAAAAATCTGGCAATAATTCTAGATAGAAAACAAAAATATCAACTATTTTCATAGGCTGAATTTCTTATCGGAGATAGTATATCCAGTTCCCATACACAGAAAACTTTTCAGACCCGTCTTAAAAAACTAGGCCTTTATAATCAGATTTTGCTGTTAAAGTATTCTTGAGTAACACGTAGTTGCTTTTTAAGGATTTCTTTCCAAAGATGATGCTTAATTTCTTCTGAACCTTTTGAAACTTTAGCTCTCCTTATAGTGCCATCATCATCTACTTTTTTATAATAGTAGTGGTCGGTATCTTTATAAAGGCTCCAACCATCTCTTTCGCAAAATCTTTTTAACTCTTTCCAAGTTGGCATACTATATTCTCTTTCATTTCTTCGTCATCATCGGTCAGGAGAACTTTTAGAATTCTTTTAAACTGCTTCCTTCTATTTATATCGCTGCTCCAGAACTCTATATCTTCGTAAAACTCCAATGCATATTCCCTTAAATCTTTAATCAGAGAATCCAATGCTGATGATTCATCTTTGTCGTTTACAACTATATCAAAATCGTGAAGTGATAAAGTAACTGAACCGTCATCTTCTACATACTTGTCTGCTAAAAAAACAACATCATTAGTCAACTCTTTGGCCATATCTATACTAATGCCCATAAAATAATCTCTGGAACGCTTTATAAATATCGGCTTACTCCTGATAATTTTATCGATATATCTTCCGAAATCCTTTCTGACGTCAGTAGCATTTACAGCTAGCATTTCAAACACCTACCTTTCACCTCCATTATATCATATTTTTATAAAACGTACACAGTGTATATTATGTACATTATGTACATTTTATGCATGGGAAAGTGTATTTAAGCTTAATTTTACATGCCCCAGCAGCGCTAAAGACTTTGAGAAAAACTCACAAGTCTGTTTGATGTCAATGGAACTTCCGAAAAGCGTCAGGCTGCCTTTGACTCAGCTTTCAAAATAACACATACGGCAGAATTCCATCCTGAGAAAAAATGCGCATGACTTGTGAAACAGGTAGATATGTTTCCTTGAACGGCGGTTTTTCAAAAATCATTTAAAACCCATTGACATGTTCCCACGAACAGATACTATAAAAATTGCCAACACAAATCAAGTCCATCTACTGGCTCAAAAAAACCAACCGAGTATAATTTCATGCCAACTTTGCAGTTATATTTAATTGAGGGAAAGTATAAGCAAGACCCATTGTGGTGATTGCGACCGGTGGAGGTTTTTAGGTGATGTAATATGGTCCAAACCGGCAAAAAGCAGGAATTATGGTTATTTGAAGCTATCAATGGACTGGATAAAGGAGATGTTTTGCTTATAATAACAAAGGGGAGATAGCATAATCATGTTTTGTATAAACAATTACTTGTGTGGGCATAAAGCTGAGAAGATAAATATTGGCATTAGTGGTGCCGATGTTTATGTAATTGATGACATGTATATATTAAAACATGTAGTACGTAATAGGCTTAGGAATTCTGAGTTGTTCTTTACTTACAGAAAAGAAGCGCTTCTATATAAAGCGATAGATAATAAAAATCTTCATTGTCTTCCGGAAGTGATATCAATTAATGAAAGTGATGATGAAATAATTATTCTAATGAGAAAATACCGGATGGTAGAGCATGCCGACGTGAACAACATAGTATTATCCAAAATCGTGAAAGCGCTCGCTATGGTTCACCATTATCAGCCGCCCCAATTTCTATTGCAAAATCGACCAGGTGTAATGCCTCTTACTGATGAACAGGTCAAGAATTGTGTTAACGGATGGCATTCTGCGTTAAGGGAACATAGGGGTCTTTTTGACGAAAAGCCGATAGATAAGATAGCAACGAGCATAAATTCCATTATTTTATGGCATGCATCAGGAGAATCGAGTTTAATACATGGGGATTTTCATCTTAATAACTTATTGTTTGATGACGAGGAAGAAATAGTAATTTGTGATTGGCAAAGCGTATCTGTTGGAGATCCTTCAGATGATTTAAGCTTCTTTTTAAGCAGATTCAATGCGGATGGATTTAACATAAGTGAAAGGGTATTGATAGATTTATACTCAAAGGCAGTTTATGAATTGTATGGAAAAACAATAGACAGCGACGCTTTCTACAGTCACATGGCTGCAAATACATTAATAACGTCTTTTCTGTATTGGCATGAATACTTGCATGGCGCTTCGGAGGAGAGGGTCAGGAAAGTATACGAAAAGATGGTTCAAATAATATCTGATGATATGCTCCCATGAGCTAGTAGACGATTTGGAGCAAAGTAAACAGTTAAAAGACTATATCTCGGTAACAGTAGTGTTCGCACTGGAGTGCAGTGACACGTCTTATGAAGATTGAGCGTTGTGTGAGACTTTCTTGACGGTTTTATCAATAGGTTATGGAAAGAATAGCTGACGATTATAAATACCTCTCAGCAGTCAGTCAAGCTATGTGGAAACGGCGTGTTTGATGTCTGGAAACATGTAAATTTGTGATCATGTAGAAATTCAATGGTGAATAATTACTGAAACTACTTTGGCATTGCACGGTTATAGTGCAAAATTAACAGAATTATAGTTTGTTAAAAGGGGAGTTGGCTAAATGTATGGAAAAAAACTCTTGTGCCTTGTAATGGTGATAATTCTTACCTTTTTGCTTGTTGCTTGCCATATGGACAAAAATGAAAACAGCCCGCCGATTGACAATTTGGAACCAATAAATACGACAACAGAAGTATCGCTAACTGATGGACAAGATGTCCAAAGTGTACCAACCACATAGGAGCATGAGGTTTGATTTGCGATGGAAAGGATGGCTACATTTACTATCGTAGCGAAAGCGACGGTTGGAAGTTGTATAAGACAAAACCTGACGGCTCAGAAAAAACAAAACTCAGTAATCGTGTGCCAGAGTGTATCATTGTTCTTGGAGGTTGGGTATATTTTTGTGATTTTACGGATAGTTTTTTAGTTTATAAAGTAAGAACTGGCAGTACGGGTGAAACAAAACTTGTTGATGGGTACTGCAATGATCTATACGTTGCTGAAAGTGGAATGTACCTTGACATGCGTAACAGTAATAATTCTCCGCAAATCTACCATGCCGACTTAGACGGTAAAAATATGACAAGGCTTGTGCCGGATGTATCCTTATTGTACTACTATAAATATAAAGGCAGAATTTATCTGGGATCAGGGCAACTTGGAGTATATGACATTAAAACAGGAACAGAGAAAGTACTTACTGAGACATATGTTCATAATGTTTCCGTTGATGACACTGGTATTTATTTCTGGGTTGCGGACAAGGGAGAATTTCACCGCTTGGATTCGGACGGCGGTAATGACACAGTAATTTTGCACGGTGGCGATTTCTTCAATCCAAAGACTACTCAGCGGGCATGTTCCCTTGAACGACGGCTTTTAAAAATGAACGAAAAACCCATAGTAATTTTTCTTTAAAAGTGTTAATATGATTGTATTCCTTAAAGCCAAGCTGAGGCTTTTTTAGGAAACTATTCAACCGAATAAAATCAGAAAAATAAGGCAGGATGGCATGAAGAGCAGTAGGAATTTATCAGGACTTTTATACATAGTTGCGGCTGCAACATTATTTGGGATAATGCCTGTATTTGCAAAAGTTGTATTACAAGGCCGCACAAATTCATTGTCTCTTGTTTTTGTTCGTTACTTTCTGGCGTTTATTTCAACCGCTGTTATTATGCTGATATCGAAAACACCCTTTCGGGTAACAAAAAAGCAGTTAAAGCAACTTATTGTTTTCGGTACTTGCGGTGGAGGGCTGACTTCATATTTATTGACATCTTCTTATGTGTACCTTCAGGTTGGTATTGCAACCATGTTCCACTTTTCTTACCCATTTTTCGTTGCTGTTATCATGATTCTTTTTAAAGAGAGATTTACACTCACTAAAGCTGTCTCAATCACCCTTGCTATAGGCGGTATGGTGCTTATGACAGATTTTGGCGGAACTGTGGAACCAATTGGCATAATCCTTGCCGTACTATCCGGCCTTGCACTTGCAGTGTACATTGTTGCAGCGAATAAAAGTTCTATCCAATCCCTGAATCCATTTACGGCTTTCTTTTATATTAGCCTTTTATCATCAGTCCTGCTCGGTATTGCGGTTTTTTTCAGGGAATAATCTTACTTTACCCAAAACAATGCTGGATTGGACTTATATGGGGATCATAGCACTGTTTTGCACATCCATATCCTATTCGCTGTTGACGGCCGGTGCACAGAGGGTTAATTCAACAATCGCTTCCATTGTCAACATGCTTGAACCATTGGTTTGCATCCTTGTTGGGACTGTTTTCCTCAAGGAAATACCATCAATAAAAACGATCATAGGATGCACTCTTGTGTTTTCAGCAATTGTAATAACTGTGCTAAAAAAGACAGGCATGCAAGCTGATAATTGCCTTAAAGCTATTGACGCCCATGAAAAGTACAAAAACTACAAAAAGGGAAAGAGGCTTACCATGGAGTTTAATGAAAAACTGCTAGCCTAAATCCTTTTCTTTTCGAAAAACCTTACACCCGTGCGCATTATAGCAAAACATCAGACATTTAAATTCCCAGAAGTGTCAAAAACCATAAGCACACTATGTGCAAAAATCATAAATTACGATATTTTCCTTTTTTATTTTGCACCTTTTTGTTTGATAGTAGGATTTATTTATACCTCTTTTGGCTGTAACATTAAAGCATAAGAAATGAGGCAACAAAAAATAAGTCTTAGGAGGACGAAATGCATGAAAATTAAAAAAAGTTGGTTGGCACTTATGTTGGTAGCCATAATGGCAATTTCTATGACTGCATGTACGGGTTCAAAGACTGAAACAAATCAGGAAAACACGCAGCAGAACACGCAGGCCAACACCCAGGAAAACAACGGTGAGGAAAATGTATTGGTAGTGTATACGGCAAGAAGTGAAGAGCTAAGCAAAGCTGTTATTTCAGAGTTTGAAAGAGAAACAGGAATCAAGGTTGAACTGGTAACAGCAGGTACAGGAGAGCTGCTTAAACGTGCAGAATCTGAAAAGGACAACCCGCTGGGCGACATTTTCTGGGTAGCAGATCGCACGATGCTTGCTTCATCCGAGCACTTGTTTATGGAGTATGTATCAAAGGAAGACGGAAATATGATAGATGGATTCCAGAATACAACCGGATATTTTTCACCGGCGTTTTCAGATCCTCCGGTTTTGATTGTTAACACTGATTTAAAGGGTGATATAGAAATCAATGGCTTCGAGGATTTGTTAAATCCTGAACTGAAAGGTAAAATTGCTTTTGGTGACCCGGTTAACTCCAGTTCAGCATTCCAGTCCTTGGTAGCTATGCTGTATGCAATGGGAGAAAACAACGATCCAATGTCAGACAGCGCATGGGAATATGTAGATAAATTCATTAAGAATCTCGACGGCAAAATGGCCAACAGCTCCAGCCAGGTATATAAAGGAGTAGCAGAAGGCGAATATATAGTGGGACTTACATGGGAGGACCCGGCTGCCAAATACGTAAAGGAAGGTGCTTCCGTTGAGGTAGTCTTCCCGGAAGAAGGAACTATCTTCCCTGGAGAATCTGTACAGATATTGAAAAATTGCAAGCATCCGGAAAATGCAAAGAAGTTTGTAGATTTCATGTTGTCTGAACAAGTTCAGAACAGGGTAGGTTCCGAATTAACTGTTCGTCCTCTTAGGAAAGATGCAACATTGGCAGATTATATGACACCTCAGGCTGAGATTAAGTTGTTTGGTAACTATGATGAAGGATGGGTTGCAGAAAACAAACTGGATATTACAAATAAATTTAGCGAGCATCTGGAATCTTCCATGGATTAATTCTAATTAAATAGATTAAATAGACTGTAATAACAAACAGGGCCGCTTAAAGCAATGTCAAATCGAGAAGAAATGATTGATTGACAAGCAAGAGTGGCCCTTAGCATTTAAATACCCAATAAAAGGAGAGGTCGAATAATGAGCGTAGCTATCAATATAGAGAATGTTGTAAAGCGTTTTGGTAAGGACACAGTTATAAATGGCTTATCATTAGATATCAAACCAGGAGAGTTTTTTACATTGCTTGGACCGTCCGGTTGCGGAAAGACCACACTGCTTCGTATGATAATCGGATTTAACTCCATTGAAGGCGGACAAATCAAGGTCGATGGGAAAGTAATCAATAATATTCCTACAAATAAGAGAAATATGGGTATGGTATTTCAAAACTATGCGATATTCCCGCATATGTCAGTTAAGGATAACATAGCCTTTGGTCTAAAAAACAGAAAGGTTCCCAAAAATGAGATTGAGTCAAGGGTAGACGAAATATTGAAAGTTGTTAAAATAGATCATTTGAAAAATCGTATGCCACAAAAACTGTCCGGTGGACAACAGCAACGTATTGCCTTAGCCAGAGCGATTGTTATTCATCCTGAGGTTCTTTTGATGGATGAGCCGCTTTCCAACTTGGATGCAAAGCTGCGTACAGAGATGCGAAATGCAATAAAACAGATTCAGCAGCAGGTGGGTATTACGACAGTATATGTAACCCATGACCAGGAAGAAGCATTGGCTGTATCAGACCGAATCGCAGTTATGAATGGTGGGGTAATCCAGCAGATTGATACTCCCAAAAATATCTATCAGCGCCCGGCAAACACATTTGTTTCTACGTTTATTGGGCTTTCCAATATTGTAAAAGGAGTGCTTGAAAACAATGAAAAGGGTAAGGCCTGGGTAAAGATCGGTAATTACAGATTCCAAATGAATAACATTAAAAAAGACTGTGGCGCAAACTGCCCTGTTAAGGTATCAATCCGCCCTGAGGAATTTATTATTAACAGGGAGACGGAAGAAGGCATACCGGTTGTAGTTAAGAGCAGTGTTTTCCTGGGAGTTGCAACTCATTACTTTGTTGAAACTAAAGAAGGCCAGGAGATGGAGGTAATACAGAATTCAGATCTGGATGAATTAATTCCAAACGGTACCAAAATACATCTAAAAGTGCAGGTACAAAAGGTGAATGTATTTAGTGAAGATGGAAATAGGACTTTTATAGATAGGGGGGTCCGTTCATGAAGTCCGGTAAAAAGGGATTAAACATATGGCTGGTCATGACATTTGCCATATTGGCACTGTTTTTGCTCTTTGTAGTGTATCCGATAGGTCTTATTCTGTATAAAAGTATTTTGATGGAAGATGGGACCATAAGCTTTGCCTATTTCACAAAATTCTTCTCCAAAAAGTTCTATTGGAGTACTTTGGTTAACAGCTTTAAGGTGACGATAGCCTCCACATTGGTTTCGGCTGTTTTGGGACTGATTATGGCTTATGTGTTAAGAAGCATAAAGATCAGAGGTAGTAAGTATTTAAACATTCTTATTGTAATATCCTATTTGTCCCCGCCGTTTATTGGAGCGTATGCATGGGTACAGCTTCTTGGACGAAACGGATTTATTACAAGGATTCTAAACTCCTTGTTCAATGCTAAATTAGGCGGAATTTACGGATTTGCAGGAATTGTGCTTGTTTTCTCATTGCAATCCTTCCCCTTGGTTTATATGTACGTTTCAGGTGCGTTGAAAAACCTTGATAACTCTTTGAATGAGGCGGCAGAAAGCCTTGGTTGTTCAGTTTTTCAAAGGGTTCGAAGCATTATCGTACCATTGGTAACTCCCACATTATTAGCCAGTTCACTATTGGTTTTCATGCGTGTTTTTTCAGACTTTGGTACGCCAATGCTTATCGGTGAAGGATATAAGACTTTCCCGGTATTGCTTTATAGCCAGTTCATGGGCGAAGTAAGCACGGATGACCATTATGCTGCAGCCCTTTGCGTTATAGTAATTGGAATTACATTGATTTTGTTCTTCCTGCAAAGATTCATTGGTAATCGCCTGACATACTCCATGTCAGCCTTAAAGCCGATGGAAGCGCAAAAGGCAACCGGGATGCGCAACATTCTTGCTCACGCATTTGTATACTTGGTTGTACTGGTTGCGGTTTTACCCCAGTTAACTGTAATCAGCACCTCTTTCATGGAAACAAAAGGTGCTTCGTATACAGGACAATTTACTTTGCAGAATTATAAAAATATCTTGATGCCGAAGAATATTAGTACAATTTCCAACACCTATTTGTTTGGATTGGCTGCAATACTATTGGTTGTAGTTTTGGGAGTCCTGATATCCTATTTGACTGTACGCAAGAGGTCATTTTTAACATCCATACTGGATACCTTGACAATGTTCCCATATATTATACCCGGGTCGGTATTGGGTATTTCATTCTTGTATGCGTTCAACAAAAATCCGTTGTTGCTGAGTGGAACAGCTATTATAATTATTATTTCGCTGTGTATTCGAAGGATGCCCTATACAATTCGTTCCAGCACGGCCATAATTGGACAGATAAGCCCAAGCATTGAAGAAGCTGCAATCAGCCTGGGATCTACCGAGATGAAATCATTCATAAAGATAACGGTGCCGATGATGATGGCCGGTGTATTATCCGGTGCCATTATGAGCTGGATTACTCTGATTAGTGAATTGAGTTCTTCAATAATTCTTTATACAAGCAAAACCCAGACTTTGACCGTGGCAATTTATGCGGAAGTTATTCGCAGTAATTTTGGAAATGCAGCTGCATATTCAACGATATTGACAATTACCAGTATCATATCCTTGCTGTTATTTTTCAAAGTATCAGGGAACAATGATATTAGTGTATAGTTGAACAGTTTTTATCAAATAACAATATATCATAGTTACAAGCCATGATATATTGTTATTTGGTATTATTGGGACTTTTGCCCTGCAATATCTATAGAATCAGAGAGGGTAAAATATGGCACCTAATCGATATAGAAGCTATGTGCAAAGATCATTTTACCGTTATACCTTTTCAATTATATTGTTTCTTTCCATACTGGTATTTTCATTTCTGACAATTGATATAAAATGGCTCACCAAAACGGAGGGTCAGAGGAATAGTACAAGGATTGCAGAGGTTCTGGAACAGGAAGTAGTAAACTGCATAGAAAGGTTAAATGCTCTTGCTGCTGATTATCGTATAATAAATGCTTGCAAACAGCAAACAAAGGAAAACACTGCAAAAGCAAATCGCCTGCTCTATGATTTTTCAAATTCCCAGAGAGTTCGTGGAGTATTTGCCCTTGTAGATTTACAAGGAAACATGATTTGCTCCAACCTGTATAAAGGCAATCAGAACATATTTTTACAGAGTTTTCTTTATAAAGGTTTAGTTACAAAAATGTTATATGAGCCTGCGAAGATTTTTTTGGTTCCAAGTCGTCTGAATTATTCGTATAACCAGACAGGTGATTTGCTGACGGGCAGGGCTGTTATGGATGGACAAAAAGTTATGGGCTTTTTATTCTTTGACCTGTTGGATGAAGAAATATACAAGATTGTACGTAACTATAATGTTGATGACGTAATTCTAACCGACCAATATAATAATTTAATATTTTCCATTGGAAGGCAGAGTGAGGACTCCATGGGAAAGTATCCCATTGGAAGTTTTCAGTTAAAGAAAAATCAAGCTGATATAATCGAGCTAAACGGGAAACAATATTTAATAATAAAGAATGTCCTTAACAATGGGGAGCTGCATCTATACACCCTGATTTCCATAAGTTTCCAACGCAATCTTTTTCGTTATGCAGTTTTGTTTCTTATTATTGTTGGAGTGTTAATGCAAACAATGCTCAAACCATTGACCTTATTTATTACAAACAGGAACTTATATGCCATAGAAGAGCTTAGAAAATCTGTATTGGAAATGGGAAAGGGCAATATGGAGTATTCATTGCGTCCACATGTTTTTGAAGAATTTCAGGAGTTGAATGATACTTTCCGGCAAATGGTGTTACAGCGTGAAGATCTTCAGAAAAGAAACAGCGAGTTGATTGAAAGAAAAAGAATAATGGAAATCAGACATCTGGAAGAGAAGATCAATCCGCATTTCTTATTTAATGTTTTGGAAACTCTGCGTTATGAGGTTCTGATTGATGCAGATAAAGCTTCTGAGATGATAATGGCCTTTGCAAATATAATGCGTTACAACATATATTACGGAGATACAATTGTACCTCTTAAGACAGACATAGGATATGTGAAAGATTATTTAATGCTACAAAAGATGCGCTATAATCGTCGTTTGACATATAGTGTTGATATCGCGGAAGAACTTATGGAATGTAGAGTTCCCAAATTGGTAATTCAGCCAATTGTAGAGAATGCGTTAAAACATGGAATGAAAAATGTTGAAACCATTAATATAAAGATTACTGCTTCCATTGAAAATGAAAACTTGAAACTGACTGTTCAGGATAATGGTTCAGGAATTGAACCTGAAATACTTGATGAATTAATTAAAGATTTGGAAAGGGAAGATGTATATAAAGAACACATAGGAATGTATAATTCCCATAGAGTTATCAGGCTGCTGTACGGACCGCCGTATGGTTTAAAAATAGAAAGTACCTATGGAAAGGGCACACTGGTAAATATAATTCTTCCAATAAACAGGGGGAATGATAATGCATAAGGTGTTAATTGTAGAAGATGAAGACATTATGCGAAAAGGATTAATGTTTATGGCGAAATGGCATGAGGTGGATTGCATTGTGGTGGGAGAGGCAGTTAACGGCCAGGATGGTTTGGAGAAAATTCGGAAATACCGTCCGGACATTGTAATTGTAGACATTAACATGCCGGTCATGGATGGGCTTGAAATGCTGGAAAAAAGCATACGGGAATATGGGTATGATGCTATTATTGTGTCAGGCTATGGGGAATTTGAATATGCAAGAAGAGGCATCAGCCTGGGAGTTACCGAATACCTGCTAAAGCCGATTGATTATCCCAAACTCTATGAAGCCATTCGAAAGATTCAGGCTAAGAGAAATGCGGATACGAATATAAAGAATGCAATTCGTCAGATTGATGTTGAAAAGAAAAGGTTAGGAATCCTGGAATTTGAGGAAAGGAAAACAGGAAACCGCTATGTGGATTTTATGATTAAAACAATTCATGACAATTATAATACACGGCTGGCTCTTACCGATATTAGTGAGCAGTGCCAAATGTCCTGTACTTATCTGAATGTAAAGTTTAAAAATGAGACGGGATATACATTTAATGATTATCTGAACCGGTATCGTATCCAAAAGGCTGTAGATTTGCTAAGAGAGAATCAGTACAAGATATATGAAATTGCGGAAATGGTTGGTTTTTCTGACTATAAATATTTCATCAAGGTATTTAAAAAATATATCGGTTGCTCTCCGGCACGTTTCATAAGCGAGAACAAAGACTAAACAGATGTTGTCAAGGGGACGGTTCTTTTGACATCTTTCCATTTCAGCATAAAGCAATCTGAAAAACCAGAATGTGAGAAAACTGGCAGTATGGTTTGGTACGATTTGAGGCATTGTTTTTCATAGGCTGAGTTGATAGAATGGTTGAATAACAGGTTAATTGGCATAACAGGAATAATATTTTACAAGAGAGTTAACTTGAGGGGAGACATTGATATGTATTTTGGATAGTTAAAAAGCATTAAAGAAGAGGCATTACCAGTAATGTAATATTTTGACGGGAATATACGATTGACAAGCTCTAAATCAGCCAGAGTATATACTTAGTTTAAAACAAGAGGTGACTTATATGATTACATATAAAAGGTGTGCAGAAACCAATGAAGATGCTATGTTTGAAGCTTTTCAAACTGGCTTTTCTGATTATATTATAAAGATACAAATGACAAAAGAATTATTTATGAAACATTTTTTCGGAGCTGAAGGGAACTGTCTTGAATACTCAGTTATAGCTTTCGATGGGGAAAAGCCAGTGGGGCTTAATCTAGGCGGTATCAAGGTATATGAAGGAATAAAAACACTTCGCTGTGGAGCACTTTGCGTTCACCCGGATTATAGGGGAACTGAAGTAAGTAACAGATTGTTTGATTACCACCGGGAGATAGCCTTAGAGAATAATTGCAAGCAGATGTTTTTAGAGGTTATCGTAGGCAATGATAGGGCAATAAGATTTTATGAGAAAAAAGGTTATGAAAAAGTATATGATATAGTTTATTACTCTCATAATGATCCATCAGGGTTTAATGCCGCCTTGCCCGACGGTTATGTGATTAAGAGAATAGACATGAATGGATTAAGAAGTTTATGTAGCCAAATCCAGGACATTCATATAAACTGGCAGAATGATTTTGATTATCTCAGTCAAATTGATGCTCAAGTGCATTATGGAGTTTTTCAAGATAAAAATATGATAGGAGGACTAAGTATCCATCCTTCAGGGAGGATCAATTTTCTGTGGGTTGATCCTGGGTCTAGAAACAAGGGCATAGGGAGAGGCCTTGTCAGCCATGCTGTGGGTGAGCTCAATCCAGGGAAGCTGGCAGTAAGTTTTCCTAATAACGCAGCACTTATGGGTTTTGTAAAACGTTTAAACTTTGTAAAAGACTCAATTTCGCAGTATGAAATGTATAATACACTATGAAGATAAATGCAAGTGTTTGGATTCCTGACTATAATGAGAAACCGTTGTCACCGCTAAAGAAATGGTTATATAGAAACATCGGACGTAAGCTCATGAACCGCAATGTAGAAAGAATACGTTCCTAATTTTATGCAGTAGATGGACATTTTCTAAATTCCCTATGAAAATGGATACATGAAAGTGGAGGTGCAGCCAGTGGACATGTTCATGCTTAACAAACATGTCTATACAGTTTGATTGATGTATAGAAATAAATAACTTGTCCTTGAAGGGGTAAAATAAAAGGTTTCCAGCCATTCAGTAAAAAGTACTGATTGCTGGAAGCCTTACATTCGTTCCCGCTATAACCGGAGAAACTCGCGAAGCGTATTTCCCGGTTTGAAAGTATATGAAAATAAGCTGTATTTTCTCAAAGCCTTTTCCAACAATTTGGTTCCGACAGTCAACGTAGGCTGCTTCGGTAACTCTGTCGATAATGCCGTATTACCTCAACAGAGGAAGCAGTGATGTTCCGATAGTGCTTTCCGGCATGGGCACGCCGAAGTTATCTGCGATGGTGGCGCCCACAACGGCGAAAGTTTCCTGTTCAGGCAGAGGGCCGAAGCCGCTCATGGACGGTGAATAGGCTAGGAATGGGACCTTTTCGCGGGTATGGTCAGTGCCTGTGTAGGTTGGATCGTTGCCGTGGTCAGCTGTGAGGATCAGCAGATCGTCTTCATTGAGCAGAGGCATCAGTTCACCTAACTTGACATCAAATCTTTCAATCTCCTCGGCATATCCTTTTGGATTCCTGCGGTGACCCCAAAGGGCGTCAAAGTCCACCAGATTGACAAAGCACAAACCGTGGAAATCGGTGCGGGCAATGCCGATGGTCTGTTCCATGCCATGAACGGAGCTTTGGGATTTGTGGGCGGCGGTGATGCCCTCACTATCGAAGATGTCATTAATCTTGCCTACTGAAATCACGTCAAAGCCGTTATTTTTCAGAGCATTCAAAGCTGTCTGCCCAAAGGGTTTGAGTGCATAATCGTGTCGATTGCTGGTGCGGCGGAATTCGCCCCGCTTTTTGCCGACATAGGGGCGGGCGATAACACGGCCCACTTTCCATTCATCCCGCAAGGTCAGTTCACGGGCAATTTCGCAGCAGCGGTACAGCTCCTGCAGACCAAAGGTTTCCTCGTTGCCGCAGATTTGCAGAACCGAATCCGCCGAGGTATATACTATCAAAGCACCGGTGGCGATTTGCTCTTCACCCAACTCGTCAATGATTTCGGTGCCGCTGGCGCTCTTGTTGCCGATGACGCGGTGACCGGTGCGTGCCTCCAGCTCGGCAATCAGCTCGGGGGGAAACCCGGTTTCAGTAAAGGTTTTAAAGGGCGTATCCACCTTCAGGCCCATCATCTCCCAGTGACCGGTCATGGTGTCCTTGCCCTTGCTTATTTCCCTGAGGGCGCAGTAATAGCCCAGCGGGCGTTCGACCGGCGGCACATTGGTTAGAGGATGCAAATTGGCGATACCCAACTTCTGCAGATTGGGAATATGCAGTCCGCCCATGGTTTCAGCGATGTGGCCGAGAGTATCTACGCCTACATCGCCATAATCGGGGGAGTCATCCATGGCACCAATACCTACTGAATCGAGAACAATAGTAAAAATGCGCTTGTATTTTTTCATCATAAACCTTCCTTTCGAAAAGAAACAATGCTTGTTGATATGCAAGCTGCCACTGTAAGGCAATAAGCGGTCAATATGAACCGTCCGCTGACCGGGCCTTCATAAGTTTCACCAGGCGGCTGGTGCCCAGACGGTCGGCACCCAGTTGGATAAATTCCTCGGCATCATTAAAATCGGCGATTCCACCCGCAGCCTTTATTTTGACATTGGGTCCCACATGTTTCGCAAACAGCGCAATATCCTCAAAGGTGGCGCCGGCGGTGGAAAATCCCGTGCTGGTTTTGATATAGTCTGCCCCGGAACGGGTCACCAAATCACACATGACGATCTTTTCTTCTTCAGTGAGCAGGCAGGTTTCAATGATGACTTTCAGAATGCGTTCACCGCAAACTTTCTTAATAGCTCTAATTTCCTCCAGAACATAGTCATATTCTTTGTTTTTCAAGGCGCCTACATTGATGACCATATCTATTTCATCTGCACCGTTTGCTATGGCGTCCTGGGTTTCAAAAACCTTGGCGGCAGTAGTCATGTTGCCATTGGGAAAGCCGATAACGGTGCAGATGGCCATGCGGTCACCTACATACTCTTTGGCGCGCGCCACATAGCAGGGCGGAATGCACACCGAAACCGTTTGATATTTGATGGCGTCGTCGCAAAGCGCCTGGATTTCGGGCCAGGTAGCGGTTTGCAGCAGTAATGTATGATCTACATGGGATAATATGTCATGCATGTCCATAAGATTGCCTTCCTTTCTGCCGGTTAATATCTGCCGGCGTAAAAACATTGTATTGGGTGAAAAAATATCCAAGATACCATGATACCAGATAACCTGGATATTATCTTTTCTATTATTATTTTACCAAATCTTTCGGTCCGAAACCCATGGGAAGAATTTGCTCCAGTGTAAAAATTTCATAGTGTTCCGGATCTTTTGCAAGTATCACTTCAAAAGTTTTTGGGTCGCAAAATTCCATCATGACCTGGCGGCACACACCGCAGGGGGCACACAAATCCAGAGTGTCCGCCCCTTCCGGACCGCCGACAATGGCGATGGAGGAGAACTCCCTGACACCTTCGCTGACTGCTTTAAAGAAAGCGGTACGTTCAGCGCAGTTGCCGGGTGTATAGGCAGCATTTTCAATGTTGCAGCCGGTATACAGGTTTCCGTCCTTGGACAGTAGCGCTGCCCCTACCTGGAAATGCGAATAGGGGGAATAGGATTGTTTACGTGCTTGTAAAGCATGAGAAATCAACTCAGACCTTGTCATAAATATGTTCCTTCCTTTCAATAAATGGGGAAAAGGCTACTCCGCCGGCAAAAGCGCACGGCGGAGTACCGGCGACCCCGTTTACTTCTGTTTTAAATATGGCTTGCCGCTGGCAGCAGGTACGCGGGATTTACCGACAAACAGTACCAGCGTAATGATTGTTACGACGTAAGGAATCATGGAAATCAGGTTGGGGGATATTATATTACCTGAACCCAATAGGACCTTTAAGCCGTTGCACAATCCGAACAGCAGGCAGGCAGCCATGGCCCCGTGCGGGGTGAATTTTCCGAAGATAACAGCTGCGATGGCGATAAAGCCCTGACCAACAATAACTTCGGGACGGAACTGGCTAACAGTGCACAGAGTAACATAAGCACCACCCAGCCCTGCCAGAAAGCCGGAAGCAATCACGGCGATGTAGCGGGTGCGGAACACGTTGATTCCTTGCGTTTCACAAGCCTTTGGATGTTCACCTACGGCCCGTAGGTGCATGCCGAACCTGGTTTTGTAGAAGATAAACCAGACGACAGCCACTGCGATAAAGGCCAGATAAGTAGCGACATAGGTGTTAAGCACATTGTTCCAAAAGCTTCCCACTTCAAAAACACCGTTGAACAGCTTGGGCAGCTTTTGAACTGTGTCCAGCGGAGGAGTGTTTGAGGATTGTTCAAACAGCGATTTGCATACGAAGATAGCTACGCCGGGTGCCAAAAAGTTTATGGCAGTACCGGAGATGGTCTGGTCAGCGCCGAAAGAGATGCAGGCGATGGCGTGGATCAGTCCAAAGAGAGCGCCAACCAGTCCTCCGCATAAAAAGGCCAGCCAGGCATTGCTGGTGAAATGGGCGACTGCCGCGCCTACAAAAGCACCGATGGTCATCATGCCTTCAATACCAATGTTAACGACGCCACTGCGTTCCGAAAAAGTGGAGCCCAGTGCAGCATAAAGCAAAGGAGGTGTAGCTATCAGTGTGGCGTTAATGACCAAGCCAAGGTTTTTAATCAGTTCTTCCATTTATTTGTCCTCCTTATTCTTCAGCCGTCTTGTAACTAAATAGCGGAATATATGCGATATAGCGATAAAGAGCACGATGGTGCCCATAATGATGTCAACGATTTCTGTGGGAGCATCAATTAGGTTGAGCTTGGAACCACCGTATTTCATGGCGCCGTAAAACAACCCTGCAAAAATACAGCCAATGGGGTGAGAGCTTGCGATTAGGGCAACGGTGATTCCCTGGAAGCCGAAGCCCTCTTGCCCGGCAAACTGGCTGATGCGCATGGAGTTACCCATCAACTGCACAGCACCGCCCAAAGCGGCCAAAGCGCCCGACAGGCTCATAGCGATATACATCGTCTTGTTGGAATTAATACCGCCGTATTTGGACGCGTGGGGGTTGAGACCAACGGCCTGTACCCGATAGCCAAGGGTGGTTTTGGTGAGGATAAACCAAATGGCAACTGCTGCAATAATTGCCAGGAGAATACCATAATTGGCTTTATCGCTTTTGAATATATTCTGTACCGATTGGGGCAGCAGAATTCTTGCGGATTCACGAATGTCCTTGGAAGCTTCGCCGCCGCCTACCTTGTGGATTATTTCAGTGTTAATTACATAGTTTGAAAGATAAAACGCGATCCAATTGAACATAATGAAGGACAAAACTTCATTGATGCCGAACCGGACGCGTAGCACTGCCACCACGAAGCTCCACAACATGCCGGCGGCAGCAGCGGCCAGCATACATAGTATGACGTGCAGCACAGGAGGAGCGTCTACCAGGATGCCTACGCATAGAGCAGCCAGTGAGCCTACGACAAACTGCCCTTCGGCGCCGATGTTGAAAACGCCCATCTTGTAGGAAAAGGCCACGCTCAATCCCGTAAACACCAGAGGGGTTGCATAGATCACCGACCAAATAAGATACTTGGGACGGCTGAACACGCTGCTAAATAGCTTTGCATATGCTTCAACGGGACTGAAGCCGGCTGACCATAAGAAAATGCCACCGACCAGAAATCCGAAGAGAATAGCAATAATGGTATATGGAGCATTTTGGTGAATTAAGCCTTGTGTAGTATTTTTCACAATGTTCCGGGTGGTCTTGTCATTATGATTGTTCTTTTGTTTCATTTTTGGTTCCTCCTGCCATCATCAGTCCTAGGACTTTTTCATCGGCCTGATCGCCGGGCACGCTGCCTACGATATTGCCACTGTAAATGACTTCAATCCGATCGGAAAGGCTCATGATTTCATCCAGTTCAAAGGACACCAGCAATACCGCTTTATTCTTATTGCGCTGTTCCACAATATAACGGTGAACAAACTCGATGGCGCCTACGTCCAAACCGCGAGTGGGGTTAACGGCAATAAGTAAATCCTTGTCGTTGGTAACCTCTCGGGCAATGATGACTTTCTGCTGGTTACCGCCGGACAGCTTGCCTACTTCTTTGGTGCCGCCTTCTGCACCACGGATGTCAAATTTGCCGATGAGCTCTGCTGCATGCTTATAAATCGCATCTTTCTTTAAAATACCTCGTTTGGAGAAAGGCGGTTTTTCATAATTTTGCAGCACCAGGTTGTAAGCTACTGAATATTCCAGTACCAGCCCGTGCTTCTGCCGGTCGGCAGGAATGCTGGATACACCGTTATCAAACAGCGTGTGTGCATCGGCGTTGAACAGATCCTTGCCGCCTATGATTACCTTACCGGACTCGCCTTTGCGCAAACCGGTTAAAATCTCCACCAGCTCGGTCTGGCCATTGCCGTCTACGCCGGCCAGGCCAACGATTTCGCCACGGCGCACCTGCAGGTTCAAGCCCTTAAGCACTTCCACGCCCCGGTAATCCCTGGCGTGAAGATCCTGGATGTCGATAATGACTTCACCGGGTTTAATAGGCTTCTTGTCCACCACAAACTGGACATCACGGCCCACCATCATGGAAGCCAGATCGTGTTCGCTCACTGCTTCCACATCCACGGTGTTGATATATTTGCCCTGCCGAATGATGGTACACCTGTCGGCCGATGCTTTGATTTCCTTCAGCTTGTGGGTGATTAGCAACACGGTTTTGCCGTCGGCCGTGAGGTTGTGGATGATGTTGATCAGTTCTTCGATTTCCTGCGGCGTCAGCGAGGCGGTGGGTTCGTCGAGAATAAGGATGTTGGCGCCCCGGTACAGCACCTTGAGGATTTCAACCCGCTGCTGCATTCCTACCGAAATGTCTTCGATTTTGGCATCGGGATCTACATGCATGCCATAGCGTTCAGACAGCTCCAACACTTTCCGGCGTGCTTTCTTGATGTCCACCGTCATGCCCTTGGTGGGCTCCATACCGAGGATAATGTTCTCGGTAACGGTGAAAGGCTCCACCAACATGAAGTGCTGATGCACCATTCCGATGCCAAGTTCAATGGCATGGCGCGGATTCTCGATATGCACGGGAGAACCAAATATAGAAATACTGCCGGATGTCGGTTTGTACAGCCCGTACAGTATGTTCATCAGCGTGCTTTTTCCGGCGCCGTTTTCGCCAAGAATAGCGTGAACTTCGCCTTTGTAAACGGTTAGGTTGATGTGGTCATTGGCCACGAAGTTACCGAACTTCTTGACGATGTCAGTCATTTGGACGGCAACTACGTTCGGATCAATATGGCTTGTTTTTTCCAAGTCCGTTTTTCCCTCCTTATATGTTTGTCTTACGGGAACTGCGTAATGTATATGGTTTATATAAATTCAAATAATTATAATATCTTCAAAGCCTTTGGCTGCAAGCAGCCCGGCGTAATATTCCAGTTGATCACGTGTCGGGATTTGCAGAGTCTTTATATATTGCGGGCGAACCCCCATCGGACGATAGGATATAAGTTTATATCGGATGGGTCGAAGGGGTAAGTATGCACGAAGCATATCACCGGTTTTTATGATGGTTTGCTCCGCATCGAAAAGGCCGGGGGAAACTACTGTGCGCACCTCGTACAGCTTAGCCTTCGAGGCGAGAAACCGTGCATTTTTCAAGACAATCGAGTTGTTCCGTCCGGTTACCCGCTTGTGTTCTTCGGTATCAAACGCTTTGATGTCAAGCATCACGCCGTCGGTAACGGCCAGCAAATCAGGGTAGTGTTCAAAATCGAGGGTTCCATTGGAATCAATCAGGGTGGACAGGCCATGAGCCTGAGCCAGGGTAAACAGCTCGGTTAAAAACTCCGGATAAAGCGTGCATTCCCCGCCCGAAACAGTGATACCGCGAATAAAGGGAGTTTGCTTTTGCACTGCCTGCCAAACCTGTTCTGGTATCATATCGGCGGTTTTGGGACTGCTGTCACAGGGGCAGACCTTGATGCAGACATCACAGTGGACGCATTTGGCGGAATCGTAGCGAACTCGTTGATTTTCGAAGCTCAATGCTCCTGTGGGGCATGAATTGACACATGCCCCACAGTGCATACATTTGCTTCGCGTTTCAGGGTTATGGCAATATATGCAGTTCATATTGCAGCCCTGCAGAAAGACGGCGGTACGGTTCCCGGGCCCGTCAACGGTGCTGAAGGGTATGATCTTGTTAACTGTGGCCACCATAATCAGCGCACCTTTCTATCCAAAATCTTTCCGTTCATGACGGCACCCATTCCCAGGGCGGTGGTGTCATGCAACACGTTCTGACCGCTTTTCAGCTTTCCGATTTCCGATCGTTTGACCAAATAGCCCGTAATACGGATAACATCGCTATTCTTCTCATAGAAAGACAGATAGCGTAATTCCTTGCGGAAAGAGCCTCTGACGATATCCAGCACGTATTCGGGATTTTGGTGCACAGTGGCATCAATAGGGAAAATGTCGCCCGTTCCGGATGGAAAATATTTGTGGAAGTGATTGATCACCATAAGGTGGTCAATCATTTCGTCGGGTTCCTCCCCGATGGGGATACGAGTGCCCGGCGAGATATTTTGATCTTCTGAAATTCCTACCTGCGCATGCAGCAGATAATGGCCGCTTGTTACTTCGCAGTAGGGGCTTTGGTGTTCCTCATTGAATTCATAAATCTGCTGAATGATGGATTCGCCAAGCCCGGTGGCGTACTCGTCATGGCCGAAGCGGCCGGGACGGCCCTCTTTTTCCAGCAGGATGTTGACACATTCCGCCAGACCTACCAGTCCAAACATGGCAGTGAACCGCTCTCTGCGGATAAAGCCTTCCCTGGCCAGGAAGTTATTTTCAAAGAAGCCGCTTTCTTCGACCTCAAACCGCACTCGGGCATCCATATACCGCGCCATGATGTCCATGACGTAGGGCAGTTGTTTGGACTTGAAATCCTCAATACCGCCGGCTCGTTTGGCAATGTTGCCGAGAATCAGGCGGCAAAGGGTATATGATCCACCCCCCAGCGGCAATCCGTTATAACAGCTGGCAATGACGTAATCCTCGCCGAGTTCCTGTTTAAACATACGGTGGTTTGCAAAGCTGGGCTTGGCTGAACGCAGGGCCGCTTTCACAGCCTGAAGGGCGAAGTCATCATCAGTCACGCCTTCTTCGTACTTCAAGGTCAGATTGGGCACGGCCTGTTCCAGTTCAGCCTCTACTTCCAGCAAAAGACGACCAGCCCGTGTGGGTTTGGGGCCAATATTTGCATGGGAGAAAGAGTCCAGAATGGTGCGGTCCACGTGCAACAAAAAGCCTCGCAGAAGTTTTTTTGCCGTAGCGTCGTCCACGTCATGCATAAAAGGTTCCAGCAGCGTGTCCAGCTGCCCTAGATAGACGGGGAAGTTGGTCACGCTGGGAACATGCTTGTAAAAAATCAGCAGAGAATTAAGCGCTTCATATAAGTCGGTCGGGGGCGCCAACTGCAGAAACTGGCTGCCTTCTTTCATGAATTTGGCGTAGTCGGGGATGATGTATCGGGGACGAAGCGGAGCATGTCCCTCGTTCAGGTCGCAGATGCATTTACGGTCTGCAGGGACGTTCATCAGCTCGTCCAGCCCCTCCGGCAAATCCAATACTTCCAGCAGAGAATCGGCAGCTCCGGCCAGTGAAGCAACCTTTTGCTCATGAGTGAGTGTCGGACTTTTAATGATATCCAGCATTCTTTCGCGTGTTTCATTCACTTGCTGCATAGAAATGTCTCTCAATTGATCGCCACCTTTCCTTGGATAATCAAGGTGATTTTGTTAAAATTAGTCTAACTCGTAAATGTCACCGTATTTAGCTTCAAACTCAGCCTGGGTCTTCGGAACGGTAATTTTACCGCTGATGATGTCCTGCTTAGCCTGATTTACATATTCCAGAACATCGTCAGGCAGGTTGGTGGTGGTAGGAGCTATGTCTACACCTTCGGACTTCAGGTCATAGGTGATGACGCCGGACTGAACATTGCTTTCCTTTACGGCTTTGGCAATTTCAAAGCATGCAGTATCAACGCGCTTCATAGCGGAGGTCAGGATGTTTTCAGGAGCGAGGGGGGACTGGTCGCTGTCTACGCCGATTGCCCATTTGCCTGCATCTTTGCATCCTTCGATTACGCCCAGACCTGTGCCGCCTGCCGCATGGAAGATTACGTCTGCACCGTTGGTGATCATTGTAGTAGCAGCGGATTTACCGGTTTCGGTGCTGCCGAAGGAGTTAGCGTTAAACTGCAGTATAGTTGCATCGGGGTTGGCATCCTTCACACCGGCCAGATAGCCGTAACCGAATTCGTTCATGGTCTGGCTAACTGCACCAATAACAAAGCCTACTGTGTTAGTCTTGGTCATTTTACCGGCAACAAGACCAACAAGGTAAGAAGCCTGGCTCTGTTCAAACATCAGGCAGGTAACGTTGGGCAAATCGATGGAAGCGTCATCAATGATGGCAAACTTCTGATCAGGATTGGCTTCAGCTGCTTTCCTGGTGGCATCAGCCAGCATGTATCCTACACTGATGATGAGGTCATATCCTTAATCGATGAAAGCCTCAATGTTGGGAGCATAGTCGGCATCGGTTGCAGATTCAGCATAGCGAACTTCTACGCCAAGCTCTTTCTGAGCGCGCTGCAGGCCTTCCCAGGCAGACTGGTTGAATGAGCCGTCGTTTACACCACCAATGTCAGTAACCATACCAATTTTAACCTTCTTGTCACCGCTTTTAGCGTTGTTGTCGGAATTCTTCCCGCTGCATGCGGCCAGAGAAAAGACCATAATGACAGATAATAGTAATGCTAAAAACTTTTTCATCTTTCTATCTCCTTTTCAATATATTTGTTTAGTTTATTTTTTCTCATTTTCAAAATATTTAACTTAGTTGATAAGCAAATTATTTCTTAGATAATTCCAAGTGCAACTTCAATCATATTTTTAAAACCGAGCTGGCGTTCCTGAGCTGACAGTTGTGTACCTTTGTAGATATGGTCGGAGATGGACAGGATGCACAAAGCATTCTTTCCTGCCTTGGCTGCGTTCATGTATAACGCTGCCGCCTCCATTTCGATACACAACACGCCCATGCTCTTCCAGGCATCGTTAGCGCCTTTATTCGCGTTGTAAAACACATCCGTGGAAAGAACATTGCCAATTGCAACGTTGATTCCTTTTTTCTGTGCTTCCTCAATGGCTTTTTGCATCAGCGGATAGCTGGCAATGGGTGCAAACGTGCCGGGCAGCTGGTATTGGTTGGCATAATTGGAGTCGGTGCAGGCTCCCATGGCTATGACGAGATCTTTAAGATCCAGATTGTCGTTCAGGGCACCGGCCGAGCCTATTCGGATGATATTGTCCACATCATAGAAATTGAAAAGCTCATATGAATAAATGCCGATAGAGGGAATGCCCATCCCGTGACCCATGACAGAAACCGGCTTTCCTTGGTAGGTACCGGTATAACCAAGCATATTGCGCACTGTATTAAAACAGGTAAAATTCTCCAGATAGGTTTCAGCAATAAATTTCGCACGCAGTGGATCACCGGGCATCAACACCGTTTTTGCAATTTGCCTTTCCACCGCTGCGTTATGTGCAGTGGGCACCTTACTCATGTTTCTTCCTCCTTTCTTTTTAATTGTGCCTGATCTTCACGAATAAGTTCACGAATGGCATCTACCGCAGTGGTGATTGCCAATTCGGTATCGTGCACTTGCGGATTGCTAAGTCCCCGTTTTTCGCGTTGCTGGTTAGCAATTACCAGAAATACTGAACCTACGCGGACGTGCAGATAACTGCCTGCGACAAACAGTGCCGCCGACTCCATTTCAGAGGCCAGGCATCCGAGCCGCAGCCACGCTTCCCATTTATTCATCAGTTCGTAGCCGACGGGCTTGGTTTCGGGTTCATGCTGTCCGTAAAAGGAATCCTTGCATTGTACCACGCCTACGTGATAGGGAAGATTTTTCTTCCGGGCAGCTCCGGCCAGGGCGTTGACAACCTGAATGTCAGCCACGGCAGGAAACTCCAGAGGAGCGTATTCGCGGCTGGTGCCCTCCATGCGGATGGCGCCGCTGGCAATTACGAGATCGCCGCCATGCACATCAATCTGCATACCGCCGCAGGTGCCCACCCGAATGAAAGTATCAGCACCGCAGCGAACCAGTTCTTCCATGGCAATGGCAGCGGAGGGCCCTCCTATGCCGGTGGATGTGACGCTGACCGGGACGCCGTCCAGCGTGCCGGTATAGGTGACGTATTCACGGTTGTCGGCAATGAGCCGAGGGTTGTCAAATGACGGGCGATTTTTTCACATCGCTTGGGATCGCCTGGCAGAATGACATAACGTCCGACTTCTCCCGGACCTACTTGTATATGATATTGCTTTCCGGAACCTTCAGTGTAGTCGATCATGGTTGTCCTCCTTTTGGGAAATCACTCATTAATGAACAGATGTTCTTTTGTAAAACAAAAAAACTGTTGCACGAATTTATAAAAGACCACTGTAAAATTCGAAAAACAGAAGACCACTGTAAAATCTGTAAAATTCGAAAAACAGAAGATCACTGTAAATTCGAAAAACAGAAAAGTTCCGTATATATTTTAGCACATAACGTCGAATAATACAATATTTTATCGAATTGCTGAAGCTTATAGGCATTGATAGGAAAACAATTGCACCGCATGAGTCAGGAACATGGCCAGGAAGATGAGATGTGAAGCATTCTCTCAAAGGAAAAGCCAAGAGTTCAGAAATTAACAATCCTGTTTGACTAAAGGAATGTATTATCTCGTTTTTCGGTATCTCTTCATAAATTCTCCATAAAAACAAAATAAAAGATGCTGGCGATAGTATAAGAATAAGCTCTGACAAACAGGCGGGCAGGCTGACGTCAATTCCATCAGCTCAAGCTATGTTGAGGGCTTTCGTGGGTGCCGGAGAAGTAGAAAGGAGAGCAAAAATATAATGTCCGGAATAGTATTGCTCCAATGGTAGATACAAGTGACAGACATTTCAGATATTTTTGCCGACTGTTAACTAAAAAATCAATGCTATATACGCTGAAATTGTTAAACGCATTTACAGTTACAGAGAATACCTCGAAGGTTCCATTATGCTGCAGGTTGCTATGGGTTTAGAAGCTAACTGAATTCTGACGGGTACAGGCAATCCAGGGTGGCACACCAGCACCATCAACAAAATTTTGAGGAATTAAAAATATATCGGTGATGCGCTGCTGCAGAAAACCTATACCGTAGATTTTTTATGGAAGAAAAGGGTACCCCATAACGGTATTGTTCCGCAATATTATGTAGAAAACAGCCGTGAGTCTTTAATCCCGCGTGAAATTCTTATGCAGGTTCAGGAACAGCTTGTCAAAAGAAGATGTGTGCATATAAGTGAGAACGGAAAGAAGAGAAACTATAGCAACAATCATCTTTTATCACAGATGGTTTTTTGCGGCAACTGTCATGAAATATTCCGCAGGGTTCATTGGAATAACCGAGGAAAGAAATCAATCGTATGGAGGTGCGTCAGCAGGTTGGAAAACAATGGTTTGTTTTATACTGCTTCCACTATGCTTCAAGATACTCTTAAAGAGAAAATTGTTGAAGCCATCAGTACAGCCGTCAACGGAAAAAACTCTTTTCTGGCCATACTGAAAAAGAATATTGAAACCGTATTAAACGAGAAAATGGATGAGAGTACGGTAGATATTGATAAAAGGCTGGAAGAACTCCAAACAGAATTAATTTAGAAGGTAAATTCAAAGGAGGTATACGATAATATTGTCTATGAGATTTACAGGTTGCGTGATTTAAGGCAAGAAGCACTTTCAAGAAACGCTTTCCGTCAAGATATGAGGGGTCGGATTGCTGAGATGACGGACTTTCTTAATTGGCGGCATTTTTTTATACAAATGTATAAACAAGGGCCTTATATATCAAGGCTTTTAGCACATATGGGTATGAAAACCATTAGCTGAAAACGTGGGCTTTTTGCTTAGTTGGAACAAGTCCATAAAGTCCATATTTGATAGTAAAGTGCACAGGTTAGGTGTCAGCTTTCGCGAGTTAGATGCTTTTTCGGATTTTTATGAGGTTGTGTAGTCATGTTGGATGAATTATAATTAGGTAGTGAAACAGGCTAACCAACATTGCCCAAATAAGCTAAAATGTTTATTAGGCATGATGCCCAATGAAGATTATGAATTCACATTAATACCGAAATAAAGCGTTTTCATCAAATATGAACGGAGGAATTGTGAAGAATTTGAAACATGAATAATGTTATAATTATAGATGATGATAAAGAGCTTTGCGCACTGATGAAAAAATGTGTGGAGCAAGAAAATCTGACTGCTATAGTGGCTCACGGTGGCTTAGAGGGCCTGCGGCTGGCGGCAGATTATAGGGATAACAGCTCTCTGATTATTTTGGATGTGATGATGCCGGATCTCGATGGTTTTCAGGTGTTACAAAAAATCCGGAAAAAAAGCAATGTGCCGGTATTGATGCTGACAGCTAAAAGTGATGAGGAAGATAAGGTTTCCGGTCTGCGACTTGGAGCTGACGATTACCTAACAAAGCCTTTTAGTATCAATGAGCTGATGGCCCGTGTCAATTCCCTGATCCGACGTTATACTACCCTGAATCCAGCAGCAGATAGCGAAGCTGCCACCATATTGTTGAAAGATATGGTGATTGACAAGATCAACCGGATAGTTACTGTAAGAAATCTCCCGGTAGAACTGACCAGCAAGGAATTTGATCTGCTTTTGTTTCTGGCGGCCAATAAAGGCCGGGTGTTTACCAAAAAGCAGATTTATACACAGGTATGGGCGGAAGAATACGCATTTGACGACAGCAACATTATGTCCTTTATCAGCAAGCTGCGGAAAAAGATTGAACCCGACCCGGAACACCCTTTTTATATTTTAACGGTACGAGGCGTGGGCTATCGCTTTAACAGGGAGGCATGAAGAATAGAAATGAATTTTTATCTGTTGCTGGCCTTGTCGGTTGCCCTGCTTGTGATTGGGTATCTTCTTGCAAAACTTCATCGCGTCCGGGCCCAACTGTCCCTTATCAAAGACGCTCTGACCGATATTAAGGCCGGAAATCTGAACCGCCGCGTGCTGGTGCGGGAAAGCGACATGACAAAACAAATCTGCTACGACATTAACGAGATCGCCATGAGCAGCCAATCTAGGCTTATTCAGCAGAAGCAATCCGAACAGGCCTATAAGCGGCTTATTACGAGCCTTTCCCATGATGTGAAAACTCCTCTCGCCTCGTTGGTCGGCTACTTGGAGGCTGTGGAAAGTAAAATGGTAACGGGGGCCGAACAGGAGAAATATATTCAGGTTGCCACGGAGAAAGCCCATAACTTGAAAAATTTTGTGACCGCTCTATTTGAATGGGTGAAACTGGACGCTGGGGAGCAGATCTTTCATTTTGAACTTTGTGACCTCAACGAACTGTCCCGCGACATTGTAGCTGATTGGGTACCATTGCTGGAGGACAGTAATTTTACCTATGAGGTTGATATTCCTGAAACAGAATACATGACGCGTGTTGACCCCACCGCTTATACTCGCATTCTCAATAATTTATTGCAGAATATCCTGACGCACAGCGGCGGGAGCCGAGTGTTCCTGACCGTGACAGAAACGCAGCAGCAGGCAAAAATTGTTGTATCTGACAATGGGAAAGGAATTGCTGCCTCTGATCTTCCTCATATCTTCGAGAGGATGTATCAATGCGACCATTCCCGGTCTTCAAGAGGGAACGGGCTGGGCCTTTCCATTGTAAAGGAGCTGGTAAGCGCCCATAAGGGAACGATTACAGCGACCAGCGTACCCGGAGACGGAACAACATTTATCATTACACTTCCGAAAACCCTGTGACAGCGCAGGGTTTTCTTGCGTTTAAAGCAAGGTTAAAACAAGATTTCGGCAAGGTTATGGCAAGGTTCCTGATTTACAATAGTGCTAAACAACAGGAGGACGATATAGCTACATGGATATACTCCTGTTGTACTATCCTAAAAAGCGAGGTAATAATATGAACGATTTCGTAATTGAAACAAAAAAATTGATAAAGGTTTATGGGGAACAAACCGCTGTCAAATCTGTCGATCTTCATGTAAAACCGGGCCGCATCTACGGGCTGCTGGGCCGCAATGGAGCCGGTAAAACAACGATTATGAAGATGATCCTGGGCCTTACGCCTATCACTTCTGGTGAAATAAAGGTGTTCGGCGAGAATTTGAGAGGTAACGAAAAGCGCATCTATCCCCGGATTGGTGCAATAATTGAAACACCGGGTTTTTATCCCAATCTGACTGGTACAGAGAATTTGGAGATCTTTGCAAAACTGCGGGGTACGGCTTCTCCTAACGCAGTAAAGAAAGCACTTGAAATAGTGGGACTTCCCTATAAGGACAAAAAGCTATTCAGTAAATATTCCCTTGGCATGAAGCAGCGCCTTGGCATTGCCAATGCCATACTTCATGATCCAGAGCTGCTGATTCTCGATGAGCCGACCAACGGCCTTGACCCGATCGGCATTGCGGAAATGCGGACATTTATTAAGAATTTAAGCTCTGAGCATGGAAAATCCATCCTTATATCCAGCCATATTCTTTCAGAAATCTCCTTGCTGGCAGACGATATTGGCATCATTGACCATGGGGTTCTGTTGGAGGAAAGCAGTATGAAAGAGCTGGAAAAGAAAAACAGCAGGTATATACTGCTGCATGTCTCCGATGTTTCCAAGGCATCAATGATTTTGGAACAGAAGTTCCATCTGACCGACTATTCAGTACAAGATGAACAAACACTCCGTATTTACGATACCTCTTTAAATATGGCTGTTGTTAATAAGACTCTGGTGATGCAGGATGTGGCGGTTATCAGCTCCCAGGTCTGCGGTGATACTTTGGAGGATTATTTCAAAAAAATCACAGGAGGTGAGGTCATTGCTTAATCTGATACAGACAGAATTTCTGAAATTGCGGCGCAAAAAAATGATTTGGTTTATGCTGCTGGCCGCGTTCATTATGCCATTTTTCGCCTTCTTATTCTTTGAATATTTTAACAAAAATGGCGTTGATTCCATGGGGTTTTACAAATGGTCTGTTTTTGGATTTACTACCTTCATTATTTTGCCCTTTATATTGGGGGTGCTCTGCACAGTGCTTATGCACGATGAAAACCGATATGATATGCTCAAGCAGCTTTGGATCGTTCCCATAAGCAAAATGGGGTACTTTTTCAGTAAATTTGTGATAGTGTTGTTTTATTCTATATGTTTTATGATGATTACAGCTGTTACTTCTGTTTTATTCAGTGTTTTACCCGGCTTTGTCCCATTTGAATGGCAAAGTGTTCTGTTTCTGCTGGAAAGGTGCTTGGAGATTGCTGTTCTAACTTCTTTTGGCGTTCTCCCGATTTTAGCCATTGCATCAGGTCAAAAGGGATATGTTTTCCCATTTTGTATGACCTTGCTTTATATATTTCTTGGCTTTTTTACCTCATCAGTGAATATATATCTGCATCCTTTATCCAGTATTTCCTTTATCATTGCAAGAAGCGGGAATATTCCGGGTCTGGCATCTGCACAGGGAATTAATGTGCCTCTTGCGTTACTCTGCACCTTAATATGGGATGTGTTATCGGTTCTTTTTGCTCATTTTTCGTTGAACAGAAGAAAGTGAGGTGATACGATGCAAAAATTGATTTGGGCTGAATGGAAAAAACTTCGACGTTCCAGTATCATCATATTCACAATTCTTGCAACCGTGTTGGTGGCGGTCATTGTTCTGCTTGCCGGACAAGGTATGACAACCGAAGGATATTATCTGAATGACGCAGGGTGGTATATGACAATGATCCAGCCGTGGGCTACAATGTTTGTTCTGCCGGCTGTCATTGCTATGTTGGGAAGCTATATGATCTGCAGGGAAGAACAGGATGATACTTTGAAATCCCTGCTATTAATTCCTGTCAGCGAAACAAAATTAACTGCAGCAAAAATGATCGTAACATTTATTTTGAGTATATTGCTTTACTTGCTGCTTTTTGTGATAACACTTATGACAGAAATTATACTGCATTTTTCTGCGTTATCCGCCAGTATGGTACTTGGATTTTTTAAGAGTTATTTACTGGAAGGTATAGGCGTATTTTTAGCGGTATCACCCATAATCGTTCTCGTATCCTATACCAAAAAGAGCTATTGGTTGGATTTGCTGCTGGCGGAAATTTACTCATTCGCTGCGTTGTTTATGAGTATGTCCAGTGTAACAAAAACTTTCTATCCAATTACGGCGCTATTAGGTGTAGCAGGCTATTATGAAACGACCGCCAGCAATCAAATAGGAAGTGTTATTGTCTTACTGTTGTGCGGCTGTCTTTCCATTTTTTTATTGTTGGGGCACAGCCAGCGTAAGAAAGAGGAGAAATATTAGGCAAATGGAACCGCTGGGATGCTTCTTGACAGATAGCCTTAGATTTTTTGCTAATGGAGAAAATGGTGTCACTTGCTTTTTCAGAACCATAAGATGAAGAAATAAGTAAAGCTCGTGAGGATCGGGAGGAAGCAGAGCGCAGGCGCCAGGAGGAAGAACTCCATTATTGAATTATAAAGATTATTTATACTTGGCATAGGGGGAATATTTATGTTAAAAAAATCATCGATAAAATATTGGAATGATAATAAATTTAAGCTTTAGAAGCAAATAAATTCATATTTGTCAATGGACCTGAATAGGAGGTTATATCATGTCTGAAGATAATAAAGTAATGTACGGCGTGGATTTCGAAATGGAAGTCTTGATTGTACTGAATTTGTTTGCCTTCAATGCTATAATATGGTAAAGTGTGCTTAAAAACTTGAATTATTAAAAAAATACATGCCGGCAAGTGCAAAAGATAAAATTGATATATTCAAAAAGGATAGATATGTTGTAATACCTTTGCTGGTTTTATGAGCTTTGCATGTTGTGGCATGGCATGTGGGCAGGATGGACAGACTCAGAAATTACTCCAGTCCTCGATATAAGAAGTGCATTGAGCATTTTCCAAACACCGAAGGGTTAGTTCAAACAGAAAAACATATATCAGGTTTTTATAAAAAATGGGATTTAATATTTATAATGACATAGTTTTAACGATACCATCCAAATACCCGGGTATGATTCTTTTAGCTCATATAAGTATATGATGACAAGCCTATAAATAACTTCAATTTTGGCCACCGGAATGGGGTGGCCTGTCTTTTACCTATGATTCATGCAGAAAAATCGATATTTCATGCAAAAATTCTCTTTTTTTTATAGAAGCTGATATATTTGAGATGGAAGACTTATTTCTTTTAAGTGACAGGGGAACCTGCATTTAGGTTCCAAAGCTGTAACATGCCATGTTACAGATAAGAAAGTTGGGCTAAAAGGTAGCCAGGTTTCAATTTGCATTCTAGGAGGAAAGAAAATATGAAAAAACGGTTTATAAGTATTCTGCTGGTAATGTGCACCGTGTTCAACCTACTCCCCATCGTGTCAATTGCAGCAAACGGTTTGGAAAGCCTATCAAACATGCTAATTGCCATGCCGAGTACAACCAGCTTTGTAATGGATAATAAACCCATTTCCATAAAGCAGGCCTATGTCGTCAATGGAAATAATTATTTGCAGCTTCGCGCAATTGCAGAATTGCTCAACGGTACCAAATCACAGTTCAATGTTTACTGGGATGGGAAATATGCGGTTATCGAGACAGGAAAGCCATACAATGGCACAGCAAATCCGGCTTCCCTGAGTATCACATCGGATGTTAAAAAGAGCAGTACGGCTTTCAAACTGGATGACAAGATTATCACATTTGAAAATGTCTATCTTATTGACGGAGGTACCAATTACTTGCAGCTTCGAGAGTTTGCCAGCAAGCTCAAGGGTACTGCCTCACAGTTTAATGTGTATTGGGATAGCAAGGCAAGCCAGGCGGTGATAGTGCCGGGGGCTGAATACACTGGGGAAGCGCCCAAAAATACTGAGCAGGAAAGCAAGGCAACTCTTGCGGATGGATGGTACAGTTTGCGCAACGTGAAAAACAGTAAGTATGTCATCATAACGCCGAATGGTAGTGTAGCCCTGGAGAACGTTGATCCCGTCCCACAGTATTATGTAAAGCATTTGGAGGGCAACAACTACACCATTCAAACCGATGATGGCAAATACTTTGGTGTGACTAGAATGGTATCCAATGGTATACAGGTCAAAGCAGCCAGCAAGCAGTATTTGTGGACGCTACGCCTGGAATCCGGCAATGATACTTTCAGCTTGCGTCTCACCGAGAATACCAAGATGCTGTTTAATGCTGCAGGCCAGTCAACTATAGACGGTGATCTGGTTAGCTTATGGACTTATGAAAGCGAGGATGCCCCGAACTATGCTGAATTTAAGTTTATTCCGGTAAGCGAGAGTAAGCCGGCACCCACACCGGCACCTACCCCGGCAACCACACCAACACCTACTCCTGAACCTACGCCCACACCAACACCTACATCGACACCGGAATCTGAGCTTATACCGGATGTACTATATACGGACCTCAATGCTACGAGTTTCAGTTATAGTGACTTCTTGTATGATGCCAATGGAAAAAAAGTGACCAAGTATGAACCAGGCGCTGAGCTGGTTATTACCAAGAATATTCAGACCATAGAAGACTACTCTTTCTATGGACACAAAATGGGCAAGTTTACTGTTGACCCCAATAACCCTAATTACACGGCGATTGACGAGGTACTGTTCAATAAGGACAAAACCATACTCATTGCTTACCCCAGGTATAAGACCGATAAGACTTATACAGTTCCTGACAGTGTCACCGAAATTGCAGCGGGTGCATTCGCATTCAATGCTTATTTGGAGGAAGTAAAATTCGGATCAAGCCTGAAGACAATTCGTACGGATGCTTTCCGTGGCTGTCATCTTTCAGAGGTAGTCATCCCGGAAAGCGTCGCATACATTTATGGTTGCGCATTCAGCGATATTAAGGAGCTAACGAAGTTAACCATTCCGCCTACTGTAGGGTGGATTGCAAACGATGTTCTCAGTGGCGCCAATCCCAATGTTGTGATTTACGGTGAAAAAGGGTCGATAACAGAATCCTTTGCTTCAGAATATGGCTACAAATTTGTAGGTTCGGAGCCGTTAGGGCTTACAACCATCAAACTGGGACAGACCGAGGCTCAAGCCGGAATAAGTCATCTGTTGATAAGTTCTTTTAAGGACTCCAATGGCGTACTGAGAGTCTATGGTAGCTATGATAGCTTCCTTGCCGTATTCTATGTCAATAACAAAGCTAAATTCATATATACCAATGATTTGTCCACTTACTTGGGAGGAGGAATAGTGTACACCGATTCAAACGACAACAACAGACAATATGCGGCTTCAATCGGTACCTTTCCGGCTTTGGATGCGGAGACGACCGAAATATTCATTTTCTTCCTCGCCAATGCTTTCCGGGCCCAGCATGGTCTACCCGACCTGTTTTGGAATGAAAAACTTGAAAAAGCAGCACGCTCCCATAGCGAGGATATGGCGAAAAGAAACTTCTTCAGCCACACCAACCCGGATGGTTTGGAACCGCAGGACAGAATTGCTGCTGCAGGATATCATTTTAGCGCATGTGCAGAAAACATCCTTATGATGAGTATGGGTGTAGACGCTGTTCTTGCCATGGATGGATGGATTAATTCAGCCAGCCATCGTACGAACCTGCTGAATACAGTTTGCGACGAAATAGGCATAGGTGTGTACGGTGCATATGCTACACAAAATTTTGGAAAGGAATAGCTAACGCTAAAAACTTTGACAGGCCAGGAGGCGGTTATAAGCTGTCCTCTCAGACTGAAGACGTGGATTGGTTCCATGTCTTTTCTTCATTTCAAGAACAATTCGGTACAATATGCTTTCATCCTGACTAAGGCGGACTACATCCAATTCTTATTTGAGTTAAAGTGCAAAAATGCATACATACATATCATATCTTTATGATATCTCTTAAATATATTATAATTTTTTTGGTTAAATTTGGGCTTAAGGATAGTGAATGTGCACTGGAAAGCAGGGGAATACCCTGTGAAGTTGGTTTTTGGTGAATTGGACACCCCAGGAAAGGCGTAATTTTCGTGAATAAAAAGAGGTCAGAAATGGAGGCTTCATTTCATGGATTGGAGTTCTGAGCAATACTTGAAATTTAAAACCGAACGAACACAACCGGCTATCGATTTAGTGAATCGTATAAATATGGTTAATCCAAAAAAAATATTGGACATAGGTTGTGGACCCGGAAACAGTACTGAGGTTTTATATAATAAATACCCAGGTGCTTATATCCTTGGAGTAGATAAATCGGAGGAAATGATCAAAACAGCAAGAATAAAATACCCCGGCTTGAACTTCAAAATATGTGATGTCAGCAAGGACCTGTCACAATTAGACAGTGATTTTGATATTGTATTCTCAAATGCATGTATTCAGTGGATACCGGATCATAAACACCTTTTAAAGAATATGCTGAATTTATTAAATAGGAATGGTGTTTTGGCAGTTCAAATTCCAATGAATTATAACGAGCCAATCCATAAAACCATTGATGAAGTTGCATCTTCAGAAAAATGGAAGAAATACTTCATAGAACCTCGAATTTTCTACACCCTTAGTCAAAGTGAATATTACGATCTTTTATTTGAAATATCGGAAGAGTTTTTTATTTGGGAAACAGTCTATTATCATGTTATGAAATCCCATAATGACATCCTGGAATGGTATCGAGGCACTGGTTTACGGCCTTACCTCAATGCCCTGCCTGATGTGAAGAAAACAGTATTCAAGAGTGAGCTTATGGAAATCCTAATGCAAAGATATCCCAAGCAAAAAAACGGCGATATTATTTTTAGATTTCCGAGATTCTTTTTTATCGCATATCCGAAAAGGGGAAAAAGCTAAATGCTTTCACTTGTTAATGGAGGAACAGAAAACAATACCAGATTATGTTGTTGATTCTTCTATACCCCATACCCTGTATGAAGATTTTACCCATAAAAGGGTTGTAGCGTTTTCATTTAATAATAAACGGTATACAGTAAAAGCCTGGAAGGATTTGCTGCTGCAAACATGTGATTTACTGGCAGGGATAGATGCCGCCAAGTTTGATGAGTTTATTGATGACCCTGTGATGCATGGACGAATGGTTTCTTACTTTAGCAGAAAGTATGTCAATAAAAAAAATGAAAAAATGAAGAACATAGACATATATGTTTGGACCAATTTAAGCGCCAACGGTATAAGAAATCTTGTCAGAAAGCTTCTAAGGGAATTCGATATAAGAATAACCGATTATTACATATATTTGCGGGCAGACTATACTCCTTTGCATAAAAGTGACAAGGCAAATGATGAATACATTCCTGACCAAAGCAGAAGCCCTGACGAAACGAGGATTGGAAAATATGTTCGCCAAACCCTTAGAGAGCTGTCAAGCAATCAACACCGGTTTACAGAAAAAATTAAGCGAAATGCCGTCAAGGCAATGGTCAAAAGAAGTGATTATCCGCTTAGTGGGTGCGCACCTTTCAGCTTTCCCTGACCAAACTGTGCACCTTTTAAGTCATGTTTTCAATTATTCATTCTTCTATAATCCCAACAATAACGTTATCTTGCTTAACTTTATCAATTATGCCATACATTTTGTCAAAAGTTTCTTTATAGCTTAGGCTGCCGTCTGGTATTTTACTGATACCAATACGCATACTGAGAGGGATTTTCTTACCGTCATATGTAACATGATTGCCATTTAATGCAGTGATTTTCTGGGCTAAGGCTACTGCATCGATTACAGAATTATACCCGGTTAAAACAACAAATTCATCCTTGCCTATACGGAACATCAGCATATTGTCAGAAAGCGCAGAATCAATGCGCCTTGCAGCTTCTGCAATAATGAGGTCACCTGCTGGATAACCGTAAGTATCATTTGTTTGCTTAAGATTGCATATATCAGCACATAAAACATATGTACTCCTAAGCTTTTTAAGCTCATCATAAAGCTCTGTTATATTGACTTTTCTTCGAACTGACATATTATAACCTCCATTTTCAAAATTAAACTCGAGTTTAGGAAACAGTTCAGAAAAGCGGTGCTTTTTGCGGAATGCTGATGGGGATATGCCCCAGAATTTAATGAAAGCCCTTGAGAATGCTTCTGGAGATGTGTATCTGTATGTCAATGCGATGTTTGTTATACTTTTTTTTGAATTAATCAGATCGTGGGTTGCCACACTTAATCTGCGTTTTGACAAATATTCGCCAACTGAGAAACCGAAGACATATTTAAATAGTTTTTGCAAGCACGATACAGAAACATAGCATTCCTTAGCCAGGTCTTCCACCGTGAATCGCTCACGCAGATTTTTTTCAACCACCTCAAGAGCTGTAACAAGTACAGATAAATTCCGCACATGACCACCTCTTTTTTAATAGACAACGCGTTATCTATACGCTTATTATATCAAGAATACAAGTACCTACTTGATATTTTGTGTACAAATCATTACATAATTGTCTGATTCTCAAACAAGCTAAGAACATACATCCGACCATTTGAATAACTTGAAAAACCAGTTTAAATACCGGATAATATTACCGAATCATGGAAACCCATAAGTTATGTGGAATCAAGTCATGGAAAGGGCAATGCAATGAGTAATCAAAATATTTACGACAACCAGGAGTTTTTTGATGGTTATAAAAAATTAAGAGACAATCCTTCGGCAGCAAATTACATTGTTGAAAAGCCCGCGTTATTTAGCCTCGCACCCGATTTACACAGCAAATCTGTGCTTGACCTCGGCTGCGGCTATGGTGAGAATTGCGCCAAGTTTCTCGAATTAGGCGCTGCAAAGGTTGTAGGCCTTGATATATCTGCGAAAATGCTTGAAGTTGCGAAAAAAGAAAACTCATCTCCGGGAATTCAATATATCAACAAAAGCATGACTGATTTGGATGAAATCACGGAAAAGTTTGATGTTGTATTCAGCTCTCTTGCTGTTCATTACATTGAAGATTTCGATAAATTGGCAAAAGGTGTTTATGACCTGTTAAACCAGGGGGGTTATTTTATATTCTCACAGGAGCATCCGTTGACAACAGCTTTGATGACACAGAATTATTGGACCGTAAATTCTGAGAATGAACGCATTCATTACAATTTAACTACCTATTCTGTCGAAGGAAAAAGAGAAGTAACATGGATTGTTGATGGAGTTATAAAATATCACCGCACTTTTTCAGGTATCGTTAATTCCCTTTCAGGTGCAGGCTTTATTATTGAGAAAATGCTCGAGCCTGTCCCAAGTGGCGACATTATGAATCAGTACCCGTCATACAAAAAATATATTCATAAACCTGACTTTCTACTTATCAGGGCCAGGAAAGGCAACTGATCAGAATAATCATGACGGGAGCATTACAGGTTTGAATTTGTCAAGGAATTGGAAATCATAAGTTTTGTCATGGCTGATAATAAAGCATTTCACGTTATACCACTTCTTTTGATATTCGCTGCATATATATAAAGAGCCTGCCGGCGGTGACTCTGCCGGCAGGCTGGGATAGTCTGCAAAGGACATCTCTTCGGTGCATATGCTTTTCAGAGCATAATGTTCCTTTATACCTTAAAACTTGACACAGTCTTGATTAGCGCATTTGAGCTTTCTTTCGCCGATTCTGCTGCGCTGATTACATCATTTGACATTTGCGCTATATCAGATGCACTCTGGGCAATGTTTGCTGCTCCTTGCGCTTCTTCGTTGGAAGAAGTTGAAATTTCATTTATTGTTTTAACCATGCTCTGCATTGATGCCAATATCTCTTTAGCAGTAACACTGAAATCGGTGATCATTTCATTTATAACGGCTGAACTCTGGCTGTATTTCTCACTGGAGCTGACAAAATAGTTGTAGTCATTTACTACTTTTTGCTCAATAAACTTCATGATTTCTTCCGAACTGGAAGTTAGAGAATTAACAGCTTCAAGTATCACTTTTGTCATTTCCTGTATCCCCGATACAGTTTTTTTGGAGTTTTCCGCAAGCTTTCTGATCTCCTGGGCCACGACGGTAAAGCCTTTTCCTGCTTCACCTGCCCTTGAGGCCTCAATGGCGGCATTTAATGCCAACAGATTGGTTTGGGAGGTTATTTCCAGTATAGCTTCAGATAGTTCATTTATCTTATTTACTGCCTTTGATTGCTCAATAGCGTTCTGCAGATCACCCTTTACCTTTCTGTATATTTCTCTGGCTTTTAACTGAGAATCTATTGCATTCTGCTTCATTTCTTCGCTCATTTGGGCTACTTCCCTTACTGTAAGTGCGCCTTTATGTGCCCTGGAAGTAACAGCTTCTATAGCTGATTCAATCTCTTCTGAAGTGGCATTCATTTCCTGGGCTGATGCAGAAGTTTCTTCGATACCTGCTGACAATTCCTGTGTCGTGGCGGAAACATCTTCCATGTTCTTGTTAAGCTGCCCCATTTTGGCATTTATATTGATAAGTTTCTCGTTTACGCTGGATGATTCCTCAATAACTTTCTTAATGATATTTTTTATGGAATGCTGCATAGTATTGATTGCATTGGCCAGGACTCCGGTTTCATCTTTCATTTTAAGCAGCCTGGCAGGAATTGCCTCTGTAAAGTCACCGGTAGCTACCACATTCAGATGGTTGGCAGCCAAAGTAATAGGTTTTGAGATGCCCAATGCGATTATGAATGCGATAGCTATGCCGAATACGGTAAAGACAACTCCCAGAGCAAGTATTGCGGATTTAAGCTGTCCCACTTTCTCCATGACTTCAGATTTTGGAGCTGTTATTCCCAATGACCAGTCTGTTCCTTCAACCGGGGCAAAGCCCATGTATTTTACTACTCCATTATAGGAGTATTCTCCTGCCCCCACTTCTCTGGACACCATTTTCTGTTCCAATTTAACCAGTGATTCCAGTTCGGGATTCTCTTTTACATTTTCAAAATCATTATCCATGTTGTAAACCAGGCTCGTATCCTGGTCAGCCACTGTTATGCCTTTACTGTTAATCATGAAAGCATTTCCGTTTTTCCCGAATGTAAAATCCATGATAATATCACTTAATTCATTCCCATCACGGATAGCAACCAGTACACCCTTTATTGTATCGCCATCTTTGATTGGAACGGCGTAGGCCAATATTAAACTGTTATCCACTTTACTGAAAATAGGATCTGAAACGGCATTTTCACCAGACAATGCTTTTTTAAAGTAATCCCTTGATGAAATGTCAGTAATATCCCCATCTGTATTTTTAGCTTTACCGGTTGTATCTGCAATATTTATTCTCAAATGACCGTTTCTCTTCACTTCATTTTTCAGCAGATCCAGCTTCTCATCCAGTGTTAATTCATCCCCTTTTATCGCATCGGTTTCCGCCAATGCCTCCAGTATTTCTAATTGGGCATTAATCCTTTCAGCCACAACTTTGGCCGACTGTTTGGCTAATTGGGTTAGGGATTCATCTATAACTGATGCTACTGCATTACGGGATATTACTGCCGACATGCTAAAAAGCCCGCCGCATACAAAGAGAAGCAGCAATCCAAAACATAAAGCCAGTCTTGCTTTAAGGCTCCTCAATTTCATCAAAAATCCCTCCTATTGCTATCAGAATAATAAGATTATATAATATCTATCGAATTTTGACAAATTTTGTTGATAGAGAATAACAATAAATGCTTTTACAGGGTTGTAAACAGGTATTGCTGCTAAAAAAGGTTTTTATGTGTTATGCTTAAGATTAATATCCTGGCAAACAAGTTACGGAAAGTGCTCGGCAAAAGACTGATGCATTACATCAAACTGCGATTTATCAAAATCACTGAAAAACTGCTTGATATGCCCATGGGCAAATGGTTGCCAACACCACAGGCATCATTTCTTTTGACTCAAGCCATGGGAAGTGTGTCGTCCGGATGTCAAGGTAGGATGAATAGAAATGCGGCTTCTTTAAAGCCGCGATAGCAAAGCTTCATTTAAACATAACATTGACTATAGCAGCTTTAAATGTCATCATTTTACTATAATGGATGTAAATTGTACTTATGGGTTTTCTTGAGCAGAAAGCATCTAGTTCAGCAAGGTTCCCATTAAGCGTATTATATAACTTGGTCTTGGAATGGCCTTAACGATGACAAGCCAGTCCTTGGTTTATCTTGATTTATACTGCGGCAATGGTGATATCATAAAGTTTTGCTGATATTGTATATTAGATTGCTTGAGGTGAGCATTAATGAAAGAATTGGACAAAGTAAAATACGAAACAGTAAGGTTCATGCGTGGCAAATACCGGTTGGATGAGATTGCAGGAACGTATTACGGCATCCCTTGCCTGAGATTCCGCCAGGGGAAGAAAACCATTGCGTCCATAATTCTTCATGATGACCATTATGATTTTCAAATTATCCTCGGGAAAGCGGAAAGAGAAAAGTTTGAAGCTATGAGGCATGAATTCCCGCTTGGGATCCAGGAACTTTATGACCGCGAACGCACCCTGCACGACGGCAAATGGCTGTTAATTCGTGTTGCTGATTTGAAAACTTTGGAAGCTGTCAAAAAACTGATACTTATTAAGAAGAAACCAAACCGCAAGCCATTTCCAAAAGAAAATGCCGTGTATGGCAAGTGTGGACATAGATGCGATTTGTGTGTACACTATACCGGCATAACCGAAGAATTTAGAAAAATGCTCATTCCGCATCTAAATGCGGTATATGGTATATCTGATTGGGATATGCGCTGCACCGGTTGTGATACACCCGGTTGTCACTGCCGCCGTGACGGGAATGAGTTATGTGAGCCATTAGAGTGTTTGCAATCGAAAAAGCTCAATACCTGCTTTGATTGTACAAGTTACCCTTGTGAACAGGCAACCGTTGGATACAGGCAATTGGAACACAGAAACATTTCTGCCGATGATGTTACATGGGCAATTTTGCCCTATGTTCCATATCAGTATGAACAAGCATACTGAAACTTGGCATTGTGAGAAAGACTGGGAAATTGGATTTCATCAAGGAAACTATTGGACGGATTTGATGCATGTAATCCCTTGTAATGCATTGATGTCGAAGAATTGGTATCGATATCGAAGTATGAGACTTTTAAAATTAATAGTTCGACCTGTTTTACCCTTTGATATGCAATAGACTGATATGCGCATTGGAAAAACTGTCGCAAGATGCGGTTTATGGCGATTTTGAAAGCGTGATTTACCGAGGACTCGTTGAACTAGGCTTACCGACGAAGATAATAAAACAATGAATAGTATTTTGCTTGAACAATTTTTAAACTTTGGCAGAATAGAAGTTGAGTATGCAAAACAAAATGGCATAAAACCGGCATTGATGCCTTTCCAAATTAGCGGAGATAGTATCAGGATGGTTAAAACATGGGTAAAATAATAGAGTGGGATAAGCAAAAGCAAGTTAAAATAAATAAAAAGTTGATACAAGGAATGATGTACAATGTCAAAAATGCCGGTTTTATTTGTAGGGCATGGTTCTCCGATGAACGCCATTGAAGACAACGATTATTCAGGGGCCTGGAGGAGAATAGCCGAAAGGATACCAAGACCAAGGGTGATATTGTCCGTTTCAGCCCATTGGTATACCCATGGGACTCGAATCATGAACGAGGAGAATCCAAGAACCATATATGACATGTATGGTTTCCCGGAGGAATTGTATAAGGTTACATACAACACATCGGGTTCACCTGCTACTGCTAAAATTGCCAGGGAACTGATTTCGCGGAAAACGAAATATGACAATTCGTGGGGCCTTGACCATGGGACCTGGTCCGTATTGGTCCATATGTATCCGGATAGAGATATTCCTGTGTTTCAAATCAGTATAGATGGGGATGCACCTCCAGAAGAACATTATTTAATTAGCAGGGAACTGAGTGCATTGAGAGAACAGGGAGTTCTTATTTTCGGAACCGGAAATGTTGTTCACAACCTGAGACTGGTTGACTGGCATAAAGCAAACAAGGGTTTTGACTGGGCATATGAGTTTGATGACTATATTTATGAGAACATTCTGAACAAGAATCATGAAAATATTCTTAAGTATAATGAACTGGGTGATATTGCAAGGCTGGCAGTACCTACTCCTGACCATTTTTATCCACTCCTTTATATCCTCGGAGCGTCGGATGAGGATGATAAAATCAGTGTTTACAATAAATCCTGTGAACTGGGGTCATTAACAATGACTGCTTACCTTTGGGGGTAATGCCGGGATTCAATGGAAGATGAAATTACTCAAATGAATTAAATCAGAAATATATTATATAAATAGCTGCTATTCGATTTATTATCTTAAACGGTTATTTCAAAATCAACGAAAAACTGATTGATATGGGCCCGTGAACAGCCGGTTGGTTTTCCGGAGATTTCTATGAAATTAAATCTGTCTACTTGACTAATACCCTCGATATGCGTTCACAGGAACAAGTCGGGGGTATATTTTTGCGGCAAAATGAGCATTAAATTGGGCAGTGGCAGGGGATAGGACATGTGAGTCATTTTATAAGTTTATTTTAATATTAAAAATTTACTTATGCTTCTTGCAAGTTTTGTCGAATTTGTCTACAATCAAAGTTATTGTTTTCTATAAAGGTTCTTACATTGGCAAAATATATTTAGTTTTGTTAGTGTAAAAACAATATTTATTTTATCATACAGGGAGTTCTGTTTATGAAAGAAAAGCTTGATTTAAAATCGAATTTACTGATAGGTTCTTTGCTATTTGGGCTGTTTTTTGGGGCAGGCAACTTGATATTTCCTGTTCAAATGGGGCAGCTGGCCGGTAAAAATACATTACATGCGACAATTGGATTTTTATTTACCGGAGTTGGGCTTCCATTGTTAGGTGTTATTGCAGCTGCCCTTTCCCAAAGTGAAAGCTTATATGATTTGGCAAAGCCTGTTGGCAGGATATATTCAGTTTTATTTACATGCATGCTGTATTTGACAATTGGACCTTTATTCGCCATTCCACGTACAGCAACTGTCGCATTTGAAGTAGGTTTGAATCCTTTTATTGATGAGGAGCATTTTCAAACCGGATTGCTTGTATTCTCATTAATTTTCTTTGTAATTACTCTTTATTTTTCGCTTAAGCCGGGAAGAATCCTGGATTGGGTTGGCAAATTTCTTACTCCTGTCTTTGTGGCACTTTTATCAGTTTTAATCACTGCAACCTATGTAAATCCCATGGGTAAAGCAAGACAATATGCACCACAGGGGAATTACATTGATAAACCATTATTTACAGGGTTATTAAATGGGTATAACACTATGGACGCTTTAGCTTCCCTTGCTTTTGCTATTGTTATTATTTCAAATATTGAAAAATTGGGTGTAAAAGATACAAAGAGAAAAGCAATTGAAACCTGTAAATCCGGTATAGTGTGCCTTGTTGGGATGAGCGCTATTTATGCGTCATTGGCTTATATGGGGGCAACAAGCTTGGGAAATGTCAGCAGAGCTGACAACGGAGGAAAAATCATGTCCATGGTTAGTGAGCATTATTTTGGCTTTACAGGTAAAGTATTGCTGGCCGCAATAGTAACGGTTGCGTGTTTGAAAACAGCAACAGGCTTAATTACTTCATGTGCCCAAATGTTTAGTGAAATGTTTCCCAATTCAATGTCATACAATAAATACGCTGTTATATTCACTGCTTTTTCTTTTACAATTGCCAATTTTGGATTAAATAAAATTATCCAGCTATCCTTGCCGGTTCTTATGTTTCTTTATCCGCTGGCAATTGTTTTGATAGTATTATCATTATTAGCACCAATTACTAATAAAATAACAGAGATATACAGGTGGACAACTGCATTTACAGTTATTGCAGCATCTTTCGATTTTTGCAATGCATTACCGGCAAGTTTGAAGGAAACCCCGGTAATTAAGGCGATAATTGATTTTGCCCACATGTATTTACCGGGATTTGACTATGGGTTTGGATGGATTATTCCAGCACTGGGCGGCTTTGTTATAGGAACGGCAATATACAGAAGTCGTACAAAAGCTGAAAGTTAGAATATATAGATTTGCACCATTTTTAAGTATTATTAATGCTGTTGTTATAAAAACCGAAAGTACGCTATGGGCCTGGTTGTCAAAGGTTGTCAAAGGGACGGTTCTTTTGACAACTTTGCATGCTGCATCGCTGGTTGGTTTTGCTATGGAGCTTCTTGCGGTAAGCGTCACCGACATTTACTGTTATGATGATTTCTGGCTGTCACTTGGAAAAGCACCGCATCAGTTTCCGGTGTTTGGCGGTCTCATGTGGGGTGGGTTGACCGTTTGCGGTATGCAGCTTGCCGGCAAGCTGGGCTTCGGGAAAAGGCTGACTGCGTTGAGTACCGGTATGTTCATTGTAAGCATGGACATTTTGCTGGATGCTGTGGCGATTCGTCTTGACGGCGGTTTTTGGACATGGGTTGGCAGGCCTGTTTCGACGGATATCCCGTTGCTTGTATTTTGGCTGGCACTGTATGCATATTGCATAGCAGGTACTATAACACTGGGGATAGGCAAGAAACACCCCTGGTTTCTGATCCTTGCCTTTATGTTTGTACTGGCAACCATGTGTTCATGTGTTGCAAAACCGAAAGGAAAAAGCTGAGGAGGAAAGATGGATGGATACCCTGTGCGGGTGCATACATCTTTCAAAGGGGCTTTTCATTTCAGAGGAATCCGGGCTGCGTTGAAATAATTCGTTTCTTGGCATACAATAGAAATTGGGATTTTATGATCTGAGAGAAGAACGCATTATCATATGAAAAATTGAATCAGATGGCCTAAATGGGAGGGTATGGGCAGGTTACTTGCGACCAATCGAAACCCGGAAAAGAAGATCGTATAGAGTCAAATTATAGGTTTATAATTTGAGGTGACAGTAATGTCTTTTTATTCCCTCAGAAAAATGATTAGCAAATTGCCGGGAAACATAATCAAGTTGATTCCAAAGCCGGATCCTGTTTTGAGAGGGGGCTTCGGATCAAGGGAAATAATCGGTGAAATCTGTGCAGTTGCGGGATATAAATCTGTACCTCTTGTAACGGATAAAACACTTTTTTCTCCCGGTTATCATGAAAAAATTCTAAACTCGCTGGAAGCAAAAAATATCAAATGCACTGTTTTTGACAATATAACCTCCGAGCCGACAATTGACATAATCAGCGAAGGAAGAAGTATGGCTGTAAACTGCAATGCTGATTGTATCATAGCTTTCGGAGGAGGTTCCGTACTGGACACCTGCAAGATAATAGCCGCCGAAGCGAAAAAGCTCAACCGCAATATCGATAGTTTCCTGCATAAATTCATCTTTATCAGAGGAAAAACCATGCCTATTATCGCTGTTACGAGTGCTTTCGGAACAGGTGCTGAAATCACTGTCGGAGCTATTGTTCAGAACAAAAAAGGTATAAAATGTTCTACGGTGGTCATCGGGATGAATGTCACATATGTTGTGCTTGACAGTGAGCTGACAATCGGTGTACCTGAAAGCGTTATGGTATACTGCGGGATTGTTGCTCTCAGCCATGGCCTTGAGGGATTTCTCGCAGGCATAAAGACAAGCGAGGAAGATATGCATAAAAGCCGTGAGTGTGTAAGGCTTGTATTTGAGAATCTGCCGGGCCTTATTGCGACTCCGGATGATAACGATGCAAGGCAGAAAATGTGTTTTGCCGCCTATTACTGTGGAAATGCCATAAACAAGCAACTTGTCGGCTATGTCCATGCCTTTGCCCATTCAATAGGCGCCTTGTATTACATTCCCCATGGAGAAGCAATTGCGTTGTGCCTTGTTCCGATTCTTTCTTATCATAAAGACATTTGCATGGATAAGCTTGCGCAGTTGTCACTTTATTGCGGATTTTCCAAAGAAACGGATGACAAGGCTGCCTCGGCAGATAAATTTATCGTTGCTCTTGAAGAACTGCTGAAGACCTGCGGCTTTGAAAGAAACGGTGATTTGATTTATGAGAAAGACTATAAAAAGCTTACCAAAATGATAAATGCCGATTCCGTCAATTATTCGCCGCCAAAAACTCTTAAAGACTATGAGATAGTGGGCCTGCTTGATGAAATAAGAAAGGAGAGTAAGTAATCATGACTTATACACAAGAAAGAATACAGGAAATTGTAGCAAATCAGAGAAAGTTCTTTCGATCCGGAGTTACTCTTGATGTCAAATGGAGATTGCAACAGCTGAAAAAGCTGAAAGCGGCTGTGATTGCCCATGAGGAAGAACTTGAAAAAGCGCTGTTCGAAGATTTGGGTCGAAGCAAAACTGAGGCATACTTGTGTGATATCGGTCCTGTGATAGTAGAGATTAACGAAACAATCCGCGGACTGAAAAAATGGGCAAGGCCGGAAAGGCACTACAGCGGTATTATGTGCTTTCCGAGCACGTGTACCACGGTATACAAGCTGCCATACGGTGTTTCGCTGATCATCAGCCCCTTTAACTTCCCGATTCTTCTGACACTGGGCGTATTGACGGCAAGCATTGCAGGGGGTAATACTGCAGTGATTAAGGCAAGCTCAAAATCGGCGGCAAGTACCAAGGTTTTGCAGGAACTGGTTGCGGAAACATTTCCCGAAGAATATATCACGGTTATAGACGGCGGCCATGATGTGGCTGACATGTGCCTTGCACAGCGGTTTGACAAAATATTCTATACAGGTTCCCCCGCGGTCGGCAAGCATGTGCTGACCCAGGCAGCAAAAAATCTCACATCGGTAGCGCTTGAGCTTGGCGGTGAAGAGGGCAACTGGTGTATTGTCAGGAAAGACGCAAACATAAAGGATGCTGCACGCAAAATCGCTTTTTTCAAGCTTTGCAACGCAGGGCAGGTTTGCATTAATATCAATCAGGTTGCAGTGGCTGAAGAGATAGCGGATTCCTTTATTGAGGCACTGAAAAGCGAGTTTATCAGGCAAATCGGTGAAAAACCCGAAGAAAACGAAGAGTATCCGAAGCTCATAAACGATGCGGCATATGACAAATGCCAGAAGCTGGCGGATGAATACAGAGACAGAATAATTTTCGGAGGAAGGGGTATTAGGGAAACAAGACGGTTTGCTCCGACTATCATTTATCCTGTTAAAACAGATGAGTATATAGTAAGGCATGAGCTGTTCTGCCCGCTGCTGCCGATTGTACCTTTCAGGGACGGAGAAGTAGACAATCTTATGGAAATTATTTCCGACAGAGAACATCCTCTTGCAATGTATGTTTTCACCAGTGATATGAAATGGGCCAAGAAAGTTAT
>Ga0134099_1000376_pt1 | contig 53790 bp, 43 predicted proteins | sample 10_taG_2_FD_105482 | JGI IMG/M metagenome (GOLD analysis project Ga0134099, IMG submission 105482) | Switchgrass degrading microbial communities from high solid loading bioreactors in New Hampshire, USA - 10_41_5_180_A2 metaG | ecosystem: Engineered > Bioreactor > Semi-continuous > Anaerobic >...
GAATGGATTTCCTGATGATGCTGACGACGACGATTGTCAGCAGCAGGGATATTGCCGCCGAGGAAATCAGCAGAATCCAGGCAAAGCTCATACTTTGCGACGCGGTATCGCTTTGCGCCGCTGCGCGCTCCTTGGCCGTTTCTGAGAAATAGTTCAGGATGTCGGATATCTGGGACAAGGCCGGTTCGTATTGGTCCAGATATAAATTCAGAGCTGTTTTGTCGTTCGTATCTGACTGGTTGCCGATCAATTCCCCAATTTCCTTTTGAACGTCGGCCGCGTTCTTTTCGATTGCCCTTATTTTTTCAATGTCCGCATCCCTTTCGCTGTTTCTCTGGTTTTTGGCATAAAGGTCAAGAACCGTTAAAAAATCTTCGCTGCATGAGTATGCTTTTTCCAGAGCCTTATTGGCCGCCTGTTCGTCATCTTCCACGATGGCGAGCAGTATATTCTGTTTTGCCCCTTCCATATCGATTCTCAGATTTGAAAGGTATTGCGCGTTCGGGACGGTATATTTTGAATACATTTGAATCTGTTCCCCGATATTGCTGATGCTGTACGCGGACAATGCCGCCGTCGCAAGCAGTATGGCAAACATTATGCCGAAACCCAAAAAAAGCTTTTTGCTTATGGACAAGTTTTTCATGGTATTTCTCCTTTTTTATTTTTAAGTTGGCGGCGCCCGGCCGCCCAGTTTCGACGTTTGATTTCTTAATTAACACTTCGCTTGGCCGTCTTATATCCGCGTTGCAAAATTGTCAGGCCAAAGCTCCCAGTTCTTCTTCCCCGTAGTCTGTCAGCAGTTTTTTGCAGTCCAGCAGGAGCTTTATGCTGCCTCCGGCCTTCCCTATTCCCATGATATATTCGTGTCCACCTCTTTTCACCTCGGGGAGAGGCTCAACATCCCCGTCCCCCATGTCCAATACCTCCGACACACTGTCCGCGATCAGACCGACGGTAATATCGTCCGTATCAAGCACGATGATGCAGGTGCGGTTGTCGTACTCCCGTACCTCCTTCTTAAAACGCAGTCGGGCGTCCATAACGGGAATGATCTTTCCCCGCAGGTTGATAACCCCCGTTACATATTCCGGCATGTCGGGAACTTTCGTGATCGGCTGGATACCGATGATCTCAATAACATACCGTATCTCCATCCCGTATACGTCATTTCCCACAGAAAAGATCAGGTATTTCCCTTTCAGAGTATCCTCTTCCTGTTCCTGCGGGTGCAGTGAATCTGTTTGCGCCAAGCTTAATAAACCTCCTTCTTTATCCCTTTCGAATTCCCGGCCGGGAATTCTTTAGAGTTTGTGTATTTTTTAACAAAAAATCTGCTCTATAATTACATAGAACAGATTTCTTATTTGTTCATACCTCTTTCGGGGGTATTTTTTATATTTCGATCTTGTCCAGCTCTGATCTTGAGTGAATCTCCAGCTTCCTGTATATGTTTTTGATTATTGTCTTTACGGTAGCCTTTGATATGTAGAGTTTGTCGGCTATTTCCTGGGCGCTGAGCCTTTTCCTGACAAGCAGGGCAATTTCCCGTTCCCTTGGCGTAAGCCCGGTTTGACCTCTCAGCAAAGCTCTTTTAATGGCGGCGGTGCCTCTCTCCTGCTGTCTGCAAAGCTTTGTCAAAGCGCTGATCCCCTCCTTGTCGGATATGCCGCTCTTTGCAAGCTCAATAAGGACAGGTATGTTCAGCGTGTCGGAGTTCTGGACGATCGGAAGGTAATTCTTGTCCGGAAGCGACATTTCCAGCGCCTGCCTGAAGCAATTCTCCGCCTCACGAAGGCTTCCGTTTCTGAGATTTACTGCGGCAAGATATTTGTAGAAATATACCTTTGGCATCATGCAGCGCAGGTTTCCGCCAATGTCTGCTCCCGCGTCCAGAATTGCCTGCGCCAATCCGAGAAATTCGTTATACCGCTTTTCGTTAAACAGTAAAATGGAGTATAACACCTGCGCATAAGGCACGGCCGGATAATAAAGCGTTTTTTGGATACTCGTCATGTCATAAAGCCAGGGGGCAACATTTTCGGTACTCCCGGCATAAAGGCTTACCGCAGCCAGGCACAGATCCGCCATGCGCCGTATATGCAAGTCCGAATCCTCCTGCGCATAGCTTCGAATATTCCTTAGAGCCGCAAAATAGCCGTTGGCGTCCCCCCGCAGGATGGCGATACGGGCAAGGACAAGTTCGGCGCACAGGCAAATGCATGTCTGCCGTTGGCTTCTGGCCTGATAGATAGCCTTATGGCACAGTATTTCCGCCTCATCGTCCTCTCCCCGCAGCAGCATGGCCTCCGCCTTCATTACGCTCTCGGCTCCAAATCCGTAGCCCCGCACAAGCTTTCGGATGATTTTCAGGCTCTCTTCCGCATCCGCAAGTTCTTTTTCAAGCCGGCCTCGTTCCCTCCAGAATAAAAAGAGAACCGACGGACAGCCGAGCGGAAACGGAACTCCGAATTCAATTTGGCAACCGGATATCTCCGGCTCAACCAATGCGTTTTCTATATCCCCCTTTATCCTGCCCGAATTGATATAGCTCTCCAAAAGAAATATAAACGCATGTCCCCTTTTAATCCTGCATAGCTCATCCGGGCTCAGGGTGTCGTTTGCCTTGATTATCAGTCCAATCAAACGGTATAACTTCCGATAGGCTTCGAAATGCCCGCCGGCAAACATCTGCAGGCAGAATGTCAGCATGGCATGCGGATATTTAAGCAGCGTTTCTTCGGGACAACGGTCCACAAGCTCCCTGATAAACTCCAGCATGTTTTCTTCTTTATGGTCGAGGATATACTTCGCATCGATCGGCAATGACAAAATGGCGTCAAAATCCCCGATCGAAAAAAAGAGCCTTGCGGCGGCATAATATTGGGATATTGCGGCGCAGGCATGGCCCGCCAACGAAGCAATCCGTTTTTGATACTCCGCAGATTCATAGATGAAGAAACGGTTTCGCAAATAATCCCGCAGTGTTCCGTGCATGGTATAAGCGCCTTTATCCGGAGAATACCGTATGAAATGGTTTGACTTCAGCAACTCCTCAATATTCTCCGGCAGAGTCTGTGTCCCCAGCATGACGGACGCCTGACGCGGATTAAAGCTGTCCATCACCGAAACCGAGAGTAAAAACTCCCTTTCCTCGGTTGTGAGATCATTTAAAATCGCGGCTTCCACAAGCCGTTCAATACGATCGGTAAGACCGAATGAACCATTTTCCTTGTAGTTGGCGACTTGCAGACTAATGGCAGCCACCCAACCCTCGGTGCAGGCAAAAGCTTTGTCCAATTCTTCCTTTGACAGGCGGATGCCTTCAGTTCGGAAAAGCCTGGCGGTGCTTTCCGCGTCGAAGAAAAAGTCGGGAGCCCCAATGGTATGAATTTGGATATTATGGAAGTTCCGCCGCGGCTCTCTCCCAAGATGCTGGGCAATAAAAATGAAATGCAGATTTGGGTTTCCGTGCATGGAAAAGGCGCTCGCCAGTTCTCGGCGAACGTCGCTGTAAAAAAGCTGATAATTGTCTATGACCATATAGGTTTCCGCAGAACATTGAATGCTCTTAAGAATCGAACGAATAGATATCAGATTCTCCATAGTCGAAATCTTTAGTTTTTTCAGGCTGCCGGCCGCTTTTTCATCTATGCGCGAGAGCAGGTCGCAAATTCCGTTCCATGTCAGTGGAACCGGTTCGCCCAGGCAGGTGAACCATAATTGCATGACGCCCTCCGGCAAATTTTCTTTCAGATATTGACTGACCGCCGTCGTCTTGCCGAATCCCGAGGGAGCTTCCACGATGGTTGCGGGATGATGGGGTATTTGGTTAAGCTGCTTTCTGAGTCTATCCGGAAAGAAATGCTTTTTCGGCTGGTTTTGGTGCATCCGTTTTCTCCGGCTTGGAAGTATGCTTCATTATTCTCAGCCCCTGCTCCCATTTATTCTATATCTACTGTTCCAGATATCAGCCTTATCCGAGAAGAATTTTATCAAATATTGGCATAATGTGCTATAATACTTTTTAATTTCAAAGGTTTTTATTTAAAGAACAACGAAGCTCCGGCGCATTACCAAGCTTAACTTCACATAATTAGCAATAGCTGATAAAATCAGCATAATCAAAATCCGGTACGCAACTTTTATTACATACCGGATTGTACTCTTTTCGTTTGTCCTGCGTTCAAAGAGAATTCATAGATCATGGTATTTTTCCTCGTGTGCCGTTAGCCCTATCGATCAAATCATCTAAACGTACACCAGCTCCTCCATAATTTCTACATAAAAATGTTGTATACTCCGTCTTAGAAAATGAGTCACGGAGGGATGAATTTATGGCGCAGCCAAAAAGCCGGAAAAACACGGCAGGCGGCAGAAGGCGTGCAAAATCCCGCTCGGGGATTATAACCGCAGCAATCCTTGTCGTATTTGCTATTGCCCTTTTTGTCCTTGCTTCACTTAGCAAAACCCCGAATGGCAGCTTGTCAGCCAACGGCAGCAATAAAACTAAAACCGTTAAAGACAGTGACCTTGTCATACATGCAGACGATATTACAGATCAGGTATCCTTTTTTCCTGTTGAAGTCAAAGGAATAAAGCTTGAGGTATTGGCTGCAAGAGCGTCCGACGGAAGCGTCAGAACCGCATTTAACACCTGCCAGGTCTGTTATAACTCCGGAAAGGGTTATTATATACAGGAAGGAAACAACCTCGTTTGCCAAAATTGCGGCAACCGTTTCAAAATAGACGAGGTCGAGGTTGTAAGGGGCGGCTGCAATCCTGTCCCGATAACATCCGGGAACAAAACTGTCGACGATACCACCATTACAATACCAAAGGAATTTCTTGAGCAGGCTTCCGTCATATTCAGCAACTGGAAAAGATAATAAACCGCAAAAAACGGGTGCAAAAGAAGGAGCTTTCAGCATGAAAGATAGCGCCGGAAAAATTCTCGTAGTCGACGACGAATCCAATATTGCAGACGTAGTTAAATCCTTTCTTGAAAGCAAGGGATACGCGGTTGTGACCGCCGATACCGGTCCGAAGGCCATGGACGTTTTTCTTAAGGAACCGATTTCGCTGATCGTACTGGATTTGATGCTGCCCGGGCTAAGCGGCGAGGAAGTATGCAGGGCAATCCGCAAAAGGTCCCGCGTTCCCATAATCATGCTGACGGCAAAATCCGAAGAAGAAAATATGCTGGAGGGTCTCGGCATCGGGGCGGATGACTATATAACGAAGCCGTTCAGCCTGAAAGCGCTGCACGCCCGTATAGAGGCCGTTCTGAGGCGTTCCTCGGCGGATCTTGCGCCTCTCTTCCGGAAATATTCGTTCAACGGCGGCGACCTGGTTATCGACTACGGCGGGCATGCGGTATACAAAAACGGCACGGAGGTCAAGCTGACGCCGAACGAGTTCAACCTGCTCATCGCTCTGGTGAAATATCCGAATAGGGTGTTTTCCCGCGACGAACTGATATCTATAGCTTTCGACAACGAATTCGAGGGCTATGACCGGGCTGTGGACAGCCATATCAAGAACCTTCGCAAAAAAATAGAAACCGACCCTAAAAGGCCGGTCTATATACTCACGATACACGGTGTCGGATATAAATTCGGCGGCAGCTGAAAACGAGGATACGCCAATGAAAAGCCTGAAAGCAAAACTCACTTCATCAATGGCCGTTGTCGTGCTGCTTACGGTGGTAATTGCAAGCCTTCTCGCAAACGTCCTTATAGAAAACCGGTTTGCCGAATATATCGCGAAACAGCAGGAAAAGAGAACGCAGGAAATTGCGTACAGCCTGAGCCAGCTATACGACAAGGATACCGACGAGTGGAACATTGATTCGGTCTACTCGATAGGCATGTTTTCCCTCTACGACGGCTATATCATCAAGGTCCGGGATTTGAACGGCAGGGTTGTCTGGGACGCTCAGGCGCACGACATGACTTTATGCTCACAGGTGATGGACGCCATTTCCAGGCGAATGAACATCAAGTATCCGGAAATCGAAGGCTCTTTCTCATCGACGGTCTATCAGTTGGTTCAGGAGGGGGAGACAGTAGGCTCGGTAAGCATAGCTTACTTCGGTCCGGTCTTTTTCAATGAAAACGATTCGCTGTTTCTGGATTCCCTGAACGTCGTGCTTGCGGCCATCGGTATTGCCGCGCTTATAATTTCGGGCGTTGTCGGCGTTCTCATGTCAAGACGCCTAAGCCGCCCGATTCTTGATACCGTCGAAGCCACAAAGGTAATTTCGGGGGGGCGTTACGACGTCCGGGTCGAGGCCCCGAACAACATCAGGGAGCTTAACCTTTTAACCCGATCAATCAACCAAATGGCGGAATCCCTTGAAAAGCAGGAAACCCTCCGCAAGCAGCTGACCGCGGACGTCGCCCATGAACTGAGGACTCCCCTTACCTCCCTGCAGACGCACATCGAAGCCATGATCGAGGGAGTATGGCAGCCCACCCCGGAACGATTGCAAACCTGCTACGACGAGGCGTCGCGCCTGGTGAAGCTTGTCGAGGACCTGGAAAGCCTTGCGCGTACGGAGAACGGATTGCTGCAGCTTAAAAAGACCAAGGTATCTTTGGCGGACGTAATAAGGCATGTCTTGACCAGTTATGAAACAGATCTGAAAAGTAAAAACCTTTCGGTATCCCTCGCCGGCAACGATGTGACCGTCCTTGCCGACAGGGACCGCGTCTCCCAAATCCTTGTCAACCTCTTGTCCAACGCAATAAAGTATTCAAGAGAAGGCGGCTCCATTCGCATAAACATTGCAAGGACGGACAAAGAAGCGAAAATAACGGTTGAAGACGACGGCCCCGGGATCCCGGAGGACGAACTCCCCCATATTTTCGAACGTTTCTACCGCGCGGACAAATCCCGAAACCGCCTGACCGGCGGGTCGGGCCTTGGCCTCGCCATTGTCAGGTCGATCGCCGAAGCCCATGGCGGAAGTGTTTTTGCCGAAAGCCATGAAGGCAGCGGCACTATAATTACCGTTTTATTGCCTATATGCAATGACGAGTGATCTCTACAGAAAAGGAGAATCTATGGCACGGCAAAAAGATATTATCACGATATATGTGGACGGGATGACCTGCGCCGCCTGCGAAAGCAAAATCGAGCGAAAGCTGAGCGCCATACAGGGCATAGAACAGGTTCAGGCGAGCTATGTCAGGGCGGCCGTTAAAGTAACTTATGATTCGGACGTCATTTCGCTCGACGCAATCTATCGGGCAATCGAAAATCTCGATTACTCCGTCAAAAACACAATATCGGACGACTTTAAAAAAGCGTCGGTAAATAGAAAGGAAAAGCACGCGTCAGACCGTACAGGCCGTGCGTCAAACGGCTATAAAGCCGAAACCGCCCATGGCAAAACCGGTCAAATCGCCGGAGCGGCGATTATTATCCTTGCTCTGTATTTCATCGCCGGCCGTCTTGGTCTTCTGAACATCTTCAGGTCCTTTCCCGAAGCGGGTGAAAAGACGGGGTATGGCATGCTTTTCGTTATCGGTATGCTTACTTCGGTCCATTGCGTCGCAATGTGTGGCGGCATAAATCTTTCGCTCTGCATTCAGAACGTCGATATCGGCGAAGCCGGGAGCAACAGGCTTGCCGCCTTGAGACCTCCCATGCTGTATAACCTCGGCCGGATAGCTTCATACACAATGGTAGGCGGCATAGTCGGCGCAATCGGGTCGGTTGTCAGCTTCAGCAGGCCTATGAAAGGCATCGTACAGATCGCCGCAGGTATTTTTATGGTGATCATGGGGCTCAACATGCTGAACGTCTTTCCCTGGCTTCGCAGGTTCAATATCAGGATGCCAAAATTCTTTGCGGGCAAAATAAATGATCAAAAAAACAGCAGCAGCCCGTTTTATGTGGGGCTGCTGAACGGATTGATGCCCTGCGGTCCCCTGCAGTCCATGCAGCTCTACGCTTTGTCCACGGGAGATCCGCTCAAGGGAGCTCTATCGATGTTTCTGTTCAGTATGGGCACGGTTCCGCTTATGTTTGGGCTTGGTGCGCTAAGCTCCATTATCAGCAGGAAGTTTTCCAAAAGGATAATGACCGTCAGCGCCATGCTTGTTATTGTTCTGGGTATTTCAATGCTTGGCAGCGGCGCCAGTTTGTCCGGACTTGTCCTCCCCGATCCCGGCTCGATTTTCCTGAGCGGAGCGGGTACGACGAACCGCAGCGGAGCGGCCGTCGCCAAAATATCAGACGGCGTTCAAACGGTAACGACCACCCTCTATTCCGGTAGTTATCAGCCGATCATAGTCCAAAAAGATATACCGGTAAAGTGGATTATAAAGGCGGACCGGAGCAGCATAAACGGATGCAACAACCGGATCTTCATTCCAAAGTATGGCCAGGAGAAGAGGCTTGAACCGGGCGAAAACATTATTGAATTCACACCTACCGAGAGCGGTACCTTTCTCTACAGCTGCTGGATGGGAATGATACGCAGCAGGATTGCGGTTGTGGACGATCTCTCAAATGCGGATTCCATAGATCTTTCCTCATCCGACTCTTATACCCAGAGCGATTATGAAAGCATAGGCAGCGCATGCTGCAACTAAATCTGCACATAACATCGTGCGTTCGCCATTAAAATAAGCTTTTCTTCCGCTCATCTCATCGTCAGCAACTCCGCCGCTTCGGCGAAACCCTTTCCGCCTTCGCCCGCAGTCACATATGCGGGCAGATGCCGCAGTTTGCCGACAAAGGGAAGTATATTTGCGACAGCGCAGGTATATGGAAAATGCGCAAACATGGGTTCATCGTTCGGCGAATCACCGAAAAATATAGCGCATTGCTCCGGGTCGGGCTCTCCGAACACTTCTTTAAGGAGCCTGAGGCTCATCCCCAGCTTGTCATACTTTCCGAACCATGTGTTGACATGGATCGAGCTAATCTTAGCCTCCGCGCCCATCGATATGCATATGTCACGTATTCTTTCCGCATCCTCATAAGACAGATACGGAGGATCTTCACGAAAATCGATCGCCAGGTCGTAGATGCGCGAAAACTGGTCCCGCGCGACCCTGCAGCCCGGCACCTCATTCAGCACACGCTCCTTTACCGCTTGGAGCCTCTCCTGTGCGTCCCCGGCTACATTGGGATGCGTCAGCGTGTGTATATGGTCGTCGCGCATATAGAACGCGAAAGCTCCGTTCTCCCCGACAACGGCGGCTGCCGGCCACTCGCGTATTATCAGGTCGCACCACCCGGCCGGCCTGCCCGTTACCGGAATCACTTTCAGACCCGCGTCATGCAGTTTCCACATGGCGGCATACGCCTCCGAGGTAAGCTTGCCGCCCGTCGTAAGCGTATCGTCGATATCGCACAGTATATACTTCAATGATCTTATTGTGTCAAGAGGCATCTCACTTATTGGTTTCATACTTCTCCGTTTCCTTATCCTTATTGTAATATTATGAATATAAGCTTGGGGCGCCACGAATTGAGGGACGTATTCATATAATAAAAAGTATAACTTAGGTATGGCGGCTTTTCAATCCTTGTTTATGATTTCTCGGGATATTATTGACAGCAGTTCCCCTTCCGAATTATATTTAAAATACCTTCTTACGCAGCTTCAACTTAAAATTATTTAAAACGAGGTGCGAGGTATGGCAATTCTGGTTCCGGGGGGCGCCGGTTATATCGGTTCGCATACCGTCTATGAGCTAATAGACGCAGGACGCGAGGTGGTTGTCGTCGACAATCTCCAAACGGGCTTCCGTAAGGCTCTGCATCCCAAGGCTAAGTTTTATGAAGCTGATATCAGGGATGAAGCCTTTCTCGACCGCATTTTCAGAAATGAGAAGATAGACGGCGTCATCCATTTTGCAGCGAGCTCCCAGGTCGGGGAAAGCATGTCCGACCCGTTGAAATACTACGACAATAACCTTAACGGCACCATGACCCTCCTCCGTTCGATGATAAAAAACGGCATAGACAAAATCGTGTTCTCATCCACCGCCTCTGTATACGGAGAACCCGAGCAAATCCCGATCAGGGAAACCGATAATGCAAACCCGACCAACTGCTACGGCGAGACAAAGCTGTCGATGGAAAAAATGATGAAGTGGTGCTCTACCGCTCACGGACTGCGCTATGTTGCTCTGAGGTACTTCAACGCCTGCGGCGCCCACGCTTCCGGCTCCATCGGCGAAGCCCACGACCCCGAGACGCACCTCATCCCCCTGATTCTTCAAGTTCCGATCGGAAAACGTGACACGGTACTCATATACGGCGACGATTATCCCACCGACGACGGCACCTGCATACGCGACTATGTCCATGTGACCGACCTTGCCCGGGCGCATATCCTTGCGATTGATTATCTGCTCGCGGGAGGCGAAAACGAAATCTTCAATCTGGGCAACGGTCTTGGTTTCAGCGTCAGGGAAGTGGTAGAGTGCGCCCGCAAAGTCACAGGCCACAGAATACCGGAACAGGTGACTGTGCGGCGGGCGGGAGACCCCGCCAGACTTGTCGCCTCCTCCGAGAAGGCGCGGAAGGTCCTTGGCTGGAACCCGAAGTTTACCGATCTTGACTCAATCATTTCATCGGCCTGGAACTGGCACAGCAGCCATCCCAACGGTTATAAGTAATTGCGGCTCACAGAATAACGCAAACGGGTATTTCCTGTAACTTCATAAGCCGCGGACGCGATTCAGCGCATCCGCGGCTTTTCAATATGGATATTATTTGCACCTTCGCCGTCGCAAACGGGTCGAGTATGCGCGCGCCTGGTAAAACTATGTGCTTTTATGGCTTAACTGTTTGAATATCTGATTTACGCCGGTAGCCGCAAGGCCGCTCACAATACCGACGGCAATGGCGGTTATCAGGTCGGACGCCGGGAAATCCCTCATCGCGTTCATTGCCACGACCCCAAGGACTCCACCCAGAACTCCGCATATTGCGGGAAGCCACTTTCTGTCAAGCGATGTGCTCTTGATTATGGATGCCGCAAGATAGCATATTACGGTGATTGCCGCAACCGATGTCAACCCCATGATCTCCATAGAAAACATTCCTTTCCCCTTCGCGGTAGTGTTCCTGTTATGCTGATTTCCTAAATCATATGCATAGTAGAACGAGGGTAGAACCTGATATTATGGAAATCGGATAACTTCTATGCTAAAATGGCTATCACCTTGTTCATTTTAAAACCAATCAATTCCAAATAACCTATATGTGCACTGCTCAGTTCCTCGCCCGCAGCGACGACCGGTATCCCGGGCGGATACGGCGCTATGTTTTCCCCGGCGATTCTTCCCTCCGCGTCTCCGAGCCGTACATATTCGCGCCGGGCATATGCCGCCTCCCGCGGCATAACCCTCTGTATCGGGACAGGCGGAGCCGGTACGTCCGATTCGTGGTTTACATAAGATCCATTTCCCGGGAATGATTTTTTCCTTCTCCCCTCCATCTCCGTCAGAGCCCGAAGGAATCGGTCCAGGTCATCTTCCGTATCGGCACAGGTTATAATCAGGACGATGTTCCTCTTATCCGCCATTTCACAGACAATATTGAACTCCGACTCAAGGATCTCCGCCGCCTGATAACCCGAAAGGCCTGCGGGACTCACGTCAACAGTCAGCCGGGCCGGATCGAGCCTGAACCCGTCTCCTTCCTCCAGTGCCCTGAAACAGCCGCCGGAATTGATTATTCCCCTAAGCTCCCTGACGGCTTGCGCGATGCGCTCGTACTTTCTCCCTCCTTCCCCCTCCATGTACGCCCTTGCGGCGTCCATTGACGCCATTATGGGATATGAGGGGCTGGAGGTCCCGAACATGACGGCTTTCCGCCTGATTTCCACGGGACCATACGTTCCGTCCGAGAACAAAAAGGCTCCGGAGGTCAGGGCCGGAAGCGTTTTATGGGCGCTGGCGGCGGACAACTGCGCTCCCTGTCCGACGGCGCAGCCATAGCCCGCGATGTACGGCAAATGGGCTCCGTGAGCCTCGTCCACTATCAACGGAACGCGATATTTCTTAGTGACCTCCGCTATTCCGGATATATCGGACAATACGCCGAAATATGACGGCGAGGTAATAACAACGGCGGAGGCTTCCGGCAATCCGGCCAGGGCTTCCTCCACGGCAGGGGCGGATATCGGGCCGGCTATGTTCCATGGAGCAAGCATATCGGAAAATAAAAAAGACGGACGAAGGTCGAGGTGAACCATGGCGTTCCAGACAGACCTGTGGCTCGACCGGTCTATTATTATCCGGCTCCCCGGCTTGCATGCGGTCGCCATCGCAGTCATTATCGCCTGCGTTGACCCTCCCGTCATAAAAAAACAGTCCCTTGCCTTCGCCGCCTTCGCCGCCAGTTCCTCTGCCTCGCTGATCGGCGGCACGCCCTCATACAGGTTGCCGGTGGTCCGAAGCTCCGTAAAATCTATTTCAAATATATCTGAGTATTTAAAAGCCCCCAGAGCCTTCCCCTTGTGCCCCGGCATATGCATGCGAAGCGTCTTTTTTCCGGCTTCGGCGACGAGCGCCGAATACAACGGGGTCTGATCCGACATAAAAACCTCCACATTATTTTAAATTTAAAACCGATTATAATATAAGCTCGCAGCTCTGCTTAACAGATCAGCAATATTATACGGTATAGGGAAATAATACGCAAACATGCAATGCTTAACTTTTTACATGAAATAAGCTTGTTCGGTGTTGATTATTTTACCGTTTTCGTGTATTATTAATTTGTTACATCCATACTTTCGCCAAAGGAGTTTTTTTAATGAAACACATTAAAACCATCAACAAATCAAACCTCAAAAAGACCGCTGCCACCGGCGGATGCGGCGAATGCCAGACCTCCTGCCAGTCCGCCTGCAAGACGTCCTGCACCGTGGCTAACCAGAAGTGCGAAAAGAGAAGGTAAATACATAATCGAATACATAACGGAAGCTTTTGATGCTGATAACATCACTAAAACACACGGAAAGCCTGTCGGTCCGTCCTCATTTCGCCAAAACCGAAGTGAGGACGTAATTGTCATGGGAACGGTGCAAATATGGTACATCTTTTTGAACATAACGGAGAGCACATTGTGCTCGATATCGCCAGCGGAGCCGTCCATTCAATGGACGCCGTCGGTTATGCGATCTGCGGCAGGATCAGTCCCCCTCTCGAGGAAGAATGCCCGCAGGAATTGCTTTCGGTCCTTTCCGACGAAAGCTGCGGTTTCAACCCGGAAGAAATCCGTGAGGCATACGGGGAAATATATCAGCTTTATAAAGGCGGTCTTCTTTTCTCCGAGGAGGAAAGCTATCCCCAGGCCTACATAAAACCCGAAAATACCCCTATAAAGGCATTATGCCTTCATGTGGCTCACGATTGCAACCTCCGGTGCAGATATTGCTTTGCGCATACCGGAGATTTCGGGGCTAAGCGTTCCCTGATGAAACCCGAAATTGCCAAAAGGGCCGTCGACTTTGTCATAGAAAGGTCCGGCTCCCGCCGCAATATCGAGATTGATTTCTTCGGCGGAGAGCCCCTGATGGCATGGAACACGGTAAAGGAGACAGTCGAATACGCAAACGAACAGGGAGCAAAGCACAACAAGCAATTCCGGTTTACAATCACCACAAACGGAATACTGCTGAACGACGAGATCATCGAATATATAAACGAGAAAATGTCCAATGTTGTCCTGTCTCTTGACGGACGTAAAGAAATTAACGACAGTATGCGTCCTACCGTCAACGGTCATGGCAGCTATGACATCATAATGCCCCGGTTCAGGAAGCTTGTCGGGAGCCGCGACCCGCAAAAGGACTATTACATCAGAGGCACATACACATCGAAGAACCTCGACTTTTTAAAGGACGTCCTCGACATCTACAGTCACGGCTTTGACCAGATATCCATAGAGCCCGTCGTCGCTCCCCCCGGCAGCGGATATGAGCTCAGCGAAAGCGACCTCCCCGCCATCAGGAAAGAATACTGGGATCTCGCGGAGAATATTCTCGAGCTCGAGGAAAGAGACGAGTTCCTGAATTTCTTCCACTTCAACGTCGACCTTGAACAGGGACCCTGCGTCATAAAACGCCTGCGCGGCTGCGGCGCCGGCTGCGAGTATGTAGCCGTTACGCCCGAAGGCGACATATACCCATGTCACCAGTTTGTCGGAAATCCGAAGTTCCTTATGGGCAGCGTCGCGGACGGAAGCTTCGACAAAAGCAAGGCAGGCATGTTTGCCGGCGTCAGCGTCTACACGCGCGAAAGCTGCCGCGGCTGCTGGGCGCGCTACTACTGCAGCGGAGGCTGCTCCGCCGCCAATTTCAATTCTAACGGGGATATAAACAAGGCCTATGAGCTTGGGTGCGAGCTCGAAAGAATGCGGCTCGAATGCGCTATTTACCTGGCTGTCAAACGGTCGTAAGCCGAATATATACAGGCGCTGTAAATATTGCCCTCATTCCGCGTTTCCATGGAATGAGGGCAATTCGTTATTTATAGGCTTTATTTTTCACTATACCGTACAATGATAATTGTTGCCTCGTACTGGTCTCCGCTGTATGTACCGTACACATCAACAATGTCGTATATTTTCAGGCTTTTGAACTGGGAATAGGAGCCGTCTTTGGCGTTCAGCACCTTTGCGGTATTGGAAAGACGTACGGTTACATAACGCGATCCCCCGTTTGCGTCGGACACGGAAAGAAGAAAACTCGATTCAATGTCGTTCTTGTACACGACAGTACCGGTAATGACCGTATTATCCGCCACAAGCTCTTCGATCTCGATTGCGGTGATATAGTTGTCGGTGATCACGAATTTTATTTTGCTCCCGACATTCAGGCTGTCCATTGTGAGTTTCCTTGAGCCCTGCGTGATCTGGACGTCGGGTGCGATCCTGTAAGATATCTCGACGCCGTCGCTGTTTGATACGGTGAGCGTGGTCCCGGTCGAGTCCTTGATAATTCTCCTTACGGTTCCCGCGGCATCCGCTTCCTTCACCTGTGCGTCGATGCGCGTTATCACACAGTCTTTTACTGTCAGCTTCAGCGAATCCTCTTTTCTCAGCTTATCGGCTCCGCTGACAACTCCCCCTTTCCAGATCTGGGGAATGCTGTTCGCCTTGAACCTGAGTTCAATAATATCACCGTTTTCTTCGGTCAATGTCAATATAATGGGATCTCCGAAGACGATTGAGCTCAGCGTGACATTTTTTTCATACGATCCGGAATATGCGTAGACGGAGGCAACGGTGTTGTTTTGCAGGGTTACGGTCGCGTATGACCCGGCTTTCAGCGATGTAATCGGTGTTCCGGCGTCTTGGTAATATACGTTCATATTATTACCGAGAGTATAACCTGTGGTAATTCCGGTATTGAGATCGGTTATGTATATCTTCTTTGTAAGCGTCTCGGTCTCAACCGCTTTTACGGCGCCCTGGACCACCGTGGCCTTTGTGTCGACTTCCAGGCCTTTCATGGACTGGTCGTCCTTTGACCATACCATGGCTATATGCTTCCCGACATGTCCCGCCAAGAGCTGCGACGCCGTTACGCCGTCGACCTTGATATAGGCTCCTGCGGGTATGCCGATCCGCCTTAACGTACCTTTATAATCTTTGACAAGTATGTTTCCGGTCCCGATCTCGGATAGAATTCCGTAGGTCCTGTATTCCGAGAACCGCGTAATCTGAAGCTTGATTTGGTTTGCCTCGATATAGTCGATTGCCTTTGAAACCATGGTTGCGGCAATTGCTCTGGAGACAGTCTGTTTTGGATTGAACTTGTTTTGCGTGTCGCCAAGAATGATTTGCTTTGTGTATAGCATGTAGATATATGGCCAATAGGAATATTTAATCAACAGGTAGTCGTCAAACGGAAGTTTGTATTCGGTCAGAGCCAGCGCTTCCTTCTCGAGCTGAATGGCTTTTGCGAGAAGCACAGCGAACATCTCCTTCTCAACGGGCTTGTTCAGCGCTCCGGACGTCGCGAAAACCGCAAGCTCTTCCCTGGTTACTATACCGGTTTCAAGGCAGACGGCAAGCTGCGGATAAGCCCAATCCATACCTTTTCCCTTCAGGGTTTCCGAAAGAAAAGCGCTATACTCGTTCAAAACAAGCTGCTTTGTTGCATCGTCCGTATTGTATAGTCTGGAGACCAATACAAGAGTATGAAGAAGGATAATGTTCTCAGCGGGACGGAATGTCCCGTCGTCATAGCCGGTAAAAAGCCCTCTTTCGGCGAGATCGTCGATATATGTTTCCGCCCATGCATAGCTGCTGTTCGCAACATCCGTAAAAACAGCCGCAGATGCCGTGGGGATCGCCGTCAGGGTCACGGCAAGGATAAGAACAAGTGCCGTCAGCTTTTTCATATGCGCAACCTCCATTACATATCATCCTGCGTTTTATCGTCCTGTTAATCGGCCGGTATCACAATGCTTATTCCAAGCTCCTCAAGCTGTTTTGGTTCCACGGGCGAGGGACATTCGGTCATAGGTTCTGATGCGTTCTGGACCTTGGGGAACGGTATCACGTCGCGGAGCGACTCGCTGCCCGTCATGAGCATGATCAGACGGTCGAAACCGAAAGCAAGTCCGCCGTGAGGGGGAGTCCCGTACTTGAATGCGTTCAGCAGGTGGCCGAAGCGCGCCTGGGCATCCTCCTCCGAAAATCCGAGGATCTCAAACATCCTGGTTTGCATCTCTTTCGTATAGATCCTTATGGAGCCTCCGCCCAGCTCCGTTCCGTTGAGCACAATGTCATACGCCTTGGAGCGGCATTTTTCCGGCTCGCTGAAAAACAGGCCGATATCCTCGTCCATCGGCGCGGTAAAGGGATGGTGCTTTGCCGTATACCTTCCCTCCTCCTCGCTGTATTCGAGAAGCGGGAATTCGGTAACCCAGAGGAATTTATAATCGTCCTTGCGGAGAAGTCCCATCCTGCGCGCCACTTCGACGCGGAGAGCCCCGAGGGCGGTAAGAACGGTCTCGTCGTTTCCGTCCGCCACAACGAACAGGATATCTCCGTCCTTCATCTCAGACTTCGAGATTATGGCGTTTGTTTCATCTTCGGTTAAAAATTTCGCAAACGAGGAGGAAACGGCGCCATCCTGAATTTTAAGCCAGGCGAGGCCTTTTGCGCGGTAGGTCTTCACAAACTCGGCAAGCGAGTCTATTTCCTTTCTGGTCATCGTGGCTCCGCCGTCCACCTTGATCAGGCGAACGGAACCTCCCTCCTCGCAGGCTGAGGAGAAGACCTTGAACGAACATCCCGCCGCAATATCGGTGATGTTTTTTATTTCAAATCCGAAACGCAGGTCCGGCTTGTCGCTTCCAAACCTTTCCATTGCCTCTTTATACGGGATGCGTTTGAAAGGTATTTCGACGTTTACTCCGAGTATTTCGGAAAAAAGCTTTTTAATAAACCTCTCGTTTACCGAAATGATATCGTCTATGTCCACAAAGGACATCTCAAGGTCGATTTGGGTGAATTCGGGCTGACGGTCGGCCCGCAGGTCCTCGTCCCGGAAGCAGCGGACAATCTGCATGTAACGGTCAAAACCGGCCATCATTAATATCTGCTTGTACTGCTGGGGGGACTGGGGCAGAGCGTAGAACTCGCCGGGATGGACCCTGGAGGGTACAAGGTAGTCGCGCGCCCCTTCGGGTGTGGATTTCGTAAGCATCGGGGTTTCTATCTCATAGAAGCCCTCGGAGGCAAAGAAATTTCGTGTCAGCTGGGCCGCCCTGTGCCGCAGCTCGATGTTTTTCTGCATCTCCGGACGCCTGAGGTCGAGATATCTGTATTTAAGCCTGATGGCGTCGTTTGCATTAAGTCCGTCGACAATTTCGAACGGAGGGGTTTCGGCCTCGGAGAGTATTCTAAGCTCGTCCGCAAGCACTTCCACCTCGCCGGTCGGCATGCTTTTGTTCACGGCTCCCTCTCCTCTGGAGCGCACCTTTCCTCTTATGGCGACGACATACTCCGACCTCAATGTCGACGCCTTGTCGAAAAGCTCCTTGTCGTAGGCTTCGTCGAACGTGCACTGTATGATTCCGCTCCGATCACGCACAGTGATAAAAACAAGACCGCCAAGATCGCGCCGCCTCTGGACCCATCCGCAGACGGAAACCTCCTGTCCGATGTTTTCCGCTCTTAACGTCCCGCAATATGCGCTGCGCCGGAACCCTTTGAAACTTTCCACAAAAAATCCTCCAAATTGCGTTATTTCGTCATGACGATTCGCCGTGCGATGGCTTCGGCGTCAAGCTCGCATTCGGTCTCCGCGCCCGTGTCCATCGCACGGAGCTTCACAAAGCCCTTTTCAATCTCTTCGGCGCCTATCACGGCGACAAACTCCGCGTTTATTTTCGCGGCATACTTCATCTGCGCCTTGAGGCTTCTCCCCATCAGGTCGCGTTCGGTCGCGGTGCCGCGCCTTCGAAGCTCCAGAGCAAGCGCGGACACCCGGGGCTTTGATTCCTCGTCCGCGGAGGCTAAAAACAGCGCGGGCCCCGATCGTCCTGCAGGAACCGAACCCAAAACGTCCATCGCGAGTATAAGCCTCTCAATTCCGCTTCCGAACCCAAGCCCCGGCGTCGGCTGCCCTCCGAGCTCTTCGACAAGGCCGTCGTATCTGCCGCCCGCGAGGATTGTCAGCTGAGTGCCGGCGATCGGCGAAACGAATTCGAACACCGTGCGGGTGTAATAATCAAGGCCCCGGACTATGCGGGGATTGACGGTATATTTTATTCCGACGGCATCGAGGGCTTTTTTCAGTCCCGTAAAATGGTCCGCGCAATCGCCGCAGAGGTAGTCGAGCGTAACCGGTGCATCTGTCGCTATTTTACCGCAGTTCTCATCCTTGCAGTCGAGTATGCGCATGGGGTTTCTGTCGAAGCGCTCTCTGCAGGTGTCGCAAAGATTATTGAGGTTTTCTTTGAAGTATGCCTTAAGCGCGTTGTTATATTCACGCCTGCAGCACGGACACCCGATCGAATTTATTTCAAGCGAGTAATTCGTTATGCCGAGTTTATTAAGAAAGCTCGCTCCGAGCTGAATTATTTCGGCGTCCGCCTCCGGGCTTTCGGGCCCGAAGCATTCAACGCCGAACTGGTGGTGCTCCCGCAGCCTTCCCTTCTGGGGCTTTTCATACCGGAAGTTGGGGGCGATATAATAAACCTTTATCGGAAGTCCCGCCGCGATCAGAGAGTTTTCAATGATTGACCGGACGACAGAAGCGGTTCCCTCGGGCCTGAGGGTAATTGATCTTCCGCCCTTGTCCTCAAAGGTGTACATTTCCTTCTGAACTATGTCGGTGGTGTCTCCGACTCCCCGAAGAAACAGCTCCGTGTGTTCAAAGGTCGGAAACCTTATCTCTTCGAATCCGAAGAGCCCGGCCGCCTCCCGCGCGGTGGCCTCCACAAAGTGCCACTTCCGCACTTCCTGTGGAAGAACGTCCTTTGTCCCGCGCGGTGCCAGTATTTTTTGCGCCATAATAACCTCCAAGACTTATGCACTGATCTTTGGCGGCAATCGGATACCGCCGTTATTTAAAAAGGCTGCCCCAGCCATGAGACAACCCGTTTGTCTGAATGTAAGGTAAAAATGCCGTATACAGTTTGCAAACAGCCGGCAAACGGAAGAGACACGCCTATTACAATGCCAGTGGATTACCGGCGCCGGAATGAACTATATTTCTCCAGTCAAGATCTCCGCGTTCGAGGCCCAGAATCAACATCTCGGCGGTGGCAACATTGGTGGCCATCGGGACATTGTTGATGTCGCAAAGGCGCAGCAGCGTCATAACGTCGTTGTCCTGCGGCGTCGGAGAAGACAGCGGATCGCGGAAAAACAGCACCATGTCTATTTCGTTATAGGTTATACGGGCGCCTATCTGCTGATCGCCGCCCTGCTTTCCGGGCAGAAAGCGCTGGACCTTAAGCCCCGTCGCTTCCGAGACAAGCTTTCCGGTTGTCCCGGTGGCGCAAATCTCGTGTTTTGACAGGATACCGCAATATGCTATACAGAACTGAACCATCAGTTCTTTTTTTGCGTCGTGAGCTATAAGCGCGATAGTCATTTCAATACCCCACTTCCTTAAAATTCGTGATTTCTTGCGAACTGCCGACAATAAGCAATTATTTTATCTTCATCAATGGGATTTTCTTCCCCGTAATGCGGCGCGAGATATTGTAAAAAGCGAGCGCGGCTCCGCCCGTCGCCGTCATTACAATAGGCTTCCCGTGGTTTGTGCCGGAAATGACGCGCTCGTCCTCGGGAATTATGCCGAGGAGCGGCACGCCGGACGCATCCATCGCGTCGTCGATATTGGGCGCTTCACCTTTTTCTATAAGGCGGGGACGTACGCGGTTTACAATCAGTCCTATTTTCGATACGCCGTATTGCTCGAAAAGCTCCGCCGTCCGCGCCGCGTCGCGAAGACTTGCTATATCGGGAGTCGTAACAATAACGGCTCTGTCCGCCGACGCTGCGGCCATGCGCAGCGACCTGCCGAGTCCGGCCGAACAATCGATGAAGCAGTAGTCGAACCCGCTCTTTGCGTGCCGGATCATTTCGGCGAACTCAGTGTCTTCGGCATCCGGCATGACGTTTGGGGCATTGAGGAGAAACAGGTTTTTAAATTCATGGTGGGAAACGGCGGCTTTCTCAAACGAGGTCCTTCCTGCGAGAACGTCTCCGAAGTCGAGCGCGGTCATGTCGGACATTCCGAGGGCTATGTCGAGGTTTCTGAGCCCTATGTCCGCGTCAACCGCGAGCACTTTATAGCCCATTGCCGCAAGACAGGCGGACAATCCCGCCACAACGGTGGTTTTGCCCACTCCTCCCTTTCCTGAAGCAACAGCTATAACCTCGCTCATCTGCCTCCCCCCATTGGTTGATTATACACAAAGAGTATAGCAAGTTTTCCCCTTTTTTTCAATCGTTTTATTAGGCTTTCTGAAAATTTGAAAAGAAATGACAAAGCTCAGTTAATTAATTCGTTTTCTGGTGTAACCTTCTCCAGCGAGTCGTTTATTCTGAAGTACGCGTCGTAGATATCGCGGGCGATAACGCCGATGCGCGAACCCTTTCCGGCTCTCTCCACAATAACCGCCACCGCAATTTCCGGGTTGTCGTAGGGCGCGAAGGAAACGAAAATGCCGTTGGCGGAGCCTCTGCCCGTTTGCGCCGTTCCCGTCTTGCTGCCGACCTTGATCGGGTAATTGGCGAATATTGCCGCGGCCGAACCGCTTTCTGAGACTGCGAGCATTCCCTTCTTGATAATATCCACAGTCTTCTGGCTCAGGCCGGCGTTGCCCATAACTTCGGCCTTGCTGTCAAAAAGAGTCTGGCTGTAATCGTATGATTTTACCGACTTGAGGATGTGTGTCTTATATCTGTTGCCTCCGTTTACGAGCGTCGCCACATAGTTTGCAAGCTGCAAAGGCGTAAACAGGTTGTCCGACTGCCCTATCGCGGCCTGGATGGTGTCGGCCGGGAACCATATGCCGTCGTTTGCTTTTCTGTTTTCGGGGCCTGCAAGAATTCCTGCGGCCTCTCCCTCAAGCTCTATTCCGGTTTTCTCGCCCAGCCCGAATCTCCTTGCGAACTCATTTAATCTTTCTATGCCCGTCAGTCTTCCGGCTTCATAGAAGAAATAGTTGCAGGATACCCTGAGCGCGTCAACGACATTTATGCTTCCGTGCGAACCGCGTGAATTCAGGTAAATCTCGCACGCAGGGGTATATGACGGCGCGTAATACGTGTATATTCCCTTGTCGAGTATTTTGGTTTTTTCGTCGATCACTCCGGTTTCGAGGGCAGCCGCCGCTGTGACCATCTTAAAGGTTGAGCCGGGCTCGTATGCTCCCATCAGGGCCCTGTTGTACAACGGGCGAAGCACATCCTTGCTGAGCTCGTTGAAATCGCGGCTGTATGAGGCCAGATTGAACGACGGATAGGAAGCCATCGCGAGCACCTCTCCGGTATTGACGTCAAGGACCACGGCGGCCCCTCCCCCGACGTCGGCCGAACCCAGGCTCGAGCCCTCCTCGCCCAGTTTTCTGATCTCATCTATCCTGGTTTTAAGCGCCCTCTCCGCTGCCTCCTGCAGCCTTATGTCAAGGGTAAGAAGGCAGTTTCCTCCGGGCTCCGGTTCTTCTGTGAACATGACGTTTGTGACCTTCCCGGACGTGTTCATCTCCTCATAGCGCTTGCCGTTGATGCCCCGGAGCCAATCCTCAAACGCCTTTTCGGCGCCTTCCTTGCCCACGTAGTCGTCCATCGCGTAGCCTTTTTTCCTGAGCTCCGGATATTCCTCCTCAAAAATCGGTCCGGTCCGGCCAAGGATGTGCGCCGCGTAAGGCGTCTCATAGCTCCGCACCGAAACGGTGTCGACGCTCACGCCCGGCAGGTCCCTTTCCTTCACGATTCCGATAAAATCGACATCCACATCCTTGCAGAACACGTAGCTGGGTATGTTGAGCCCTATTCTCGCGCTGCGCAGATCCACTTCGTACCTTACGGCGCAGAGAGCAAGCGCCTTCTCAGGATCCAGCTCCGGATCCACCTGATACTCCTCCCGCTGCTTCTCTATGACCTCGTCCGCCGTGAGCTCCCCTGACCAGCCGAGAGCAGCCAGATATTTCGCAAAGCGTTTTCTCTCGGTACTGTCGGCCTCTCCCGTAAATACGTAATTATCGCCGTCCAGGGCGATGGGAAGCGTCGTAATATAGTCTATGCCTTTTTCTTCGCATATCTCAATTACTTTAAGTATTATCTCGTTTCTGCGGGCGGAGGGCATAACGGTCCAATCCAGCGATATGTCATAGCTTAGCCTGTTGGTGACGAGCTTTCTCCCGTATCGGTCAAGTATCTCGCCCCGGTTTGCCTCGACGTTCACGGTGCGGGATATTTTCTTTTCCGACTGTCTGTAATAGCTGTCGCCGTTTACGATTTGCAGGTCATATAAACGGGCAGCCATGACAAACGACAGAATAACGGTTACTGCCGCAAGAATGCCCGCCCTTATGTTCAGTCTTATCCCTTCCATCGGCAAACTCCAAATCCCGTATTATTTCAGCGGCTGCCGGCTATGAAACGCGCGGGGAAATACACTATCGGCGTCATAAACGCGGAGTAGAGTATTTCCGGCAGCGCCGTAAGCCATAAAGCCGAAATTCCGGCCTTCCCGGTAAACAGGAAAAACAGAAGGAAGTACAGGAGCGTGGTTATTGAAGTGATAATCAAAGACCACAAAAAAGCGGTAAGAAGACTCCTTCTGAACATATATTCGCAGATCATTCCCGCCGCCATTCCGCATACCATATAGACAATCGAGTAAAAACCCTCAATCCCCGCAACGGAAGCGTCCTGCATAATGCCCATAAAAAGACCTGCAACTGCTCCCCCGGTTCCTCCCTCAAACAAGGCCACGACCGAGGTCAGCACACCGCCAAGCATGGGGTGCACGTTGAAAACACGCAGCCTCGAAAACAGGTGCTCCTGAAGGAGCATAGCAGCAAGGCCGAGTCCCGAATATAGCAGCCATTTTTTAATCGCTTTTCTGTCCACTCCGTACCCCGCTATTCAGATATATCAAAATCGGTAATAACGAACACTTGCGTCAGCTTGTCCAGATCGACGGCGGGTTCGATTATCGCATAGTTTCCCATCCCGCTGGCATCGGTCTGCACCTTTGTCACGGTCCCGATCCTTATTCCTTTCGGATAAACCCCGCCGACGCCCGACGTGTAGATAACATCGCCGTTAAGCAAAACCGTGTCCTCCGGAAGATAAGTAAGCTTCAGTTTTCCCTCGGACATCAGGGCAAAGTCCCCTTCCGCCACGGCCGATTCGCGAGTTCTTGCTATCATGGCGCCAAGCTCGATATCGGTGTCAATTACGGTGGTTATTATCGACCAGTTCGTACCGACTTCCGAAACATAACCCACAAGGAACCCCTGCTCGTTTATCACACAGTCAAACGGCTCGATACCGTGCATCGAGCCTTTGCCTATCGTAAAGGTGGACGCCCAGTTCGAGGAGTACCTCGACACAATTTCGGCCATCACATATTTAAAGTCGCGTCTCCGTTCGCTGAGGTCCAAAAGCTCTCTAAGCCTCGCATTCTCCTCCAGGGCTTGCTCCGACTCCCGGATCTTCTCCTCCATCTCCGCGATTGTAACGCGCAGCGCCTCGTTTTCCGCCTTGAGCTCCTCCACTTCGTAGAAGTAGGTATAGGTGTTTCTGATAAAGCCGGATATGCCCGACGCAGCGGTCCTGAAAGGCGTAAGAATAACCCGGACCGCGTTTGAAAGCGGAGACGCCTCCCCCTCAAACATAACGGAGGCGACGGCCATGGCAAGTATGATTGCTGCAGTGACGAGCAGCGCAATAACGGCACGATTTTTAAAAAATCCCTTCACCCAGCCTGACCCCCAGCTCTTTCAACATGACCCAAAGGCGTACAAGGGGAAGACCCATAACATTGTAAAAATCCCCTTCGATCCTCTCAACGAGCAAAGCGCCTTTTCCCTGTATGCCATAGGCACCGGCTTTATCCATCGGTTCTCCGGTGGCAATATAACCGTTTATCTCCCCGTCGGTGAGTTCCCTGAACTTAACATTCGTCACTTCAAAACCGGTGTTGATTATCTCTCCCGCGGCGACGGTAATTCCGGTATATACCTGATGCCATCTGCCCGACAGGGCGCGCAGCATGTTAAACGCGTTTTCCCTGTCCGCAGGCTTGCCCAGCACCGTATGGTCAAGACACACGAGGGTGTCCGCCGCAACGACGGGATATTCCGACCCTTTGCTCAAAACGGCGACGGCCTTGGCCCTTGACAGGCTTGTGACCTGCTCGGATGGAGGCAAATTGCCGTAAACCGACTCATCCACGTCGGGAACAATCCTTTCATATGAAATGCCCAGCTGATCCAAAAGGCTGGCCCTGCGCGGAGAGCCGGAAGCAAGAATTATTTTTGATATATGAATCACCTTTTCAATGCTATTATTGCAATGTTGCATGTTACGACATATTTATGCAGAACAAACAGAGTAAATTTCTCCGTCGGCTATGATGCGTTGTGTTATTTTAAATCGCGTTATTGTAAATTAATGGTATCCCTTTTAAGCTTAGTTCAAACCCATATTAACGGCCCGTCGAGCCGAAGCCCCCCGAGCCCCTGTCGGTGTCGTCGATGCATCCCGGCACAAACTCAACCCGCGCGACCGGCATTATGACAAGCTGAGCGACACGGTCGCCGGGATTTACAACATACGTCTCGCACGACAGGTTTATAAGGCCCATCCTGATCTCTCCGCGGTAATCGCAATCGATGACACCGACGCTGTTCGCCATTGTGATTCCCCGCTTTATTCCAAGCCCGCTGCGCGCGAAAAGAAAGCCCGCATAGCCTTCGGGCAGCTGCACGGCAATTCCCGAGGGAATAATCTTTATTTCCCCCGGCCCGATCCCGACGGGCTCGTCGATGCAGGCCTGCAGATCCAAACCCGCCGATCCCGCAGTCTGATGGCGCGGCACATCGACGGTAAATCCCTTTTCAGACGGAATCAGACGAAACTTAACGGTCAAATCCATTTATATCACACCAACCCAATTGGTATCCTCCGCGGCTTTACTCGACGCCGCGGTAATAAAGGCCCCGGGTGTAGCTCGACGGTTCATAAATGCCCTTTTCGAGATACCTCTCAAGAACTTGCACGCATTCCTTTGAATTTTCGGTCGTAAACATAAGGCGGGCACCCCACAGTCCGATCCTCTCCCAGTCCCCGCGCTTGTCGGCAAGAAAAACCTTCTGGGAGTTATATATGACGTTTCTGTGCCTGAACTCTCTGACAACCGGGAAGAAAACCGACTTCCGGTCAACAAGCGAGATATTGTTTTCGCACAGGCAACGGGAATACTTGTTCTTTACAATGCAGTTTTCGGTTATCATAAGCGGCAACCTGCCGTACACGATCATCTCGGAGTCGGCATATTTGGATATATCCCTGATTTGCGGTATGCTCAGCTCAAAGGAGAGCGTTACGGAATTGAAGCCCAGTGCCTTCAGTTCGCGCACCGCCTGCGAATTGAAGACATTCAGCCCGAAATCGCCCCTCGGCGAAAATCCCTTTGCCTTGACAAACCCAAGGTGCCCCAGATTGCCCACGACCGCCTCGCTTATTCCGAGGGAGCGCGCGGCATCAAGCATCCCGGCAATCTCTATGGCTTCGTGATCCCCGATTACCCGCGGCACTACCACGCATACCCTTTGCCCGTTTGAAAGCAAACGTTCCACCGGCTTGGGGTCTTTCGCAAAGCCGGTCAGCGGAATATAGAAATAATCCGGTTTCAGATCGGAGAGCTCGTTTGAGAGCTGGTTTATTCTGGCTATGTGGACAATAATTTTTGGGGATTCGTTTCCGTTGTCGAGCCGCAGGCCTTCCGAAAATTCAAATTCTCTTCTTTCGGGAGGTATTGCTCTCGCTTCGGAGAGCTTCTCGAGCGCTTCCCTCCTCATCGAGTTCAGAACCGACAAAGGCAGCGCAGCGCCGGAATCTGCCCGCGATGTCGCCGATTTGCACACATACGGGGTCCCTCCGGTTTTGTAGAGCTGCGTATTTATCTCAGCCTCAATAATCGGCTTGCTCCGGGCTTCCTCGGCTTTCGGCCCCTCGACAGTCACGCTGTGTCCGTCTTCATCCTCGACGCGAAGGGCGGAGGGAGCGTCCCTGCGTATTTGGGCAAAAAAACGTACCGGCACCCGCCCAAGCTCGCTTTTCCCGGCGTAGCTGCGGCGAACGTCGGCAAAAAGCCTTTCCGCGTCGGGATGGGGCTTTTCCGGCCTTGTCCCGAACATCTGCTTCCCGGGTTCGCCCAGGAAATAAGCGTCGGTGAACCCTTGCCGCGAGAATGCCGCCGCCAGTATCCTCATCTCGCCGGGTGTCGGCTCCCGCTTCTCACGAATGGCGGATGCATAAATCCTCGTCACGATTGCGGCGTATTCCGGGCGCTTCATGCGTCCTTCGATCTTCAGGCTTTTTACCCCGATGGCTTCCAGCTCGCCCAGATGCCCGGCAAGGGAAAGGTCCTTCAGGCTTAGCGGGAACTCGGACTCGTCTTTCTGCCCGAAGCCATAGCAAAGCCTGCAGGGCTGCGCGCACAGACCCCTGTTACCGCTTCTCCTTCCGACTACGGAGGAGAAATAGCATTGCCCGGAATAGCACATGCAAAGCGCCCCATGGACAAAAACTTCAATTTCCACGGGCGCGTTTGCGCATATGAATTCTATCTGCTTTTTTGAAAGCTCCCTCGCCAGGACGACGCGCTTGACGCCAAGCGAGGCCGCAAGTTTGGCTCCTTCAAGATTGTGTATCGACATCTGCGTTGAAGCGTGCAACGGCAGGTCGGGAGCGATCTTCCTTATCATCCGGAGCACACCCAGATCCTGGACTATGACGGCATCCACGCCCGCCCTGTTGATATGTCCGACTATCTGCGCCGCGGCCGGCAGTTCTTTATCGGTGAGCAGAGTGTTGAGGGTGACATAAACCTTCACTCCGCGCGTATGGCAATAGCGCACGGCTTCGTCAAATTCCTCCGGTTTGAAGTTTTTTGCGTTCCTGCGCGCGTTGAAGTCACCGAAGCCCAGATAGACGGCATCCGCTCCGTTTTGGACGACGGCGCGCACGCCTTCGGGCGATCCCGCCGGCGCCAGTAATTCGAGAGACATGCTTATCCTCCGCTGTATATCTTTTCTTCCTTGGAACCGCCTATTTCGGGATTTTCTGAAGCTTTGCGTTTTCCCTGCGAAGCTGGGCGTTCTCATCCTTCAGGCGGGACATTTCGTTGAAGTATTCCTTCAGCTGGCTCCGCATATTTTCGGCGGCGTCGACCTGCTTGAAATATTCATCCGCAATGTTTACCGCGGCGAGGACCGCGGCGTCAAGAGTGGACATGCCGCTAACGTTTTTTACTTCGCGCATCTTTCTGTCGACATGGTCGGCCACTTTTTTCGCATACTCTTCATTCTCTTCCCCGACCAGCGTAAACTCCATGTCGCATATTGATACAACCGTGCTCTTCTTCATTCCTCAATACCTCCGATCACCGCGGAATTATCAGTAAAAAATATAATAATGTTCCACTTAATAACTATACCACAAAAGTTGTATTTTTCAAATCATATCGGTGGATTTTTTTCCAAAATTCGACTGCATTTAAAATACTTTTTACAGGGCATTTACCGTAAACGGTATTTAGTTTATAATATGAATTGTAACATGATATCCGAATCAAAACAAGATTTGCGAGGAATCCGTCATGTCCCTTACCGAGAATGACAATCGCAATATTACAATCCGCGGTCAGGACGCCGAAAAGCTTATCCGGACCGGGAACAGCCGCGCCTGCCTTTATTACCTCTGTTCGCTGTACAGCGGCCAAAGCTCGGTCCCCGCGCTTGCCCGGATGCTCGGATGGTCGCAGGAGGAGGCTTTCGCCGCCCGCACCGCGCTTGAAGCCATGGGGCTATGCGCTCCCCTTTCCGACAAGCCTCCGGAGAACGACTCCCTCCCCCTCTACACCACGCAGGAAATCAACGAAGTCATCGACGGCGACCCCGCATTCGGCAGCCTTATCGAGTACACAAAGCTGAGGCTGAATAAAATCCTCACGCACACCGACCTGAGAATTCTCCTCGGGCTGTACAATCACCTGGGTTTGCCGGCCGGCGTCATAATGCTTCTGATTAGCTACACCGTCGAGCATATAAAGAAAAGGCGCGGGGAAGCAGCCCGGGTCGGCATGTCGCATATAGAAAGCGAAGGCTTCTACTGGCACAGGCACGGCATTGTGACGGAACCCGCCGCCGAAGAATACATAAGGAAAAAAACCGAAGAGGATATGCTCATTCAGTCCCTCGCAAAGCTTTTAAACATAAAGGATCGCGCTCCGACGCCGTCGGAAGAAAAATACCTGTTAAAATGGTCTTCTTTCGGTATGGATAACGACGTTATATACAAGGCATATGACAAAACGGTCCTGAACACCGGCTCCCTGAAATGGAGCTATATGAACAGCATCCTTGAGGACTGGCATGCAAAGGGAATAACGAAACTGTCGGATATCGACGGGAAAGACCATAAGCAGGGCAACCCGAACGGATATTACGGACATGCCGGACCCGGCAAGCCCTCCGAATCCCATGCGGCCGAAAATGCCGCCGAAAGGCTGAAAAGGCTCCGCACGTCCCGCGAAAATAAAACTCAAGGCAGGTGATTGCGTTGAGCTTCGACGAAAAAATTCTAAGCCGGGTTATCGATAACATTAACCGGAAAAGGCTCCGCAGGGAAATGGAGACCGCCAGGCGGCGCGAGGACATTTACGCGCGAATTCCCAGAATAGCCGAAATAGACGAAGAGCTCAAAACCTCATCCATCAAGATAATATCGTCTTCGCTTCGCAACGGCACCAATCCTGTCCCCGGACTCGGCTCACTCAAGGAATTCAACCGCAGCCTGCGTCAGGAAAAAGCGGACTTGCTCAGAAAGGCCGGCCTGCCCGCCGACTGGCTCGACGTAAAGCATGACTGTCCCCTCTGCGGGGACTCCGGCTTTTTGCCCTCCGGTCCCTGCAATTGCCTTATCGAAGCCTATGCCGCGGAGCAGACAAAAGAACTCAGCCGTCTGCTGCCGATCGAAAACCAAACCTTCGATACCTTCTCGCTAAACCTATATTCGACGGAGCCCGACCCCAAATGGGGCATGTCCCCCCGCGACAATATGACGGCGGTCCTCGATACCTGCCGGGAATTTGCCGCCTACTTCAGCCCGCAGACTCAGAACCTGCTCTTATGCGGCGGGACCGGCCTGGGGAAGACCTTCCTCTCTTCCTGCATAGCGGGCGAGCTTTCAAGGAAAGGCTTTTCCGTTATTTATGACACGGCGGTAAACATATTTTCCGCTTTTGAAAGGGAGAAATTCGGAAGGGATCCCGATGTGTGCGAGGAGGCCGCAAGCGACGTCGACCGGTTCCTTCGCTGCGATCTCCTTATTCTCGACGATCTCGGGACCGAAATGCAGTCCCCCTTTATAAACACGGCCCTTTACACCCTTATCAACACACGCCTCATGCGGGGCAAAAAGATGATTATTAATACCAACCTTTCCGAAGACGTCGATATCCCCCGCCGTTATTCGCCCCAGATCGTGTCCCGCCTGAAGGGAGAGTTCCTGGTCCTTCCCTTCTTCGGCGAAGATATCCGCGTAAAAAAGAACATGTGGTAAAATACATTTTCAGCAAAGAATATGTACAGGCCCGGAAATGCGGCACATTTCCGGGCCTTTGCCTGTATTATGATATGCGTGGTTTTACCAGAGATATTTGGCGGGATCCACGGCTTTTCCGTTTATGCGTATTTCGAAATGCACGTGGGGACCGGTGCTGCGGCCCGTGCTGCCCACGCGGGCTATCGCCTCGCCCTGCGCAACCTTGTCTCCGACCTTGACGAGCAGCTTTGAGCAATGGCCGTACAGGGTCTGAACTCCGTTTCCGTGGTTAATTATGACGCAATAGCCATATGATCCGTTCCATCCGGCCTTTGTGACGGTGCCTCCGTCGGACGCGACTATTACCGAACCCTTGGGCCCAGCAAAATCGATGCCGGTGTGATAATCGTATTTGCCCCGGAAAATTCTCCATCCGAATCTGGATGAAATCGTTCCGTGATAAGGTATGATATAGGTGCCTGTGGCGACGCGCTTCTTTGTCCCGACTCTTATTACTTCAGTTACCGGCTCCGACAGTACGACCTCTTCCAGCACCCTCGTGTTTTCCACCCTGCCGTCGACGCTGATTATCTCTCTTGTGACGAGCTTCTTGCCTTCGACGCCCTTCACCTTTACCTTGTTTACGCCCTGAAGCAGGGTGTTGTCGTTGACGTACTCGGTGGTGTAGGGAATTGATTCTTCTGTTACTTTTGTGCTGGTTGTGCGGATGGACATGAGCGGAATCGCTTCTTCAACTACCAGAACCTGCCCGGCCTTTATATGGTCGGGGTCGACGTCCGGGTTCATTTCCGCAAGCGCCTTCATTGAAAGGCCATGATCCTCCGCTATCTTTTCGAACACATCGCCCGGCTGGACGATATATACCGCTTCGTCGCGGACGTTCGCCGAAAGTGCTTTTTTAAGCTCCTCTGCGGTGAGGATGTTTTTCACGTTGGTATATTGCAGAACGACCTTTATGTCTCGCACGAATTCGGTTTTGTCGGGAGTTTCCTCCCCCTGCTTCGCTTTAAGGAAGCTTGCGAGGGTCCTGTCGATATCCGTTCTGTCGGTGCTCGCCCCGATGACCTCTCCGTCAACCGTGAGGACATATGCCTGCTTGATATCGGAGACTGTTGAGAACAGCAGCCTTTCCGCCGTTTTGGCGTCGATCGCCTCTTTGCGGTTGAACATCTCTATGTTATAGGAGACGTCCACATCGAGGGAATAAGGATATCCGAGTATCTGGCTTACGGTCTCTTCGACACGCGATACCACTTCTATGAAGTCGCTGCGCTTTGACACGAACCCGACCGGCTTGTCATCGATATATACCTGCAATCCTACGCCGACAAGCGATGTGGACACCACCGAAAAAACCGATATTACCAGAAGAAGCATTCCGGCGGCTCTTGTCAGGCAGTAGGTCGAAATCCTTTTTGAGATGCCATATCTGACTCTGCTTACCGCACGGTTGGCCGCCCGGAGCCTTTCGCCCGAATAATCCAGCGCCGAGGTCATTAATGCGGCGATAAATGCAAAGAATAGCTTTATCGGCCTCGGGATTGCCCTGCTTACGGCAGTCTGAATTACGGCCGCCTGGGTCGAGACCTTATAAGCGGCATCCTTTACCAGGGCTCCGCAATAAGCCATGGCGCGGCTGCGTGAAAGCGCTTTTAAGGCCTTCCTGTTTTCACTTGCGAAACTATCTTCTCTATCTGAATAAGCAGGTATGTCGATGCTCTGCTTAACCAACAGCTTGCCAACAAGTGTGCTATGCGTTATAATCTCTTCAGACACTGCTTTCCCTCCTTTAGGGAGTTTTGCCAGACTTTATTTATCTGTTCTTAAACCGGTCAGGAGCAGGCGATTTGATATTAAAATCAACACAGTGAAAAATCGGTGTCAAATCGGTAACAAATCGGTAACAAAGCAATATTACCTCATTTTGCTTCTTTTGTCAAGCTGTTTTAATTGTTTATACTTTCTGCGTATAAAAAGGTGTGCAAATTTAGGTAAAATAAACATATTATGAACATTTATAAGCGGTTTGTCCATTTATACACCCGAAAAATACGGCGCGGCAACACTCAGTTTTCCGATCAATATTACAAAATTGTTACAGGCAGGAGAGATATTTACGGTGGATAAAATTCCGTCATTTCATATAGATTCAGCTCATGTAAAATCAGCCGAAGACGTATTTAAAGAACTCGGTACATCACATGAGGGACTGACTCACGGTGAGGCTGAAGTCCGGCTTGAGCTGCACGGTCCCAACGAACTAAAGGAAGGCAAGCGAATAACCGTTCTCGGACGGATCTGGGAACAGCTGAAAAATCCGATGCTCATCGTGCTGCTGGCGGCCGGCATAATCTCGGGTGCTCTCGGCGGCCATTTGCTCGATATGATCATAATACTATCTGTGGTTGCGATTAATGTCGCCATGGGTGTCATTCAGGAAGGCAAAGCCGAGCGCGCCCTTGAAGCTCTTAAGGCCATGTCCTCTCCCACAGCCAAAGTCCGAAGGAGCGGATCACGGCATGTCATACCCGCAAGCGAAGTGGTCCCGGGCGACATAGTCGAACTGGAAGCCGGCGATTATGTATGCGCGGACATGCGGCTTGTCGAAGCCGCCTCTCTGAAAATAGAAGAGGCCGCCCTCACGGGCGAGTCGGTGCCGGTTGAAAAGTCCGCCGGGCTTCTCGACAACGCCGACGCAGTGATCGGCGACAGGGTGAACATGGCGTATTATGGCACCGCCGTCGTTTACGGGCGCGGAGTCGGTGTCGTCACCTCAACCGGCATGAACACCGAAATGGGAAAAATTGCAGCGTCGATAGCAGGCGCCGAAGAGACCCGGACACCGATCCAAAGGAAGCTTTCGGAGCTTTCCAAAGTGCTGAGCTTTATAATTCTCGGCATCTGTATTCTGATATTTGCACTGACGCTTATAAAAGAGGGAACCTCCGAGCTTCTCGACACATTCCTGCTGTCGGTAAGCCTTGCGGTGGCGGCAATCCCCGAAGGCCTGGCCGCCGTAGTCACTATTGTAATGGCAATGGGCGTCCAGCGCATGGCTTCGAAAAACGCTATAATACGAAAGCTTCCCGCAGTTGAAACTCTCGGAAGCACACAGGTAATCTGTACCGACAAAACCGGCACCCTTACCCAAAACCGAATGACGGTAATGCAAACCTACACCGACGGAGAATTTCGGTCCTCGGACTCGCCTCTTGGCTCGGCTACCAGCGAACTGCTGGTCGAAGCGCTTGCTTTTTGCAACGATGCGGTCGAGTCTTCTGACGAAAACGGAAAACCCGTCTTCCTTGGCGACCCGACGGAAACAGCCCTGCTCGCCTTTGCCTCAAAGAAGGGCTATAACCTCAGATCGCGTCTGGCCGCCGCTCCGCGGGTCCTCGAGTTCCCGTTCGACTCCGCGCGCAAGCTCATGAGCACTTTCCACTCCCACGGTGGAAAATACATTCATTATGTAAAAGGCGCCCCCGATGTTTTGCTCGGCAGGTGCAGCCGGATCATCCTTAATAATGAGATTGTCGCGTTATCGGACGAACTCCGCGGTCAAATAGAAGAAGCGAATAACAAAATGGCCTCCAACGCATTGCGCGTTTTGGCGGCAGCCATGAACATCCACGACGAGCTCCCCGCTACAGCCGACGAGGCCGAAAACGATCTGGTTTTTCTGGGCCTTGCGGGCATGATCGATCCCGCCCGTCCCGAAGTGAAGGCGGCCGTTGACGTCTGTACCAGGGCGGGCATGCGGCCCATAATGATCACGGGCGACCACAAGACAACCGCGGTTGCGATCGCCAAAGAGCTTGGAATCCTGAAGGAAGGGCAGCTTGCCATTACCGGAGCCGAGCTTGACAAAATATCGGACGACGAATTTATCAGCACGGTTGACAGGTACTCCGTCTATGCCCGTGTCGCTCCTGAGCACAAAGTGCGCATTGTCGATGCATGGCAGAAACGCGGCAAAATCTGCTCGATGACGGGCGACGGTGTCAATGACGCGCCAGCCCTCAAGAAAGCGGACATCGGCGTCGGCATGGGAATCACCGGGACCGACGTGACAAAAAATGTCGCCGACATGGTTCTGACCGACGACAATTTTGCCACAATAATTGTTGCTGTCGAAGAGGGGCGTAAAATTTATTCAAATATCCGCAAGTGCATCCAGTACCTGCTGTCCGCCAATCTCAGCGAGGTATTATCGATTTTTGTCGCAACGCTGCTTGGACATCATCTGCTGCACACAATACACATTCTGTGGATAAACCTCGTGACCGACACCTTTCCCGCTCTTGCCCTTGGTGTCGAAAAAGCGGAGAAGGACGTTATGGACCACCCTCCCAGGGATTCAAAAGAAGGCATATTCGCGGGCGGTCTCGGAATTTCAGTCGCTTATCAGGGAGTAATATTGTCTTTGCTTACTCTGGCCGCATTCTTTATCGGTCTTTCATCATCAAAGGAAGCCGCGTCCACAATGGCTTTTTGCACCCTGACTTTCGCCCAGATGCTTCACTCTCTCAATGTCCGTTCTCTTGACAAGAGCATATTTACCATTGGTCTCTTATCCAACAGGCTTATTATATATGCGTCCGCGATTTCAATAATTTTAACCTTCGCGATCGTGCAGATTCCCGGTGTTAACGGCGTGTTCAGGCTTACTGCGCTCAACGGGCTTCAATGGTTCCAGGTGTTCCTGCTCTCTTCCGCCATCGTTCCCGCCGTTGAACTTATCAAATATGTAATGAAAAGGGTTTCAAAGGGGAAATAACTTAAACCTTAATCCAGGCTGCTTCCGAAAATGTTCCCCGCCCTTTTCAGCGTCTGCAGCGACACAATTGCCGCCGCGACGATTTTTAATATATCACCGGGCAGGAAAACCAGCATACCGGAGGAAATCGCCGCCCATACCGGCATCCGGGCTTTCATTATCACATTCACGGAAAAATACATGTAAGGAAGTCCTGCAAGGTAAAGAACCGCGAGACCTGCCGCTCCCGCACATATCATACCCGCAATGTCCCTTCTTTTCCGCCCGACAATCCCGACGACGTACGCCGCAGGGATGAGGCCCACCAGAAATCCAAACGACGGCTTCGCTATGTATCCGATTCCTCCTCCCTCAGAAAAAACGGGGACTCCTGCCAGGCCTACGAGCAGATAGATCAGTTGGCTCGCCGCCGCTTTTCGCGCGCCCAGCATCAGCCCCGCGCATATCGTGATAAAAAACTGCAGGGTTATACTCACGGGCCACATTGGCAGTCTGATGAAAGCCCCCGCCGCCGTAAGCGCCGAAAATAACCCTATTAGAACAATTGACTTCGTTCCGGTTTTTTGCATTGTAAACTCTGCCTTTCAATGTGGTTTACAATTATTATAATCAATCCCTCACTTTTTTCAACTCAAAATAGTGCATAACACTTCGTAAATATTACGTCGTTTTTTTGCTATACTATACAGCTTTTAACGGTGGAGATTGCTTTGTCCAAATCTGAAGTCCTGAGCAAACTGCTCGAGCATAATCAAATAAACGGCTCAAAGCTGGCTGCGGAGCTGGGAATCAGCAGGGCTGCGGTATGGAAGTCCATTCAGGCTCTCCGGAACGAGGGGTTTGCCATATCGTCAAAACCCAACGGAGGGTACGGCCTTGAGAGCGTACCCGACATTCTGACTCCCGAGCTTATCCGCGCCTTCCAGACGGACAGGTCCTGGAATATTATCGTTTATGACAGTCTCGACTCGACCAACAACGAAGCGAAGCGCCTGTCCGACGGCGGCCTTCCCGACAAGACCGCCATTCTCTCAAACGAACAGACCGGGGGCAAGGGACGTCTGGGGCGGTCGTTCGTCAGCAAAAAAGACCTCGGCCTGTACCTCACCGCTGTTCTGAAGCCTTCCGGACCACTGAACGGCATATCCCATGCGACGGCGCTGGCAGCCGTCGCCGTGCGCCGCGCAGTCATGCGCGCAACCAGACTTTCCCCGAAAATAAAATGGACCAACGATCTGGTCATCGACGGCAAAAAGCTCTGCGGAATCCTTACCGAACTGTCGGTCGAGGGAGAGAGCGGAAGCATACAGCACATGGTAATCGGCATCGGCATAAATACGGGCTATGCGGCCGACGACTTTCCCCAGGAAATACGCGGGTTTTGCACATCCCTGTCAATGGAAGGCGTCTCCGTGCTCCGCTCCGCTTTGGCCGGGGCGGTTCTCGACGAGCTTTCCATGATATATTCGAACGGCAGATTTACGGCGGATATGGACGCATATCGCTTGGAGTATGAGCGGAATTGCATATCCATCGGGCGAGACATTTCGGTGGTTCGGGGGGCCGAAGTAAGGCACGGCAAAGCCATAGGCCTGGACGAATCTTTCGGGCTGGTTGTCGATTTCGGCGATGGATTTCCCGTTTCGATTAGTTCCGGAGAGGTTTCCGTCCGCGGACTATATGGATACGTGTGACAAGCTTAATGACATAGGGGCAGAGATTTGATATGAAAAAAATGATCAACCTGAAGGATTTTCTGCTGATTAATTTTGGCGTGTTACTAATGGCCGGCGGAATATATTTCTTCAAATTCCCAAACCACTTCTCCACGGGTGGAGTAAGCGGCGCATCGATAGTACTCGGCGGCATATTCCCCCAGTTTAAGCCGGGCATTCTGGTTTTTGTGATCAACATGGCGCTGCTTGCTATCGGCTTTATGTTCTTCGGGAAAGGCTTCGGACTGAAAACAGCTTATGCAAGCACGCTTTTTTCAGCCCTTATTTGGCTTTTTGAAATTCTTTTCCCGATGGAGGAGCCTTTCACAGATCAGCCTTTGCTTGAACTCATATATGCAGTCATGCTTCCCGCGATAGGGTCCGCAATCCTGTTTAATGTGGACTCCTCTTCAGGCGGGACCGACATAATCGCAATGATTCTGCGGAAATATACCAACCTTGACATAGGCAAAGCCCTTTTGCTCAGCGACCTGATCATTACGCTTTCCGCAGGCTTCGTTTTCGGCATCCGGATCGGCCTTTTCTCGGTTCTTGGGCTTACCGCCAAGGCGCTGGTCGTCGACAACGTCATTGAGAGCATCAACCTGAATAAGTTCTTCACCATCATCACCACAAGGCCGGACGAAATCTGCGAATTCATTACCAATACGCTCCACCGCGGCGCCACCGTTCAGGACGCAAGGGGAGCCTTCACCCATATGAGCAAGCATGTGATCATTACGGTCGTGCATCGTCCCCAGGCGATCAAATTGCAGCGGTTCATCAAAGAAGTTGATCCCGATGCATTCATACTGATAACCAACACCAGCGAGATCATCGGAAAGGGCTTCCGAGGAGTGCGCTGAAATCGCAAAAAAGTTTAAACCGCATTACGGCGTTTAAGTATAAGTATGAGTAAACTGCTTCGAAAGGCGGTGCATCAGGCTTATATGGCAGGTATTTCTCACAGTTTAGGTTTATGGATCTCAATCCTGAGTCATAAAGCAAAAAAACTGGTTAGTATGGCAAAGTTGCGCCTGGTACTAATAATATCTATAGTCATTATAGGCGTTGTTTGCGCAGTAGTACTTGCTCATATAAGAGCAGGTACTACTGCGAATGATTATGAAAGATTCCGATGTGGCAATTGGCTTTATTTTGCGAGAATAGAAGAGGACAGTAAGGACGGTATTTGGCGTGTAAATATAAACGGAAGTGGGCTGTCGCAAGTATATCCTCACAGAGATTTTAATGCATTTCGAATTTACAGGGGTTATTTATACATAATTCGCAATAACGGGATCATGCGTACCGATCCTGATGGCCGAAATCCGATCGAATTGGTTCCCAAAGATATCGCTTATGTTGATGGTCAGCAATATTCAATGACGCGTGGCTGTAAATTCTTCATTAAGGATGGTACGATATACTTCCCGGTAGAAAATAGCAAATTAACGCAGCATGGAGTTGCCTTATACGATATATGTCAAAATACAGTGAGCGTTGTGACTATTAACGACCAGGTAACATCAAATTTTTATATAGAAGGAAACTATTTGGTGACCACTGATAATAAGAAGATCAACTTGCTGACCGGCGAAACCGAAAAGGCCGTTCCCCTCATGGATAAAGCTACAGTCTCAGGTTTGGCGCGGAGCTGCGGATACTATTTTTCTCAGTTTTATGGCTTTTTCAGGGATGAGTATTTACCGTCCATGCGAAGAATGTTTTTCTGTTTTAATCTGGATGGTGAAATTAGAACAGATTCAGACGGCATGTGGATTATTGGCTATCACGACAAATACTACATATATGCAAAAAGCGAAGACAATAAATGCGCATATTATATAGCCAGATCCCCTTTTGAGACAGGAAAGCGGTTTTACGATAGTTCCGTATACTCGCATATGTGCTACACGACCGACCATCATGTAATACTATACATACCGGAATTCAGTGAGCATACAAACAGGAAAGCCTCCTATATACTTGTAAATATAGATAACGGAAAAGCTCTTACAATTGACACAATTGAGCCGGAAGAAAATTTTTCAATAATCGAGGAGTATTGGTACTGACCATGCAAATATGCCGTACTTCTTAATCTAAAAACATTCATACCTTGAAATACCGAAGTATTATACACGGGCTGCTCCTTTCGGGGCAGCCCGTTGCAATTCAAACTATTTTATAACGATTATCCGGACTTTTCCGCCCTCCGTCGGCGCTTTGTCCGTATACGCCTCGAAGGTGCTGCCGTTTGCCCGGGCCGCCGCCAGCATTTCATCGATGCTTCCGTAATCGCCGACATTGTAGAACGACTTGGACGGCTCATGATATACGTGAACCTCGTCGGCTATCTGCACATATGCCCCGTCTAGCAGCATCCTTCTGCCTTCGGCAAAGCTCTGCCTTGTAAGGTTCCGGTATTGCTTCAGAATAATATATTTTCTGACGTAATTACTATATGTATTGCTTTCCGGGACGTATTCCGCATATACGCCGCCCCAAAAATCCGTTTGGGACATCGCATCAGGACATGTGTACCTGTCTGAAGACCCTTTTGAGTTGACTACTACTACATATCCGGCAACATCTATATACGAGTCGGGAGAATTCGGGTCTTCGTCTTTCGTCGAATAACGCACCCTTCCGTATTCATACAGATCTCCGGTAACATCGTTGAGGACAACAGTGTTAACCCTTCCGGCAGAATCATATCCGAGATATGTTACTCTGTTCGCAGGGATAAGCGCCATAGCTATGTCGGACTTTTCAATCGGTACAAGAGCACCGGTAGCCCCGACCTTTTCGTAAAACTTCGCATTGGCTGCAATCGCCTTGTCCCCCGCCTTATTATTGTTCAGGTCAACCGCAACATTCGGATATGTGTCGCGAATGGATGCAACATCCGCCTCTCCGATTCTGTATGAATACACTGTAACCAGCGATCCGGCCTTAATACCGCTCGCGGTCGGTTTTACATTAAGCTTGGGTCCATTGATAATTTGGATTCCCGTGCCGTCATAAAAGCCTTCCGCCGACACTCTGAGCTCTTCCCGTGAAACGGCGCCGGCAATGCGCATGTCGCTTGTAAAGAGAACGGTTATCACATCTCCGATATCAAACTTTGAAAGCTGAGATACTGCCGAATCGGTCACTTCAAATTCGGTGTTCAATATTTTGATTTTGCTCGGAGTAACCTTGTTGGGGTATGCAAACTCATACGCACCCGTTACTTTCGCATCCGAGACAAGATATGTGTTTGCGGCTTTGTTATAGGTTACAACGTCGTATTTTGCAAGATCGTTTACGGTGCTCCTGACGCCGTTCTTGTAAATGACACCTCCGGGTTTAGCTCCGAACATCGCCTCGAGTGCCGCCTGTGTCGGAGTTCCGGACAAAACGACGGTGCTTGACGACTGAGACGAAGAACTTGTGACAAGAGCATAATCGACTGCGCCGGCTGCGGTAAGGTGAATATCTATTATCGTACCCGGCATCAGTTTTGCCCAGACATTCTTGAAGGTATCTTCGGTGCCGTCCATAAACACGGGCGTGCTGTCATTAAGCGCAAAGCTCTCTCCGCCGTCGGATATAAGCCTCGGATATGAGGATTCCGAAAGGACGAAAGTCCTTCTGCCCGAAAAAACCGGAATAAATGCCTTGATCCAGCCGCTGTCGTCGAAGATGATCGTGCCTCGAAGTCCCACATAGCTGTTCGGAATCGGATTTCGCGATTTAATCGGGCTTGACGCACCCCTTATAAGCACCGCTCCGCCTGTTCCGTCTGCGGCAACGGCATCGTTGTCGAGAATAATCGCGTTTTCCTGCACAACGCCGATTGTCGACAGGAACTTGGTTCCGGCTTTTGTCTGCGCGTTAAGCATGTTGTAGAAGAGGACGGCTCCGCTGCCGCGGGTTATGGGACTGTTGGGAGAATGGGCGGAAAGACCTTCCGTAAGTCCGATCGACGCGGCTTTGTTTATGTAGCTGTAAGGCCAGTTCAGACCGACGTCCGCGTCGTTGTACCCCAGCGCCTTTGTCAGAATTGTTACGGCCTGCGCGTAGGTTATGGTCTCATCAGGCCGGAAGGTTCCGTCCGGGAAACCGGTTATCAGCTTCAGTTTTTTTACCGAAAGGTTTATATACCCGCAGGCCCAATGGGAAGACTTAACGTCGGGGAAAATGGTAAAACTCTTTTCCAGGTCTGCCTCGTCCTGCTTCCCGAGAAGATACACGGCCATTTTGCAGAACTCGGCTCGCGTAAGGCTTTTGCCCGGCCTGAAAGATCCGTCCGGATAGCCGGAAATTACTCCGAGCATCTGAAGCACGCCTATTTTCTGCTCAAGATCGGCTCCGACATCCGTCAGGGCGTGAGCGGACGGCAATATAAGCGCCGATAGCGCAACCGCCAGACATAGAAACACGGAAAATGCCTTTTTCATTTTTTGCTCCTTTCGTGGAATCGCAAACCTGAAGCGGCAAGTTTGCTTCCATGTTGTTTTATAGACAAAACTACGCTCATCGCGGTTATTCGTTTCTGAGGGCTTCGACCGGCTGCAGCCTGGATGCGCGTATCGCCGGATAAACGCCGAATCCGATACCGAATGCGACTGACACCGCAAAGGCTACGAGAATGATCAGCGGTGTAGGCGTATAGATGCTGTCAAAATAGAGCTTCCCGAATATCAGAGTCAGGCCCCCTCCGAGCAGAATGCCTATTGTTCCTCCTATTGCCGAGAGAACGCTTGCCTCAATGAGGAACTGTGTGATTATGGATCTCCTGGGAGCTCCTATTGCCTTTCTGATGCCTATTTCACGCGTACGCTCCGTTACCGTGACAAGCATAATGTTCATTATGCCTATACCGCCGACTATAAGCGAAATACCCGCAATACCCCCGAGCAGCAATCCCGTCTGCATGAAGTCGGCGTTTTGCCACTCCATATATGTATTTTCGGAATACACGTAATAATTATACTGGCCCACCTTGGCCATCATCCACTCGTCAATCTGCTTGACAAGCTCTTTAGTGGCCGATGCGGACGAGGCCTTGACTATGTAGTTTGACATTCTGTATCTGGACTTCTGAACTCTTGACGCAAGAGTGTACGGAACCACGATTATATTGTCGTAATAATCGCCGCCGTAGTTCCGGTCCATGTCTTTTGATTCGTATGTTCCGATTACGGTATATTCTTCTCCGTTAATAAGTATTTTTTTGCCTACGGGATTTTCGTAGTTGAAAAAGTCGTTTTGGACCTTGGATCCTATGACGCACACTTTATTATACTTCTGCACGTCCATATATGAAATGTCCCTGCCGGCGGACAGCTTATAGCTTGCGCAAAGCGAATACATCTCGGACCCCATATAAATGTCCACATCGGAGACTTTGCTCTTGTATCTCACCTGCACCCATGTATTATAGCTGGGCGTAAATCCGACCATCAGATCGGGATCGAGCGTCAGGCAAAAGTCGTAAAGGTCCTGCGAGATGTCCGTGGAACCCCAGGAATAGTCGTATATGTTGATTTTATTTGTGCCCATTTTCTCGAACTGCTCCATCATCTCCGCCTGCTGGCCCTGTACGATCGATACGAGGACGATGACGGCGGCGGAGCCGATAATAATGCCGAGCATCGTAAGGAAGGAACGACCCTTCTTCCCCAGAATCGACTTCAGAGCCATTTTAAAGGCTTGCCGCAGATTCATATGACGCCTCCCTTCCGAAAGTGTCCTCCCCGTCGATCTTGCTGTCATGAACGATTTTGCCGTCAAGTATTCTGATGGTGCGTTTGGCTTCGCGGGCAAGCGTCATGTCGTGAGTGATCAGGATAACGGTCGCCCCGTCGGCGTGAAGGCCCTTCAGAATTTCCATTACGTGTTCGCCCGTCTTAGAATCCAGGTTTCCCGTGGGTTCGTCCGCCATTATAATCGGTGGGTTCGTTACAATGGCGCGGGCTATCGCAACGCGCTGCTGCTGACCTCCCGACATTTGGGAAGGCTTGTGGTGGGCCCTGCCTTCAAGTCCGACCCGCTTGAGCGCTTCCATGGCAAGCTGTTTGCGATTCCCATGCCTGCCGGCATATATAAGCGGCAGTTCCACGTTTTCAACCGCAGTCAGATCAGGGATCAGGTTGAAACCCTGGAAGATAAACCCTATCTCCCGGTTGCGGATGCGGCTGAGCTCGCGGTCGTCAAGCTCGCTTACAAGCTCTCCGTCAAGGATGTAATCGCCGTATGTGGGTATATCAAGACATCCGAGAATGTTCATCATCGTCGTTTTCCCCGAGCCGGAAGAACCGACAATCGCCACAAACTCACCGCGGTCGATCGCAAGATTGACGCCGTTGAGGGCGCGAACTTCGCTCTCGAGGCCCTCTCCGTATATTTTATACACATCGTTCAAGTAAATCAGATGATCCATACAAACCTCCGTCTCGCCGCCGGGCGGTGCGGGCCTTTTTACAGGCGCCGGCATTCAACCCGCCGGTCGGATGCCGAACACCCGGATATCAATAGTAATACGGTCCCATATTTGGCTCTTTGACACCGGGCTGCAGGAAGACTTCCACGCCTTCCCCGATTCCCTCGACGATTTCGATTACGCTGGTATCGCCAAGTCCCGTAACGACAGGCACGGCATAGTAGCCTTCGGGGACGATCCCTTCGGGCAGGTCTATCGCGTTTTCGGGGCGCTCCTCGGATTTCACGAAGACGCAGGTCCCGCTTTCCGTGTACTTTATTGCCTGTATGGGGACAAGCAGGCAGTCATCCTTCGAGCTGACCACGATGTTGAAGTATATGCTGCTTCCGGAATAGAGCCCTTCGCCCCCTTCAACGGAAATGATTGCGGGGAAGTAGGCATATCCGAAATCGTACTTTCCTTCTCTGGATATGGACCTGACGGTGCCGAAGTAGAACCGGGACCCTTCCGCGGTATCCTGGCGGAGCTCGACCGGCATTCCGACGATAATGTTGTTCACGTTTCTCTCATCGATGTTGACTTCGGCGGTCATGCTGGAGGTGTCGGATATTATGAGCACGGTTGTTCCGGCTTCAAGGGTTTGCCCGACCTGAGCCGCAATGCTCATTACGGTGCCGCTGATAGGGGCGGTGGCGTTGAAGGCATTGAGCTGCGCATAGAGGTTGTCGATCTCCTCCTGCTTTATGGCGAGCTGTTCCGTTATGGCGGCAATCTGGTCGTCATAGGAAATGCCCTCGAGCCTGCACATGAGCGCTCCCGCCTGATAGTCGTAGTAGTCTATCATGTTGTTCTCGACGACCTTGCCTTGCGCCGAGGATGTTATCTTCTCGGTCCTGTAATATTCCAGGGTACCCGCCTCGGCCGGAGTAATGGGGCTTCCGTCCGCAGCGCGGAGCTCGGCGGTGGCCTCCATTCCTTCGGTAAGCGCGCCCGGATTGTCGAGCAGTATTTCAACGGCGAAAAGGACCGTTCCTTCCTGCGTTATTCTGCGAACCTTCTCTATGGCCCCGACCTTCCCCTCGACAACCGACATCGAGGACGGGATCGAGACCTGTGCGGACTGGCCGACTTTGATATCTTTTTCGTATCCGTAGCTGAAGTAGAGCTTCAGCCTCATTTTTGAATCGTCTACCAGCGTTCCGAGCTCGCTTCCTTCGGCGACAACGTCGCCCTTATGGATCTTGACGTTCATGAGCTTGCCCGAAAACGGAGCGTAAACTGTCAGGTTAGCAATTTTATTATAGATTTCATCAAGGTTCTTCTGAATATCGGCCAATTCCCCTTCCGCTTTGGAAATGGCCGCGCGGACGGCTGAATCGTCAACCTTATACAGGGGATCTCCTTCCATGACCATGTCGCCTTCCTCGACATACAGCTCAAGCAGCTCTCCCCTTGCCATAACGGAAACGGCTTCCGTCCGGTTTGCTTTCACCTGTCCGTATCCCGAAACCGTGGATGAAAACGGGCCCCGGTATGAAAACGCCGTCACGTCCGGAATTACTTCTTCCACAAAGAAGAGTTTATAAACCCCATATGTAATACCCGCGGCAATCGCCAAAAGGACAACAGACAGAATACTCCACTTGACGATCTTCTTGCGGCGGCGTTTTTTGGCCGCAGCTTTTCTCTTCTCTTCGGCAAGCTGCTTCAGAGAATCCTTCTGCATATCCTCCTGCTGTGTATCCTTCAGCTCGGGTGTGGTGCTTTCTGGCATGTGAAATCCTCCTGTCATACATGGTAGCTAATCCAGATTATACCGCCGGTGCCCCCCAAAATCAAATGACAATAAAGTAACAAGTATTAACAAAATATAAACTTGGGTCAACCGGCAAGTAATCGTCCTTTCAGTTAGATATGCATAATTTTTATTTGTTCCCATTTTTTATTGAATTATTTGTTAATATTTTTACCGGTTCTTATTCGGCACCGTCTTTTGGCGGCCAAAGCTGCGGAGTTCTAAAAAACGGGCGCGCGACATATATTTTGCATGAGCATTCCATATGCCTGCCGCCGATAGTAATAGACGGCAGTGCTGCCAAATAAAAATCCCGAATAAAATGTGACGGGAATATGTCACGGGGCCGCATTGGTCCGGCGAAAATGACGGCCCGGATCCCTCCGTATTTCATTAACCGCCGGAGAAATGGGGGCTATTTTGGAAACTTTGCGCCTTGGCAGCCGCGGACCGAACGTGGAACTGCTGCAGCTCGCCCTGACGCGGGCGGGATATAATCCGGGGGGCATCGACGGCGTCTTCGGTGTCCTCACCCAGGCCGCGCTTATCCGCTACCAGCGCGATTACGGCCTTACGCCGGACGGTATAGCAGGACCGCGTACATGGGCCCGCATAAGGCCTTATATTGTCGGATATGTCAGGCACCAGATCGCCCGGGGCGAGACTTTCTGGATTCTAGCGGATGTATATAATACTTCGGTCGATTCAATCGTTGCCGCAAACCCATGGGTCGACCCGCAATCACTGCAGATCGGGCAAATTGTAACAGTACCCCTCGGATTTGAAGTCGTGCCGACAAACATAAGCTATACGTCCATGCTTATGGGTTTTCTGGTCGAGGGCCTCAGAGCGCGTTATCCCTTCCTTGAGACCGGCAGCATCGGTTACAGCGTGCTGGGAAGACCCATCTATTATATCGCCATAGGAAACGGTGAAACCGAGGTTTCCTACAACGCGTCCCATCACGCTAACGAATGGATAACGACGCCTCTTCTGATGAAGTTTATCGAGGAGTATGCGGAGGCATACATTATTAACGGAACGATTTTCAACATGAGCGCGTCGGCTCTGTATAACAGGGCGAAGCTATATGTGATACCGATGGTCAATACGGACGGAGTGGATCTGGTTACGGGCGGCATACCTCCCGGAAGCGCCGCATACGAACGGGCCCGGGCCCTTGCGCAAAGTTACCCCGCCATCCCCTTCCCGTCGGGATGGAAGGCAAACATTGCGGGCGTCGATCTGAACCTCCAGTACCCCGCGGGTTGGGAAAGGGCAAGGGAGCAGAAATTCGCCCAGGGATTCACGCGCCCGGGACCTCGCGACTATGTTGGTACGGGGCCTCTGACGGAGCCCGAGAGCATCGCGATGTACAATTTCACCCGCGCGCATAATTTTGCCCTTACCATCTCGTATCATACCCAGGGGCAGGTTATTTACTGGAGGTTTCTCGAGTATCTGCCGCCGAACTCGCTGGAAATTGCCAGACGCTTCAGCATGGTGAGCGGCTATCCGTATGAGGAAACTCCGGAATATTCAGGGTACGCGGGCTATAAGGATTGGTTCATTCAAACATATAACCGCCCTGGATATACCATTGAAGCCGGATTGGGAGAAAGCCCGCTGCCGCTTTCGCAATTTGACGAGATATATTCGGACAATATAGGAATTCTTGTCTTGGGCATAGACCTGGCGTAATCGTTTGCTTATGTATGATATCTGCAGGAATGGCCGGTTCTTTGGTCCCCTGCAGATATTTATTCGTTGTCTCTCCCGCGGCACAGCATATCCCCATAAAGCTTGATATACTGCAATGCGGTGCGGTTCCAGCTGAAATCGGACTTCATATTGTTCCTGATCATTATGTTCCGGTGCACAGATCCGCTGTTGTAGAGATCAACCGCTGCAGTGATCGCTTCAATCATAGCATTGGCATTATAATCTGAGAACAAAAAGCCGTTTCCGTCCCCTGTCGCGGGATTATACTGCCCGACGGTGTCCTTCAGCCCTCCGGTTTCCCGAACAATGGGCAGCATGCCGTAAAGCATCGCTATCATCTGGGCTTTCCCGCACGGCTCGTTCTGGGATGGCATCAGCAGAAAATCGCCGCCCGCGTAAATCCTTCGCGCAAGCTCGTCCGAATTTGTTATGTTTGCGGATACCCTGCCCTTGTATTTCGTCTCAGCGCTGCTGAAAAATTTCTCATAATCATAGTCCCCGGTTCCCATCACAATAAACTGGATGTTCTGCCGCATAATGCGTTCGAACGCCGAAGCGATCAGATCAACGCCGTTTCCGTACACCAGTTTCCCGACAAATGCGATTATAGGTATATCCGGGGCATCGTTCAATTTCAGCAGAATCTGCAGATGTCGCTTGTTATGCTTTTTCTTCTCTATTTCGGAAGATGTGTAATTATAGCGTATAGCAGGATCAGTTTCCGGGTTATACAGCCCCGTGTCCAATCCGCATAATATTCCGCAAAAATGATCGGATATCGAGGAAATGGCCCCCTCAAGCCCTTTTGCATAAAAGGGGAACCTGAGTTCCTCAGCGTATGAAGGGCTCACAGTGGTCACATAGTCTGCCGTGAGAATGGCGCCCTTGAGCATGGATACGTTATCCATGAACTCGAGGGTCCCGTCCTCAAACCAGCTTTCCGATATCCCGCAGACATCGGTCAGAATGTCCCTTGAAAAACGTCCCTGATAAATAATGTTATGTATTGTGAAGACACTCTTTATTTTATTAAGGACAGGATACTCCCCCGACAGCTCCTTCATATAAATAGGGACAAGCGCGGTCTGCCAGTCGTTGAGATGGACGATGTCCGGCCTCCAGTCAAGCCGTGCCATCAGCTCAACTATCGCCCGGGAAAAGAACGAGAACCTCTCCCCGTCGTCGAAGTGTCCGTATATTCCGGTTCGCCTGAAGTAGAATTCATTTTCAATAAAGTAGTAAACAATACCGTCCTCGATAAGCATGTGGACGCCGCAATATAACTGGCGCCATGATAGGGCGACGGTGGTACTTAATACAAGGGTCATTTTATTGCGCCACAAAGGGTTAACAGCCTCATACAACGGCAGAACGACCCGAATGTCGACTCCATGCTTATGTACCGCACGGGGAAGAGCGCCTGCAAAATCCGCAAGATTATCTGTTTTTACAAATGGAGTCGCTTCAGAAGCAGCAAGCAGAACCTTCATACTTCAATCACCCCATATGAAAAAGCATCGGCGTTTGAAGCAGGGATATCCCACGTACAAACGCCGACATTGGCACAACTATTTCTTAATAACAAGACCGGTCTGGTTAGGACTTATCATCGCGGCATTCATCTCGTCAAAATCGATATGCATGCGCGTGCGGAATTTCTCTGACACCCTGACGACAACTTCGTCGAATGTCAGGGCGCGTTCTCCGCCGACTTTTACCTGAACCGTATCTTTGTCATGAAGCCCATACTTCTCCGCGTCTTCCGGAGTGATATGTATGTGCCTCTTTGCGACTATGCATCCTTCCTCCAGATCAATGGAGCCTGCCGGCCCTATTATCTTTATTGGAGCGGAACCCTTCAGGTCGCCGCTTTCGCGGACAGGGGGAGTAAGCCCGAGCGCGCGGGCATCGGTAAATGAAACCTCCACCTGCGTCTGCGATCTCTCGGGTCCGAGAATCGAAACGCCGTCAATCCCTCCGCGGGGTCCCTCGATCCGGACCTTTTCCTCGGTCAGGTACTGGCCCGGCTGGCTCAGCTCACGTTTGTTGTGAAGCTCGGCGCCTTCACCGAACAATACGGGAAGATGTTCCTTGGTCACATGAACATGCCGCGCCGATCCCTCTATGATGACATTCAACTCTTCCAAATCAACCACCAATTCTCCGCATGATATTGTTTTTCCGCCCCGGCGTGTCATACGGACCGCGCCGAAGTGTTCCTTATTATAATAACACATATGCCTTTTTTTTATCAACTGTATTTTCCACAACCCGACAAAGGTACGGTTCTTCTTTCGGGTCCGCCACGGGACCCTTTATATGGGACGGTTCTCTTGTTGGGTGCAGTGTATCGCCCGGCAAGGGGCCGATAGGTTCTTTTACCGGGTACAAAACAAAGACCAAGCGCTCAAGGCAAATACCCTACATAAGGACCGTCTACCCACCGGGTGCAAAGCAAACGCCCAACGGAAGAACCGTCCCCTGTCGGGTTCTCAAATATTTTATCGAAAAAGCCCGAAAATCCTTTACAAGCTGTATTTTTCGTTTTATAATTTACGTATTGTATCATTCCGGAGGGTTAGTATGAACACAAGTTTTTCACGCACACTTTCACTTCTTCGCAAGGAAAAGGGTCTCAGCCAGAAAAGCGCGGCCGCGCAGCTTAAAATATCGCAGGCGCTGCTTAGTCATTACGAAAACGGAGTCCGCGAGCCCGGTTTAAGTTTTGTTGTGGATGCGGCTGATTTTTACGGCGTATCCGCCGACTTTCTCCTGGGCCGCACAATGTCAAGGGATGGTACCGCGATTAATGTAAACGAGCTTCACGACGCCACCGAAGACAAGGACAATACGCTCCGCGGCAGTGCAATGTCCCTCTTTTCGAAAAAAATCATTGTCAACACCGTCGGAATTCTGTTCGACTTGCTTGGCCGGATGGAAAACAGGTCTTTGGTGCAAAATGCCTACACATATCTCGCTACCGCCATTTATAAGCTTTTCAGGCTTATCTATACAAAGAGCGGAAAATCGCCCGACGAGTTTTTCGCCGTTCCCGCGAAAAAATATGCGGATGCGTCCGATGCAAATATGAAGTTGTGTGAGATGCGGTTCAGGGCCGAGCTTGATGAAAAGGCCGACGCAGCCCCGATCTCAAACGATACCCTCACACGGGATTATCCTTTGCTCGTTCAATCCCTGTTGTCCATGCTTCACTCAACCGAAAAAGAAATCAACAAGCTTTTATAAGTCTTGTGTTTTAATATACTCCGTCATTATAGAATCAAAAAGCTCTCAATCACCTTATGGTGGTCGAGGGCTTTAATCATCCCATATATTTATGACTCTCAAACCAAGCTTTAATGCATATGCGATTGTGTAGGCCGTCCCTCCGCCGCCTCCGGAATAGCACGCAATACAGGCGGTGGAATGCTCAGCCATCCAGCGATCCCTCATTTGATAGCAGCCGCGGTAGTATCGTTCCGAAAGAACAATTTCCTTGTCGCATAATTGCGATATCGCTAAAAACCGCGAACGATCCGGCTCGTTCCAGCACCCGTCGTGTCCGCGAAACGGAACGGCAAGCCAAAGCTTGAGTCCCGGACATGCCGCACGCATGGAAGCTGTCACCGCCGCCGCATATGTATCAAATCCAATGGCGGCTCCCGATATAAAGACGGTGTATCCCTCCCGATACAGGCTTTCGATGCTGCCGATCAGCCGAGGCTTTATCCGCCTTAAATCGTCCGCCTTAATGTCTCTGTGCCCGGTAAAACAACACACCATGCCGCTCAAAACGGATCCTCCCCGGATGACACGGAGTCGATATATCTCATAAAGAGGGCATCGGAAGCACCCCTGTACGGAACGACATATAAAAGCCCCACGCCGAATGTGACGACGGAAATCAGATAATAAGGTATAAAACTCAGCTTATATCTGAAAAATTCCCAGGCGTGCCCTCTCATCATTAAGACGGATTCCCTCAGGGCCTCCGCAACCGGCATTGCCGGATCCTGCGCTATAAGAAAATACGCCGGGTAATAGGTGCCGAGCTTGACGCAAGCCGCGATAAACCCGATAATCAGCCAGGAAGTATACATAAGGCTTGTATTTGCAAACTTAATTGAGTATGGGTTCCCTCTAAGATTGTACAATAAATACAGCGGAGGTCCGACGAGCAGCGCATACCAAAAGCCCGACAACAGAGTCGTCGCGACTCTAAGGCCAATAGCCTTGTTACGTGCGGTCTTTTGATAAAACCACACAAGCGAGTCGGTCAGGCGAAGGCTTTCACGGGTTTCTTCATTGCTTTCATTCTGTCCGCTGTTGATCTCTGCGGTTATTTTTAAAAAGAATCCGCAAAAGCTGCACAGCAACGGCCCAAGGACAATAACGGCAAGCACGATGATCATCGCGATCGAAAGAGCCTGCCTCCAGTCCATTGCCAAATAAGCATTTACTATGGCGGCTATCCCTGTTCCCTCGGCTTTAAGGAGGGGCGCTGTCAGAATTTTTGCTTGCTGGTATTGAATAAAAAGATATAGGGCTGCAAAAAGAAGACATACCTTTACTGCGTCCGCAAAGCTGCGCGTAATGATTTTTCTGGCTTTTTCCTTGATCTGGCGCCTGATCTCAAGTCTCCGATACCCCATATTAAACTCCAATGCTCCTGGCGTGAGCCGGCACAGCCGGCCATGCTGTTAGGCGGCAAGTCTCCTGTTGCTTACGGGTTCAGTCAACCGGCATCGGTTGAATCATCATCCGGTCCGGCGGGCGACGGATCCGAAGGCGAATGAGAAGGCTCCGCCGGAGACGGTGACGGGTCAGGTGAATGCGAGGGTTGATCGGAAGGTGTGGGCGAGGAAGTGGGGGAAACCGAAGGCGTTCCCGGCGGGGTCTCAGAAGGACTGACAGTCTCAATCGGGGATACGGTTTCGGAAGGCGCGCCCTTCGTTCCTATTTCGATCACCCTGTCCAGACGTTTATAGCGGCTGCTGGGAAGCTTCTCCCTTGATATTTCCTTTCCGTTCTCATCATATACGACCCGATATGTTTCAACCGAATAAGCGCTGTGTCCTTCTGTCTTTTGCCTTTTTACCCCATAGTCCAGGTCGGGATTCATAACTGTAATTGTGTTATAAGGCGTGTAGCTTAATGTCTTTGTTTCTATTTCCACCCTGTTATTGTTTTCTTTTGTCCCCAGTATGCGGACAACGACATAATCCTTTTCCTGATAAGCCTCGATTTTTATCGGGAAACGGAGATTGTTCGAAAACTTGAAGTCCAGCGATCCCCAATAAACCGTTGCGTCTTCGCCAAGAGGCGCATAAACGACCGTATAGGAGTGATTATACCTTTCGATTATTTCCAGGCCGACCCTTATGACATTCATATACAGAGTCGAAGACGTTTGGCATATTCCTCCGCCCAGCTGATCTTCGATGCCCGACGAAGTATATACCGATGCATCTTTATACCCGTTTGCGTATGTGCGCTCCCCGACCGTTTCATTATAGGAGAAAACATCGCCCGGATTGAGTATCTTGCCGTTTATGGCGTTGGCGGACAATCTTACGTTTCCCGTCCTGTTCAGGTTACTCGCATTCAATGTTGTTTTCGCTTCGGAAAGAACATCCCTGAACAGTAATGATTCAAATTCCTCGGTAGTAATCTCGGGCTCGGTCCTAATAAGGGGAACAACAACTTTTTTACCGGTCGCGGCCGCATCTTTAAGCATTGCCTCTGCCCGTGCGATATCGAAGCTAATACCGGTTACATGCGGGACTATCTTCGGTTCCTCTCCGCTTATATCAAGACTTGCGTCGGCCGCTTCTTTACACACCTCGTTGTAAATATCAAGGAGATTTATCTTTTTTGCATTGTCATTTATAATGAAATCTTTTAGGGATACGGGGCTCATATCTCCTGTGCGTATTTTATCCGCTATGGCTTGTGCGGCTTTTTCCGTATCGAGCTTTTGTCCGTTTTTTCCCGTATCTAACTCTATATAATCATCATATACAATATAATCTGGTTCGTATTTTTTCTGGTCAATTACCTTCTCGAAGTATCCGAGAAATTGCATTATGGCGTCAATGTTTATTTCGGTGTCGGCAAGGACATCTCTCGATGTAAAAACCGAGCTTATAACCATCCATGCTTTTTCAAAAAAACTTCCTTCTCTTCCGATACTATATGCGGCGTCAAATGCTTCCGAAGCCGACATTACGGCTCCCGCGTCCAATACCGATATACTGTTATTTACATCATCATAGCTAACTTCTATTTTATCATCCGCATATGTAGCCAATACGGATTCTATTGCGGTTCTCGCCTCGTCCATCGACATACCGCCGATATTAATGCCTGCGAATTTCACGTTTGGGTATATGCCGTCGTATTTGAACATTGACCACAGCAAACACACAGCCAACGCCAGGATGGCTGCTCCGATTACCAGAAATGGTATAATCCCCGTCTTTTTCGCCTGTTTGGCACGGGAATCTTCAAGCAGTCGCTTTCCTCCCGTTTTTTCCGTGTGTGCCCTTTTACTTTCCTTTGTTGCTTGACTCAATGTTTCACCCCAAAATTCTTCATCTAGCCTGAAGTCATGTATTCTTATTATATTTATTTTTATATAAAAAATCAAATTACAATTTGGTAACTAAGAATGTTTTTTGTACAGATTTTAAAATTTTCTTGCACAAAACAGTGAAGCGAGAGCTGCTGCTCCCGCTTCACTGTTTTGCGCGTCGGCATCGACCTATTTTCCCGGGCCGTCTCCAGCCAAGTATCTTCGGCACTGATGAGCTTAACTTCCGTGTTCGGAATGGGAACGGGTGGACCCTCATCGTCATTGACACCGACTACATGGAATGCTTTTTACTCCATGAAACATAATTTATTGATTTTGCACCTCAAAAACCGAATAACGACATAGAATCCTTTGGATTCTTTCACATGAGGGCAGATTTCAATTTGCCCATATCAACGTCTGCTTCGCAGCCGTCCGAAGAATGTTCCCATTCTTCAC
>Ga0134099_1000379_pt1 | contig 53602 bp, 38 predicted proteins | sample 10_taG_2_FD_105482 | JGI IMG/M metagenome (GOLD analysis project Ga0134099, IMG submission 105482) | Switchgrass degrading microbial communities from high solid loading bioreactors in New Hampshire, USA - 10_41_5_180_A2 metaG | ecosystem: Engineered > Bioreactor > Semi-continuous > Anaerobic >...
AAGGATTATTGCAGGGATTACCGCCGGTGCATTAAAAGGCTGGCACCGGATTTATTTTCATTTCTTTCAGTGGTAACAATGTCCTTTGACGATAGCTGTGCTATCTGGTAAAATCATGTCAACAAATAAGTTTTCGCAAACGCAATAAAATACATGGTGAAATTATGAAAAAAGCTGTTCTGTCGATTATAATAACGGCTCTGCTGATGTTACCTGCCTGCAGGGAAAACGACACTCTCAACCCGAAAGATACGGGCAGTGAAGTCAAAACCGACACATCGGAATACACAGGCACAAGGCCGACTGTTACGCCTGCAGAATCCATAACAGACGGTGGAGAAAATATTTCAGAGCCTTCGCCCGGTGCGGATTTTCCAGAAAATGAGGAAAATGCTGATGACCGGAATAATTCAGCAGGCAAAGATGATAAATATAACACAGGAAAATATACCGGTCCTTTGATTGACGGAGTTGTATCGGATATGCTTACGCCATTATTCTGGACAGACCTCTGTAAAGACCCGGATAAAGTTATAATGACATACGACCGGATAACGGCATACAATACTGAAAACTTCAGAAATCTGCCATTTCTTTTTGATTTCAGGGATTTACCCGATACGGTAAATGGCAGCGAAATACGGAAATGGATAAATGAACTCAGCATTGTTCCGGGTTCAGCGAGGTATGACGGGAACGGCAACAAATATCAGCAAAAGGATTATGAAGCGCTGAAAGAAAATCTTAATACCGGAGAAATCTCCGGTACTGTAAATGTCAGGTACGGAATTACCGTGAAACGGACCCAGATGCGTACCTGGCCTTCATTGAAACAATCCTTTTCCAGCGCAACAAACAGGCAGATTGATTACTTTACAGAAACCGCCGTATACGCGGCAGAACCTGTACTGGTATACCATACAAGCAGGGACGGGCAGTGGTATTTTGCCCAGGTTTACAATTATAAAGGATGGATACCTGTTACGGATGTTGCGCTGTGTTCAAAACAGGAGCTGGCTGACTATGTTGCTTTCGGTGACTTCGTTGTAGTAACGGGGCCTGTGGTATATACACCCGAATCGAAAGACAGCCGGATTTCCCGTCTGCAGCTTGATATGGGCGTAAAACTCCGGGTCTTGTCCGAAAATTCGGAAGGTTATACCGTCAATTACCCGGTTTGCGATAATTCCAATAACCTGGAATTTGTCAGGATGACACTGCCGTCGGATGAAGACATATCGAGGGAATTCCCCGATTACACTGTGAAAAATGTACTTATACAGGCTTTCAAATTTCTGGGTGAACCCTATGGGTGGGGCGGAATGAACAATGCCAGGGACTGTTCTGCCTTTGTGGCTGACGTATACCGAGCTTTTGGAATTATACTTCCGAGAAATACAGACCAGCAGGAAAAAGCAGCGGGTTCGGTATCCCTTAAAGGGAAAAACAGAAGTGAGCGGCTTGAAATCCTCGATTCATTAAGACCCGGGACTCTGCTGTACATGCCGGGGCATGCGATGATGTACCTGGGAAAATGGCAGAACAGGCACTATATAATACATGATGTTCCCACTGTTTACAGGAAAGGAACCGATGGAAATCTCATTCCCATAAGGCTGAACCAGGTTTCGGTAACTCCCCTGGATATATGCAACAGCAAGGGAACAGAGTATATAATGCTTCTTACCGCAGCGGTTCAGATTGAGTAGGTTCATGTTCGGCAGGATACCTGAGAGGTGGAAAAAATGAGAATAAACAAAAGATTAATGTTTTATACGGTTCTGCTTTCAGTTCTGCTGGTTTTCGGCAGCTGTACAAAGTCGGACAAAACTTTTGACGATACCCCGAAAGGCAGTGAAATTGCCGCAGGTATAAATGATAATGACGGCTCATATCCTGGAAGTGAGGTTACCGTTTCGCCTGAGGCAGAGAATGATTCTGCCGATGAGCCCGGCAATAACGGTGAAAACAGCGATGATCCGGACGACATAATCCATTCGGATATACCCGGGAAAAAAGAGCAGAGCGACGGAACTGACAAAGCACCTGATAATTCAGAAAATAAAGAAAAAGAAATTCTTAAAATAAACGGGCTTGTACGTGTTCAGGATATTGATCCTGATATAGTTGTTGAACTGAAATATGCCACCGAGGATAATTTCACGGGAAAGAGAATATACCCTCATGATGTGTGCGTGCTGAGGGAAGAAACCGCGCTGAAGCTTGCCAGGGCTAACAGGGAGCTGATGGAAATGGGTTACAGGATTAAAGTGTGGGATGCATACAGGCCTGTATATGTGCAGAGAATTCTGTGGGAAATAGTTCCAGACTCAAGATATGTGGCAAATCCCGACAAGGTAGGTTCAAAACACAACCGGGGCACGGCAGTTGATGTAACCCTTGTAGACATGGAAGGCAATGAACTGGAAATGCCGTCAGGGTTTGATGATTTCACAGGCAAAGGGGCCCGGAACAATAATAATATGTCTGAAAATGCAAGGAAGAATATGGAGCTGCTGACCGAGGTAATGGTGAGAAACGGTTTTACCACGATAAGCACTGAATGGTGGCATTTCAACGACAGAAACTCTGACAAGTATGATATTATTGATGTAAACCTTGAGGAATTTCTGAAAAATGATGTTTCGGTCAATGACGGAAATTCCAGGATACGGCTTATCCTTTCAGCCCTTGAAAAAATGAAGGATGTTATCGGGGATTCCAGGCAGGTTATTTTTGTCTGTGCCGACGGAACCGAAACCTACAAAGCCGAATTATATACCTTTGAAAAGCAGAACGGACAGTGGAAAACGGTATTTGAGCCAATGAAAGCCGTTATAGGCTCAAAAGGCCTTGCATACGAAAAAAGGGAGGGAGACAAAAAGTCGCCTATAGGGGTATTTCGAGTACACAGGGCTTTCGGCAGGCAGGAAAACCCAGGAACCAGGCTTTTATACACACGATTCAGCAAGGGGGATTACTGGGTCGATGACCCGGATTCAACATACTATAATACCTATCAAGAAGGTCCTGCCAACGGGCGGTGGAATTCAGCTGAGGATTTGTACGGGGTTGGCGAACCATACAAGTATTTTATGGTTATAGAATACAACACCGAAAACCCGGTTGCAGGAAAGGGCAGTGCCATATTCCTTCATATATGGAGGGACGAAAATTCCCCGACTGCAGGCTGTACGGCTGTATCTGAAGAAAATATCGTGAAACTGATGAAATGGCTGGATCCTTCATTAAGTCCACTGATTCTTCAGTTCTCTGCTGAAGATATCCGGAATTTATCTTGAATTCCGAACATATTAATAAGTTATTTGGAATAGACCGACTGGGGTGACAGCCCCTGAACGCTTTTGAACATCCGGAACAGCTCGTCGCCGTTTATGCACTTTATTACATTTGTATGGCAGAATCTCCGGGTATTTGTCTTAAAATCTCCCAAAGTGATTATCATGCCTCTGTGTATATTGTTGTCTCTCATATGCTTTGCAAGTTTTTTTGCCTGTTCTATTTCAACAAGGCTGTGTAAGCTGTCTTTTCTTACTATCACATAATATATCTCATCAAGTATAATCCCGTTTCCTCCCTCGCCGAAATGATCCGCCATCTGTACCTTGTGTCCCTTTCTTCTGAACACTTCGGCAATTGCATATTCAAAATCCTTAAGCCTCAGGTATAAAAGATCGTTTATGCATCCGATATTGTCCACCAGGATACTTATTTTTACAAGATAACAGATATGGACTATACGGTTTATCAGTTCATAGACAAAAAAAGTAACCAGAATCAGGAAGAGATATATAATTAACATAAAATCACCCGTATTAGCATTTGCGATTTGATTTACATTATTCAGGTATTTTGCTGGCTTTTTCTGGTTACGTAATAAATTTGAAAAGATTTTAACAAAGATGAAACTTTTATCAATTTTCTTCGTCTTATAGAATAATGGCTGAATAATTCTTTGTGCTGCCAAATTGTTCTAATATTGTATATGGGCTAATCATATTATGATTATAACACAACAGGGGGACGTGGAAGGAGAGGTCATGGAAAATATTATTGAGATTAAGGGACTTAAAAAAGTTTATCGCATGGGACAGGAAAAGGTGTATGCTCTGAACGGTATCGATCTTGAAGTGAGAAAAGGCGAAATATGCTGCCTTTACGGTACATCGGGATCGGGAAAATCCACCCTTCTTAACATGGTGGCAGGGCTGGAAAAACCTACAAGGGGAAGCATTGTAGTCAAGGGTATTCATGTTGAGAAGCTGAATGAAAAACAACTTGCCAAATTCAGGCAGAAATATGTGGGTTTTATTTTTCAGTCATATAATCTTCTGCCAAACCTGACTGCCCTTGAAAATGTAATGCTTCCGTTGATATTCAAGGGTTATCCGGGAAAAGTAAGAAAAAAGCAGGCACTGGAAATGCTGAAAGCCGTAGGGCTTGAAAACAGGATACATCACAAGCCTAACCAGATGAGCGGCGGTCAGCAGCAGCGCGTCAGTATAGCCCGTGCTTTTGTTGAAAAGCCTGAGATAATACTTGCAGATGAGCCGACAGGAAACCTGGATTCCAAAACCACCATTGAAATCATGGATCTTATAGCCGAAATGGCAGAGAAATATGGCCAGACAATTCTTCTTGTCTCCCATGATAACGAGGCAACCGCATATGCCGACAGGATTGTCCATATCCGGGACGGCCAGATTGAAAATATTGATGTGATGGATAAGTATTATAAAAAATTTGGGTTGAAGGAGTGTGCTTTAAATGCATAGCAGAAAAATTAAGGCTTTGTTGATGGTTTTTGTTTTAATTGTGTCATTTGCGTTCGGAAACTATAAAGTTATTGCTGAGAATAAGGACGTATATGTTAGTGACTATCAGGCAAATGACGGAAAAAACATATATCAGGGCAGAAGTTTTCCGCTTTCAGTTACCGTTGTAAATAATAGTGCTGGTGATATTTCTGATGTTAAAGTTTTTATTATAAATAGTCAGTCTTTTTATCTATTAGAAGCTGCAAATATAAGTGGAATTAAGCAAAATGAAGAATATAAAGCTGAACTGGAAGTTCTCTATATGGGTAAAGCAGATACAGATGTAACGGTTGTAATAAATTACAAGGACGTGTCTAATAAAAATCAGTCCAAAGAATACACAATAAATATTAATAATATTGTACCTGATGATGAACCAGGCGGCGGCACCGGCGGCGGAGGAGGCGGTGGCGGCGGCACCATAAACAAGGAAGATTTTAAGCCTGTGCTTGAGATTACTTCCGAAGCAATGCCTGAAGGAAAAGCCGGAAAATCAATTGTTATTCCGCTGACAATATCGAATATTGCAAAATACGAGGCAAGGGAAATAAAAATTATCCCTACCCTGCCTGAAGATATTTTTGACATTGAACAGATGACCCTGGAAAAAACCATAGACAAAATACCTGCAGGAAAATCAGCATCTGCAGAGTTCAGGTTCAATATCTACAAAACCGCCAAGGCAGGTACATATAAGATACCTCTGAAAATTCAGTTCAAGAATGTTTACGGGGCAGATTTTACTGCTGAAAAAGAAATATACATCAAGATTACCAATGACAATATACCCGCTAATCTTGTAGTAAGGGAAGCCGGAACAAATCCCCCGGTTATCAGGGCAGGACAGAACTTTGTGCTGACCTTTGACTTGTGGAATATGGGAACACTTGATGCAAAAAATGTGACAGTGGATTTGATACCGGGCAGTGACTTCTTTGCTTTGGACAGTGTAACAAAAAAATACCTGGCCGGGATTATAGGTTTAAGCAACAGGACAGTTTCCTACAATTTAAGGGCCAAAGACGGGCTGGAATCGGGAACATATGCTATTACCCTGAAGCTGAGCCATGAAGAAGGAACTGCCGAGTACCCGGTTTACGTTATCGTGGAGGGCGAAGGGAAAGAAGAGGAGAATATTGATATTATAACAGAAAATGTTAAAACTCCGACCCAGGCGGTTTTACCGGAAAAAACCTTTACTGTCGGTTTTGATATCAGGAATATCGGCTCAACCGAAGCGAAAAATATAAAGATAACGGTTGAATCCGGGGATCAAATACTTCCCCAGTCACTGAACGTCCTTACAATAAACAGTGTGAAACCGGGTGATACGGTACCGGTATCTTTCAGTTTTATTGCAACCAAGGATGCCGAAAGCAGAGTTTACCCGATTAAAGCCGTTATCGAATACAACAAGGGTGATGAGAAGGTAACGAAGGAACAGTACATGGGTGTACTTGTTGAAGGTGAAAAGGAAGAGAAATCTACCCTTAATACCGTTCCGAAAATAATTATTTCAGAGTATTCTTCCGATCCTGCCATGGTAAAAGCTGGCGAAAACTTTACGCTGCATATGGCGTTTTTGAACACAAACAAGCTGAAGGCCGTTGAGAATATGAAAATTACCCTTGTAGTGGATGAAAAGAGCGAAGCAACCGGAGGAAGTGTATTTACACCGGTACAATCGAGCAATACTTTCTATATCGACAGGCTCGGGCCGGGTGAAACCTCCGAGAAAACACTGGTTATGTATACGATACCCGATGCAAAGGCCAAGACCTACGTGGTAACTGCAGTATTTGAATATGAATACGAAGAAAACGGCCAGCTGAAGACAAACAGGATGGAAGACGTTTTCGGAATTCCTGTTATACAGCCTGCCAAACTTGAGGTTACCGACGTTATTGTATCCGAGCCTGCCTATGTAGGTGAACCCGTTTATATTTCATCTGAATTTTACAATATGGGAAGGGTTAAGCTTACGAACCTTATGGTCAGGGTTGAAAGCGAAGATTTTGATACAAGGGAATCCAACTATTTTGTCGGCAATTTCGATATCGGATACAGCGATTATTACGAAGCAAGCATAACTCCGCTGAAACCCGGCGAGAACAGGGGAAAGGTTGTTTATACCTTTGAGGATGCAGCAGGTGAGGAACACAGGATTGAAAAGGAATTCACCGTTAACGCAGTGGAAGCAGCACCGGTTATAAATCCGTTCCCTGGTGATTTTAATCCCGGTGATTTCGGTCCGTATCCGAACATGCCCGGTGCCGAAACTTCCAAGTTCCCGATTATTCCGGTAGTAATCGGCGGTGTTGTATTGGTCGGCGTTATAGTTCTGATTATTGTTCTTAAAAAGCGTAAGAGAAGAAAAGAGTTGATGCTGGATGAGGATATTTGATGTAATAAGGATGGCTTTCAGAAATCTGTTCCGAAGCAAAGTCAGAACCATTCTTACCGTTCTGGGTATTGTGATAGGCACGACGGCCATTATCATAATGCTGTCCCTTGGTATTGCCATTGACAGGGCTTACCAGGAGCAGATGAAAATGATGGGGGATATGAATGTGATAACCGTTTACCCGAACTGGGAAAGCGCATATGATCCCAGAAAAGCCAGAAAGGGTGAATGGGTAGAACCTGTCATATCCCAGGGTGAACTTGACCAGATTGCACAATTCCCCAATGTGGAAGCAGTAACTCCGTTTTATGAAACCACTGTAAAAATGGAAATAGGTAAATACATCGGGAATGTAAGTATTGTAGGCCTACAGCCCGAAGCCATAAAGGCGCTCAACTATGAAGTGAGTGAAGGAAGACTCCTTGAGACAGGGGACACAAACCAGATAGTTTTCGGATTTGATGTCAAGCAGCAGTTCTGGAATCCAAAAAGCAGGAACAGCAGGCGAATTTGGTTTGGCGGCTATACGGAGGAAGAAAAGGATTTTAATTTCCTTGAGGACAAAATCAAGATGACTTTTGACCTTTCATACGGCGAAAGGTTTCCGGGAAGTTCGCAGAGAAAGCCGAAACTATACAGTGTTGTTGGTGTCGGAATTCTTAAAGAGGGTAACTGGGAAACGGCTTACAGGGCATTCATGAATATTGATGAACTGCTAAAACTGCAGGAAGATTACAATAAAAGAAATAATCCGAATGATCCGAACACAGGAAACAGCCGGAGCAGGAAAAAGAGCACCGAAATCGGTTACAATCAGGCAAAGGTTAAGGTAAATGATATAAAAAATGTACTGGATGTTCAGGGAAAGATAAGGGAAATGGGACTTAATGCATACAGCAACGTGGAATACCTTGAGCAGTCGAATAAAACCAATGCGGTAATTCAGGGAGTACTGGGAGGAATAGGAGCAATTTCACTGCTCGTAGCTGCCATAGGTATTGCCAATACGATGATCATGGCGATATACGAGAGAACAAAGGAAATAGGTATTATGAAGGTTATAGGAGCAAGAATAAGGGACATAAGACGCCTGTTCCTGTATGAAGCATCGATGATAGGATTCATCGGAGGTGCTATTGGTGTTGGCTTCAGCTATGGAGTATCGTATTTTCTCAATACCATTGGCGCGAGGTTTTTGTCAGGGAATATCGGAATGATTGGAGGCTCAAAGCTTTCAATAATCCCTGTATGGCTTGCGGTTCTGGGAATGGTATTCAGTGCTATTATAGGCCTTGTATCCGGTTTCCTTCCTGCACGCAAGGCAACAAAGCTGAGTGCCCTTAAAGCTATTACAACTGAATAAAATTTGCCTTAAAGAAACTTTCAAATTTAAAAACTTATACTGCAAAAAAGGGTTTATTTCCGGAAGCTAAGGAAATAAACCCTTTTGTATGCACTGGCATGGAAAGAAAACCCGTTCAGTTCCTTATCAGGTCGCTGCAACAACTGCCTTTATTTCAAATATTTCTTCAGATATTGTCCTGTATAGGAATTTGGATTTTCAGCTATTTCCTCAGGGGTTCCGCAGGCTACAACAGTTCCCCCTGCATCTCCGCCTTCGGGTCCCAAATCTATAATATAGTCCGCGGATTTTATCATGTCCATGTTATGCTCAATTACGACTACCGTATTTCCTCCTTCCACCAGTTTCTGAAGGATGTTAATCAGTTTGTGGACATCGGCAAAATGCAGTCCTGTTGTAGGTTCATCAAGAATATACATTGTCCTGCCTGTGCTTTTTCTGCTTAATTCTGCCGCAAGTTTTATTCTCTGTGCCTCACCGCCCGACAGCGTTGTTGAAGGTTGCCCCAGTTTGATATAAGGCAGACCGACATCGTAGAGGGTTTGCAGTTTTCGTTTTATGGGTTCAAAGTTTTCAAAAAATTTAAGGGCTTCTTCGACCGTCATTTCCAGAACATCAAAAATATTCTTACCCCTGTATTTTACTTCCAGGGTTTCACGGTTATAGCGTTTCCCGTTACAAACTTCACAGGGCACATATACATCAGGCAGAAAATGCATTTCCACTTTTATCGTTCCGTCGCCACCGCATGCTTCACAACGGCCTCCGCTGACGTTAAAGCTGAATCTCCCTTTTTTGTAGCCCCTGGCCTTTGCTTCAGGCGTTGAAGCATATAATTCCCTGATAAGATCAAACACACCTATATATGTTGCAGGGTTTGACCTGGGTGTTCTTCCAATCGGGCTCTGATCTATATTTATTATTTTGTCCAGGTTTTCCGTTCCTTCAATCCTGTCGTATTTTCCCGGGATCGTCCTTGCCCGGTTCAGTTTCCTTGCAAGAGCCTTGTAAAGAATCTCGTTTACGAGCGAACTTTTTCCCGACCCGGAAACACCGGTAACGCAGACAAACACACCCAGCGGGAAAGAGACATTAATATTTTTTAAATTGTTTTCCCGTGCTCCGTACACAGTCAGAAACTTATCGGAGCTCCTTCTGTTTTCAGGAACGGGAATTGCCAGTCTCCCGCTTAGGTAAGCCCCGGTAATGGAATCTGGATTGTTTTTTATATCCTCAACTGTTCCGCAGGCAACCACATGGCCTCCGTGTTCACCGGCGCCGGGACCTATATCTACCACGTAATCCGCGGCAAGAATGGTATCTTCGTCATGTTCCACCACTATAACGGTATTTCCTATGTCCCTTAGGTTACATAAGGCTCTGATAAGCTTGCAGTTGTCACGCTGATGGAGCCCGATGCTCGGCTCGTCCAGGATGTAATCAACTCCTACAAGTCCCGAACCAATCTGCGTTGCCAGACGGATACGCTGGTGCTCTCCGCCTGAAAGTGTGCCGGCAGCCCGTGACAAAGTAAGATAATCCAGGCCGACATCAACAAGAAAGCTAAGCCTTGTTTTTATTTCTTTCAGAATATGTCTTGCAATAGCCAGCTGGAAATCGTTAAGCTGAATCTGATCAATAAAATTGTACAAATCCCTGATAGACATATCGGTCATTTCAAATATGTTTTTTCCGGCTACGGTAACCGCCAGCGATTCTTTTTTCAGCCTCTGTCCTTTGCAGACAGGGCAGGGGGTAATGCGCATAAATTCTTCAAATTCCGCCTTAACGGTATCCGACGATTCCCTGTAATGTCGTTCAACACTTTCAAAAATCCCCTTGAAAACCACGTCATGTTCGCTTCCGCCATACCTGCCCTGGTAATAAACCTTAACAGGCCTGTCGGTTCCGTACATCAGGAGATCATGGATTTCCTTCGGGTAGGATTCAAACGGTACACTCAGAGAAAAATTGAATTCCTCTGCAAGGGCTTCCAGTATTGCCCTTGTCCAGCTTCCCTTATCCTTGCTTGACTGCCAGCCATATACCTGGATTGCCCCTTCGTCAATGCTAAGGCTTTTATCCGGTATCATCAGGTCTTCGTCAAATTCCATTTTATAGCCTATTCCATAGCATTCCGGGCAGGCACCGAACGGGTTATTGAATGAAAAACTTCTTGGTTCAATTTCAGCAATGCTGATACCGCATTCCGGGCAGGCAAAATTCTGGCTGAATGTAAGCAGCTCTCCGTCCGCCGCTCTTACCATTAAAATACCGTCTGTCAGCCTGAATGCGCTTTCAATTGAGTCGGTGAGGCGGGATTCTATTCCAGGTCTTACAATCAGACGATCCACAACAATTTCAATATTATGCTTTATATTTTTGTCCAGGTTAATTTCATCCGACAGATCATACTGGATTCCGTCGACAATTACACGTACGTATCCGTTCCTTTTTGCCTGCTCAAATACTTTTTCGTGGCGCCCTTTTCTGCCACGTACAACAGGGGCAAGAAGAAGAATCCTCGTTCCTTCCGGCAATGACATGATCTGTTCCACAATCTGATCAACAGACTGCCTTTTAATTTCTCTTCCGCATTCGGGACAATGCGGAATACCGATTCTTGCATACAGCAGGCGAAGATAATCATAAATTTCAGTTACTGTTCCCACCGTGGAACGGGGATTATGGCTGGTGGACTTCTGCGATATGGAAATGGCGGGTGAAATCCCCTCAATGCTTACAACATCCGGTTTTTTCATATTGCCGATAAACTGTCTCGCGTAGGAGGAGAGTGATTCCATGTACCGCCTTTGACCGTCTGCATATATTGTGTCAAAGGCAAGGGATGACTTCCCAGAACCGCTGAGGCCGGTTATGACCACCAGTTTGCTTTTCGGAATATCTATGTCAATATTTTTAAGGTTGTGTTCAGATGCACCCCTGATTCGTATATATGTTGATTCTTTCATTTGTATCTTCCTCTCAGCAAATACTCTGGTTTTTACCCAGGATACAAGAAGGATGTTTTATGTCTAAACAGTATGATATAATAAATTCAGCAAATTACAAGATTTATGGGTGATTTTTGCCGGTGTGAATAATTTACAGAAGTCAAAAAATTATCTGATTATACTATACAAAGGCAGGCGTGGTATATGTCAATGTTTATAAATACCGTTAAGCAAAAAAAGCTGACTTGCGGTATTTTTTATTGGCAGCGGGTATTTTGTGTTTACAGCCGAAAACATGCATAGCTAAGTATAAAGTATTTTATAAAACTTGTCTGCGGGTAAAATAAAACGTATAATTAAATGGATAATTAATTTGAGGATTATAATTAAGGAAGGGTTTTATATAGATGGCTGAAAGAAAAGTTCCGGAAAGAAATGAAGAACTCATACAGAGGCAGTATGTTTATATTGACAGGGTAAAGGAAATTATCAGCGAAAAGGCAAATACCGAGGGAAGGCAGCCCACATACGAAGTAAAGGTATTCGGATGCCAGATGAATGAGCTTGAATCCGAACAGCTGGCAGGAATGCTGGAGGAAATGGGCTTTACGAAGGTTGCTCCCGGTGAACAGGCGGATATTATTGTTTTTGACACATGCTGTGTGCGTGAAAATGCCGAGGAGAAAATTTACGGGCATCTGGGCCTTTTAAAGCCCATGCAGGAAAACAAGAAAAGCATTATTGCCGTAACCGGATGCATGATGCAGCAGGCCCATGTTGTGGAGAAGATTAAAAAATCGTACCATCATGTGGGAATTGTGTTCGGTACCCATAACCTGTTTACTTTTCCCGAACTTTTATATAATCATTTGACCCGGGGCAAACGCGTATTTGATGTCTGGGACAGCGAAGGCCAGATTGTTGAGGGGACACCGATTTCAAGAACCGAAAAGGTAAAGGCCTGGGTCAGCATTATGCAGGGCTGCAACAATTTCTGCTCATACTGCATTGTTCCCTATGTACGCGGCAGGGAGAGAAGCAGGAGAAAAGAAGACATTATCGACGAAGTTAAAAGGCTTGCAGAAGCCGGTTACAAGGAAATTACGCTGCTCGGACAGAATGTTAACTCTTACGGAAATGACCTTGGGAAAAAAGACGCCTTTGCAGATTTACTTTATGCTTTGAATGATATTGACGGAATAGAAAGAATCAGGTTTACGACGTCCCATCCGAAGGATCTTTCGGACAGCCTTATCACGGCAATGAAGGAATTGCCTAAGGTATGCGAGCATCTGCATCTGCCGTTCCAGTCAGGAAGCACAAGGATACTGAAGGCGATGAACAGGAAATATACAAAAGAACAGTATCTTGACCTTGTAGACAGGGTTCGCGCAGCCGTTCCGGGTATCTCGTTCAGCACGGATATTATTGTCGGTTTTCCGGGCGAAACGGAAGAAGATTTTCAGGATACCCTTGAAATAGTTAGAAAAGTACGCTTTGATCAGGCCTATATGTTCCTGTTTTCAAAAAGGAAGGGGACAAGGGCTGCAGAGCTGGAGGACCAGGTTCCTGAGGATGTTAAAAAGGAACGTTTCCTGAGACTGGTGGAAATCCAGAATGCCATTGTTGCCGGGATTAACAAAACCTATGAAGGCAAAACCGTTGAGATACTGGTTGAAGGCATAAGCCGGAACAATGAAGAAATGTATACCGGCAGGACAAGGAATTATAAACTGGTTAATTTTCCTGCAGATGAGGATCTGACGGGTAGACTGATACATGTGAAAATAGTAAGGGCCTGGCCTTTCTGGCTTGAAGGAAAGGTAATTCCGGAGGGTGAAACTTCATGAGTACGAAGCTTACGCCTATGATGCAGCAGTATATAGACACAAAAAAGCAATACCAGGACTGTCTGCTGTTTTTCAGGCTCGGGGACTTTTATGAGTTGTTTTTTGAGGACGCTGAAATAGCTTCAAGGGAGCTGGAAATTGCGCTTACAGGAAGGGACTGCGGTCTTGATGAAAGAGCGCCGATGTGCGGGGTTCCGTGGCATTCGGCGCATCATTACATAGCCAAGCTGATAAACAGGGGTTACAAGGTGGCCATCTGCGAGCAGATGGAAGATCCGGCCCTTGCAAAGGGAATTGTAAAAAGGGAGGTTATCCGTGTTATAACCCCCGGAACAGTAACCGATCCCGAGATGCTTGACGAAAAAAAGAATAATTTTCTGATGTCGGTTTACTGTTTTCAGAACTATTTCGGCATAGCTGTGGCAGACGTTACTACGGGTGAATTCTACACGACACAGATTGTTTACGGAAATACCGTAAACAGGCTGTTTGATGAAATATACCGTTATCAGCCTTCTGAGCTGCTGGTCAATGAGCTGTTTCTGAAAAATGTATCACTGGACGCGCTGAAAGAAAGAACGGGAATATATGTAACCACCCTGGGTGATGAGTTTTACGACAGGAACAGGGCTGTCAATGGCATAAAAAACTACATGGGGTATAAATCCATAGAGCAGGACGAATTTTCGCTGTGTGCATCCGGAGCCCTGATTGAATATCTTAAGTCAACCCAGAAAGTTGATTTGAACCATATTAAGGAAATACAGAAATACAAAATTGAAAGCTACATGATAATAGACAGTTCAAGCCGCAGAAACCTTGAGCTTACCGAAACATTAAGGGACAGGAAAAAACGCGGCACTCTTCTCTGGGTACTTGACAGGACAATGACGGCGATGGGAGGGCGTATGCTCAGAAAATGGATTGAGCAGCCGCTGCTGGACATTGATATAATCAATAACCGTCTTGATGCAGTTGAAGAACTTAAGGACAAGTTCATGATACGAAGCGAAATAAGGGAGCTCCTGAAAAGGGTTTATGACATGGAAAGGCTGGCGTCGAAGCTGGTCGTGGGAAACGTTAATGCACGGGATCTGCTGGCTCTGAAGGCTTCAATGGGGCAGATACCGCATATTGCAGGGCTTATGTCCGGCCTGAAAACGGACTTGTGTTCTCTAATCAGGGATGAACTGGATCCCATGGATGATTTGTATGAACTTATTGACAAATCAATTACTGAAGATCCTCCTGTAACAATAAAGGAGGGCGGGATTATCCGCGACGGTTATTCACAGGAGGTTGACAATTACAGGAAGGCATTTACCGAAGGAAAGCAGTGGATAGCAGATCTGGAAGCCAGGGAAAGGGAACAGACAGGAATAAAAAACCTTAAGGTCAGATACAACAAGGTTTTCGGGTATTACATCGAAGTGACGAAATCCAATCTTAACCAGGTTCCGGAAAGATACATACGGAAACAGACCCTTGTCAACGGTGAGCGTTTCATAACCGAGGACCTGAAGAAACTTGAAGATACAATACTCGGAGCAGAGGAAAAGGTTAAAAACCTTGAATACGAGCTTTTCTGCGAGTTACGGGAGAAAATTGCATCCGAAGTCCACCGTATACAGCGGGTTGCCGAAAGGCTTGCCGTACTGGATGCATTATGTTCCCTTGCAGAGACAGCAGACCGGGGAAATTATGTCAAACCCGTCGTACATGAGGGCAGTGAAATCAGTATAAAAGAAGGAAGACATCCGGTGGTGGAAAAGGTGCTCGGCAGCACCCCGTTTGTCCCGAATGACGCCTTTCTGAACGATGATACCGACAGGGTGATTATTATCACCGGTCCCAATATGGCCGGTAAGTCCACTTATCTTAGGCAGGTAGCTTTGATTGTCCTTATGGCGCAGATGGGAAGTTTTGTTCCCGCGACGGAGGCAACTATAGGAATAGTCGACAGGATCTTTACCCGAGTCGGGGCGTCGGACGATCTGGCCTCGGGCCAGAGCACCTTCATGGTTGAAATGACCGAGGTGGCAAACATACTGAACAATGCTACGCCGAGAAGTCTTCTGATACTTGACGAAATCGGACGGGGTACAAGCACTCACGACGGCTTGGCCATTGCATGGTCTGTAATAGAGTATATCAACGACAAAAGCCGTCTTGGCTGCAGGACACTTTTTGCAACCCATTACCATGAACTGACCGAGCTGGAGGACAAGCTGTCGGGAATAAAAAACTGCTGCATAGAAGTGAAGAAAAAGGGCGATGATATAATTTTCTTAAGAAAAATAATACCGGGTGGTGCAGACCAAAGCTACGGCATAGAAGTTGCAGGACTCGCGGGTGTTCCTGAGCTTGTTATCGAACGGGCAAAACATATACTTAATGAGCTTGATGCGGCTGACATAACAAAAGGCGGAAGGACCAGAAAGAAAAATATAAAGCCTGTTGACGGCCAGCTGAATCTTTTAACCGCCGGAATGCTTTCTAAAAATGAAAGAGAAGTAATTGATGAAATTCGTGCGCTGGATCCAAATTCAATGACACCATGGGATGCAATGAACAAGCTGTATTATTTACAGCAGAAATTAAAATAGCATGCCGGAAATAAGGGTAGGAGTTGCGATGGGCAAGGTTGTTATTCTTGACGAAAATACCGCCAACCAAATTGCTGCAGGTGAAGTCATAGAAAGGCCGGCATCCGTTGTAAAGGAAATGATGGAGAATTCAATCGACGCCAATGCAACGGCTATTACCGTTGAAATTGCAAACGGCGGAATCAAAAGTATCAGGATTGCCGACAACGGCGACGGAATTGAAGCCGATGACGTGGAACTGGCATTTGAAAGGTATGCTACAAGCAAGATACGATCCATTAATGACCTGACCAGAATCTCTACAATGGGATTCCGGGGTGAAGCCCTTGCAAGCATTGCGTCGGTTTCAAAAGTTGAGGTCATAACCAAAACCGAGGATGCCGAAACCGGTACAAGAGTGGTTGTGGAAGGCGGGAAAATCCTGCTTTCGGAACCTGTCGGCACCCCGAAGGGAACCACGTTTATCGTGAGGGAACTCTTCTATAATACGCCTGCACGGTATAAGTTTCTGAAAAAAGACACAACTGAAGCATCATACATACACGACATTATAACAAAAATCGCCCTGGCAAGGCCGGATATTTCAATAAAGTTTATAAACCAGGGCAGAACGGTGATTCACACTCCCGGAAACCATGACCTGTTAAGCACAATATACAGCCTGTTCGGAAAAGAAACGGCACAGGCGGTAATACCGCTGAACCTGTCGCTTAACGGGATCATCGTTTCGGGATATGTCGGCAAACCCGAAATATCAAGAGGAAACCGCAGCCTTGAAATTGTATTTGTTAACGGCAGGTCAGTATATAACAAGACAATAACCGCTGCTATAGAAGAAGCATATAAAACGAGACTGATGCAGAAAAGATTTCCGTTTACCGTTCTTAAAGTTACGGTCCCGCCTGAAACCGTTGATGTAAATGTGCACCCGGCAAAGCTCGAGGTAAGGTTCAGCGATGAAAACATGATTTACAGGGCGGTCTATACAGCCGTTTCGGAAGCACTGGCGGGAGCGTCGCTTATACAGAATGCCGGGGAAGACATTGATTCCGCTGAAATGTTCAGTTTCGGGGAAACAAGCAAAACAGCGGAACCCGAACAGGTTAAAATGCAGGAAAAACCTCGTGTAACCGGGAATGTTTTTCCGGACATGGCCGCAGGAACAGGAGGGTATAAAAAGACAGAACCCGTTCCGAAAAAAGTCATTTTTAAAGAACCTGTTCAGATAAGTAAAACAAAGGAATATACAACGGAAAAACCAGAAGAACGGGAGGTAAAACGGGAAGAGGTTATTCCGCTGAGAACACGGGAAGAACACTTTGATGCTGAAAAGCCGGATGATGCTGCAAAAGCCGAACCGCATGACGACAGGGAGAGGCTTTTGAATGCCCGTATAATCGGGCAGGCTTTTGAATCATATATTATTCTTGAAGAGGGAGACAAACTGTTTCTGATAGATCAGCATGCAGCCCATGAAAGGATAAGATTTGAAAGTATAAGGGAGCAGTTTATCCACGAAGAGTCTTACAGCCAGGGACTGTTAAGCCCGCTGATGGTGGAACTTACCCATCAGGAGATGATGAAGTTTAATGAGCTGGAGCCATATATCAGAAAACTTGGTTTTGAAGCCGAGGTTTTCGGAAACAGAACGGTTCTGGTCAGGGCAATACCGTATCTATTGCAGGATGGTTTTTCTGACAGTGATTTCCGCGATATTATCGAAAAGCTAAGCCAGGAGATTAACAGTGTATTGGAAATAATTCCGGAGGAAACCATCTATATGATGGCATGCAAAAGTGCCATCAAGGCAAACCGGGCAATGTCCCAGATGGAAATCCAGGGTCTTGTGAAAGATCTCGTAAACTGCGAAAACCCTTACACCTGCGTACATGGAAGACCGATTATCATAAGCATGGGCAAAAAGGAACTGGAGAAAAAATTCAAGAGAATAGTATGAACGGGAAAGGTAATATGGATAAAACAGTGGTTGTTATTGCAGGACCCACAGCCTCGGGCAAGACAGATCTGGCAATAAATCTGGCACTTGAAACAGACGGCGAGGTAATATCTGCGGATTCGATGCAGATATACCGGTATATGAATATTGGCACAGCAAAACCTTCAAAAGAGGAAATGAAAGGAATTCCCCATCATATGATTGATATAGTCAATCCGGACGAAAGCTACAGCGTAGCACTTTATAAAAAAGACGCTGAGAACTGCATCAGGGATATACTTTCGCGGGGAAAGCTTCCGATTGTTGCGGGTGGAACAGGCCTTTATATTAACAGCCTTATTTACAACATAAAGTTCAGCGAGACGGTAACAGACGAAGAGTTTCGGAAAAGTATGCAGAGGATTGCCGAAACTGAAGGTCCCGAAGTTCTTCATGAAATGCTCAGAAAGGTTGACCCCGAAAGCGCTGAAAAAATCCATGTTAATAATGTCAAAAGGGTAATCAGGGCACTTGAAGTGTATAAATATACAAAAAAGCCCATTTCCCAGCATCAGAAGGAATCCAGGACTGAACCGCCCGAATACAGGTACCTGGTGTTCATCCTTGATATGGACAGGGAGAAGCTGTATGACAGGATTAACAAAAGAGTGGATAAAATGCTTGAAAACGGCCTTGTTGACGAAGTGAAAAGACTGCTTGAAATGGGGTACAAACCGGGTTCAACTGCGCTGCAGGGGCTGGGTTACAAGGAAATAATACGTTACCTGAACAATGAGCTCCCGTTTGATGAAGCAATAAGGATACTGAAAAGGGATACCAGGCATTATGCAAAAAGGCAGCTTACATGGTTCAGAGCCATAAAGGAAGCGGTATGGCTTGAAGGAGGAAATGAAAATTTAGAAAAAAATACTAAAAAAATTCGGGAATACCTTGAAACATCAAATTAATTTATATACAATAAGGTTAATATATTTTCAGTTTTTATTTTTTTTTGATTTTATTTTTGGCGAGGAGGCTCTGTTATGAACAAAAATATTAATTTGCAGGACGTGTTCCTGAATCAGGTAAGAAAAGAACATATACCTGTTACGGTGTATCTTACAAATGGCTTTCAGCTTCGCGGCATGGTGAAAGGTTTTGATAATTTCACCGTTGTTATAGACAGCGAAGGCAAACAGCAGCTTGTTTACAAACACGCCATATCCACCGTATCTCCGATGAAAGCTGTGAACATAATTTTCAGCGACAATTCAAAATCATCGTCATAGAAAAATTTATGAAATACGTTGTCAAAAAGACCCGAAACCATTTGAGACAATGGTCTTCGGGTCTTTTCAATTTATTGGTTGCTTTTTTCCGGATATTGTAGTATTATTTTATTGAGACTATAGTGTCAGTTTGTTGATACCAGAGGAGCAGAATATGCCGAAGACAGAGGATATAATTCAAAAATCAGGAGTCTCGAGGAGCACTGTATTCAGATTTCTGAGGGGAGATAATGTCAGGCCTGAAGCCAGAACAGCCATACTTAAGGCCATGCATGAACTTGGATACAGTACCAGGGAATTGTTTTTGAAAGATGTTGTTTTTGAAATCAGTGTTGCAAAGGATTTTGAGAAATTCAAGGGTTTCACTGAAGTGATACAGGGTATCACTGAAAGAGCTGAGGTGAAAAATGTAAAAATTCAGCTTGCTATACGTACCGGAGAACAAATCAGGAAAGATTATGAAAGATGGAGCGAGAAAAACGGTACGAAAGGCGTTATTATCATAGGAAAGGACTGGGACAACGAGACTCTGGAAGCACAATGGCTGAGGGATAAAAAAATCCCGCATATTTTTGTCAACCGTGTCATAGAAGAGCCGGATATCAGTTACGTTGCAGTCGATGTTAGAAAAGCGGCATGCGATATCGTCGAATACCTGATTAATAAAGGCTGCAGGAAGATTGCCACTCTTGGATATCCCGGTACGCTGAGAATAGACAGGGATAAACTGGCGGGATATGATGATGCCTTTGAAAAAAAAGGTTTAAAAGCGGACGAAAAGTATAAATTTATACTTGAGGAAGATGATTCCTCGGCTGATGCGATAGAAAAAATACTTAACATGGAGGATATTCCGGATGCTTTTTTCGGTATTTGTGATTCCTATGCAATGGAATTTATTAACAGGGCACGCGAAAAGGGTTTCCGGATACCTGAAGATATTTCGGTTGTGGGCATGGATGACCTGGATATAGCACAGTATTTCAAACCTGCGCTCACAACGGTAAAAACTCCGTTCAGGGAGCTGGGAATGCTGGCGGTGGACTATCTGCTTCAGATACTTACCGAGGATCTTGTAAGCGTAAAGAGCATTGTAAAACATACATTGCACATTCGTGAGTCAGCATAAATTCGATAAAAATTATATATATGGAGGTAATGAAATATGGAAATTCGTTACAGTACACATCCGAGAGATGCAAAACATTATACAACCGAAGAACTAAGAAAAGAGTTCCTGATTCCCCAGGTATTTGTTCCGGGTGAAATCAAACTTGTTTACAGCCATGTGGACAGAATGATTGCAGGCGGAGCAACTCCTCTGGACAAGCCACTGCGTCTTGAAGCCGGAAAAGAAATCGGTGCAGAGTATTTCCTGGCCCGCAGGGAGATGGGAGTTATCAACATTGGAGGCAAGGGCAAGGTCATACTCGACGGTGAAGAATATGTTCTTGATGCCCGTGAAGGTCTTTACGTCGGTATGGGTATAAAGGAAGTAATTTTTGAGAGCGAAAATCCGGAAAAACCCGCAAAATTCTATATTAACAGCGCTCCAGCCCATACATCATATCCTACGGTCAAAATTGACATCAACAAGGCCAATCCAAGGCATCTTGGTTCACTGGCACAATCCAATGAGCGTACAATTTATCAGTATGTTCACCCGGCAGTATGCAAGAGCTGCCAGCTTGTTATGGGATTAACCGTTCTTGAACCCAACAATGTATGGAATACTATGCCCTGCCATACTCATGAACGCAGAATGGAAGTATATATGTACTTCGATCTGAAGGAAAACGACAGGGTTATCCATTTCATGGGTGAACCGGGTGAAACCCGTCATATAATCGTGAAGAACGAGCAGGCCGTTATCTCTCCAAGCTGGTCCATACATTCCGGAGTCGGAACAAGCAATTATTCATTCATCTGGGGAATGGCCGGCGAAAACCAGACCTTTGATGACATGGATGCGGTATCAATGGACGATCTCAAATAAATAAAATTTAAGTGAAACGGAGGAAGGATTTATGATTCTGGAAAAATTTAAACTTGATGGTAAAGTTGCAATTGTTACCGGGGCAAGCACCGGTCTGGGCCAGGGTATGGCACTGGCGCTTTCTGAGGCAGGTGCCAGCATAGTTGGAGTGGACTATGTGGAAATGACCGAAACCCAGAAAAAGATTGAAGAAAGAGGCGGAAAATTTCTGGGCATAGTTGCCAACCTGTTAACCATAGACCCGATTGATGAAATTATTCAGAAAACCGTTGATACTTTCGGTAAGGTTGATATCCTGGTAAACAATGCCGGAATTATCAGAAGGACAGATGCCATTGATTTTTCGGTAAAAGACTGGGACGACGTAATGAATATTAACCTCAGAACGGTATTCTTCTTCTGCCAGGCAGCGGCAAAACAGTTTATCAAACAGGGTACAGGCGGAAAGATTATAAACATAGCATCAATGCTGTCTTTCCAGGGTGGTATCCGTGTTCCGTCATACACGGCAAGCAAGAGCGGAGTTATGGGGATAACAAGGGCCCTGGCCAATGAATGGGCAAAATACAACATAAATATAAATGCCATTGCTCCCGGGTATATGGCAACAAATAATACAGCACCGCTGCGCGCAGACGAACAAAGGTCACAGGAAATCCTCGGCAGAATTCCTGCAGGGCGCTGGGGTACACCTGAAGATTTGCAGGGAGCGGTTGTATTCCTTGCTTCATCTGCTTCGGATTACGTTAACGGTTATACTCTTGCGGTCGACGGCGGCTGGCTTGCAAGATAATGACGGTATAAATACAAGACGGTATAAATATAAAAATAAAAAAGACCTCTGTTTTATCACAGGGGTCTTATTTATTATTATCACAGGACTGTTTATAACCGGTGTACTACTATTCTTTCACACTGCCGATGTTGATGGTAACGAAGTATTTCTGAAGAAACGGATATACTACGAGGATAGGAACGGTGGCTACCATAGTCATGGCTGCGCGCAGCGAATTCGGAGTGACCATATTCCGTGACTGTTGTGACTGTTCGGCCAGGTAGTCGGGCTGTTTCATACCCATCTGCATTGACGAAGCTATAATCTTCATCATCTCATACTGCATTGTACTTAATTCCTGTTTCGGGGCAAAAATGAATGAATCGAACCATGAATTCCACGACCCCACTGCAACCCACAGTGCAACTGTGGCTAAAACCGGCATACACATCGGAATAATAATGTTGAAATATATTCTGAGTTCACCGGCTCCGTCAATTTTTGCCGATTCCACAAGTGAAGCAGGCAGTGAATTTATATATGTCCGTATAACAATTACATTGAATGCACCTACGAGTGAAGGCAGTATATATACCAGGAAGTTGTTGATCAGACCTAAACTGCGGTACAGGAAATACTGCGGTATCAGACCTGCGTTTATATACATAGTCATCACCATGAACACCGTAAGAAATCTTCGGAAAACAAATTCCTTACGGCTTAATATATACGCCAGCAATCCTGACAGGAATACGTTCAGTACCGTGGTCAGCACTGTACGGGCAACCGATACCATAAAAGCCCGGAATATTTTGTCGGTTTTGAATATGCTCTGATAATTGTAAAGAGTCCATTTCCTCGGCCACAGATAGATACCGCCTTTTATTGAATCCCTGGCGTCATTGAAGGATATAACCATTGTATTCCAAAGCGGGTATAACATTGCAATGACGATTATTAACATTACAAACACTATTATTGCATCTATTACCTTGTCACCAAACGATTTTCTCATTTCTCAAACCCCCAGGTCAATAAACGAAAGGAATCGGTTTACTAAACCAGTCTTTCCTCATCCAGCCAGGCTGCTATTTTATTACAAAGCAGCAATATTACGGTGCTTGCTACCGTCTTGAACATACCGGCTGCAGTTCCGAAGGCAAAACCTCCCGATCTTCCGAAACCTCTTTTCAGTACGAATATGTCTATTGTCTCCGAAACATCAAGCACAAGCCCGTTTGAACCAAGAATATACTGGATTTCAAAGCCGGCGTTAAGAATCCAGCCTGCATTCAGGATGAGAAGAATAATAATCGTGGATTTTATTCCGGGTAATGTAACATACCACATTCTGCCGAAACGCCCGTATCCGTCTATTGCTGCTGCTTCATACAGGCACGGATCTATGGAAGTAATTGCGGCCAAATATATAATGCTGTTCCAGCCCATTGATTTCCACACATTTGTAAATCCTACAATCCACCAGAAATATTCGGGTTTTCCCAAAAAGTGAATTTTCTCTTTTACAATTCCCAATGCAAGAAGCAACTCATTGAGAATACCGTCGTCCATGTTAAGAACGCTTGAAACCAGACCACATACTATAATCCATGACAGAAAATGGGGCATGTATGATATTGTCTGGACTACACGCTTGAAATTATAAAGGCTTCCGGTTAGTTCATTTAACAACAGGGCAAAACCAATTGCCGTTATAAAACTTAAAGCCAGGTTAATTATGCTCATTCCCAGTGTATTTCTCATTACACGGTAAAAATCAGGGTCGGTAAAAAGGTTTTTAAAATGAAGAAAGCCAACCCATTCCTGCTCAAAAAACTTAAGGTGGGGTTTATAGTTCTGAAAAGCCATGGTCAGACCCCACAGCGGCAGGTAATTGAAAATCAGAAAATAGATAAAAAAGGGTATTGATATCAATATCAGGCTTTTCTGCTTACGAACCAGTTTAAAAAATTCTTCCCTGGAATTAACATGTTTTACAGCCATAGCAAACCCCCTAGACATAATCTCAGCCTGGCTGAGGTTTTACACAGAAGAGTCGGCCGAAAACCGGTCGACTCTTCCGTATCAGTTTATTTCAGGCAAAGCCGGTTTATTAATAGATAACCATGCGCTCGCGGATTTGACGTTCAACTTCTTCTTCCAGTGCACGGTAGTTTACATTTTCATATCTCTTCACATATTCTGCCCAGGCTGATTCAAAGTCTTCTGCCATAATTACGCCCGGCAGATAGCGGTTCTGAAGATCGGTAATCTGGTCGAATATCGGTTTTGCTATATTGTCTTCCTCCATGGTGGAGAAAATTGACCATACTTCAGGATATCCGGGATCCTTACCCATTGGCAGGAAGTCAGATCTTCCGTAGAAACCGTATTGCTTGAAGAAATTCTTGTCATATTCATTCTGATTTTCAAGTCTTTCTTCGGGTTGTGTTCCTGAACTGCAGGAATTACCATCTGAATAACGGCCTTCGAGTTTCGGGAACTGGTCGCCGAGAACCCATCCTGCATTGGCAAGACGCCAGTCAGGATTGTCGAAGTTGGCTTTCTGTTCAGGAGTACGTCTTAAGCGTCCGTTTGCATCAACATAGTAGTCTTCGCCTTCAATACCCCAGTACAGCAGACGGTGTACATCTTCCCTAAGCAGTGTATCCATAAACTCAAGGGCACGTTCAACATCCTTGCATTTTACACTGATTCCCATACCGTTACCGCCTATGATTCCGGTGCTCTTATACCTGTTGTATGGCATTGGTGTTCCGTCAAAGCTTACGCCGATGGGTACATAGGTTCTTTCATATTTGCCTTCGCCAACCAGTACAAATTCGCCGTCCTGGAAGTTCCAGTGCTGGTCGAACATAGCCAGTACACGGCCCTGGGATATAACCTTAAGATATTCGTCATAGTTTCTTGTAAAGGTTTCGGGATGGATAAGTCCTTTCTTGAATGCTTCGTTGAGTTTCTTGTAGTATGCCTTTGCATAATCCTTGTTCTGGTAAATCTCTACTTTCAGAGTTTCAGGATCAACTACCACGTCGCCTTCATTACGTCCGCCGATTAAGTGCTGAGGTGCGTTTTTGAGACAGAATGAACGCCAGTCCTGAGAATGTACTTCGAAGGCCAGGGTAGGCTGTCCGTCAATGTTGGGATGGGCTTTATAGTAACGCTCCAGCAGGTCGAAGAAATCGTCCAGTTTTGTGGGATTTGAATAACCGTCCCATGCAAGTACGTCTTTCTGGATCCAGAATGCCGGACCGTTGTAATCTCCTTCGTAGAATTGGTCCTGGCCGTCGCCAAGCCAGTATTCACGGCCCCATATATCCAGTATGTATATCTTTTTGTCCGCTGATACGCTGCGCAGTCTGTCAAGATATGGCTCGTAGTGTTTCCAGAGGTTCGGATATTTGGGAAGCAAATCATCCACTGCGACGAATGCTTTGGCATTCAGGAATCTTCCGCGTGCCTGTCCGGCGCCAATCAGATCGGGATAATCGCCGCTGGCAATCATTATACCGACTTTTTGTTCCATATCGCCTACGAGGAATTCAAATTCAATTGTAACGCCTGTGATTTCCTGGATTTTCTTTATAATTTTATTGTCCTTTGGCGGCGCTTCTCCGGGGCCGGCAACGAACATCGTAAAGGTTATTGGTTTAGGTTTTTGTTCTGTTGGTTTTTCTTCCGACTGAGATGTTTGATCAGGAGTAGAAACTGAAGAGTCTGGTGTGTTGTCCTTGGTCGGAGGTGAACATGCTGAGAAAGAAGCAACAATCATGATGACAGCCACAAGCAGTGAGAAAATTCTTAGTTTTTTCATTTTTTGATCCCCTTTCATTAAATTTTATATTAATAAAAATTAATAATAGGCGGTTGATTCTCACTGATTGTCAGATTATCCCGGCAGTTGATTAGCAAGTGTATAAGCATTACAATTTATTTGACCTAGTTTTATTATATTTTAAAATATTTAACCTTGTCAAGATAAAACGTTTTATATAGTCTGTTTACTGTAATTATTAATCCGGCAATAATTTTTCTTTAGAGCATAATCTTTTGTGAACCGTCAAATGCAGTATACAGAAGGCTTATGTCGGGTTGCAGCGAGTAGTTGGACTCAGGATTTATATTCGGGATTGTTTTTTTGCTGTAAAAACGTTAAACTAATTTTACCAACAGACCGAAAACCATTCCAGGATAAGATTTATGACAGGAGAAGTAACCGTATTCATAAGCATAGATTAAAACGATTTCTAATATTTAACAAGAAAACAATATAAAATAAATGGAGGCTGTGACAATGAAAAAACAAAGATTCAATCCATATCTGCCGTCATGGGAGTACATACCCGATGCAGAACCTTATGTGTTTGACGGAAGGGTGTATATTTACGGTTCTCATGACCGTTTTAACGGCTATGTTTACTGCCTGAACGATTATGTATGCTGGTCTGCTCCGGTTGATAATCTTGCTGACTGGAGATATGAAGGTGTAATTTACAGAAAAACCGATGATCCGCTTAATCCGGACGGAAGGATGTGCCTGTACGCGCCCGATGTAACCGTAGGACCTGACGGAAGGTATTATTTGTATTATGTTCTGGATAAAGTTCCTGTTGTTTCTGTTGCAGTATGTGATACACCCGCAGGCAAGTATGAATTTTACGGATATGTACATTATCCGGATGGAACACGGCTTGGTGAAAGGGAGGGCGATCAGCCCCAATTTGATCCTGCGGTGCTGACCGAAGGAGAAAGAACATATTTGTATACTGGTTTCTGTGCCAGGGGGGATAAATCAAGAAAAGGGGCAATGGCCACGGTTTTGGGACCTGACATGCTTACTGTTGTTGAAGAACCTGTAATAATAGCTCCGAGCGAACCATACAGCAAAGGGACAGGGTTTGAAGGGCACGAATTCTTCGAGGCTCCTTCAATCAGAAAAAAGGGTGATACCTACTACTTCATATATTCTTCTGTCGTAATGCATGAACTTTGCTATGCCACAAGCAAGCATCCGACGAAAGATTTCAAATACGGCGGTGTGATAGTAAGTAACTGCGATCTTCATATTGATACATATAAACCTGCTGAAAAGCCCATGTATTATGGGGGTAACAATCACGGCAGCATTGTTGAAATTAACGGTGAATGGTATATCTTTTATCACCGGCATACAAACGGGACCAATTTCAGCAGGCAGGCATGCATGGAGAAAATTAAAATTCTTGAAGACGGCTCAATTCCCCAGGTTGAGATGACATCATGCGGTTCGGTTGATACACCGCTGGCAGGCAGCGGAGAATATCCGACATATATTGCATGTAACCTGTTCTGTAAAGAGGAATCAGTTTACACCGATTTTACATGTTCGTGGATGAACAATCAATTCCCGAAAATTACCCAGGACGGAAAAGACGGAGACGAAGAAATTGGCTACATAGCAAATATGAAAGATTCTGCAACGGCAGGTTTCAAGTATTTTGACTGCAAAGGGATAAAGTCTGTAAAAATTAAAGTGCGAGGTTACTGCCGCGGTTTCTTTGAGGTAAAAACATCGTGGAACGGAGAAGTGCTTGGAAGAATTCCGGTGGATTTTTCAAACATATGGACAGAATACTCGGCCGATATCCCAATTCCGGACGGAATTCAGGCGCTGTATTTTACCTACAGGGGCTCAGGAAGTGCACATTTCGGGTCTTTTACCCTGTGTACGGAATAATTTGGTTCTAAAAGGAATACAGGATTTTTTCATATCCTGTATTCCGGCTTCAGGCGGATTCAGTATTTTCATAAGCGATACTTTCACTGATTCTCTTTACCGATTCGCGAACTATAAGCTGACACGGTATTTTAATGATTTTTCCTGATTCAGGTTCGTAACCTTCATCAAGCATTTGTATCATTACCCTTGCTGCTTCTCTGCCTATTTTTTCCAGGTTAATTTCATTTGTTGTAAGACCAGGCTTTATGCAGTCGGCGATTTCTTTATTGTCATATCCTGCCACAGAAATATCTTCCCCTATATTAATGCCTTTTTCATACAGGTAGTGATATAACCCTACCGCCATTAGGTCATTCATGCAGAAGATTGCGGTAACCCCTTCTTTTACAAGACTTTCGGCAAGTTTATATCCGGACGGCCTCATCCAGTCGCCGTATTTGACAAGGTCGGGATTATACAGAATTTGTTCTTCAAACAGTGCTTTCTGAAATCCCGCCAGACGTTTCATTGTATGTATATTGTCGGGAGTACCTGCAATAACGCCAATTTTTCGGTGCCCCATTGAAATTAAATATTTGCCGATGTCATATCCGCCTTTTTCGTCGTCTATTACTATTGAGGTATATTTTGGCGAGTCTGAAATTCCGTAGACAACAATTCCGGGAATTTTGAAATCATCCGGGAAACATCTGATTGTCCGGCAATGCCCTGCCACGTATACTATACCGTCCACTTTTATTGACAACAGCTCCTTGATTGAGGGCTGGAGGACCGAATTATATTTAATGCTGTCATTGTACCAGGTATCCGACCACTTATAGTACAGGCGCATGTCAATCAGAATTGTACGGTAATTATGATCCTCGCAGTATGCCATTATTGCTCCGACAATCGGAGGTGTGCTGAATAAGTTTAAATCTTCCACAATGATACCGATAACACGGGTTTTGTGTTTACGAATACCCTGTGCAAAATAGTTCGGCTGATAACCCGTCTGGCGTACAACTTCAAGTACCTTTTGCCTGGTTTTTTCACTGACATTTGATTTTCCGTTCAGTATGTTCGATACTGTACTGATTGATACATTGCATAATTGAGCAATTTCCTTCAGCGTAATCAATCTTCTCAAACCCTTTCATGTTTACTGATAAAACCTTTTACTTCGTTATGCCTGATCTGAAACCGGACTGCATCTTTGAAAATTGCTGAATCTTCACGAAATAGTAATATACCTGTATATTATTATATTATATTCTGAATAAAAGCAAAGTAAATACCCTATATTTAATAAAATTTATAATCTTTAATTATTGATTATATTCTGATAAAATTATGATAAACGGTAAAACGATTTATCTGACTCAGTCGGATATTACGGATAAAGCCTTATTTTATTACATTGAAAATAACATGGAAAGGAGAGAAAACATGCTTAGAGTTGTAAGGACAGAAAACGGTCTGATACGAGGATTGCCTGCAGCAGATCCGCGTATAACAAGCTTCAAGGGAATACCTTTTGCTGCCCCGCCGACAGGGGAAAACCGCTGGAGAGCCCCACAGCCTGTAAAAGATTGGGATGGAGTCCTTAATGCATTTGAATTCGCGCCTATATCCTTACAGGCCAACTCGGCTCTTGACAAGAACAACATTTATGCAAGGGAATGGCACGTTGATCCGGATATTCCCATGAGTGAAGACTGTCTTTACCTTAACGTGTGGACTCCTGCGCGCAGTGCGGATGAAAAACTGCCTGTGTATGTATGGTTTTTTGGAGGCGGTTTCCAGGTGGGGTATACTTCGGAAATGGAGTTTGACGGTGAACGTATAGCACGGAGAGGTATTGTTGTAGTAACAGTTAATTACAGGCTTAATACTTTTGGTTTTCTGTGCCACCCTGAAATTACGGCTGAAGCACCTGAAGCACCCGCCAATTTCGGTTTGCTTGACCAGCAGGCAGGTCTGCGCTGGGTTAAAAGGAATATTGCTGCGTTTGGCGGCGACCCTGACAATATTACCATTGGCGGACAGTCTGCCGGCGGCGGCAGTGTATTATACCATCTTACGTCGCCGAAGAATGCAGGATTGTTTAACCGGGCTATAATCCAAAGCGGAATTTTTGCCCCTCTGTATCCTGACAATATGATGCCGCGTATGAATATGACTTTGGAAGAAGCAGAAAAGGAAGGAGTAAAGTTTTTTGAATTCCTGGGTGTTTCATCATTGAAAGAAGCCCGTGAGCTGGATGCAAAATACATACTTGACAAAACACTGGAATATAATCGTTTCTGGTGGCCTGTTGAAGACGGAATTTTCTGTACAGGAAATGCTTTTCAGCTTTTCCTGGAGAATAAACGCTGGCAGGTACCGATTCTTACCGGGCACACTTCCAATGAATTTTTTGCAGTGCCGAAAGCAAAAAGCAAGGAAGAATTTAAATGTATGGCAATTGAGCTGTTTGGGGAGGATGCAGACGAATTTCTTGATCTGTGCAGGTTTAACGACAGCACTCTGGAAGACGTTATAAAGAATTCTACCGTTAATTCAATTGAGTATGCGATTCGGGTTGCGGCAAAGGCAAACTCCGATACAGGCTCAAATGTTCTGATATACTATTATGTATTTGATGCGGAAATCCCGGGATGGGACAACCCCGGAGCATTTCACTCGGTTGACTTGTGGTTTACCTTTGAAACCCTGGCAAAGTGTTGGAGACCTTTTGTCGGAAAGCATTACGATCTTGCACGGCAGATGTGCAACTATTGGGCAAACTTCATCCGGTCAGGTGATCCGAACGGGAAAGATTCAACGGGCGAAGACATGCCCAAATGGGAACCGTACACGGTTGATGCACCGTATGGCATGCTGTTTGCCGACAAGGCTGAATTTGTCAGAAAAAGGCCCGGTGAATTGATGGATTTCCTGGTAAGACAGTATTCAAAAAGAAAATCATCATAGCTCTGTAATATGGAATAATGCGATAACCACATTAATGCCGGTACACATGGAAAATCTGTCGTAGAATTTCCGACAGTTTCCGGAAAATCAATATGTAAATATAAAAATCCGGAGTTAATAAAACCGGGCAGGATGTTTATTTTCGCATATCCTGTCCGGTTCAGATTTTGATTCGGATAATTCAGTCTCTTGTATATACCACGGAAAGGGAGTTTTTTCGGGAATAGTTCATGTTTCCTTTTTTCCTGTAATTGCTGGGTGAAGTTTTACAATACTTATTAAAAATCCTGTTAAACTGGGAAAAGCTTGCAAATCCGCACTGGGCAGCAATTTCGGTTATTTTTTTGTCGGTAAACAAAAGAAGCTGCTGGGCATTTCTTATCCTGGTCATATGAATGTAATCGGTCAGCGAAAAACCCGTTACTTCCCTGAACAAATGGGACAAATAATATTTGCTCAGGAAAAATTTGTGCGCCAGGCTGCTCAGGGAAAGATCCTCATTGTAATGATTGTGTATGTACGATGTGATTGAATAAATCTTTGAAGCAGGAGTATTAAGGGTTTCGGGCATATATATTTTCATTCCGGTGATTATATAGTGTGCATAAAAGGTCTATAAATCTGCAGTGAACGGATAATGCCTGCACTGCACTGTCTGATTTCGATATTATAAATATGTCATTTAAAATAGCTATAATTTTGTTCCTGTTTTTCTGTTCAAAACGGTATATTGGCAGCGGAGCCTCAAATATACTCAGAAGTTCGCTTACATCATCCTGCAAAAGGCCTGCCTGGGCGGGTATACTGAACTGGATTATCAGTCTTTTTTTCGGTGGGCCTTTCGGATACTCCGATTTATGAAGACAATATGGTTTGAGGCATACGAAATCCAGAAATTCAATCCGGTACAGATTTCCTTCAATGATGTGGTTGGCATGGTCATCGAGCAGGACATGTATTTCGTAAAAATTGTGAAAATGCTGAAATTCCATATTTATGTCATAATACCGCTCATCATAATCAAAGAAATAATAAAGGCTTTCGGTGGGTTTTCCTATTTCAAAAAGATGCCCTTTTTCATAAATAAGCGTGTTGTCGAGAAGCATAAAAATCACCCTAATCCGTCTCTTGTCAATAATATAACACTACATAGCAAAATCTGCAATATTTATGGAAAGACAAAAGCAATTACTGCATAGATATTTTGCTTAAAAACTGCTAAACTGATGTTAGTAAGTTTGTTATATATGACAAAGCAATCTGCTTTTATCGGGGTAAAATATCAGGAATGCTGCGCATTTAAGTAATATTTTACTTTATTGTTTATTTTGCTATTTTCTGTGAAAGGGACAGCGATATGCATAAAGAAAGGACAAAACTTATCAAATCTGTTGAAGCTGATTTTGCTGAAGTAAATTTCATCCGTCAGAAACTGGCCAAAGTTATCGACAAATCCAGGGAAACATTATATGAAGATGACGAAATTTTTATAAAAAACATGAAAAGCAATAATTTAGCCGGTGATGACATCAACAGGTATCGGTATTGGGAATGGCCTCAGGGAGTAAGTCTTTTTGGTTTCTGGAAACTGTTTGAAGCAACGGGGGACAAAAAATATCTTGATATCATTACAAAGTATTATGACAGGCAATTTCAGACAGGACTTCCTTCGAAAAACATCAATACAACAGCACCGATGCTTACTATGGCATTTCTGTACGAATATACGAAGTGTGACAGGTACAGGGAAGTATGCACGGAATGGGCAGAGTGGCTTGTCAGATATTTACCGAGAACAAGGGAAGACGGATTTCAGCATATTACATCTGACACGCTTAACAAGGATGAGATCTGGGTGGATACTCTGTTCATGTCGGTTCTTTTTCTTGCAAAAATAGGTGTTGCAGTCAATTGCGAAAAATGGGTGGAAGAGGCCAAATACCAGTTTCTGATGCATTCCAAGTATCTTACGGACCGAAAGACAGGGTTATGGTATCATGGCTGGACTTTCAACGGCGATCATAATTTTACCGGAGCGCTGTGGGGAAGGGGAAACTGCTGGATAACCATTGCGATACCCGAATTCCTAGCCACGGTAAGATGTGAAGCCGGGATTGAAAAATACCTTGTACAGCTGCTGACACGCCAGGTGGAAGCACTGGAAAAATACCAGGATTCAGGCGGCATGTGGCACACGATTATCAACGATCCGACATCATACCTCGAAGCGAGCGCGACGTGCGGATTCGGTTATGGGATCCTTAAAGCTGTGGATACGGGGTTAATAAATACAAGGTTCAGAAACTGTGCATTAAAAGCAATAAAACCCATACTGGACTGTATTGATGATGAAGGATATGTGGACAAGGTTTCTTACGGAACAAGCATGGGGAGAGACAGCATTCAGCACTACAGGAACATTGAAATAAAAAGAATGCCTTATGGGCAGGCAATGGCAATGCTGTTTTTGCAGGAAGCACTTAAAGCTGTAACTGGCGATAACTGAATTGTATATACCTGCAGGAAAGGCTTTGCTGATATCCGACTCAGGATCTTATTAATCAAAAAATGAAATATAATGATGTTAAGGAGGTTTTTACATGAAAAGAAGAGTATTAGCGTTACTCATGACAGTTGTAATGACTGTCGGCTTATTGGCTGGATGCGGCCGGACTGCGGATACAGGCAGCAAGACACCGACGACAGCACCAACAAAGGCGGCTCAGACCCCTGACGCGACTGATACGGTTAAAGCCAGCCCCACACCGATACCTGACAGCAAAACCGGAAGTACATCCAAATTTACCGAGGCTCCCGAGCTGAAAGCACTGGTTGATTCAGGGAAACTGCCGCCTGTAGAAGAACGCCTGCCCGATCCGGAAGACATAATGGTAGAGTACATGGACAGTATAGGCAAATACGGCGGAGCGTTTACGTTTACTTATTCAGGGAAAAACGCCCAGTGGTTTTACGGTAAGATAACTGAAGAGGCCCTGTTCAGATTCAAGACAGACGGTACAGTTGAACCCAACGTTGCAAAAGGTTTTGATGTTAATGAAGATGCCACCGAATATACAATTTACCTGAGAAAAGGTATGAAATGGTCCGACGGTATGCCTTTTACCGCAGACGATGTTCTGTTCTTCTATTACGAAATGTGTATTCCCGAGACTTTCGGAAAGAGCCTGTGGGACTGCTTTAAGGTGAAGGATGCAGCGGGCAATGAGACAATTGCCGAATTCGTGAAGGTTGACGATTATACATTCAAGGTAAAATTCCAGGCCCCGAAACCAACATTCCTCGAAGAACTTGCAATAAACGGAAAATGGTGTTTTGCACCGGCACACTGGTATAAACAGATCCTTCCGAAATTTATAGGAGAAGAGGCAGCTGAAAAGAAAGCCAAAGAAATGGGATTTTCAGATGCAGTTGCAATGAACAAGGAAACCGGATATTATTACTGGAATATTCCGGGAAGACCCACCCTTCGCCCGTGGGTAGTTTTTGAAAACTCTCCGAATAATGACTGTGACGGCGACTATTTTGTAATGGAAAGAAATCCGTATTACTGGAAGGTTGACGAGAAGGGCCAGCAGCTTCCTTATGCAGATGAACTCAGGTTTATAAAAATACAGGATGCTCAGCAGGGACTGCTCAAGATTCTGGACGGTACGGTCGATATAGCGGCAGTAGGCTACGCCGATTATGATGTTTTGGTTGAAAACATGGAAAGAGGCGGATATGAATTTGTTGAATGGTCGTCAGTATCCTGGGCTGATCTTGTTTCACAGCTCCACCTGAACCAGACCGTAAAAGATGAAAAGAAGAGAGCTCTGTTCCAGAATCCTGATTTCAGACAGGCCCTGTCCATCGCCGTAGACCGTGAAGAATATGCCGAAATCATTTCCGACGGTTTTGCCAAGGGAAGACAGGCAGCCCCGCCGAAAGGCGCAATGGGTTACAGTGAGGAATGGGCCAACAAGTGGACAGAATACAATCCTGAAAAGGCAAAGCAATTGCTCGAGTCCTGCGGCCTTGTTATGGGACCGGACGGATATTATGATTTCGCAGACGGTACCGATTTTGTTCTGAACATCCAGACATTTACCGATGCCAATGCTGATGATTCCGCCGAACTCCTGATGAAATACTTTGGCGATGTTGGAATTAAAACAACTTATAAACCTGTGGATCGTTCAGTACTTGACAACATGACAACAAGCAATGACCACGAAGCCGTTCTGGCTCCTGTAACTCCTGCAACGACGTTCAGTATTATCCTGAGACCCGATACTCTTGTTCCTGTAAGAAATTATGCGCCCTGGTACGGAGCCATTGGTAACTGGGTTGCCTCAAACGGCAAAGAGGGAGTGGAACCCACCGGTGATCTGAAGAAACTCTGCGAACTGTACGATCAGCTCAGAGCCGCTATCACAGCAGAGGAAAAAGAACGAATTGGGCTTGAAATGCTCAAACTTCATGAGAAGAACATATGGGTTATCGGTTACATGGAATCTCTGCCTGTGCTGATTGTAAAGGACAAGAAAATAAAGAACTTCCCTGAAAACTCAATCTTCTGTGATGAGTTCAGAGATTTTGGAATTGCACATTTCCAGTGTCTGTATTTTGAAGACTGACAACTGCACCTGATACTGACTGAATGTTTAATGTTATGCTAATATAATAGACAGGCCGGAAGCCTTTAACAGGCTTCCGGCCTGGAATTAAAGTAAGGGATGGATGTGCAGGCATGAAAAACTATATATTTAAGAGAGTTTTGATGTTTATTCCTACGGTTTTATTGATGTCTGTTATTGTTTTTTTCATTATTCAGCTGCCGCCGGGTGATTTTATTACAAGCTATGTTTCAAGAATGAGTGCTGAGGGTGAAGTTTTTACCAGCCAGGATATTGCCAGGCTGAGGGAACAGTACGGGCTGGATAAGCCCTGGTACATACAGTATTTTAAATGGATGAAAAATATAATTACTGAAGGTGATTTCGGTTATTCCTTTGCATATCAAAGACCTGTATGGACCGTTATTATGTCAAGGTTGCCACTGACCATATCGGTCACCCTTATAATTATGATATTTACATACGTGGTTTCGCTTCCGATTGGTTTATACAGTGCTCTTCACCAGTATTCGGTGGGTGATTTTATATTTACTGCCATAGGTTTTCTTGGACTTGCAATACCTAATTTTCTTCTGGCGATTATATTGATGTTTGCTTCTTTCAAATTGACAGGTGATCCTCTGATTGGGTTGTTCTCGGAAGAAATTCTCAGGGAAGGACTGAATTTAAGCAATTTCGGAACATTTCTGAAACACCTGATTATTCCGGTTATTGTTATAGGAACGAGCAATACATGCGGCATTATACGTACTATAAGAGCCCAGATGCTTGATGAAATAACCAGGCAGTATGTATTGACCGCTCGTGCCAAAGGAGTCAGTGAAAGAACGATAATATACAAATACTGTTTAAGAGCTGCATTGAATCCCGTAGTGAGCGGGCTTGCGGGTTCTCTTTCAAGCCTTTTCTCCGGTTCGACAATATCAGCCATTGTCATGAATATGGCTATTTTGGGGCCGGTTCTTTTTGAAGCTTTGAAAACTCAGGACATGTATCTGGCCGGAACCATTCTGCTGACTCAGGGATTTCTGGTGGTGGTAGGAACGTTACTTTCAGACATAGTTCTGGCATGGCTTGATCCGAGAATCAGGTACGCGGAGAGGAGTAGCTGAAATGGTTTTGCAGGATGTTAAAGACAAAAACAAAATCAAGGAAGAGGAATATTATCTTGCTTCTCAGTGGACATTAATGAGAAGGAAGTTCAGAAAGCATAAACTGGCAATGGCAAGCCTCTGGGTGCTGGGTTTCCTTTATTTTGTAGCCCTGTTTGGAAACTTCCTTGCACCCTATAACCTGGTTTCATATAATTCAAAGGTTGTAAATGCGCCTCCGACAAAGATACATCTGTTTCATGAGGGAAAATATGTAGGTCCGTTTGTATATGGGATTAAGATGGAGCGTGATCCTGTAACAAAACGAAAAAACTACGTGGAAAACAAGGATGAGATTTATAAAATAAAATGGTTTACCCGGGGAAGCGAATATAAACTTTTCGGCCTTTTCAAAACAGATATTCACCTGTTTGGCGTGGAAGAAGGCGGAGTGATACTTTTATTTGGAGCCGATTCAATGGGAAGGGATCTGTTCTCCCGTATGATTCTGGGAAGTCAGGTTTCGCTTACCGTACCGTTTGCAGGCGCTCTTATAAGTTTTGTGCTTGGCATTATAATAGGTGGAATTGCGGGATATTTCGGCGGTGCAATTGATACGGTTATATCAAGGGTCATTGAAGTTTTGTCCGCACTCCCGACAATCCCCTTGTGGATGGCGCTTTCTGCATCCATACCTCCTGATATTCCCGTCGTCCGTGTATATCTGTATATAACGATTATCGTTTCGTTTATTTCATGGACGGGACTTGCCAGAATTGTACGAGGAAAATTCATTTCCTTAAGAAAAGAAGACTATATAATGGCAGCGCAAATAGCCGGCGTAAGCAACTGGAAGATTATTATAAAACACCTTGTACCCGGATTTATGAGTTATCTTATTGTCAGTCTGACGTTATCGATACCGGGTATGATCATCGGTGAAACATCGATGAGCTTTTTGGGGCTCGGCATCAGATCTCCCGCTACAAGCTGGGGTGTATTGCTTCAGGAAGCCCAGGAAATCACCAGCATTGCAATGCATCCGTGGAAACTTATACCGTTGTTTGCTGTAATTATTACGGTACTGGCTTTCAATTTTGTAGGTGACGGATTACGGGATGCGGCAGATCCATATAAATAAGAGTTTGGAGGACAGTATGGACGGAAAAGAAACTATTGTTAAGGTAAATAATCTGCATATAAACATAAGCATGGACGAAGGCATACTGACTGCAGTGCGGGGTGTTTCTTTCCATATCGACAGGGGAGAAACACTGGGACTTGTCGGGGAATCAGGGTGTGGAAAGTCGCTTACATGCAAAGCAATACTGGCAATTAATGACCGGAAATGCTCCACTTCCGGAGAGATTCTTTTTAACTCCGACGAGGGCGAGGTGGATATACTTAAACTGCCGCCAAAAGGACAGGAGATACGAAATATCCGTGGAAAGCAGATATCCATGATTTTTCAGGAGCCGATGGTCTGTTTTTCACCGTTGTATACAATAGGCGATCAGATAAATGAATGTACCAGGCTGCATATAACGAAAGACAAAAAGAAATCCAGGGAAATTACGATAGATATGATGAAAAAGGTGGGAATAGCCAATGCCGAAAAAAGGTATGATCAATATCCCCATGAATTCTCGGGAGGTATGCTTCAGCGTGCATTAATAGCCATGGCATTGGTCTGCAGGCCAAAACTTCTTATAGCCGATGAACCCACCACCGCACTTGATGTTACCATCCAGGCCCAGATTCTTGAACTGATAAAGGAACTGCAGAAAGAGCTTAAAATGTCTGTTCTTTTTGTAACCCACGATCTGGGTACCGTCGCTAGAATGTGCGACAGGGTTGCGGTAATGTATCTGGGAAAAATTGTTGAAACGGGACCTGTGGAAGAGATATATTTCAATCCCAGGCATCCATATACAAAAGGTTTAATTGGTTCGGTGCATAAAATTGGTTCTAAGAGAAAAGAAAGACTTGAGTCCATTGAAGGTACTGTTCCGCTGGCAATGAATCTGCCTCCCGGATGCGGTTTTTATGACCGTTGCCATTGCCGCATAGACGGAGTATGCAACGTAAAAGATCCGGAACCTGTTGAGGTCGGTCCGGGTCATATTGTCAGCTGCCATGCCGTGGAACGGAAAACCTGTGAGGGAGGGGCAAATATTGAGTGAATACATACTTGAAGTAAAGAACCTGTATAAGGAATATACCTCGAAAAAAATTACGGTAAAAGCTGTAACCGATATAAGTTTCAGCATCAAAAAAGGGGAAACCGTCGGAATAGTCGGGGAATCGGGCTGCGGCAAGACAACGCTGGGAAGATGCATTGTGAGAGGGATACCGGCCACCAGAGGGCAGGTTCTTTATACTGCCGAAGACGGAGTCACATACGATTTCCTGAGCATTGACAAAAAGAAACTGAAAGAACTCAGGAAAGAGATCCAGATGATATTCCAGGATCCTTATTCATCCCTGGATCCCCGTATGACCGTTCTTGATATAATAACTGAACCGCTAAAGGCCAATTTCCCGAAAATGAAGAGAAGCGAGATGGAAGTGCGTGCTTCCGAAATGGCATTGAAAGTCGGACTGAATCCCAGCTACTTAAAACGTTACCCGCATGCATTTTCAGGAGGTCAGAGACAGAGAATAGGGATTGCGAGAGCATTGGTGCTGAACCCGAGGGTTATTGTATGTGATGAACCCGTCAGCGCTCTGGATGTTTCCATTCAGGCACAGGTTATAAATCTTCTGAAGGATTTGCAGAAGGAATTCGGACTGACATACATTTTTATCAGCCATGATTTGTCGGTGGTCGAACATATTTCAGACAAGGTGGGGGTCATGTACCTGGGCAAAATGGTGGAATTTGCCGAAACTGAGGCTTTGTTTTCTAAACCTTTGCATCCGTATACCGAGGCTTTATTGTCATCCGTTCCCGTGGCAGATCCCACCTACAAAATGAACAGAATTCCCCTCCGCGGTGAAATACCGAATCCGGCCAATCCTCCAAGCGGCTGCTATTTCCACGAAAGATGCAGTTACTGTATCGACATATGCAAAAAGGATGCACCTGAGTACCGTGAAATAGAGGAAGGCCACTTTGTTGCATGTCACAGGGCTGAAGAATTAAAACTGAAAGGATTTACGTATGATGAACCAGAAGCAATCTAAAAAACTGATTATTTTCATAGACAGCGGCGACACTATTATAGACGAGTCAACCGAAATCAGGAATGAAGACGGGATTGTAGTTTATGCCGAACCCATAGAAGGTGCTGCCGAAACACTGAAAGCACTTTATGAAGCAGGCTATACAATTGCTCTGGTGGCGGACGGTGAAGCCAGGTCCTTCGAAAATGTATATACCCTGCTTGGTCTTAAATACTGCTTCAGAACATGGACAATTTCCGAAATTGTCGGAAAACAGAAGCCCAATGCAGTCATGTTCGAGGACGCAATGAAAAAGAACAATCTGACGGAAGAAGACAAGAAAAGAGTTGTCATGATTGGGAACAACATAAGGAAGGATATAGCGGGAGCGAACAGGTTCGGCATAACATCCATTCTGCTTGACTGGTCGCCCCGGTATAATATGAACCCGTCTTCACCCGATGAAGTGCCCGATTATATAATACATAAACCTGTAGAGTTGCTGCCCTTGATTGAGGAATTGAACAGCCGACTTGATGGATAACCGTTTTTACAGTTTATGTGTTTACAGATTTCATTAATTAAACGGTTGTATAGATATAGTCTGACTGGGAATCATGCATAAAAATTAGTTTACATAAAAAACACTGTCAGAAATCCGGGGTGTGGCTTAGGTTAACCTGTTACACACCCTTTTCATTTAGTTATTCTATACCAGCATTAATTTTAATATCAGATGTATAGCCATAAAATTTTATCTTGATTTTTTAGGATTAATATTGTATTATTAAATGGCATCGGGGTGTGGCTCAGGTGGCAGAGCGCTTGGTTCGGGACCAAGAGGCCGGAGGTTCAAGTCCTCTCACTCCGACCAGCAAAAGTGCGGGTTTCAGTTTTTCTGAGACCCGCTTGTTTTATTTTTGTATAAACGACAGCAGACAAAATCGTCCGTGGGGTTATTTTTTAAGCTGCACCCTTCCTGCCTGATTGTTTCTTATGTATATATGTATAAAATGTTATCCCGAAATATGTTATAATACATATAAAAATACCATGTACGGAAATAGTTACTGTATGAGTAAGAAAAGCAGAATATACGGTCTCAATGAGTTATTTAACAATATATCAATCAGGAATAAAATATTCATTTTTTGTACCGGGATACTTCTGGTGTCATTGTCTGTATTTGCTTTTTTGACTATAAATATATCCAATCGGGCAATTGTTGACAAAGCAGTTAAAAACGCGGGAAGAGAATTGGCTTTAATTGACAGGAGCTTGCTGAATTTAATAAATAACTCCGAGAACTATGTAAGAATTTTTTCCATAGACAGAAGGCTTCAGGATCAGCTTCAACGTATTAACAGCAGACAACTGGACAAGCTTGACAATCTTGAAATGGAGAAGATATTATCAACTGTATCAAGCAATGTAGCTGAGCCTATTACCCATATTGCCGCTGCAAGTATTATATCTTCCGAAGGTCGTATTTTTGATGTAGGGTATGTGGATAATTCCAGTATAAAAGAGTATTTTAACAGTGATGTTATTGACGAAATAAGAAAGAAAAAAACACCCGTCTGGCTGGGACTTACCAGGATTCGGTTTAAGTACGGCGGTGAAGAAGATGTATTTCCTATTGCAAAGTCAATTATTGAATTTGATACAGGGCATTATCTTGGAACGGCGGTTCTTTATCTGAAGGAAAAAGATCTGGCTTCAATTTACCTGGATAATATTATAAACGATAATGATAAGTTCTACATAATTAACGACAGGAACATAATTATTTCTACACAGAATAAGAATGAATTATATAATGTATTTGACCAGAAGAAGTATTTGGGAAGCCACCGACTGGATGATATATCAAATACTTTCAGTATAATAAGAAGCATAGACGGAGTTAAAACCCTGGTAACGACTGCAAATTTTGAAAAGCTTAACTGGAAAATAGTCAGTATACTGCGGCTTGATGAAATAACATATGAGAACAGAGATATAACCAAACTTATTGTTATATTTGGTGCTATTTGCCTGGTTTTTGCCTTTGCTACATCATATCTATTATCATATAAAATCTCAAAACCCATAATGAAACTGGTCGGGATTATGGGGGAAATTAAATCGGGAAATCTTAAGCTTAGAGCCAATTTTATGGCTAAAGATGAGATAGGAATGCTCGGAGAAGGTTTTAACAGTCTCATGGACAGAATCAATCAACTGCTGGATCAGGTATACTCAGAGCAGCAGCAAAAAAGAGAAAGTGAATTCAAACTGCTTCAGTCTCAGGTTAAGCCTCATTTTCTGTATAATACCATTGAAACGATAATTTCTTTCATTAAACTGGGTATGAGGGAGCAGGCAATGACAGCCGCAAAAAACCTTGCTGATTTTTACAGAATTTCTTTAAGCAGAGGGAATGATATTATTTCCATAAAAGAAGAAATACGTCTGACGGAGAATTATCTGTCAATACAGAAATTCCGCTATGTGGAGTACCTTGACTATAAAGTAGAGGTTGATGATACAATTTACAGGTTCCAGATACCGAAATTAACCTTGCAGCCGTTGGTGGAAAACTCTATTTACCATGGTCTGAAACAGAAAACAGACAAAGGAATGCTGATTGTAAGAGGCTATTTGGAAAATAATACCGTAAAAATGGAAGTTTATGATAATGGTGTGGGGATGGATGAAGAATTGATTAGGAGAGTTCTGGAACGGTCAAATCCCAATCAGTCTGATTTCGGCCTTTATAGTGTAAATTCCAGACTAAAACTGCTATATGGTGCTCAATACGGGATTTCTATAGAGAGTAAAGTCAATGAATATACAAATGTAACGGTTACTTTACCGGCTATTAAGGCAGAGGAGTAATTATGCTGAGAATAATGATTGTTGATGATGAATACTATTTCAGGGAAGCTCTCAAGGTATCACTGAGATGGAATGAGCTTGGTTTCACCATATGCGGTGAAGCCAAAAACGGTGTTGAAGCCCTTCAACAGCTGGACGTCATAAAGCCCGATATTCTTCTTGTTGACATAAATATGCCGATTATGGACGGACTGGAATTTGTGCAGGAAATCAGAAAAGCGGGATTAGGCTGCAAGATCATAATACTGACAGGTCACAGCGAATTTCTTTATGCAAAACAGGCTGTTCAGCTGGGGGTTTTTGATTATATACTCAAGCCTGTAGACGAAAAAGAACTGACCGATACGTTGTTAAAGGTTAAGAAAACCGTTGAAAGGGAAAGAAACATTAAAGTTGAGTACGACACATTAAAACGCCAGGTTAAGGAAAGTATGCCAATATTGAGGGATAAATTTCTTAATGAGCTGATACAGGGCAGCCTGATTTGGAATGAAACCGGCATAGAAAAAAGAATGGATTACCTGAACATAAATCTTAATTCAGAATATTACCGTGTTGCTGCAATAGAAATAAATCGTGGTGATAATGAACAGTGGAATGACGAGGATGATTTACAGTTATGGAAGTTTGCAGTCTCCAATATAGCCTGTGAGATCCTTGGCGAATGTTTCTCTTTTGAAATGTGTCATGATGATAAGGACAGGATATGTTTCATTGTTTGTATAAATGAGAACAATCATGAAACAAACCTTTTTCTTGAGAACAGACTGGAGCAAATTATATCAGCGGTTTTGAAACATCTGAATCTGTCTATAACAATTGGGGTCGGAAATGCTAAGAACGGGTTGTATGATATTGCCGCTTCATATAAGGAATCCCTTGTTGCGCTGAAAAATAAACTTACCGAGGGTATGAACCGTATAATAACCTATTGTTCTGTTGAAGATCTGGAAATTAAGGTAAATCCGTTCACAGCCTGGCACCGAAATCAGTTGCTGATACATATGAGGACAAGTGACCGCAAAGAAGTATTTAAACTTATTGATCAGATTTTCAGTGAAATCAGGAAGGAAAACCTGCACCATGAAATATTATATGTTATTTGTGTGGAACTGATATCTGTTTGCATGGAATTTATTATTGAAACCAGGCTGCCTGTTAAAGAAATAGTACCGAATAATTTTCTGAATATTATAGATGAAATTCAGTCAAAAGGTTCGGTAAATGAGATTAAGGAATGGGTTGAGAGAATATACGCCAATGTTATGGAAACAGCATGCAGATACAGAAATTCCAGAAAATCTAAATTGATTAATGACGTAAAGAAATATATTCAGGAGTGTTATATGAAAAGCGGATTAAGTATTGAGGAGATTTCAAAAAATCTTTATGTAAATTATTCACACCTTTGTTTTGTCTTTAAAAAAGAAACAGGTATGACAATTCATGATTATCTGACCGAATTCAGAATGAAAAAGGCAAAAGAACTTTTTGATGGCGGAAACAGTCTTGTTCTGGATGTAGCAGAAAAAGTGGGTTATTCTGATGCCAATTACTTCGGCAAATGTTTTAAGAAATACTATGGTATTGCTCCCAGTAAATATATAGAGAGCAAAAGAAGTATAATATAAATTATTAATTATCCAAAAATTTTACCTGTGCGCTAAAAATACTCCCTTCAGTTATCATCTCTGTTTGATTACAATGAGATTGGGCCTTTCGAAAGGAATCCCGTTAAAACTGAAATTAAGAGGAGGGAAAGTAATGAAAAAATCCTCGAAATTTATGATTTCATTACTTTTATTTGTAATGGTTATTGCTTTTGTTGCATGTGCACCTTCTCCTGCGCCCGGTGGTACTGTATCTGATGATACGAAAGTAAGTACCGATGACAAATCTAACGAGCAAAAACCAGCCGAGAAAATCAGGATTAAATTTTTGTCTTTAAGTGCTGACGAAAACAGAAACAATATACGCGAGAAATACATAAAAGTTAATGCTCCGAAGGAGTTCCCGAATGTGGAGATTGAATATGATTTGGGTGGCGGTGGTCAGGATTACGCAAACAAGCTCAAAGCTTACAATGCTTCAGGTGATATGCCCGATGTATGGTTTTCTGAACAGAACCTGTCCACTGTTGTTATCGAAACCGGAAATGCACTTGATCTTTATCCATATGTAATAGAAACAGGATTTGACAAGAAATTTAAGATGAAAGACCTTGTACAGCCTGATAAAGACGGAAAATTATACTGTGTACAGCCTGGTGCAGATCAGTATTTTACACCACGGCTCTGGTATCATAAGGATATTTTTGAAGAGCACAACCTTGAACTCCCCAAGACTTTTGACGAGCTTGTAGCCCTTTGTGAAAAAATAAAAGGACTGGGACTTGTACCGATTTCAATTGTAGGAAAAGACGGATGGACCTGCAACCTGCATCTTGTTCAGACAATGATAATGGCAGAGGATCCCCAGGTGGCAATAGATCTTGCCAATAAAAAGACAGATTTTTCAAATCCGGTGGTAAGGAATGCACTGGAGAGAATTCAGAAACTTGTTCAGGCAGGAGCTTTTGCTGACGGCGTTACGAATATAGACTACGGTCCGGCTATTGAAATGTATACATCAAAAAAAGCAGCCATGCTGGCAATGTTCTCATGGGAGCTTGGCAATCTGGAAAAAGCAAGCCCGGATACCGACTTCATTCCGTGGCCTTCGGCCAGCGACAAGGTAGATCCCGATGATGTAATTCAGTATTGGGGTGCACCTTTAAGCGGATACCTTGCATCAGCAAACTCCCGGTATCCGGAGATTGCCGCAAAATTTGCAATGTTCTGTGCCGAACAGGATGCATTGTATTATAACATTGAGCAGAAGGCCCCGACAATGCTTGATACGGGTATTAAAATTGAAGGTGTATCCTCTCTGATGCAGAAAAACCTGAATCAGTTTGAATCTGCAAAAATTAAGGTCCCGTCAATATGGGCGGCCACTTTCAATGCAAAAATGTCAGCCGAGTATGCCACGGAAAACAGCAAACTTCTCACGGGTCAGTATTCGCCCGATGACTGGATTGAGGCTGTTAACCGAGCATGGGCTGAAAATATTGATTAGGCAATAATCAGCTTAAATTCTGAAGCCTCAGTATTATGGACATAATACATCCCTATATGGGTAAAGCTCATATAGGGATGTTAATTAATAAGGTGATGGCGATGAACAGATTTTTTGGCAACAGACTGGCAATTTTTGTATTCTCATTTCCGGCATTGTTATTATTCACTGTTTATGTTATTTATCCGATTTTTCCTGAAATTTTTATCAGTTTTCAGAAAAATGACGGTTTCAGGAATATGGGATTCATAGGTTTAAAAAATTATATTAATGTATTGCAGGACAAAACCTTCTGGAGAGCAAACTATAACACTTTTTTTATTGTTTTTGTGTCTACTTTCATTGCATTGCCGATTTCTTTACTTTTTGCCCTGATTATGGACAAAATGAGTGAGCCGATGAGAAGATTTTTTAAGTTCAGCAGCGTATTTCCGGCCGTAGTTTCAGTTACTGTTATAGCTCAGATGTGGATTGCCGTTTATGAACCTATGTGGGGGCTGTTAAACAGCATATTACGAGCTTTGGGGATGGATAAACTTGCCCTGGCATGGTTATCTGACAGCAGGACAGTGGTTCCTGCAATTGCGGTTGCTTTTTTGTGGCAATATCTTGGGTTGAATGCCTTGCTTTTTTATACCGGTATCAAGGCTATACCTAAAACTTATTATGAGGCTGCAACGCTTGACGGAGCGGGATTTTTCAGAGCGAGCCTCAAAATAACGATTCCGTTGTTACAGGATGTAACAAAGTATCTTCTGGTTATTTCCATCCTTGGATGTATGGCCCAGTTCGCTCATGTAAGAATAATGACTGCAGGCGGACCGGGCGATATATCGAGAACGGTGGTTTATCATATGTATTATGTGGCGTTTTCAGTGTCCGATTTCGGCAGGGGTTGTGCAATTGCAATTTTATTCGTACTTGAGTGTTTATTGCTGACATTTATTATCAACATGTATGTTGCCCGGGAAAGAATTGAGTTTTAGACAGGACGGTGGAATATCGGATGAGAGAAAAGCTGAAAGTTATGGTAAACATAATTATGATACTTATTGGAGTATCCTTTCTTTTTCCGATGTACTGGATGCTGAATATATCCTTCAAATCGAAAAGCGAAGTATACGACAACCCGTTTGGTCTTCCCAGGGAATGGGTTTTTACCAATTATCGCGATGCTCTGGAGAAGTTCAATTTTCCGAGATACCTTGCAAACAGTGTCATATATTCGGTTGGAACCATATTATTAACCGTGTTTTTGGGAAGTATGCTGGCATATTGTCTCAGCAGAATGAACTGGAAATTCAGGGGGGTTGCATTGAGTTATATTTCAATGGGATTGATTATTCCTGTTCAGGTTGTAATTATTCCTCTGCTGGTTATGACAAGGAGTATGGGACTTAAAGGCTCCCGATTAAGTCTTATTCTTCCGTATTCAGCCTTTGCACTGTCATCATGCGTGTTGATGCTGTATGCTTTTCTCAGAAGTCTCCCGAAAGAACTTGAAGAGTCGGCATGTATAGATGGCTGTAATATTTACCAGGCATTTTTCAGGATTGTACTGCCTGTGATAAAGCCGGCTATAACAACGCAGTGTGTTTTAATATTCATGAATACATACAATGAATTCTTTCTTGCTTTTATTCTCGGAGCCGATGACAAAATCCGCCCGTTAACCGTAGGACTTTTGAATTTCTTTGTAAGCATAGGTGTTTCACACTGGGGTCAGATTGGTGCAGCAATGATTATAACCAGTCTGCCTACAATAATCGTATATGCATTGGGCAATGAACAGATTGAAAATGCCCTTACGGCAAGAGTGGTTCTCAAATAAAAAAGTGAAACATTTCGTGAAGCAGGAGGCCGGTTTTTCCGGAATAAACCTCCTGCTTTGTCCATGGTTCAGCAATATCATATCTGCATGTGTAAAAATAAAAGCTACTGCATATCAGAATAATGCAAAAATAAACGCAGAAATCAGGTATACCACGCAATTAATAAATTCCAAATAACTGATTACCTGACTTAATTCCTTACACATATGTACATTGAAACAGCTTTATTTTTAATTTATAATAAAAATGAGAACCTTCATTGTATCTCAGTTAAGCCATCAAAAATTCAGTTTAAACCACATATCATTCAGCTGATTATTTATGGAGTGGTTTAATGTACAGGTTAATGATTGTAGAGGATGAAAAATGGGAAAGGGAAGGTCTTCAGGATTTTCTGGACTGGGAAAACCTGGGCATCAAAGTGACAGGATGTGCTTCCAATGGTATTGAAGGCAAAAAGCTGGCTGAAGAAATCCAGCCCCATATTATAATTACTGATATAAAAATGCCTTTAATGGACGGTATTCAAATGTCCAGAGAAATACGTTCTTTCCTTCCTGAAACATATATTATTATCTTATCAGGGTATGATGAATTTGACTACGCGAAACAGGCATTTGAATTTGACGCTACAGCATACCTGTTGAAACCGCTGAAAAAAGAAACTCTTAAAGAGACGATTCTTAATGTTCTGAAAAAACTAGAGGATAAGCAAAAACATCAAAATGAAAAGATTAGACTTGAAAGCCAGTGGCTGGAATATACAAATAAGAACTGTGACTATCTTTTGTTTGACTTTATTAATCAAAAAATAGATTTGTCGTATATCAGTGAGTTACCGCTTATAAAGAGACTTATAAGTTTTGATAGAAATGCAGTTGCCGTATTTCTTCTGTCTGTGAACCCTGAAAAAACCGTTTATGAGGAAAAGTTAAATGCTGAAACTGAATCTGACGTGCTGAATGTATTTGATGTTATTCTTGGAGCAAAAGGAATTGCGATTTCATGCAGTGAAAATACGAATGAAGTAATTGTCTGCATGGATGCTTCTTTAACCGGGGAGGAACTGGAAAAAGAACTCTTGAAGATTCTCAGTGAAATCAGATTGAAAACCGGAATTTATTGCATTGCAGGAATCGGGGAAGCCGTTGCTGAAACCGAATCAATACCTTTGTCCTATAAGCAGGCACGTAAGGCGCTTGAATTCAAATTCCTTGCTAATTACGGCGAACTTTTGTTTTACAGAGATATCATGGAATCAGCTCAAAAGAACTGGAATTTGACAAAACAGTTGATAAAAAGTGTGGATTCTGTTTCGGGAAAGGTTATTAAAAATATTATATCTGGCGATATCAACAGTGGTGTCAGCCATGTTGATGAATTCCTCGCAATAATGAGGGAATACCCGTCTGAAAGCAAAATACTGCTTAACTGTTTCATTATGAATATTGTCAATGAGTTAAATATGATGTTTTCAAGTAATTCAGACGGGGTATATGTGGCGCTTTTTAATACGCAAAAGGGTGCGGTTGATTCATCTGTGTTTGGGTCTTTGTTACAAACAAGAAAATACCTGCTGGGATTTTTGAGCAGGATTGCAATAAACATGAAAAAAGACTCCAATGAAAACAATGTGGCGATGATGGTTTTAAAAATTATTGAAGAGCGATATATGGAAGAATTGACTCTTAAGCGGATATCCGAGGAAATTCATCTTTACCCGTATTATATCGGAAGTATTTTTAAGGAATATACCGGGAAAACTTTCAATCAGTTTCTGAATGAATACAGAATTGACAAAGCTAAGGAGATTCTGGACAAAAAAAAAGGGATATGTCAGCATATTCAGCCGCCCGGGTATCGGATGTTCGGTCAGGATTACCATACCCAAAACCATAATCTTCCGTGATTCGCTCCTGTAGAATTACTGAATAAGGTTTCCTAATTTGTGATATAAGAATGGATTTTTAAAATTGATTACCCTGAGTATATTTTTTATACTGAAACTATAGAAATTCATCATATGAAAACTACCTGTCATCGCTTTCTTTGTCTCGACATAATGCCGATTCTACTGCCAAATGGAAAGGTGTGTCATTGTGAATCATTCATCTGTTATTGAAACATCCGAAAAGAAGATAAAGGGATCATTCCGGAAAAACTTATGGAACCAAAGGTATCTAATGATACTGGTTATTCCTGTAGTTGTCTGGATGATAATCTTCAATTATCTTCCCATGATTGGTCTGGTAATCGCATTCAAGGATTACAATCCATATCTTGGTCCTCTGGAAGGATTTATTAAGAGCCCGTGGGTGGGACTGGCAAATTTCAGGGAAGCCTTTACCGACAAGTATTTTCTGGCAGCATTATGGAACACAATTTATTACAGCATTTTAAACCTTGTGGTTGGCTTTCCGATACCAATAATTTTTGCAATACTGCTTAACGAAATAGCAAAAATCAGGTTCAAAAAGCTTGTTCAGACGGTAAGCTATCTGCCCCATTTTATTTCATGGGTTTTCGTAATCAGTTTTTTGCATGAACTTCTGGCAGTGGACAACGGGCTGATAAACAGTATTGTGCTGAAACTTGGATTGGCAAAAAAAGCAATACCTTTTCTGGCAACTCCTGAATATGTACCTGCAATAATGGTTTTATCACAGGTATGGAAATCATTCGGATGGAATTCAATAATTTATATTGCGGCAATAACCAGTATTGACCCGACAATGTATGAAGCAGCAGTAATTGACGGGGCCAACAGATTTCACCGTATATGGTATATTACATTGCCGTCAATAAAACCAACTGTTGTAATTATGCTGATTTTTGCAATAGGCGGAATGATAAGCCCTAATTTCGGCTTGTTTGAACAAATGTACCTGTTAACCAATTCAGCGATACAGGATGCTGCTGAAATTGTAGACACGTATACATACAAAATGGGTATTGTGCTGTCAAGGTATTCGTATGCAACCGCAGTTGGTCTGTTCCGTTCTGTTGTAGCGGTTATATTACTTACAGGTGCGAATTTTACTTCGAAGAAATTGACCGGAGAAAGTCTGTTCTAGGGAGGAAAAGGAATGACGAAAGTTCGTAAAATAAAACGGGGCAATGCTTTTGATATTATAAACATAATAATAATGTGTATAATAATCTTCTTGACATTATATCCGTTTTACTATGTGATAATATCTTCACTGAATGAGCCAATTGATTTGCTTAACGGTCCGGTGTACTTGGTACCGAGAAAATTCTCCCTGGTGAATTACAAATATGTGCTTCAGGATCAGAGAATTCTGCGGGCTGCATTAATCACTCTGGCCAGAACGGTTATTGGAAGTCTCTGTGCAGTTTTGTTCACTGCCGCATTTGCCTACGGTGTTTCAAAACCCAAACTTATTGGCAGAAAATTTTTCATAGGAATGGCACTGGTAACGATGTATTTCAGCGGAGGGCTGATTCCGTCCTATTTGCTTATTGCCCACGGGCTTAAGCTGCAGGGTAAGTTTCTTGTATTTATTATTCCCAACCTGTTCAGTGCGTTCAATGCATTCGTAATGATGTCGTTCTTCAGGGGAATATCGATGGAAATAGAAGAATCCGCAAAAATTGACGGCGCAAATGATTTGATTATTTTCTTCAGGCTTATTCTTCCGATATCTTTGCCCATCCTTGCGACTGTTACACTGTTTAATGCTGTTTTTCACTGGAACTCATGGTTTGATGCACTGCTGTACGGAGGCAGAAAGCTGGAAACATTGCAGCAGTATCTGGTTAAGGCTATTCAGTCTGCAAACGTTGATGCGAAAGCAGGAAATTATGTTTCAACATTAACTGTAAGCTCAACGTCAATCAGGCTTACAACAATGGTTATCACAGCATTTCCCATAGTGGTCGCGTATCCTTTTCTTCAGAGATATTTTGTGAAAGGAATAATGATTGGATCGCTGAAAGGATAAAATAGCGTGCTTAAACCGGTTTTTCCGGATTAAGTATAAATTTTGAATTTTTATGAGGAGGGATTGTTATGTCAAAAAACCTTTGCAGAGCAGGAAGAGTTTTCCTGATCGCATTAGTTGTCTTCTCTCTGCTGCTGACGGGCTGCGGCAAAACAGGAAACAATACGCAGCAGGGTACGAATCCGCAGCAAAATACCGGAAATCAACAGCAAACCGATTCTTCTAAGGATGTTAAATTTTCATGGCAGAAAGACACTTCACATTTTGAATTCGATCTTTACTTTTTTGCAGCCTGGGGTACCCAGTATCCGTGGCGCGGAGCTCTTGTGGAAAAATATATATATGAAGATACAGGAGTTAAACCGAATATTATTATCCCCACAGGAAATGAAAAGGAATATCTCAATGTAATGATTGCTTCCAATGATCTTCCCGACGCAATGATTCTTGAGTGGTATGCTCCCGAAACCAAAAGGCTGATTGAAGCAGGGCATATTTATTCTGTAAATGATTTGGCTGCTGAACATGCACCTGAATTACTTGACATGATATCAGAAGATGTTTTCAGGTATCACTCCCATACCGACGGAAAGTTATATTACCTGCCTTCATTCATGTCATCCAAGGAAGAGTATGAACAGGGACTTGAAAAGCACGGTGCAAGATCACTGTTTGTTCAGAAACGCATTTATGAAGGACTTGGCAAACCGTCGGTAGATACACCCGAAAAACTTCTGCAGCTGTTAAGAGATATCAGGGACAAGTATCCCGACGTAAAACCGTTCTCGATTGAGTCACCGCTGGACGTGACACAGTGGGGCCTGACCGGAAACTATACCATGGCTTATTTTGCAGGTATTTTTGCACCGGAAACATACGGAAAAGACGTATATCTTGATGAGAACGGCAACATTGAACTGATTTTTGAAAACGGGAATTTTGTTGAAGCTATTAGATTCCTGAACCAGATTTACAGGGAAGGACTTATCAGTGTTGACACCCTGATGATGAAGCATGAAATATGGGGAGAAACCGTTGACTCCGCTCAGTGGGGTGTTACCGGAAGATTCCCGATTGATATCTGGAAGAATCATAATGTTAAGATTATGTCTCTGAAAAACGATGAAGGTTATACTTACATTCCTCTCGAATTCCAGAAATATAACGGTAAAGAACCTCAGTTTGCAGGTGGAAGAGGTCCCGGCTGGGTTGCTTCAATGGTAACAAAGAAAGCTAAGAACCCCGGTCGTATCATCCGTTACTTTGAATATTGCTGGAGCGATGAAGGACAGATTACAAACTTGTTCGGAAGAGAAGGGGAAACCTTTGATTGGGTAAACGGAATGCCCCAGTATAAGCAGGAAATCCTTGATGAGATTTCAACAGACGCCAACGCATATGAAAACAAATACGGTTTTGAACAGAGACTGCTGATGTGGAGATCCAAATGGGCAGGACTGCAGAAGGTTGCTCTTGCACCGCCGTCATATGCAGAATATCTCAAGGACGTTGGCAAGTACGGTGTGGATATATGGGATCTCGGCCTTGACAACCTCGATCCCGATCCGGCTTCTGATGCAGGTGTAGCTTACCAGAAGATTAAGAATATCTGGAATAAGTACCTGGCACAGATGGTTCTCGCAGAAAACGACGGTGATTTCAATGCGGCATACCAGGCTGCAATGAAGGAAATCAAGGATGCCGGACTTGAAAAGGTAAGGGAAGTAATGACCCAGAACCATTTGAAGGACCTTGAAGTAAAGGGTGTAAAGAAATAACCGGAAATTGACATGAAGAATATGACGAGGTTGCTTGATTGCTTTTTCAAGCAACCTCATTTAATGTAAAACGGATGTGTATGTTTAGGAGGTATAGTAATGAAACACCCTTTTCATCTTTTATATACCGGCCAGGCTGACAGATGGTTTGATGCGCTGCCCATGGGTAATGGCAGACTTGGTGCAATGGTATACGGGCATACGGCAATTGAACGGATTCAGCTTAATGACGAGTCTTTATGGTATGGAGAGTTTATAGACAGGAATAATCCTTCTCTGAAGGAAAAACTGTCTGAAATAAGAAAACTTGTTCTTTCCGGCGACTTTTATCATGCTGAAGAGCTTATTATGCAGTATATGGTGGGGACACCGCAGTGCATGCGCCATTATACTACGCTTGGAGAACTGGATATTGCACTGAACCAGCATCT